>Ga0265342_10002032_pt1 | contig 17988 bp, 10 predicted proteins | sample 4CB327metaG_FD_203125 | JGI IMG/M metagenome (GOLD analysis project Ga0265342, IMG submission 203125) | Rhizosphere microbial communities from Carex aquatilis grown in University of Washington, Seatle, WA, United States - 4-CB3-27 metaG | ecosystem: Host-associated > Plants > Roots >...
CGCTTCTTTTCGCAAAGATACTTTTTATCGTATAGTTGTCAGTCCGCCTTACAAACCACATCGTGCAGAAAAGAGTAGAATCGATTGCAGAGCCAGCAAAGAAAGAAGGTAAAAACGAAGCAACATCGTAGCGCATTGACGAAAGCAGATGGATGTTCTATGAAACCTGCATTAATCATCTTGGCAATTTTCGTTGGAATTGCCTCTTCAGCAAACCTTTCCAGCCAGGAGAATACGCCGCGTTTGACTATTTCACACATAACCGGAGACTTCTATATTTACACGACCTACAAATTGCTCGATGGAAAGCCATTTCCTTCTAACAGCGCGTATGTACTAACGAACAAAGGTGCGGTCATGTTTGATACACCCTGGGACACGACACAATTTCAACCGCTACTCGATAGCATACAACATCGACATAACAAAAATGTCGTGCTCTGCATAGCCACACATTACCACAATGACAGGACGGCCGGACTTGATTTTCTCAAGCAAAAAGGGATAAGAACTTTTTCTTCAAAGCTGACTCTTGATTTGTGCAAGGAACATCATGAAAACCAGGCGGAATACTATTTCACTCACGATACGACGTTCACTATCGGCGACCGTACCTTTCAAACCTACTACCCGGGTGAAGGGCATACGAAGGACAACATTGTTCTATGGTTTGCCGATGAAAATATTCTGTACGGCGGCTGCTTAATTAAGAGCACAGAAAGCAATGACCTCGGCAACATTGCAGATGCCAATCTTGCAGAGTGGCCCGCAACTATACAGAATGTGATTCGACGATTTACTAAACCGAAATATGCGATCCCCGGACACTTTGGCTGGGCCGATAACAACGGGCTTGAACATACGCTGCAGCTTTTACAAAAGAAGAAACCGGAATGATGACGGAGAGAGATGCGATGATATTCGCAAAATTATACGACGAGGTTTTCTTCATCAAAAAATAAATTATTTGAGAAATGTTTTCTTGAGTTTTGGGAAGTTTTTGCCGATAATGGAACGGAGTCGAACTGCCATCCGTGGCAAACCCCTCAACCGCCGATATTCGAGCCGGCGGTAAAAGACCATTCTGGCGCAAGATTGTCGCTCCCCTGTCTCGAAATATTTTCCTCCATTTGCCCGCTGCGGCAGGGACGTCAGAAAAAAAATCTGATTTGTAGAATGTCGAGTCTCATCATTTACCGAACAGCGCTTGCACAAATTCTCCTCGCTATCACACTTGCCGTACCATCATCTCTCCTCGCACTTGACCCGCATAAATCGATCGCACAGTATGGACAGAATGTTTGGCTTCGGAAAAACGGCTTACCTGCGAATGCCGTCAACGTCGCTCTTCAAACGCATGATGGTTACATTTACCTTGGCACGTCCGCTGGGCTGTTCCGGTTTGACGGGGTAAACTTCACGAAAGTGAACCTCGACGCCGAAGTCGGGAGAACAAATGAAACAATCTCTTCATTGCTCGAATCAAAAGACAGCAGCCTTTGGATCGGCACAGGGTACAACGGCCTCCGGCGCATGAAGAATGGAAAAATATTTCGCTACGGCTCGAAGGAGGGTTTTCAAGATACACAAGTGCTGAGTTTATTTGAGAGCCGGTCGGGAAATATGTGGATAGGTACATCGAACGGGGCATACATATTCAGCGAAGGAAAGTTCCTCCCTGTTCAGCTAAATACAAATTATATTCTCAGTATCGTGCAAGACCGGCGCGGAAAAATTTGGATCGGCTCGCACCGGGGCGTTCGCATCGCTGAAGATAATCAGCACCCGCAAGTCATAAACCTGACAAATTCGGAGGGATTGCCCAACGACATAACCACATGTACTTATATCGATCGTCAGGCCAACATCTGGGTCGGCACGGTCGACGGATTAGCCCGATGGAAAGACGGTGTCATGAAGGTGTATACCACTCGTGATGGTCTGTCGGATAATCACGTGATGGCAGTTTATGAAGACAGGGACGGGAACCTCTGGGTAGGAACAAGTAAAGGAGGGATCAACCGCCTCTCCGGCGGAAGATGGACAAGATTTACAAAAGACGAGGGTTTGACAGACAGCCAAGTCCTTTCGATTTCGGAAGACAATGAAAAAAGCATCTGGGTCTGTACTTCGGACGGACTGAACCAGTTTACAAATGTCAACATCACAACATACACGACCTATGAAGGACTGGCGAACGATTACGTGTCAAGCATCGTCGAAACGCCGGATCGAAGCCTGTATTTTCTCAGCGACCAGGGATCAAATGTTACTCAAATAAAAGGCGGCAAAATCACAAAATACGACGTCCTGGTCGGTCCCGCCTTCGTTACGCATAACGGCAGTCTATGGATTAGCCAAACCGGTATGCTGAACAACATCAACAATGGGCATGTTACTCATTACGATGCAAGGCAAGGAATCCCTGTAGACTGGATCTCCGCAATTACGGAAGATGATAGCAGCTTGATCATCAACATAGACCATACAGGGATATTCAGATTCGTCCATGGAAGATTAAAACCGTATTTAAAAGGTGGGCATCCGTATCCTTTCAGTGGATTTATTTCTTGCTTTTATCCAGAGCGAAAGGGCGTCATGTGGATCGGGACGGGAGACTCGCTGGTGAAAATACAAAATGGGAAAAGTACGAGCTATACAATTGCGGATGGGTTAGCAGGTAATTGGGTCAGTTCGATATACGACGACCATCAGGGAAACCTGTGGATCAGTTCTCCTCAGGGAGGTCTGACACGACATAGAGATGGAAAATTCACGGCATACGATACAAAGGTCGGGTTGTTTGCCGATGAAATCTATTGCGTTCTTGGAGACGATCAGGGGGGACTCTGGTTGAGCAGCCCGAGCGGTATCGGGTATGTTCAACAACTTGAGCTCAACGCTTTCGCCGATGGACGAATAAACAAGATACATTCAAAAGTTTATGTAACTGCCGACGGAATGAAGACAGATGAGTGCTTCGGCACCTGGCAGCCTTCCGGTTGGAAAACGCACGACGGACATATTTGGTTTGCAACGAAAAAGGGGGCTGTCATGATCGACCCGACAGCCTTCAAACAAAATCCAAAACAGCCCCCCGTGCTGATCGAACAGGTTATTGTCGATCAGAAAATAGTGCCGACAGACCAATATGCAGGCTTGTCCCCCGGCGCAGATAAGTTGGAATTTCATTACACGGCATTGAGTTATCTCGTTCCTGAACGGGTTCTTTTCAAGTATAAACTCGAAGGATACGACAAAGAGTGGGTCGACGCAGGAACGAGGCGGGTTGCCTATTATACAGGCCTGCCTCCCAATAGTTATCGATTTCGAGTGATGGCTTGCAACAATGACGGCGTTTGGAATGAGACGGGGGCGAGTTTTGCCTTCGAGCTCCAACCTCATTTCTACCAAACGTATTGGTTTTTTGGACTTGTGGCGATTGCACTTGGAGCAACGGCAATTGGCTGGTACCAAATACGGATGATGCAGCTTCTAAAAAGGAAGAAAGAACTCGAAGCACGCATTCAAGAAGCGATGGCCAACATTAAAGTGCTGGGGGGGCTGATACCGATATGTTCTAACTGCAAAAAAATCCGCAACGATAAAGGATACTGGGATTTGCTGGAGGGATATATCCAGCAGCATTCGGAGGCGAAGTTTTCACACGGCATCTGTCCCGACTGCGCAAAATTATTGTATCCCGATGTCTTCCCTTTAAAAAAACAAACGTGATTTGTCAATACCACTCACAGAAGTCCTGCATCTAGTGTCGCTTCTCAAAATAAATATTGTATTTTGTAGTCTATCGTCATCCTTCTGCCGAAGGCATCTTCGGGAGACTTCCAATTAATTCTCCTCTTCGAATTGAAGGCTCTTGTCTTTTGATTTTGGGGGTTCGCCGCCAAAATGGTATGTGATGCCCAAGAACGCCACCCTCGAATCACGGCTGGTGAAAGAGCTCTGAGTTAGCGCTGGTGTATTCAGTTCCGTTTTTCTGTTGAGTGTTCGAAAAATGTCTGACACGGTAGCGGTGATAGAGATTCTTTCGGCGGACAGGTCTTGTCGAAAGCCAAGGTTCATAACAAAACTCGACAGGTTTTCTCCCTGCGGTGTCAATTGCCTTGAACGGTAGTTAGAGTTTATTTGCAGAATCGTTCCCTTCGATATATTCACGTTGCAGTTCAGGTTTCCATTCCATGTGACGGTTGTTTTTTTCTCTCCATACCCGAGATTCGAAGCGTCGATCTCTTCGTAGAAAGCATCCGTGCTGGCGTTGATGGAAAGTATTTTCCATGCATTTCCGGTCACGACGAGTTCAACGCCGCCCGATTGGTCGCTGGATAAATTTTCGCGCGTGGTCAACAGCGTTGAATCGTTGAGCGCCTGTGTCACCGACGTAAATTTATTATACCGGTTGCGGTAGAAAATGCTCGGCAGAATGCTGATGTTGTCGCTTTGAACTTGGTAGCCGAATTCAACCGAGTGAATAAACTCCGGCTTGAGGTGCGGATTGCCTGCTTGAACATTTCGCGGGTCGCGGTATTCCGGAAACGGATTCATGTCTTCTCCACGGGGGCGGTTTGCGCGAAGACTATAATTGAGCTGCAGTTCATCGACTTCGCTCAGCTTGTACGCCAAATGCAAAGTCGGGTACAGCTTAAAATAGTCGTTCGGAATACTTGCGGCACTCGCCGGAAGGTCGGAGGTGATAAATGCTTTCTCGCCGCGCAATCCCGCCAGCACGCTGAACACGCCGAATGAAATTTCATACGTCATGTACAAAGCATGAATGGCCTGATGGTAGACGAACGGGTTCGTTTTTCCGGTATCTTCGACGAACGATTGCAGGTTCGGGTCAAAATACGAACCGTAAAAATCAAAGTTGTCCCTGTCGAATCTCCCTTCGTACCCCGCGTCGAAGGTGGAGTGGCCGTCAAGCAGATGATGATATTCAATCGTGAGTTGTCCTCGTTTGTCGTGTTCTTGAATGAGCGTGTTGTCATACTCGATCAGCCCGGCTGGTACACGGTACGTGTTGGAGAAATGATTGTCTTCCTGGTCGAACATCTGATTTCCGTTGAACTCGAGGCGGAGCTTATGATCGTCTCCGTCGAAATCGTGTTCGAGAAATCCGGCGAGGCCTGACGAACCTGTTTGATCGTAATCGGTGCGGCGGCGGTCATAGTCATCGACAATCGATTCGGAGCTGTCTAAATGGGTCTCGGCGGTGATGTCGTTGCTCGTGTAATTCCGGTAGCGGTAGTTACCGGAGAGGCCTGCGTTATCCATTTCGCCAAGACGACAATCAAACCCAACTGTCGCAAATTGCGACAGCGGACGCGAAACTGCTTTTCCGTTTTCATTGAAGTAATTCGGGACATTCGCAGAATCCAACTGTTTCCGTGCAAGCGTACCGACAATGTTCCGCTCATCCTGCCTGATGCTGTAACTTCCAAAGACGTTTACTGCTCCGGAATTATAGTTCTCACTTGTACTGAGATTATACCGTGAACTGTTGCCGGCGTTGCCGCTCACGGTTCCGTTGAGCCCAAGATTCGCATCCTTCTTCATGACGATATTGATAATCCCGGCCGTTCCCTCGGGCGTAAACTTTGCCGACGGATTAGTTATCACTTCGATCTTCTCAACAGCGCTTGCCGGTATTTGCTGCAGCGCGTCGGCGATGTTATTTCCAAGCAAAGGCGAGGGTTTGCCGTTGATAAGCACCTGCACGTCGGGCGATCCGCGGAGACTTACATTCCCGTCAACATCTACCTGAACGGACGGAACATTCTGGAGCAAATCGCTGACCGACCCGCTTTTGCTCATGATGTCCTGCTGGACGTTGTAGACCTTCCGATCGATTGCGCTGCTGAAGACCGATTTCTGCGCTGTCACCGTTACCTCGCCAAGGTTTAACGCTGATTCCCTAAGGAATAGCGTTCCGGCTGCAAACCCCTTTCGGTCTGCATCAATGTTAAATTTAGAAGATCGCTTTTCTTCATATCCTAACAAGCTGAATTTGATAAAGTATGTACCGAGAGGAACATTGTCGATTTGAAATTTCCCTTTTTCGTCGGTCACGGCTCCCGTTACCAGGGCGCTGTCCAGTTCTTTCAACACGACAACGTTAACAAATTCAAGCGGCTTTTTTGTCGATTCAATCAAAACGGTTCCGGAAATACCTCCCCCGTTATGGCTTTGCGCAATAAGCTTCATTGAATAGAGTACGAACATTATGAAATGCATGTAATAAATCTTCAAACACTATCCTTGCTGATTTTAATGTTTCTCCTGGGCGCACAATGCCATGATCCCCGCGAATCAACTTTATGAAAACAACTAATGGATCATCGACATTGCTTCGCTTCATATGTAACCTTCTGATGCAAAATCGCCATCATAATATGGGATTATATCCTCATTTTTTCAAATTTTAATCGAACGATTCTTGAGACAGTTTCAATGTGAGGCTTCTTAGTTGCTTTCCCCTCCGCTGTTTGTCATATTGAAGACGTGCGCCTAGATCCGAGGCTATCGAAGGAAAAATAAATGGACTCAACGATGAAGATAAATCACACGACAATCAGATCGCTCACGCGGACTCTATATATGCTCCTTTCATTTTCCTTTACGGCAGAGTTGTTTGCCGGCCCTCCTTTCAAGACTGATGATCCGCAGCCCGTCGACGTTCTCCATTGGGAATTTTACCTCGCCTCTCAGCAGCAGTTCGACAAACACGAAACCAACGCAACGTGCCCACACTTTGAAATGAACTATGGTGTCATCCCAAATGTACAGCTGCATCTTGTAGCGCCGCTAGCATATGTTCACAGCGATGGCGCAACCCATTACGGATACTCCGACACCGAGCTCGGAGTTAAATATCGATTGCTTGAAGAAACTGCATCAACTCCGCAGATTGGAATTTTTCCCCTCGTTGAACTTCCAACCGGCGATGAAAACAACCACTTGGGTTCGGGAAAAGTGGACGCATACATTCCGGTATGGATTCAAAAAAGTTATGGAAAACTAACGACGTACGGCGGTGGAGGCTATTGGTTTAACCCCGGCGTTGGAAATAAGAACTGGATCTTCTCGGGCTGGGAGGCTCAGTACGATTTTTCCGAAGCTGTCACTTTAGGCGGGGAACTCTATTTCCAAACAGCAGACAGCAAAGAATCTCAACCGAGCAGCGGGTTTAATTTCGGGGGATTCATCAATCTCAACGAAAGCGATCATATTCTCTTTTCCCTCGGCCGCACTTTTTCGGGCACAGCAACGATTACCGGCTATTTTGGCTTTCAGCTGACGATTTAAAAATGCCAACTTTGACATTCTTTTTGGGATCTCTGTGAGACTCTGTGAATCTCGGTGCCACTCTGTGTAATAAAAATACGGTTTCACAAAGAAAAGAGGCAGCACAGAGATCGGGTTTTTCAACCCTCGCCTTCTTCCATGCCGGCGAATTTGATGCCAATTCTTCCCATTTACAATAAAAAACCTCTAAATTCGGCTTAGAATGGCCTTTTCAGGAGGCATGGTTTTTGTGAATTACGATAGATACATGGAAGTTTCCCTTGAGTCGGCGAAATCGTCAAGGTGAATGGGTAGGCGGGAAGAGTAAAGGTTCGTAGGCCTCCTGATTCGTTTTTGATGATGGAGGCATTTGTATTTTGTGATGAACGATCAATGAGGGCGCGACAAGCCAGTCTACTGCCGTTTCTAAAAAATAATCTTGTATTTTTGTAAACGCGTTCATCCTGGGCAAGCGGAGCGCGTCTGGGCCTGAGGCGCATGAGCCTATGGCTCAGAAGGATGACGATAGATTACAAAACACAATGTTTATTTTGGGAAGCGGTAAAAGCATACACTGAAGATCGACTGCTGCAGACCGGTACCGTCCCCAAGAGTTGGCACACTTCATCCGTCAAATATAATTGATGAAGAAGATTCCGATATTAAGAAAGTCAATGAGTCAAATACCATAAGGAAAAACAATTTGAGAACCAACGGCCAGAATTTCTATATCTCTGTTGAATCGTTACGAAATCGAATAGCGAGCCGACTCATACCGCTTTTTTTTATCGCTCTTCTGCTGAACGTCTTCCTCTCGCTCATGAGAATTCCAACGATGGGATTTCAGCCCTTTATGCTCTTGCATGCGTTCCTTTTTTGCGTGGGTGCCTTCCTTTACTTCGATAGAAGACGACTCCGCCCGGATATTTCCGTCATCGTGATGATAGGAATTCTTTCTTCACTCCTCATTTCCGGTGTGGCAACCCTTGGACTCCTATCGGTAACGTTTATGCTGGGACCAATGATCGCTCTGTATCTGATGCTTCTCGGCCACCGAAAATCTGCATACACAAGTATCGTTCTCATCGTCATCTATATTTCAATAATGGGGGTTCTCTTCGTCTCAGGCACGTTCGGTTCTGCCGCATCTCCAGAGGTGTATGTGCGGTCATCGGCTGCATGGATGGTGATGATTGTTGCCGTCGCCGGAGTCTCGCTTGCGTTCGTCGCTCCCTTCGAACTGGTTCCCGGCGCTTTGGAGGGAAGCGAAGAACGGTTTCATCTCGCATTCGAAAATGCAAATGTAGGCATGTGCCTTACCAGCCTTGAAGGTCATCTTCTAAAAGTGAACGCTGCATTCTGCGAAATGTTAGGTTATACACGTACAGAGCTTGAGCGCATGAGTGTTTCAGACATAACTCACCCGGACGATAAGGAGACTAGCCTCAACTACATCAAGCGGCAACAAAGCGGCGAAGAAAAAAAGATCAATTTCGAAAAACGCTATACTCATAAGCGGGGTGATGTGGTCTGGGCGAATGTCTCGAGTTCTCTGATCTTTGATTCCAGGCGAAAGCCACAGTATTTCGTCACTCATATCCAAAACATCTCCGAGCGAAAAAGAGCAGAAGATGCACTGATCGCAAGCGAGGCGAAATTCAGGAGCGCCTTTGAGAACATCCAAGATGTGTATTTCGAAACAACCGCCGATGGAACGCTTTTGGAGATCAGCCCTTCGATTGATGTTCTTTCCGAAGGACAGTGTACGCGAAACGGCCTTCTGGGAAAATCTATTCTCGATTTTTATGATGACCCCGCGGTGAGATCGTCTTTCATTGATACTTTAAGAGAAAAGAAACACGTCTCGGATTTTGAAATCATCCTCAAGAATACTGACGGCTCGACCGTTGAGTGTTCGATCTCCGCGCGGCTGCAATACGGCGCCGACCGAGGCTCAGACACCATTACCGGGACGATACGCAATATTTCCGAGCGCAAAAAGATGGAAGCATTGGTGCGAGAACAATCTCTCTTCCCGTTTCTTAACCCGGGAGTTGTTTTCCGCATAGACTCCACCGGTGTCATAACTTTACCTAATCCCGCCGCAACCGGCTTTGGCCTTAACCCAGGCTTGCCGGTACATTCGGCGATCCCGGACATCGTTACTCTTGATCTGCTCAATTGCATCCGCGATGGATCCATCAAAGTGTTCGAAGCTCACCTCAATGAACGTCTTTTCAGATTGACTGCGCGAGGCGTGCAGGATTTGGGTCAGCTGTTTGTGTACGGCGAAGATATCACGGAGCGGAGACGCGCTGAAGAAGCATTAAAGGCAAGCGAAGCCAAACTGCGCGCGATCCTTGATAATTCCCACGATGCAATCGGCGTCCACGTTAATGGGATCTGGGAGATGTGCAACGCAGCGGCATTGCGGCTGTTCGGAGTCTCATCTGCACAGGAACTATTAGGGACATCGATCTTCAGTGTCATATCCCCAGGTGAACGCGCGCGCATCAGCGGTTTTGTTCGGAATCGAAATGAAGGAAGCGATGCGCCGTTGACATATGTGAGCCGTGGTTTGCGGGCCGACGGCACTGAATTTGACATGGATGTGGCGACTTCGAGTTTCGTGCTGGAAGGCAAGCTTCACGTTCTCGTGATATTGCACGACGTCTCCGAACGCAAACAAGCGGAAGACTCGCTGCGCGAAAGCGAAGCAAAGCTTCGTGCGATGTTCGAAAACTCCAGGGATGCCATCGGTGTCTCAAAAAAGGGAATTCACGTTTATGCTAATCCTTCGTATCTCAAACTATTTGGCTTTGAAAACAATAGCAAATTTACAGGCACATCTATAATTGACAGCATTGCACCAAGCCATCGTCAGCAGATGACACTCAATGTGCAGCGGAGAGCTGCCGGAGAGCCGGTTCCTAAATTCTATGAATCCCGCGGCATGAAGGTTGACGGCACCGAATTCGATGCGGAGTTTAATATCTCCACGTACGAGTACAACGGGGAGATCTATTCCGTTGCGGTCATTCGCGATATCACCGAGCGCAAACGGGCAGAAGAAGCATTACGATTTGAACGCTTACTGCTTCGCACTCTCGTCGATAATATTCCTGATTCAATTTATTCCAAAGACATACTATGCCGCAAAACGCTGGCAAACCTTGCCGAGGTGCGAAACTTGGGAGTGCAATCAGAGGCCGAAATATTAGGGAAGGATGACTTCAAGTTTTACCCGAAAGAACTGGCTGAAGAGTTCCTTGCCGACGACCAATTAGTCCTTCGGACCGGCCAGCCGTTGCTTGATAGAGAAGAATATATATTCAATGAGAAAGGCCAGAAGCGATGGCTTCTCACATCCAAGCTGCCCTTGCGGGATAGTGAAGGCCGCATTATCGGTTTGCTTGGTATCGGACGGGACATCACCGAGCGCAAGGAGGCTGAGGAAACATTGCGCGAGAGCGAAGAACGTTTTCGGCAACTCGCCGAGGCGGCCGTGGAAGGTATTGCGTTTACGGAGAAGGAAATTTTCGTCGATGGAAATGAGCGGCTCGCCGCGATGTTAGGCTACAAACTGGAAGAAATGATTGGAAGGCCGGTCTCCGATTTCGTTGCACCGGACTCTCGAGGGATTGTGCTGGGACATATTAATGAGAGGTATGAAGGACCGTATGAACACTTCGTTCAACGAAAAAACGGCTCCATATTCCCCGTGGAATCACGCGCTCGCATGATGATATGGAAAGGAAAAAAAATTCGTGTCACCGCCTTGCTTGATATCGGCGACCGCAAGCGGGCGGAAGAGCAGCTGCGTAAACTCTCTCTCGCGGTTGAACAAAGTCCCGCGTCCATCGTCATCACGGACACAAAAGGCAACATCGAGTATGTCAATCCCAAATTCACGCAAATTACCGGATATACATTGGAAGAAGTCCAAGGGAAAAACCCTCGCATTTTGAAGTCGGGCGAAACTCCGCAACAGGAATATAAAACAATGTGGAAAACAATTATGTCAGGCACCGACTGGCAAGGCGAATTCCACAACAAAAAGAAGAACGGCGAACTGTTTTGGGAGAGTGCCTCCATTTCCCCCGTCAAGGATTCAAACAATAGCATTACGAATCTCGTAGCGGTGAAAGAGGATATCACGGAACGCAAACGGATGGAAGAGGAACTGCGGCGGAGCGAACGGCACTATCGTCTTCTCGCAGAAAATATGGTGGATGTGCTTTGGGTTATGGATCTTGAAACTATGCGGTTCACGTACGTAAGCCCATCGGTGGAAAAACTTCGGGGCTTTACCGTCGAAGAGGTTATGAATCAATCGCTGGAAGAAGTGTTAACGCCAAACTCCCTGGCGCATCTCAATAAAATTCTTCCCGACAGAATCAAAGCGTTTTTATCAGGAGAACCAAATTCAGGGCGTTATCAGGATGAATTCGAACAACCGAGGAAAGACGGGACGACCGTTTGGACTGATGTTACGGCAACAGGTTTGAAAAACAAAAACGGAAATGTTGAAATAATCGGAGTATCCCGCGATATCACGGAACGCAAGCTTGCAGAACGGGCAAGACAAGAAGCTGAAGATGCTCTGCGCCATGCACAGAAACTGGAAAGTATAGGAACCCTGGCAGGAGGCATCGCACACGATTTCAACAATCTCCTAAACGCCATGTTAGGACAATCGACGCTTGCGATTGGAAAACTCCCGAAAGAAAGCCCTGCAAAAAATCACATCGAAAAATCGATCCAGGCGGCCGACAAAGCAGCCGATCTGACACGACAGTTGCTTGCGTACTCAGGCAAAGGAAAGTTCGTGACAGAGGACTTCGACCTCAACAGATTGGTGGAAGAAAATGCGCAACTGCTGGAAGTCTCCGTTCCAAAGACCACTCAGCTGCGGTATGAACTTGATTCTTCAATTCTCTGCGTCCATGGAGACATCGGCCAGATCCAACAAGTGATTATGAACCTCATCATCAATGCCGGCGAGGCGATGGGTCCAAATCCAGGTTATATAACAATTCACACAAGCCGGATTGAACTCGCAGAGAATGAAGCAGAATACCGGAAGTTTACCAACACTCCTGTCCCGCCGGGCAAGTACGCCTTGTTACAAGTGAGCGACACGGGACACGGGATGAAGCCGGAAGTTGCGGCCCGCATCTTTGACCCATTTTTCACAACCAAATTCACCGGACGAGGGCTTGGCCTTGCGGCCGTTCTCGGAATTATCCGGGGGCACAAAGGGGGTATCAGCATCACAAGTGAAGAAGGAAAAGGAACGGAATTCGAAATAGTTCTTCCGCTGGTGGATGTTACAACGATGCCCGGTGTGCGAGAGATGAAAGAAACGCCGATGATCAACGGAAATGGAAAGACTGTTCTTGTTATCGACGACGAGCCATCCATTCTTGAGTTGTTGACGGATATTTTCTCGGACGCGAAGTTCAAGGTGATCAAAGCCTCCGATCCGATCAAAGGGATCGGGCTCTATCGCGAGCTTCAGCACAGCGTTGCCATGGTCGTCCTCGACTACTCGATGCCAGGCATGGATGGGAAGGCGGCCTTTGAAGAGCTGGTGAAGATAAACAAAGACGTCAGAGTTCTGCTCTGTTCCGGTTACTCTGAAGAAGAGATGAAATTGGCTTTCGGGGATACCCGCCCCCAGGCTTTCATTCAAAAGCCATACAAGCCCGCTGAACTATTGGCTCGCGTGTCGGCCATTGTTTAGTGCGACAATTCGCCGGGGAGGATCGAGTGAAGGCACTGCATAAGCGGTTGTTTCGCTTTCACTTAGTACATTTATAGAAGTGTGCAAATAAACCAGGATATACTCAGCTCTTTCTTATCCCTTTTTGTCGGACAGTTGGCTGAAAGTGGACAGGCTGCACGGCATTACATACAGTGATCTTCCATCGGCCCTTTTGCTTGCTACAATCCCGCATATTTTTGCGGTTTTCCCCCCCCCTCCTCATACTCGTTCTGGCACATCTGTTGCTCTTATAGCCTCGGATGATGATTCCTCATCGTAAACGGATGATAATATCAATGAGGTATTCATCGTGCAAGGCGGAATTCACAAACTAAATATCTGCGATTTCCGTATTTCGTCGCGACCGATAGGCTCTGTCGGGGAATGAAAACCTCTCTGCACCTCCGTCCCTGAAGATTTATGTCGCCTGAAGTCAAGCATGAGGAGATTGGCAACAGCACGCAACGCAACAAAAGCATGACCGCAGCCGGTTGAAAGAGGTCCGTAAAAAATAAAGCGAACCATCTGTTGTCACAAATCCAAAACCAAAAATATTCGAGGCGCACATGGGTAGAATTGGAGTCGATCAACTCAACGAAGGGATGATTGTGGACGACCCTGTCTGCGATTTTCACGGAACAGTTTTAATGCAAAAGGGTACCGTCATAACTCCAAAAGGCATCAAGATCTTAAAGATGTGGGGGGTGCTCGAAGTCAGTGTTGACGATGTGAGCGCGGTTGAACATCGCGCATCTCCGGAGCGGCTCGTTGATCCCAGCTTTGAGGAGGAAGCCAAACGCGAAGTTGATTCGCTCTTTCAGCATGTACAACACAGCAACGTGTTTGTAAAGGAGTTGATGCGCTTTGCGACAAATCGGATTATTAAATCAAGATTGGAAAGAGGCTAAGTATGTTCAGCAGCCCTCGTGAGCTTTTGGACGGGACCGAAAACCTCTCTTCCATATCGGTTGTCCATGAACGCCTGAACGAAGCAATCTTCAGCCAGCGCGCCACCGTCGACCAAATAACTTCCATCATTATGCAGGATGCAGGCCTTTCGGCAAGGCTCTTGCGCATCGTCAACAGCCCGTATTTCGGCTTCCCGCGGAAGATCGACACCATCTCCCGTGCGGTCATGGTTGTCGGGACACAACAGCTGCACGACCTTACCCTTGCGACTTCCATCGTGAAAATTTTCAAAAGCATCCCCGAACGATTTGTCTCGATGGAGTCCTTCTGGAAACACGGCGTTGCCTGCGGCCTGGGTGCCAGAGTCATTGCAGGGCTTAACCGGGAATCTAACGTCGAACGATTTTTTGTTGCCGGCATCCTGCACGATGTTGGGCGGTTGATCATGTACGACAAAATCCCAGAGATGATGGACGAAGCGTTTTCTCATGTCTTGAACCACCCGGCACCAATGTTCACCGTAGAACAGCAGATCATCGGTTTTGACCATGCCGCAGTCGGCGGTACGTTGATCGAAGCATGGCGCCTTCCCGGCAGCCTCGAGGAGATTGTCCGATACCACCACACACCCCAGAACGCGAATCACTATCGGGTTGAAGCAAGCGTCGTTCACATCGCAGACGTGATTGCTCATGCGATGCAATGCGGCAGCAGCGGAGAACTCACGGTGCCCCCCTTCGATGAAAATGCATGGAACCTCCTGGGGTTGAATCCGGGATTCCTTCCTCAGATTGTCGATCTTATCGATCGGCAGCTCGAGGGTGTTTTGAAGATGTTTCATTCGAGTGAATCATGATAGAAGAGAACATCACTACAGGACCGACCGTTGAAGCGTTGATGGAGCGTGTTCGCTTTCTTGAAGAAACCAATCAATGGATGCTCGAATCATTCGAGGCAGTTTCAACCATTGACGATGAACGGTCAATCGCTAATGCGAGCTGGGATAAAAGCTTTATCTACAGCACGGCGCGGGCACACCTCCGCCGCCTTGTCGGAGTTGAAACAACGGCGTTCTTTACCCCCGACGAAAATAGCAATGAGTTTGTGCTCGAAGATATCGATCCGCCTGCAGAACGGGAACACATTAAAAAGGAAGTCGAACAACTCATCGATGATGGACTTTTCGGATGGGCTCTGCACCAGAACAGGCCGATTACAATCCCCTCCCGGAATGACATGAGCGTCTTTGTATTGCACGGCCTTCAGACGCGCAGGAATGTTATCGGCATGTTTGTGGGGACAGCGAACAGCGCTGAATCTATTCCGAATAAAGTGGCGCTTAACTTGATGTCGATAGTCCTTTTCAAAACCGCTGTCGGCCTTGAGCAGCTCGAACTCTACCGCCGGATCAGCGACAATAACAGAATCCTCGAGAACAAAGTCGAAGAGCGCACCAAGGAACTGATAGCCGCGAAGGAAGTTGCTCTCCGCGCTTCTCGTTTGAAATCAGAGTTCGTCGCCAACATGAGCCACGAGTTGAGAACACCTTTAAACGGCATTATAGGAATGACGGAACTCCTTTTGGAGTCCGAGCTCGGGGACGAAGAACGCCGGTTTGCGACGATCGTCCGCACTGCGAGCGACACGCTTCTCGCGATCATCAACGATATTCTTGACTTTTCGAAAATCGAAGCCGGAAAGCTCTTGATCGAACAAATTCCATTTGACCTCGAACAGGTCATTCGCGAGGTTGTCACCATTCTTGAGGGTAAAGCGAACGCGAAAGGGCTGAAAATAAAATGCGACTATGCCCTGGACACTGTGTCAAATTATTGCGGCGATCCGTTACGAATCCGGCAAATAGTTATGAACCTTGTCGGCAATGCAATTAAATTCACCGAGCGTGGCAGCATCACAATACGGGCTGCCCTTGAAGAGTACGGCCCGGAGCCGGAGATTAAAATATCCGTAACGGATACCGGTATCGGCATCGGCGAAGACGTGTTGCCGCACTTGTTCCAAAGCTTCACGCAAGGAGACGGGTCGACAACCCGAAAGTACGGAGGCACAGGACTCGGACTGGCGATCTCCAAACAGCTCGCCGAATTAATGGGAGGAATGATAGGAGTGCAAAGTTCCATGGGCCAAGGAAGCACCTTCTGGTTTACTTTTCCGCTCCGGAGTAAACCTCAGAGCCATACATCCAATCCCCCGTCTGCAAACAAAAAAGAAGATTCCCAAAGTGGACCCGCGGCGGCGGGACTTGTACCGCTCGATCTTTCCCGGGAAACAAAAGAATCTTCAAACATCGAAATCCGCGTTCTCATCGCCGAGGATAATCAAATTAATCAAGAAGTATCGAAAGGGATGCTTACCAAATTCGGATTTCGGGTGCACGTTGTCTCGGATGGATTTATGGCCGTACAGGAAAACAAGCGGTCACCGTTCGATATTATTTTCATGGATTGTCAGATGCCGGTGATGGATGGATATGAAGCCACACGTCAAATCCGTGAAAGCGAAGGCTTGGAAAGACAGACAATAATTATCGCGATGACTGCAAATGCTTTCAAAGGCGATAGGGAAAAGTGCATCCAAGCCGGAATGGACGATTACATCGCGAAGCCTTTCAAACACGCGGATCTTCGTGAAGTCATCCGCAAGTGGACTACCCGCCTGCACGGTTATCGAGAGAATCTCCCGGACGATAAGCGACCATCGATCCCGCTATCGACGACACGGGAGCACGTCATCGACAAAGAACGTGTTGATGACATTATCAGCATCAAGTCTCATTTACGCCCAAGCCTTTTGGGTCGAATCGTTCAGCATTTTCGCAATGATGTCCCTCAGAAAATCGCGACAATGCGCGAAGGGGCCAAACGCGGCGATGCCATGAAAGTCCGAAAGGCTGCACATGCATTGCGAGGAAGCAGCGCCCAAGTCGGGGCAATTTTCGTCGCAAAGGTGTGCGAGCAAATAGAACTTATTGCAATGAAGGAGTCCGTCGAAGGAACTGACAGCCTGATCGATGCCGTTGAAGAATCGTTCAAACAAGCTATCGCGCAGCTTGAAACATTTGTCCCAGAGGGAGAACTGCAATGAAAATTCTTGTCGTCGACGATGAAATCGTTTCTCAAATGCTCTTGACCGAGCAGCTGCAAAATCTTAACCATGAAGTTTTCGTTGCGGCCGATGGTAAGGAGGGATGGAATCTTTACCAGGCGAAAAATCCAAGAATTGTCATTACAGACTGGATGATGCCGCATGTAAACGGCCTGGAGCTGAGTCGAATGATTCGGGGGGAGAACAGGGATAGCTATACGTTCATCATATTTCTGACGGTTCTCCGGGGGAAAGGAAGTTATCTTGAAGCGATGAATGCCGGAGCGGACGACGTCATAACAAAGCCTTTTGATTCAGAGCAACTTGCGGCCCGCCTGCGGGTTGCAGAGCGTATTTTGGGAATGCAGCATGAAATCAGGCAGCTCCATTCAATTTTGCCGATCTGCTCCTACTGCCGAAAGATCAGGGAAGATGACGAAACATGGGTCTCGATCGAAAAACATATAAAACAAAAAACCGACACGGCATTCTCTCATGGGATTTGTCCGGACTGCTATAATAGTCACGTAAAACCATCGATTGCAAAATTACGAAACAAAGAGAAGATCTCGTAGTGCAAACGAACTGCCGGTGTGACGATGAGGCGGAAAAAAAATAGAACGAGGAAGTTGACGCCGGCACGTTCTTTTATTTCCCTTTTTCACCCCAAGCACTCAAATGTACTCCCCTCTCATCCGGGGCGCTTAATCTCAAAGGCAGATTTTCCGGACTAAAGAATGAAGACAAACCTTCATCATATTTCAAGAGAGGCGCGGTGAGAATGAGGTTCAGAATCCCGGGAAGATCAACGATCAAGCTAATGATGATATTGAGCGGTTCGATCTTTGTAAGCGAGTTGATCATTGATCAACTGCTACCTCATTTCCTCAATGCTGTCGGTTGGG
>Ga0265342_10002033_pt1 | contig 17980 bp, 13 predicted proteins | sample 4CB327metaG_FD_203125 | JGI IMG/M metagenome (GOLD analysis project Ga0265342, IMG submission 203125) | Rhizosphere microbial communities from Carex aquatilis grown in University of Washington, Seatle, WA, United States - 4-CB3-27 metaG | ecosystem: Host-associated > Plants > Roots >...
GGCCAGCTTGCGTCGGCGCGGCCGACGGCGTGGCCGATGGCGCAACGGTCTTCTTCACTGACGGTGCCGGCGACGGTGCCTTGGTAGCCGCGGCGTGGGCGGTGCCGGGCTTCAAGACCATCCCCACGGCTTGCACGACCGGCAGCGCCAGAATCACGGGAGCGACCCAGCTCACCAGCGACTCGCGGCGGGTGATCGGCGCCGAGAAGACGGGTGAGGACGACCTCGCCCATGCGGCCTTGCCGCCATCGGCGCTTCGCTGACCGAGCTCTTCTTTTAGCGCCTCGAACTCCGCGAGGAGCTGCTCTCGGGTCTTCGCATCGTTCCCATCACCCAATAAACCACCCCTGCTCCGAGCATACAGGGGCACCCGGATACAGTCGAGCGCCGCCGCTCGACATCGACGTGTCCGGTGAGGCCTACATGTCGACGAATTCTGGCGAACTCGTCGTCAGGGCCTCGCCGGCTCATCTTCTGTACGCCTCTGGCGGGATCTCATAGTCATAGAGATTCTCCACGAAATCCTTGAAGCAGTGCGCTTTCGGATGGGCGAGGCACAGATAGAATTCGGCCGCGACGCGGTTGTCTCGGTTCCGCTCCCAGTACTCGTACCCGTCGGGGAGCCTCTTGATGTAGTCGCTGGTGGCCCACCAGAAATTGCCGCTGTAGTGGCTCTCCTCGGACTGAAGCTCCACCCCGCAGGTGTCGTGCTCGTTCAGCGCTACAACGCAGTCCTCCCACCTCTCCAGGTTGAAGTATTCCATGTAAACGCGCCATGCATTGGCGGCACCTTGCCGCGGCGTCGCGAACAACGACGCCCCCTTGGTATGCAGGTAGTAGCAGAGGAATGCCTCGCCATCTCCTTGCGCTTGCCGCCAGACACGGGCCAGGGTCGGGAACTCGTAGTCCTCGACAGTATCTGTCGTGAACACGTCGAACTTGGGATCATCCAGGATCGGGATGTTCAAGTCGTGCCGTCGACTCGCGCCGCCGATGAATCCGACGATTATTTTTTCACTCGCGCCATAGAGCCCGGACCTCTTCAACGTCGCATATTGTTCTGCGATGATCCGAAGCCAGTCCCCCACCGCGCCAATGTGCCAGAAGCCTATGATCTTTCGCGCCGGCCCGAACCCGATGACGGGCTTCGTCCAGAGCGGCGCTCCTTCCCGCTGAGTCATTGCCAGACCGAAGCCACGAGCCCTGACGCCTCGGCCTGAGCGAACGTGAGACAACGGGCCCAGTCGGACTCCGAGTGGATGGTCACCGGGTCAGGATTGGCGCCGGTGAAGACGTCGGGATGAGCGCGTTTGTTTCGGAAATCGAAGCCCGAGAAGATCTCGTAGTCATGCAAGGAGCGAGCATTGCCCAGGCTGAACGGACCGAGAGCGTGTCCCTCGCCGCCATAAACCAGGCGGCGCAAGCGCTCCAGCGCGACGGAGCTCCTCCGCTGAATGACCGCCTCGCCATGCTCCCAGTGGCGCCGCGGTGGCGCGTGCCGATGTAGCATGTGCCAGGCCACCACCTCGCTGGGCAGAAAGAGCTCATAGCCCCAGGTGAAGCTGCGGACGGTGATACTGAACTCCTCGCCCCAGTAGTAGTGGTCCGGGTCCTGGGGAACCTCAACGTTCCATTGCCCGCGGCTGAAGGCGAAGTTGCCGTTCACGAAGCGGGTCCTTCCCGGCAGCTGCTGGTTGGGCTTGCCGAAGTCGAACCAGGGCGCCCACCCACCGTCCTCGGACCAGCTGCTGACCCTCGTCGTCGGCACGCCCATCGCGAACTCGCGCTGCAGCTCTCCGTCGTCGTCGTAGTGAAACAGCGGCGCGTTCATGGTGATGATCGGCTTCGGGGCGGGCAAGGCCTCCAGCATCTCGATCAGCCGGGTGTCCCAGTCTGGTTCGAACTTCGTGTGCGAATCGACTTGCAACGTGTAGGCCTCGCCGCGCCACAACGATTGCGCGAGGTTGCGAGCCCATGGTCCTCCCTGACTCTCCTGCACGGTGCGATCGATGAAACGGAAGCGAGGATCGGCTCGAAAACGCTCGACGTCGATGCGCGCCTGCGGGTCATGTTGCCAGCAAATTCCAAAGCGCAGGCTGTCCGGCCGGCGCGCCATCGCGCTGCAATCGTCCAGCGTGCGGGGCAGCTCGGGATCGGCGTAAGACGCGATCGCGACGAAGATGAAGTTGTCGCCGCGCGGCTTCAGTGCAGCACCTTGGTGGCGGCGCGCAGCGCTTGAGCGATGACGTCGTCCATGTCGTAGTACTTGTACTCCGCGAGCCGGCCACCAAAAATGACCTTGGGTTCGCGGGCCGCGAGCGTCTGATACCGCGCGAGCAACTCGAGATCGTCGGCTAGCCGCACGGGATAGTAGGGCTTCAGCGGATCGAAGCACGAATACTCGCGAATGATGACCGTTCGTGCGGCGGTGAGCTTCCGCTCGCGATAAAAATGCTTCGGCTCGACGATTCTCGTGTAGGGGACATCGAGATCGGCGAAGTTCATGACGCTGGTTCCCTGGTAGTCCGGAACATCGAGAGGCTCGGTCTCGAAGCGAACCGAGCCCCAGCGGAGCCGCCCGTAGCAGCAGTCAAAGTACTCGTCGACGGGGCCGGTGTAGACGAGCGCGTTACAGCGCGCGCGCCAGTGATCCTTGTCGCCGATGAAATCCGTGTCGAGCTCGACCGGGATGTCTTTCAGGAGACCGTCGAAGATCGCCGTGTAGCCTTTCAAGGGCATCCCCTGGTAGGCGTCATCGTAGTAGGAGTCGTAGTACGACTGCCTGATCGGGATTCTCGTGATCAGATCGGCCGGTAGCTTGGTCAGATCGGTCTTCCACTGTTTTGTCGAATAGCCCTTGAAGAACGCGTCGTACAGGTCGACGCCCACGAGAGAGATGGCCTTTTCCTCGAAGTTCTTCGGCTGCAAATCGACCGGCACGCGTTGCTGGATGAAGGCGCCGACCTCCGACGGCTTGAGATTGACTCCATAGAACGCGTTGATGGTGCCCAGGTTGATGGGCAGCGCATAGACCTTGTTCTTGTGGGTCGTGAGAGGACGGTGCTGGTAGCGGTTGAACTCGGTGAAGCGATGCAGGTAGGTCCAGATCGCCTGTGAATCCGTGTGAAAGATATGAGGTCCGTAAAGAGGCACGGTGATTCCGCTGTCCTCGAATTCATAGGTGTAGCAATTCCCACCGATGTGGTGGCGCTTCTCGAGGACCAGGACGCTCTTGCCGGCGTCCTTGACCTCGCGAGCGAACACCGAGCCGAAGAGGCCGGCGCCCACGACGATGTAGTCGTAGATCATCGAGTCACAGCCTGACCACCTTGTCGAGCAGCGCCTGATTCTTGCAGACCACGCCAAGGCCATGTGAATGCGTGAAATTGAACTTCGGCAACTGGATCTCATCGTAGAACCGGCCGACGTCGTCCGGGAACGACATCGTGTCGTGCATCAAGATGACGCCGTCGTCTCTCACGAACCTGGCCCAGTGCGCGAAGTCTTGCTTCACGGAGGCATAGTCGTGCTCGCCATCGATGTGCAGGACGTCGATCGGCCGGGTCCAGGACTTCGCCGCGTCGGTGAAGTCGGCTTTGATCAAGACGACGTTCCCCAGATCCAGCTTCGCCCGCTCATCGAGCACGTGCTGGTAGGTTGTCCTGTCGCCCGCGTATTTGTCGTCCTGGAACCAGTCGACGCCATACACGGTGCCGATGTTGGGCAACGCAAAAGCGAAGACGGAGAACCCCCAGTCCACCCCGAGCTCGACGATGACCGCCGGCTTCAGGAATTCGACCAGCTTGACCGCGAAGTCTTCATGCCCTCTCCAGGCTGAAATGATGTGCTGGAGTCGTGCGGTCGTGGGACGGGGCCTGGTCCACCGCTCGGCCTGCGCCCGTGCCTCCGAAAAGCTTTGCGCGGTTTGCGCGCGACCCCGGGGCACCGCGGGTGTCAGCGCGGGTGTCCGGAAGAGGTCTGCCTCCTCGACGCGCAGGATCTCGTATCCGCGCTGGTCGAGGAACCGTTCGCGGCCTCGTATGTCGTCGCCGGGCGAGAAAAAGTCCCGCCGAAGAGCCTCCGACTCGAGCAGGAGATCGACGTTCAGGATCCCGTACGAGAAGACGAAGCCGCGGGTGAAGCGCGCGTCGAGCGCCAGCAACGGCTTCTTGTGGACCGGCAGGCGTGCGATCATTTTCGTCAGCCGCTCGACGGCGTCGGGCCTGAGCCCTTCGCGGGACGACAGCGTATATTTTTCGCCCCGGTAAGGACGACTTCCGCTGTTGACGAACACGCGATCCGGACATTCATAGCCCGAGAGCCGGGAGACGTGGTCGTCTATCTCCGGGAGAAAGCGGTCGTACTGATGGACGGCGTACGAGATGTTGCCGTCGTCGTCCAGCACCCAACCTTCGTGATCGCGATAGAGCTTGAGCCGCCCTTGCTCGGTTCGCGGAATGAAGGCGATGCGCGCTTCATCCTCGGCGGCGATGACGCGCGTCTCTCGCAGCAGGTCGAGCTCGGTGAAGCCACAATTGTTGACGATGCTCTGGCCGGCCGGGACGATCGTCACGCGGCCGCAGTGACCGAGACGTCCCGTGTGTCCGAGATAGTTCAAGGTGCCTTGGTCGGCAAAGGCGAAGTTCTGCTCGGTCGTCACCTCGGACAGCGCATCGAGCATCTTTGTGATGGCCTGTTTGCGGCCGATGATCGCGCCCGAGTTCAAGATGACCTTGTCCGCAATCGCGTCGGCCGCCGCCTTGCCGAACGGCTCTGCGACCCAGGCGTAGTTCATCCCATTCGGATGGTTGCCGACAGTGAGGAGCTGAAACTCCGACATCAAGTACAGGTCCCAGTCCCGCATCACGCGCTCCGCGTCGACAAACGGGTCGCGTTGAAAGAACGCATCCCGAAAGTCCATCAGCAGGGCAAAGCGAAACTCCAGTCGATGCAGCCACTTCCTGTACTGCGCAAAACGGTACCCATTGACGACCTTGTTGGCGGGCGTGATCGGCGGGACGACGAAGTAGTTGACCGCGTTCTCGAGTAGATACCGCTTTACGGGCTCGTACTCGGGACCGTCCGATATGCCCAGAAAGACCGGGCAGGTTGCCCCGGTCCTGCGCAACGTGGAGATGAACTGGCGGTACTGACCGACGTCCGTGTATCCGGTCGCGATGGAGACGATGATGTCGAGCTGTGAGGCTTGGGTCCTCGACCGAGTCACGCTCGGGCTCGTGGACTCGAGCTCACGGATGATGGCGCTGATGCGATCGATCGAGCGGTGATGGCTCAAGACGAACGCTCGTCCCTGGGCCCCGATTCGCTGTCTCTCCTCGTCGTCGCCGAGATAGTGGACGATCTTCCGTTCGAGGGCCTCCATCCCTTGATCGGTCAGATCGTAAAAGACCAGATGCTCCCCATCGACGAGGGGATCCTTGAAAGGGGTGTACATCCGGTCGACGAAGACCAGGGCGCCCGAGGCCAGCGCCTCCCAGAGTCTGGAATCGCCTTCCCACGGATCCGGATTGGCGTGGAGGATGATCTTGCTGTCATAGAGGCATTGTTTGTATCTCGGGTCGATGCCCGAGCGTCCCACGGGACCGCACTCGGTGACGGCTCCGATCTGCATCGACAGGCCGCGATGGGTGGCCGCGAGCCGCTTGGCGAATCGCAACACCCGTCCCCTGGCCAGCTCGTAACAAGGGGCGCCGATCACGCCATCTTCAAATAGACAGGAGACGTCGAGGCTCCGCCGATGGTCGGTGCCGGCGGGCGGCTCACACATGTCGTTGGCGACACAGTACGCCGTCGGCTGGATGGCGAGACCGCCATAGCTCATCACCTGCCCGTTCTCTCGGTCGACACAGCTGCGCTTGAAGTAGAGACGCCACCTGAAGTCGTCGGCGTCGAGGATCGTGTCGGGTCCATCGCCGTAGTCGAGCATGATGGTCTTCTCTTTGTACTTGTTCTTAATGGGCTCAAACTGGACGTGGAGCGGGTTGTGGGCGACCAAGTGGTTCTGGCAAAAGATGACGTGGTCCGCGATGTCCGGACGATCGACCAACGTCACTTGCGGGTGAGCCAGGAGCCCCTCGTGGGTGAGCCTCACCTCGACGCTCGCGGACTCGGGGTCATCGAACAGCGGAAAGTAGATCTTGTACGTGCGTGGCTCCGAAAACTCCGCGCGTTGAACGATGTTCATCATGGTTTGGGTTTCTCGCTCGCAGTTGCCAGAGAAGGGCGCGTTCGCGTCGATGAAGTCCTCGTTCGCATAGATCACGTAGACGCTGCTCAGCGCGTTCTTCAAGACCAGCACGCTGTTCTCTTCAGGAACAGGCCCTCGCAGCTTGACCAGGACGAAGAACAGCCCGGATACGTTGCTGTACCGCTGCGCAAGAAACGCGCTGAAGCTCGTGAACTCGTCCAGCAGGTCCGTCTTCCGTCGCGCGTAGTCCTCGATGCCCATGACGGGATGAATATAGAGACAGACCTTCTTTCTGCCCTGGGTGAGCACGTCGGTCAGTCTTCGGATTCTCCTCGTGAAGCCGGCGTAATCCTCCGACCCGGACAGGTCATGATGGGTCAAGGCCAGCTGTAAGTGATAGGTCGAGCTGCCGATCAGATCCTGTCCGGCGACCGGTCGGTTCGCCTCTTCATAGTGTCGATTGACGCTGGGCCATTCGGTGAGGATCTCCTGCACCACGCCGTCAGTGATGTTGACCGTCGTGGTCTGGACCGTTGTGTAGTTGCGAACGTTCAGGAACTCCTTGAAGTCGGTGTCGAGGCAGTCCTTGATCACGGCCAGCTTGGAGACGACGCTGTCAAAAGGGAGTGATTCGGCCGCGAGCTGACAACGATCCAGGATCGCCGCCGCCGAGCACCGGTGGCCGAGGGCTATGAATATCGTGGTGCTAGCGGGCATGGGGACGAGCCGGTTGAAAGGCCCGGGATGGGATCGCGCGAGCCATGAGGACGGAGTATCCGCCCGTCACCTGCGCGCGTCGAGAACGGGACCGGCTCGGCCCACGTCGAACGACGTCAGCCCACGTGAGTCTTCCCCCCACCCGGCGACCGATGATGCAGCGCCGGGCGATAGGCGTTTCCGAAGCGGGGTAGACTGCGCCGATGGTTTTTCCCGCTGGAATGGATGAATACAGTAGGAACCAGACAGTCGACACGTGCTTGCTGCAGCGAGTTCGTCAGGCGATCCTCGGCGCCGAGCTCATCGATTGGGCCGACACCAACTTCGCATCGTTGTTGGAGCTACTTGACGTGATTCATCTCGAGGACGCCTCCCAGATGAAGGATGGAGCGATCTATGTCAGCGACCTCGCCAACATGGTCCGCTGGCATGAGCGACGCCGAACGTCCCACGTCCTCATGACGTCGCTCGACGAGAACTGGGGCGCGTTCTCGTCGGACGTTCCAAACCGCACCTACCCTCAGGGCAACTGGGACGACCGCGTGATCGCCGGAGGCCGCACTCCGGAAGCGGTGCGACAGTACCTGGACGACCCCGCGGTGAGAGCGGTCGTGACGCCGCAACATACGGCGTTCTGGCATCCCAGAATCCTGTCGCTCCCGATCGGCATCCACAACCCGCAGATATTGATCGATCACCTCGACGACACGGACGGCGAAAAGAGACAGGACCTGCTGATAAACAACAACGCCTGGGTGGGCGGCGATCGGGAACGGATCAACGACCGGGTGATTGCGAACTTTGGCGGGCGCCTGCGCAATACCTATGGACTCTCTCAAGCCTCATTCTATGAGTCGGTCATCCACTCCAAATTCGTTCTTTGTCCGTCGGGCATGGGCATGGACACGCATCGCCTCTGGGAGACCCTGATCCTCGGATCGATTCCCGTCGTGGAATACTCGCCGGGTTGGGATGCGGTGCTCGATGATCTGCCCACCCTGTTCGTTACGGACTTTGACGAAGTGACGCCCGAGCTGCTCGCAACGGAGTATCCGAAGATTGTGTCTCGCTGCGCGCGCTATGACTATCGCAAGTTGACGAAGGAGTGGTGGGTCAAGGGTATCAAGAGTCTCCTGAACGCCCGGGAGCCCGTCTTGGGACGGGTGACCGCACCTGTTTCTTCGACGCCGGTCGCCCTCCGCCATGCATCGGGGAGGTGGATCGCTCCGGTGGTTCTCACAGTCCCGGCCGCGCGAACGGCCACGGCATCGAGGCCCATGAAGTCCGGCACGGTCCGCGCCGTCCCGCCCCACATGAACCTGTTCGTCGTGTTCCACGACCGGGTCGACCCGGATATGTTCGACGAGTTGGATGAGACCGAAAGGCAGTGCTTCACGCTTTACGGCGTGAAGAACAGGCAGGCATCGCCGCCGCTCAGAACGGTCTATGAGCAGGAGCTTCCGGTGTACAACCCGAGACTGCAGGCGAACAAATACAACGAGGGGAGCGCGCTATACCACGTTCACGCCAACGGTCTGGCCGGTGACTCTGGATACGTTGGTTTTTTTCATTACGACATGAAGTTCTGCAAGGGCGCGATCACTGCCGTGAAGAACACTATCCTGCGTAGCCCCAATACAGAGCACGTTTTCGCCACATCCCTGTTTACGCACACGCCGTTTGTAGGGGGACAGACGTCGATTGTGACCGACTATCCCGAGCACGACCTGGTCGGCGGGCTGAAGAGCTACAACGACTATTTCGGAACCAGCTTCTCCTCCGACGTCTTGGTCACGACCAAGATGCTCATGCGCAATGCGTTCATCGTGTCCACGCAGCTCTACAAAAAGATGATGGACTGGATGAAGTCGTACTTCGTCGACGACATATCCGACCACTTGTACGAACCGGTGGACGACGACTACTTCAACCCGGGGCACGTCATCGAGGCGTTGACCGGAATGTTCCTGGCCCTCGAGGTCGCACAGAACGCCGTGTACCGGCGCATACACATTCATCTCGAAACGGGCCACGATCCCGGCTTTCCGAACGATACGACCCACGCCTGACGTAACGTCTACCTATGCATTCGCTGGGCGAGCGACGGCGACGGGGCCCGGGCCACGTCGAGCGCGCGCAGAAGGGCCTCGCGGAAGAGCCCGGGCTCCTCGTAGTAGGGCATGTGCGCGCTGTCCTCGAACCACACGAACGACTTGCCTCGAGGCGCGTCGAGACCGGCGGCGTAGCGAGCCACCACCTCGGGGTTTGTCCCGACGTCCTTGCGACCCTGGAAGAATGCGATCGGGACCTGGATGCGCGGGACGGCCGTGCGCAGGTCGAAGTGGTTGACCGGGGCCAGCATGAGCTCGAGCGTTCTGTTGATCGCGCCCAGGATCGGCACGCGTTCACGGACCGCGTAGTGCGGCGAGCGCAGGACCCTCGAGGCGGTGTCCCACATCAAACCGAAGTAGCCGCGACGCCGGTTGATGCCCCCGTACGCGGCGACCCAGCGCGCCCGGGTCAGAAACTTCTCCGCCGTGTCGTGCGGCGGCTCGCCGATGGCCTCGAGCTGCCGAAGGGCGCGCCGGGCGCCGCGACGCGCCGCCTCGTTGCGCGCGAAGGCGTGAGCGTAGCGCTCGCTCTCGCCCCAATCGACGTCGAGGCCGACCACGACGAGGTGCCCGATGCGCGCCGGAGCTTGCGCCGCCGCCATCGTGGCGAACGTCCCGCCGATCGAGAGGCCGAGGATGTCCACCCGATCGACGCTCAGGCGCGCGCACAGGGTATCGACCATGGCGCGCACGTCGGCCACGCTCTGCGCGAGGTTGATGGTCGACGGGTCGGCGCGAAACGACTTCCCGGTGCCGCGCTGGTCCCAGTAGGCGACGACGCCTTCCGACTCCAGCTGCAGTTTCTGCTCGAACACCTGCGCGTCCTGGATCAGCGGAAAGCCGGGCCCCTGTTGCACGATCAGCAGCACCCGCCGCGCGGCGAGGTTGCCGCGCAGGAGCACCCATTGCGTGAAGCCGTTGATGTCGAACGATTCGAGAGAGTCGATGTGTCGTGTGGTCATGGTGTGCCCTCCTGTGAGGCGACTGCGCCCGCGGCGCGCTTGTGCGACATGGTGATCCGAACATCCGGTAGCGAATCGACGAACGCCCCGCCGAGCACCGTCGCGGCGGCGTGAGCGCCCGCAGTCGGCGCGCGGCGAATCACCGCGACGGCGCGCGCGGCGGCCGCCGCCGTGAACGCGAATCCTTCGCCGGTCTCGAGACAGGCTTCGGCCTTCTCGCCGCGCGCGTTCGTCGCGCACGCCCACGCCTGACAGTGGGCGTCTCCGCCCGCTCCCTCGCGGACGGAGCCGACGGCCCTGCGAATCGCCCCGATCCAGAGCAGCCGTCTCAGGATCGCGATCCCCGCGCGCTGCAGAAGGCCTCCCGACAGCGCCGTGCCGTAAACGACGATGTCCGGGATGTGCGTATCCATCCATGCCGCTTCCAGGTCGCCGGTTGGTATCGGCGACGCGCGGCGGCCGCGATCGGCGAACGGGATCTCGCGTCCGCCCGCGCCGAGCGGATGTTCGACGAGTCGACCCCCGCGTCGAACCCGGCCTCCCATCCGGACCGCCGCGAGCCCACTCTGACCGGTGGCGGCGCCGGCGTGGGTCGACGCGATGTGCAGCGCGCACTCGAGCCGGTTCGCGTCCGGCACCTCGGCGACCACGCGCTTCACCAGCGAACCGGTCGCGATGGTCCCGAAACCGATGCCCGGAACGATCGCGACGCCCCGTTCGCGTGCCCGTGCGTCGCGCTCCTCGGCCGCGCGAAACACCGGCAGCTCGTTGTCGAGGTCGGTGAAGTGCGTCCGCGCCTCGATGCAGGCGTCCATCATCGGCTGCGCCAGACCGTCGAACGGCCCGGCCGCCAGCAGCACGAGCTCGACGCCACGTAGCGCGGCGACGGTCGCGGCGTGGTCGCCGAGGTCGAACGCCAGCCAGGGCAGCCCCAGCTCCTCGGCCACGCGCCGGACTTTCTCCGCGGATCGACCCGCCAGGAGCGGCCGCTCGCCAAGAGCGATCGCCTCCCGCGCGACCAGTCGCCCCGCGTACCCGTTTGCTCCATAGATCATCCATCCGCTCTTCATCGTCACGGCGTCCCTCCTGACGAGGGAATCTGCAGCATCCGAATTCGGATGAAAATCGACTAAATTTCGATGTTATCATCCGTAAGTGGATATCCCATGGGACGACGTCCGGATCTTCCTCGCGGTGGCGGAAGCGGGCAGCGTCAGCGGCGCCGCCCGGCAGCTCAAGCTCGGTCAGCCCACGATCAGCCGCCGGCTGGCGGAGATGGAGCAGGATATCGGCGCGCGCTTGTTCGCCCGCGGCGTCGGCGGCGCGACGCTCACCAGCGCCGGCGAGCGGCTGCTCGGACCGGCGAAGAACATGGCCGAGTGGGCGGGCGAGGTGGCGCGCGCCGCGGAAGCAGACGAGGCCGCGCCGCAGGGGTTGGTGCGCATCACCGCCTCGCCGTACGTCTGCTTCGACTTCGTGGCGCCGTTCGCGGCGTGGGTGTCGTCTCGGCATCCGTCGATCCGGATCGAGGTTCTGTCGACCACGAAGTACGTCGACATGGCGCGCGGCGAGGCAGACCTCGCGCTGCGGCTCCGCCGGCCGCAAGGCAAGGACCTCGAGGTGCTCACCGAGGTCGAGTACGAGAACGCCGCGTGGGTCTCGAACGCCCTGGCGAAGAAGCTACCGAAACATCCTCGGCCGCGCGACGTGCCGTGGGTCGGGTGGGCGCCGCCGTTCGAGGAGCTACCGCCGCAGCCGATGCTCGAGTCGATCATTCCGGGGTTCGTCCCGGCCTTCACCTCGGACAACTTCCTGGTCAACCTCGCCGCCGCCGAGGCCGGCGCTGGCGCGATCGTGCTCGGCCGCGTGACCCATCGATTCTCCCGGGCGCGTGGCATCGTCCCGATCGATCTGGACATGGGTCCCGCGAAGCGCGGCCTGCTGTGCCTCGTGTGCGCGAAGTCGGCGCTCGACATCCCGCGCGTGCGCCTGGTCGCAGACCTGCTGCGGGAGCAGGTCAAGGGCATCCGCCCGTGTTGAGGACCGGCGAGCTGCTAGGGTTGTGGAATGGCTGCTCCACGACTCGCGAGGATGGCGCGACAGCTGCCCCTCCGGCCCGATGGGACGTTGCGGCTCATGGTGGTGGCGGACACGCACTCGCAGCCTCACCCGCAGGCAGCCGAGCACCTGGCGGCCCGCGCGCCTGACGCGATCCTGCACGCAGGCGACATCGGAGATCTCGCGGTGCTCGATCAGCTCGCGCGCATCGCACCCGTGCATGCCATTCGCGGCAACATCGACGTCCACGCGCCCGACCTGCCGGACGTGCTCACGCTCGATCTCGTGCGCGGCACCGAAGACGCGCAGCCGCTGCTGCGGATGCTTCTGGTTCACATCGGCGTTCACGGCCCCAAGCTGCGCGCCGAGGTGGCCGGGATGGCACGAGCGCACGGGGCGCAGGTCGTGGTGTGCGGGCACTCGCACGTGCCATTTCTCGGGCGCGACCGCGGGCTCACGGTCTTCAACCCCGGATCGATCGGGCCGCGGCGGTTTCACCTGCCCATCGTCTTCGGCACCATCGACGTGACTCCCGCGGGATTGCGGCTCGCTCACGTGGACTGCGAGACTGGAGCGCCCTGGACCCCACCCTAGGGGCCAGGTCTGCTCGCGACCGACATCAGCGCGGACGGGACTTCTGACGGCGCCCGTTCTTGGGAATCAGCAGGCGCATCGCCTTGGAAAACGCCTTCGCGGACTTGCTGTCATCCTTTGACATCCATGTTTTAGCCATCGGATGAGGGTGCGCGTTCCGGACCGATAACGCCACCTTTATGTTTCCATCCGACACGCCGAAACGCGCGCGAGCCCGAGCGCAATTGCAACGCGCTCGGCCACGCAGGTTACCGTCGCCCGTGCGTGCGTGCGCGCGGGGACGCACAGATCACTCGACGGCGTCGAGGTCGACCGAACCGCAGTCATCGCGAGCCCACTTTGTCCTCCCCGCAATTTGATCGCCACCATTGCAGCCGCACCGCAAACCTCGCGCGGGTTTTCTGAATCGCTGATTGGGCGGCCACTCAATCACCGCGCATGACGCGGCGTTTGTCACCGGTACGCTTCGTGCTCCAAGAGGCCTCGTTCCCAAGGCCCGCTTCGTTGTGAAGGAGCATCCATGGACCCACAATCACCGCGCCGTGCTCGCTCACCTCTTTCTACAATCTTCATTGCCTCGTTGTTGGCGGCTGGCGTCTCTTGCGGCGGACCCCAACCCGAAGACTTCGTTGAAGAGAGCGCCGCAATCAGCGGGTGCGCGATCCCCTCGTACGTGGCTGCGACGCCGACACCGGTTGGCTGGGCGTCGATGAACGGCGGAACGACGGGCGGTGGCGCGGCTACACCCATCCTCGTCACGACGCTCGCGCAATTCAACACCGCCGCAAAAGGCACGACGGCCGCCGTGATCTACGTGAGCGGCAAGCTGGCGCAAGGCAAGGCGACCATTGGCTCGAACAAGACGATCATCGGGTGCTCGGGCACCAGCCCTTCGTTGAACGGCCACGTCGGCATGTCGGGCTCGGTGAACGTCATCATTCGCAACCTCGCGATCGTGGGCTACAACTGTGCGCTTCCCGACGTCGACATCGCGAACGGCGGCCAGTGCCAGAACGGCTCGGACGCCGTCACCGTCGAGAAATCGGCGCGCAACCTGTGGTTCGATCACGACGCGATCTCGGACGGCTCCGACGGCAACCTCGACATCACGCACGCGTCGGACTTCATCACCGTCTCGTACACGACGTTCACGTACTCGACGAAGCGCGCCGATCCGAATGACACCGGCGCCATGGGCCACCGCGTGTCGAACCTGGTCGGTCACAGCGACAGCAACGCGTCCGAGGACACCGGCCACCTGAACGTGACCTGGCACCACGACTGGTGGGGCGCCAACGTCATGGAGCGGCAGCCGCGCGTTCGGTTCGGCAAGAACCACATCTTCAACAGTCTCTACACCGCATCGGGCGACAACTATTGCATCGGCGTGGGAGCGAGCTCGAACATCCTCGACGACGACAATGTCTTCGTGGGCGTCCTGAACCCGATCGAGAGCGTCAGCTACTCGAACGCTGCCAGCATCGTGTCGTCGCGCAACAACATCTACTCCGGCACGTCCGGCTTGGTCGCAGACAAAAGCTCGGGCGTGTTCACGCCGCCGTACGCCTACACCGCCGAGGCGGCCGGCCTCGTCGAGGCAGACGTGCGGGCGAACGCGGGCCCCAAGTAGGGCGCCCAAGTAGGGTGCCGAAGTAGGGTGCCCAAGTAGGGCGCCCTTTCGGCGCGTTCAGTCGTGCCGACCCGCGCGGTTGCCGGCGCCAGCTGAGCCGCGTCCTCCTCCAGAGGACACTGGATCTGCTCGGAGGTCCCATGACGCCCGCCCCCGCGTTCCCGAAGCCGTCATTGCTGGTCGCTCTTGCCCTTGGCACGATGATCGCGATGATGACGGCGGCGTGTGCCGGCGTGAAGGCTCCGGCCCCGCCCGCCGGGGGCGGCGACGCCTCAGGTGGTGCCGGCGGTGGGGCAAGGCCGCCCTCCGGCACCGGCGTCGGCGGGACCGGCGTGACCGTTCCACCGACCGGCAACGGCGCCTGCACCAACCTGCGCTGCCGGCAGGGCAGCTGCACCGGCGCCGGCTGCATGGCGACCGCCTGTCCCGGCGGAGGGACCACCTCGTTGAGCGGCACCGTCACCGACCCGGCCGGCAGGGTCCCCCTCTACAATGTGGTGGTCTATGTCCCCAACGAACCCGTGCAGCCGCTGCCGTCGGGCGCCGCGTGCGAGACCTGCGGCGGCAACTTCTCCGGCAAGCCGATTGCGGTCACGCTGACCGACACCGCCGGCCACTTCAAGCTCGACGACGTCCCGATCGGTGCCAACGTCCCGGTGGTCATTCAGATCGGCAAGTGGCGGCGGCAGCTCGTGATGGACAACGTCCCGGCCTGCGCCAACACCCCGATCGCCAACGCCGACCTCACGCGGTTGCCGCGCAACAAGAGCGAAGGTGACATCCCCAAGTTCGCCATCGCCACCGGCGGCTCGGACGCGCTCGAGTGCTTGCTGCGCGACATCGGCGTCGACGAGGCCGAGTTCACCAGCGACACCGGCGCGGGCCGCGTGCACCTGTTCCAGGGCTACCGGGCCTCGCCAACCATCGCCACCAATGGCGCCAGCACGCCGCTGACGCCCGTCGACCAGCTGTGGTCCAGCACCGCCAGCATGATGAGGTACGACATCGTGCTCATGGCCTGTGAAGGCGACTCCGGCCAGTCCGAGGGGCGCACCGCTGCCCAGTATCAGGCCGTGCGCGGCTACGGCGACATGGGCGGCCGCATCTTCGGATCGCACTATCACACCAACTGGGTCCGCTCCGAGGATGGCGAGCCCAACGCGGGGTACCCGATGGTCGTCAAGTTCTCGGAGGGCGAAGGCACGCTGCCCGACGGCTTCCTGTCCACCGTCGACACCAGCTTTCCGAAGGGCATGGCCTTTCGAGACTGGCTGGTCAACGTGGGCGCCACCCCCACGCCGGGCCAGCTCGCGGTCATCGGTACCAAACACCTGGTGGATGCGACGGTGCCCGGCGTGTCACAGCAGTGGCTGTACGGCATGGACACGGCCAAGAAGACGCCCGCCGTACAGTATTTCTCCTTCACGGCGCCCGTGGGTCAGAAGGAGTGCGGCCGCATGATCTTCAGCGACGTCCACGTCGCGCAGGGCGGCGGCGACCTGGCCGCCGTCCCCTTCCCCACCCGCTGCGGTCCGGCTGGCGGCGACCTCTCGCCGCAGGAGAAGGCGCTCGAGTTCATGCTCTTCGACATCTCTTCCTGCGTGCAGAAGGACGACGCGCCGGTCCAGCCCCCGACGATCATCCCGTAACCGACGCCTCCGTGATCCACCCGCGCTTCGTGCCGCCCGCCAGGCCGCCGCGCCCGGATTCACGCCGGCTTCGCGATCGCCGCCACCTCCTCGCGTGAGAGCGCGATCCGCCGCGCAGACCAGTTCTCTTCCAGGTGCTCGACAGAGCTGGTGCCCGGGATTGGCAACATGACGGGCGAGCGGGCGAGGAGCCAGGCGAGCGCGATCTGAGCGGGCGTGGCGCCGTGCTTGTCGGCGATCGCGGCGAGCGCGGGCTTCTCTTGCGCGACATTGCCGACGGCGAGCGGGAAGAAAGGCAGGTAAGCGATGCTGTTCTGCGTGCAGAAGTCGAGCACGCCTTCGGGGTCGTCGACCTCGGAGTGGGTGTACTTCGCGATCGCGCCACCGCCGCCCGAAACGTTGAACATGTTCTGCACGGCGACGATGCGCGTGCGCGCGCGCGCCTGCTCGAGCTCGCGCACGCCGACGTTGCTGAGCGCGAGGTGGCGAATCTTGCCTTCGGCCTGCATCGCGATGAGCGCGTCGAGCGACTCCATGAACGGGACGCCGGCGGTGGACATGTAGCGCAGGTGCACGACGTCGAGACGCTCGAGCCGCAGCGTGCGCAGATCGTCCTCGGCACCCTTTCGCAGCTCTTCGGGGCGCAGCGCGGACGCCCACCCTTTGTCGGGCAAGCGCTTGCCGCCGAGCTTGGTGGCGATGACCAGATCGCGCGGGTACGGATGCAGGGCTTCGGCGATCAGCTGGTTGGCGACGAGGGGGCCATAGAACCAGGCCGTGTCGATGAAGTTGATGCCCAGCTCCACCGCGCGCCGTAAGACGGCGCGCGCGCGTGCGGGATCGTCGGGCTCGCCCCAGACGTCCTTGCCGGGCAAGCGCATGGCACCGTAGCCGATGCGCTGCACCTCGAGGTCGCCGAGACGGATGGTAGCGGGAGCGTGTGCGTGGCCGTCATTGCGAGCTGGCTGGCGAGTGGGTTTGTCCATGCTGCGAGGATACGTCGCCGGAGCCGGAGCGCCTTGGGCGATGTTGGCGGGTTCGCGCGGAGGATACGAAGCTTCGAGCGTAGACGCCGGGCGTGACGCCGACGATGCGCCGGAAATGCCGGTGAAGCTGGCTCTCGTCGTAGAAGCCGACCGCTTGCGCGACTTCCGCGACGAGCACGCCGCGCCGGAGCAGCTCCCGGGCGCGCGAGACACGGAGATAGGTCAGGTACTCGTAGGGCGGCAGCCCGACCTGGACGCGAAAAGCGCGGACCAGATGGAACTTGTCGAGCGCGGCGTGCGCGGCAAGGTCGTCGAGGGTGATCTTGTCGGCGAGCGCGTCGTGCAGGAAGGCGCGCGCGCGGCGTACAGCGCGCGGCGCCGGCCCCTGCGCCGGAGGGCGAGCGCAGACGATCTCGCTCAGGGTCTCGGCGACCAACGTGGCGCGCTCGAGCTCGGTGGCGTCCTGGCGGACGAGCGCCTCGTGCATGGCAAACGCGAGCTGCGCGGCGCGCTCCCCCGGCGCGAAGCCCGGCGCCCGGAAGTGTGCGGCGCCGCGCAGGCCCACCGCATCGGCCGCGGCGGCGACGAGCTCGGGCGCGAACCCGGCGCCCTGCAGCGTGAACGGCGCGTGGACCCGCAGGTCGCGGTGAATCTCACCGGGCTCCTTGAGCTTGAGCGAGCCCGCAACGTGCGTGCGCACGCCACCGCGATACCAACCGTCGAACGCGCCCTCGTAAACCACCACCACGCTGAAGTGCTCGGCATAGGTGGTCTTGAGGCGATCCTCGCGCTCGACCCGCACCATGCTCGTCACCGACGGGGTGTCGGGCTGCCAGAACCGGACCCGACGGCGATCGTCGCTGGGCAGCATCGACACAGTCTAGTTCAGGCGCGGCGGTTGGCTTGGGCGATCTTGGCAGCGTCGGCGAGAGCACGCGGGCTTGGTCGCACATCCATTTCGCTCTACCCTCGCGACTGCCATTGGAGGCATCACGATGCGCCATCCCGTCTCGATTCTCGTGCTCACCTGCGTGCCGCTGCTCGCGAGCGGCGCGTGTCATCGAG
>Ga0265342_10002035_pt1 | contig 17976 bp, 18 predicted proteins | sample 4CB327metaG_FD_203125 | JGI IMG/M metagenome (GOLD analysis project Ga0265342, IMG submission 203125) | Rhizosphere microbial communities from Carex aquatilis grown in University of Washington, Seatle, WA, United States - 4-CB3-27 metaG | ecosystem: Host-associated > Plants > Roots >...
TCCTGACATTGCTCTAGCCGGGCGTTGCGCCGTCGTCGCCGACGACCGAAATGCGCAGCATGTTGGTGGCGCCGGGCGTGCCGAGCGGCAACCCCGCGGTGATGATGATGCGCTCGCCGGGCTCGGCAAAGCCGTCGCTACGCGCCACGCGACAGGCGCGCTCGACCATGCCGTCCACGTCCTTCGGCTCTTCGCCGACGATGCAATGCAGCCCCCAGACGATGGACAGGCGCCGGGCGGTCGCGGTGACTGGCGAGAGCGCCATCACCGGCGTCTGAGGCCGTTCGCGCGCGGCGCGCATGGCCGTGGTGCCCGAGGCGGTGAAGCAGCAGATCGCGGCGAGATGCAGGGTTTCGGCGATCTGGCGGGCGGCGGCGGAAATCGCGTCGGCGCCGGTCGCCTCCGGGTCGGTGCGCTGCGCGCGCAGGATCTGGACGTAGTAGGGGTCGCGCTCAACCTCGCGAGCGATGCGGTCCATGGTGGTAACCGCCTCGACCGGGTAGCCGCCCGATGCCGATTCCGCCGACAGCATCACGGCGTCGGCGCCCTCGAACACGGCGGTGGCGACGTCCGACACCTCGGCGCGGGTGGGCGTCGGCGCTGAAATCATCGATTCCAGCATCTGGGTGGCAACCACCACCGGCTTGCCGGCGCGGCGGGCGGCGCGGGTGATCTGCTTCTGGATGCCGGGCACGCGCTCAAGCGGCATCTCGACGCCGAGGTCGCCGCGCGCCACCATCAGCGCGTCCGCCTGTTCAATGATCGCGCCGAGATGTTCGACCGCCTGGGGCTTCTCGATCTTGGCGAGAATGCCGGCGCGGCCGCGCACGATCTTGCGCGCCTCGATCAGGTCTTCCGCCCGCTGGATGAAGGACAGGGCGATCCAGTCGACTTCGGCGGCAAGCGCGGCAAGAAGATCGGCGTGGTCCTTTTCGGTCATCGCCGGGAGGTCGATCATGGAGTCGGGGACGCTGACGCCCTTGCGGTTCGACAGCACGGTGCCGACCTCAACCACGGTCACGGCGCGGTGCGCGGTCGCTTCGACGACACGCAGGCGCACCTTGCCGTCGTCGAGCAGCAGCCGGTGCCCCGGTATCAGCGCGGCCAGAATCTCCGGATGCGGCAGCTCGACCCGGTCCTTGGTCCCCGGCGTGGGGTCGTCGTCGAGCGTGAACGACTGACCGGGAGTGAGCGTGACCGTGCGGTCGGCGAACACGCCGATGCGCAGCTTCGGCCCCTGCAGGTCGGCGAGAATGCCTATCGGGCGCTGAATTTCGGCTTCGACGTCACGAATGGTCGCCACCAGGCGGCGCAGCATGTCGTGGTCGGTGTGGCTCATGTTGATGCGGAACAGGTCGGCGCCCGCGCGGAACAGGTTGGCGATCGTCACCCGGTCGGAGGAGGCCGGGCCGAGCGTCGCCAGAATCTTCACTCTGCGATTGCGGCGCATCAGCCGGTTTTTCCCGTCTGCTCGGCGGTGCGATTGGGTTCGGTGAGCTGGACGGTCCAGCTTTTCTGTTCGGCGGTATCGACTTCAAAGAAGCCGGAACGTTCAAACCCGCGAGCCACGCAATCCTCGATCCCGGTAATCGTAAATTCCTTGTCGCGGGTGCACATAACCGCCTTCCCGCCCCAAACGCCACCGTGATCATAGTCGACGGCGTAGATATAGTAGAAGCGCGAAACCAGCACACCCGGCAGAAGCGTTTCGCAACTGTCCTTGTTGACGTTCCACCAGCCCTCCGTCACCCACTGGCGGTTCTGCTTGTAGCCGACGGCGACCCCGACGCGGCTGGAGGTGCGATTGCACAGCCGCAGACCCGAGTTGTTGGCGTCGGCGGCGCCGGAGACGCCGGCCGTGGTGCCGGCCGCCAGGCGCGCTTCGGCCTCGCTGCGGCTGGTGCTGGCGTGAACGAAATAGAACGCCACCCCACCCAGAATAATCACGGCCGCTACGGCCACCGTCACGGCGGCCTTGCGATGCCAGTTCGAGATGTTCAGCGGGGGGTTCGGCACTGGTTTCGGACGACTCGGGCTCTCGCGGATCGGTGGGGCTGTTGCCCCGGAGGGAGGCGCGCTTTATCGCCTGCCGGGCGCAGACGCGTCAACGCAACAAGCCACCGGCTGCGTTGAAGCGCCGCGCGAAATCTGCCCGCCAGAAGACGGCAGGATCATGGCTTTTGACATGGCGGCTGGACTGCGGGCGCAATGGTCAAGCCGTCGCCCGCCCGCTATCCTCGGTACAATGACGAGCGCATCGGTCGAGACGACGGCGGACTTTGCCGCATTCACCACCATCGAAGGCAATTCCGCGGCAGGGATCATCCTGATCTGCGACCACGCCGGCAACGCGATCCCCCGCGAGTACGGCGATCTCGGATTGCCGGCTGAAGAATTCCGCCGCCACATCGCCTACGATCCAGGTGCGGCCGACGTGACGCGCGCGCTTGCGCGGGCGCTCGGCGTGCCGGCGGTGCTGTCGACGTTTTCGCGGCTGCTCATCGATGCCAACCGCGGCGAGGACGACCCGACGCTGATCATGAAGCTGTCGGACGGGGCGGTGGTTGCGGGCAACGCGCGGGTTGATGCGGCGGAGCGAGCGCGGCGGATCGAGCGATATTTCGCGCCCTATCACGCCGCGATCGACGCGGCGATAGTCGCGGCGCAGGCCGCCGGGGCGGTTCCGGCGATCTTTTCGCTGCACAGCTTCACGCCGGTGTGGCGGGGAAAGGCGCGTCCCTGGCACGCGGGAGTGCTGTGGGACAAGGATCCCAGGCTGGCCCTCCCGCTGATTGCGGCGCTGGCCGCCGATCCGGCACTCGTGGTCGGCGACAACGAACCCTATTCGGGGGCGCTGAAGAACGACACGCTCTACCGGCACGCGACCGCGCGGGGGCTGGCGCACGCTCTCCTCGAGATCCGCCAGGACCTGATTGCCGATACGCGGGGCGTGAGCGCCTGGAGTGCGCGGCTGGCCGAAATACTCGCGCGGCTCAACCGCGACCCCGCGCTACACGAGGTCAGCCATTTCGGCTCGAGCGCCGACTAGCGCAATTCCCGATTTGACTGAATCGGGAATTGCTCCTGATTCCTTTGCCCTTGCGCAATTCCGGACGGAAAAGCGGAATCCACTTTTCCTGGAATTGCTTCAGACCTTCTCGACCCAGGGCGCGATATGGAAGAGCCCGTAGTCGACGAAGCTGCCATGGGCGCGGGCGTCGCGGGTGTTGAGGTCGAAGACGACGGCCATATCCATGCGCTCATCGAGCTTCGAGCGGGTGAAGACGCGGTCGCAGAAGTCGTCGATCGACGCCTCGTCGTTGACGACGATCGTCGATCCCGTCTCGGCCCACCACTCATTGCCCTGGAACTGATCGATCAGGCTGTCGTGGCGGGCGTCGGACGTGGCGTTCGGCGCCAGTCTGAAGGTCACAAGGTACGTCGGCATGCCCCACCGCTCTTTACCGGCGCGCGTCAATGCGCAGCACGAGAATCTTCGCCCCGCGGTGGATTCTAGGGAAGCGGTGGATGGCGCGCCAGACATGCTTGACCCCCTGTGGATAGTCGGCGAACAACCTCGCACCAGAACACGCTCCCGTCCCGCGTCATGGAGAGACTGAAAATGGCTTCCGCTTCTTCGCCCGCCAATCTCGCTGTCGATCAGCTGCGCAGCATCGTCGAGCGCATCGAGCGCCTCGAGGAGGAAAAGGCGGCGCTCGCCGAGGACATCAAGGAGGTCTACGCCGAAGCCAAGGGAAACGGCTTCGACACCAAGACGCTGCGGACGGTCGTGCGGCTGCGCAAGCAGGATACAAGCGAGCGGGCGGAGCAGGAAGCGCTGCTCGATCTCTATCTCAACGCGCTGGGGATGATCACGGCACAGGCGGCAGAGTGATCGCGCCGGCTACTGGATCGAGGCGACCTCGGAATCGCCGCTGACGTCGATCATCGCGGGCTGCTCGACCAGCGGGCCCGCGAAGCGGTCGGTGCGCAGGTCGGCGTAGGGCGCGGGGCCGAAGCCGGCGCCGAAGGTGATTGACGGCGGCGTCATCAGGTTCGGCGACTGGGCGAAGTCAGGCATGGTCAGCAGGGCATACGCCTTCTGCCGGGTCGACTGGCTGTTCATCCACAGGCGCAGGCCCTGCGTATCGAGCACGGTCATGGTGAGCGGCGGCGCTTCCATGTGCGGACGCACGACCCGCAGTGTCGCCACCCGCGGCGCGGCCGGGGCGACGGCGTTGCCGCTCGGCCGCAACTGCGGCAAGGGCACGCCGGCGGTGGTCATGGCGGCGCGGTGGATGCTGATCGGCACCAGCGGGGCGGGGGCGGAATCCGCCGTGGTGAGGCCGGGCTCGGCGTAGGCAAGGACGCCGGGGTTCAGCGGCGGGACGTCGGTGCTGGTGCGCAAGACGGCCGTGGTGATCGCCTCGGCGCGCAGCGGACGGTTCACATCGATGGTCGCCACGACCGAGGTCGGCATGATCGGCAGCGAGGCGTCACGCCGGACCTGATCGCGCGCTGCCATGGCGCGGGCAAGATCGGCAGGAACGGCAGGCTCCGACCAATCCTGGGCGTTGAAGTTCACCGAGGCGTTTGCCGGCTGGCCGAGCGAGAGCCCGCCGGCCGATGCCAGAACGAACGGCAGGGCCGGGCGCGGCGTGCTGACGGCGGGCGCCGGGGCGGCAGGCGCCGGGGCGGCGAGCGTGGCGATATCGAAGGGCGGCCGGGGCGCGGCGGGTGCGGTTTCGCGTGCCGGCTGCGGCGCGGCTGCGGCGACTACAACGGGGGCTGGGGTCGCGTGCGGGGCGAGATGCGGCATCGGCACGGTCGGGGCGGCGGCCACAGAAGCGATCGCCACGGCCTTGTGTACGTCAGGCTGAGCGGCGGCGGCCTTTGCCGGGGCAGTGTCGGGAATGTTGTCGTCGGTCTCGTCGCTCTGGGCGATTTGGGCGATCTGGATGGGACCATCGTCGCCACCGGTACGGTCGGCCTTGGCATCGGCGGCGGCGACCTGGGCGCTGGTCATCACGACCGGCTGGGCGTTGCTGGCGACGGCGTAGTCAGCGAGCGCGCCACCCTTGGCCTGACGGGCCTGGTAGTCGGCGAGCGCCTCGGCGTAGCCGGGCAGCGGCTTGCCGTCGGTCGGAATGTCGAGCGTCCTGCCGTCGGGGAAGGCGGCAATCAGTTCCTCACGCGTCATCTGCGGCCAGTGACGGACGTTGCCGGTATCCATGTGCACGAACGGCGAGCCGGAGGTCGGATAGAAGCCAACGCCGCCCGACTGCAGCCGCATGCCGATAACGCGCAGCTTGGCGAGCGGGACGTCGGGGATGAAGAAGTCCATCGCCTTGCCCTGCATGTGCAGGCTGTGCTCGGCGACGAGCTTGGAGCGGCGGCGCAGCATGGCGTTGGTGTCGGGCGTGCGGTAGCCGCACACGACGTGGATGTAGTCGCTGGAGCCGGACTCCTTGTAGACCTGATAGAGCAGGTCGAAGAGGTGCGGGTCCATGTGGGTGGGCTGGTCGAGCCGCCAGTCGCGCAGGAACTCGTTCAACTGCGCCAGGCCCTGCTGATCGTAGACGCCGTTACGCTTGAAGACGAAGGTGCCCTCGACCTGGGTGTGGATGTTGAAGAGCTTGAGGGAGAGGACTTCGGGCAGAGCGTCAGTCGGCATCGCCGCGGCGGCCGACAGCGCCAGAGCGCCGGCGAGCGAGGCGAGCCAGGCGAGGGCACGCTGCCGCGGCCGGCGTTTCAGCCGCTTCGTGCGCCACTCAGATGGAAGCCCCCATACCGACAATGGTGCCGTTGTCCCTTAGATCCCCGCGACCCCGGCAGCCGGAGCCACGCACGCTTCGTCCCGTCTCACGCGGCATTGTCGAGGCGCGTGGTTAACGCCCGTTTACCGACGCGTGTGTCAATGCCGGCGACCGAGCCGACACCGACTTTTACCGGTTAGGTGGGGATAATGGCAAATGGAAGGCTGATTCGGAAAGGCCAAACCCGCAGAAATCCTGCGGTCGCCGTCTCGCGGTCGTGAGAGAAATGGCTGATTTCAGCCATTTCTCGATTAACCGATTCTACGAAAGACCGAGCATGTGTTCGATGTTCTGGTCGTGTCCGTAGAGATCGTCGCGGAGCTGGAGGTTGCCGGCGTCGTCCACCCACGCGGTAAAGTAGGTGATGTGGACCGGGACCTGATGGGCAAGGCCGATCTGCTTTTCCGGCCCGCCGACCAGCGCTTTCAGTGCCGGCACGGTCACGTTGGGCTCGCCGGCGAGCAGCACCGAGGCGAAGTCCCAGGGGTTCTGGACCCGCATGCAGCCGTGGCTGAGTGCCCGGTAGTCGCGCGCGAAGAAGCTCTTCGAGTTGGTGTCGTGGAGGTAGACGGCATAGGGGTTCGGGAACAGGAACTTGATCGAGCCAAGCGCGTTGTCGTCGCCCGGTGGCTGCTTGATCTGGACGCGGTCCATGTTGACGCTCGACCAGTCGACCTGGGTCGGATCAACCACCTGGTAGTGGCCGTCGTAGTTCACGAAAAACTGGTAGTTGGACAGCGACGCCGGGTTGGAGAGGAGCTTCGGCAGCATTTCCTTGACGGCGATCGAGGCCGGAATGTTCCACGTCGGGTTGACGTCGACGATGCGGATCTCGTCCGAGAAGATCGGGGTCTGCTTGTCGGTCTGCCCGACGACAATGCGCGTGGTGTAGACCACCTTGCCATCACGGTAGATGTCGAGGTCGAAGTTCGGGATGTTCACCCGGACGTAGAAGCGGCCGAGGTCCTCCGGCATCCAGCGCCAGCGTTCCATGTTGGCGAGTATGGTGTTGACCGGGTTGGCCGGCACCTTGTTGAGGATGGCCAGCGAGGCGGGGCCGAGCATGCCGTCATCTTTCAGTCCGGCTGACGACTGCCACGCCTTCACGGCGGCGACGACGGTGTCGTCGTAGACGTTCGGGTCGACGGGCATATCGGTTATTTTCAGGCGCTGGCGCAGCAGGGCGACGCGCGGATCGCTCACCCCCGGGCGCAGCGTGGGGCCGGCGGGAACGACGACCTCGGTTTCCTGCGGCTGGTTGCGCAGCTCGGCGAGCCTGGCGCGCAGCGCCATGAACTCGGGATGCTGGGGATCGAAGCCGGTGATCGCCGCATCGACGTCGGTCGCCGCCATCAGGGCCGCCAGCACGTCGTGCGGATCGAGGAGGTGCGGCTTGTAGCTGAAGTTCGGGCTGACGTCGGCGGGGTCGAGGCGGCCGGAGTGCGCGTGGCGCGCATAGGTCACGACGGCGTCGCTGAGCTCCACGTCGGCCTCTGCGATCGCCTGCGGTGTCGCGGCCATGGCAACGCCAAGCTGCGCCGGCGGCAGGGGATAGTCCTTCGGGTTCAGGCCGTCCTCATCGGCGTTCTTGATGCGCGCGATGATTGCCAGGGCCTTGTCGCTAAACTTGCCGGTCCCGGTCCAGATCGGGGTGTAGCCCTGCTCGGCGTAGTAGTCGGCGACGCCGGCGGCGTCGCGCTTGTCGAGATACGCGCCCTTGGTGCCGGCATCGGCCAGCGCCGCGCGCACGGCTGCGGTGACCGGGTCGACGATGCTGTCGTAGACAGGATAGTCCACCTTCGATTCGGTCGCGACCTCGGGGACGGCGACGGGCTTGGCGCGGAGCAGCGGCTTGGCCGCGACAGCGCTGGAGGCGACGAGCAGCGATGTTCCGGCTGCGGCCAGAATCGTTAACAGACGAGCAGTCATGGCCAAGCGAGCCTCTAACAGGTGCCGCACAGACACGGGGTTTGGACTATGGCCCCGAAATGACCTGAAAGCAGTGTCGCTTTCAACGTCGGCGATCACACTTCAAGCGGAATTTACCGGTCACGCGGCGGCAATTCCGTCCAGTGTGTCCGAAATACCCAGTTCCTTGAGCTTGCGATAGAGCGTCGAACGGCCGATTCCCAGCCTTTTGGCGACAGTCGTCATGCGGCCGGAATAGCGATCGAGGGCCAGCCTGATCATGGCGGCTTCGACCTCGGCGAGTTTTCTCACCTCGCCGTCGGCATCGAGACCGGGAATGATGCCGGCGGCAGGCACAACCGCGCCCGCACGGGGCAGGCCGAAATCGAGTTCGACCGATTCGATGGCCTCATCGAACGGCAGCAGCAGGTCCGGCTGCGGGACAGCGGCCGCATCGGCCGCCCAGGCGCTGCCGTCGACGTGTGCGGCGATCTGCGGAAACTCCTCGGCCCCCAGCACCGGCGCATCGGCCAGCACGACGGCGCGAAACACCGCGTTCTCGAGCTGACGGACGTTTCCCGGCCAGTCATAGCGCTGCAGCATCTGCAGCGCGGAGGCATTGACGCCGCGGATGAAAGACTTGCCTTCCTCGGCGGCGAAGCGGGCGGTGAAATGGCGGACCAGCGACGGAATATCCTCGCGGCGCTCGCGCAACGGCGGCACGCGGATCGGAAAAACGTTCAGCCGGTAGTAAAGGTCCTCGCGAAACCTGCCCTGCTTCACCAGCTCGATCAGGTTCTGGTTGGTCGCCGAGATCAGGCGGAAGTCGACGCGGATGGGGCGCTTGGCGCCGACCGGGTCGATCTCGCCGTCCTGCAGCGCGCGCAGCAGCTTTACCTGAATCTCGAGCGGCAGTTCGCCGACCTCGTCGAGGAAGAGTGTGCCGCCATGGGCTTCGCGGAACTTGCCGGTATGCTTGTCGGCGGCGCCGGTAAAGGCCCCCTTCTCGTGGCCGAACAGGATGCTTTCGACCAGGTTGTCGGGGATGGCGCCGCAGTTGACGGTGACAAAGGGCTTGGTCTTGCGATCGCTGCCACCCTGGATGGCACGGGCGATCAGCTCCTTGCCGACACCCGATTCGCCCTCGATCAGGATCGGTATCTGCGAGGCGGCGGCACGCTGGCCCAGCCGAATGACGCGCTCCATCGCCGGACTTGCCGTCAGGATGTCGCGGAAGGTGAGGGTGCCGGTGTTGACGCGCTTCATGCGCTGCAGTTCGCCTTCGAGCGCACCCAGCTTCAGCGCGTTCTCGATGGAGACCTGCAACCGCTCGGCCGAAACCGGCTTGACGACGAAGTCGATGGCGCCGGCGCGCATGGCGCCCACCACCGTCTCAATGCCGCCGTGGGCCGTCTCGACGATGACGGGCAGCGTGCGTTCGCGCTCGCGCAGTTTGGCGAGCAGCCCCATGCCGTCGAGGCCGGGCATCACCAGATCGAGGATCATCAGCGCGATGCCGTCGCCGTCGGAACCGCCAAGCAGATCGAGCGCGGCCTGGCCGCTGTCGACGACAACCGCGTGATGACCGAGACGCTCTATGGTTGCAGAGAGGAGGCGACGCTGTACGGGATCGTCGTCAACAATCAGGATGGAAGTCGCCATTACGTCGTCCCGTTGCGGTACAAGCGGGGCGATCTTCGGGGTCGCGAGTTAAGCGGTACTTAACCGCGAAGCCCAGCCGAGCGGTCTCCGGGCCGGGCCGGCGAAATCGCCCGAGGTGTTGCCGAAAAGCCGCGGCTGTGGAGACCCCGCGCTTGCGGCGGCGCGGGCCGGCGCACTATGTCAGCGCTTCGTTCCCACACATTCCCGCGAAAGATTCGTTTTCCCATGCTCTGGCATCAGTTTCTCCGTTCGCCTTCCGGCGCCGCCGAACAGTCCTCCGAGGCGCTTGGCGTGATGCCGGAATGGAACCTCGACGATCTCTATCGGGGGCTGGGAGATCCGGCGCTTGCCCGCGACCTCGCGGCTGCGGAGGCGCGCGCGGTCGCGTTCGAGGACGCCTTCAAGGGCAGGCTTGTCGCCCTTGCCGGGGAAGCCGATGCGGGCAAACGCCTCTCCGAAGCCGTCATCGCGTTCGAGGGCATCGAGGAGTTGATGGGACGCATCGTCTCGTTCGCAGGTCTCGTCCACGCGGGCGACACGACCGACCCCGTGCGCTCCAAGTTCTACGGCGACGTGCAGGAAAAGATCACTGCGGCGAGCGCCCATCTCTTGTTCTTCGCGCTCGAGCTCAACCGCATTCCCGATGACGCGCTGGAAGCGGCACTCGCCGATCCCGCGCTTGGGCGCTACCGGCCATGGATCGAGGAGGTGCGTGCGGAGAAGCCCTACCAGCTCGAGGACCGGATCGAGCTGCTCTTCCACGAAAAGTCGGTCACCGGCTACGGCGCGTGGAACCGGCTGTTCGACGAGACGATGGCGAGCCTGCGCTTCACCGTCGGCGGCAGCGAACTGGCGATCGAGCCGACGCTCAACCTCATGCAGGACCGCGACGGCGCGAAGCGCAAGGCGGCGGCTGCGGCGCTGGCGACAACGTTCAAGGCGAACCTGCGCCTGTTCGCGCACATCACCAATACGCTCGCCAAGGACAAGGAGATCTCCGACCGCTGGCGCGGGTTCAAGGATGTGGCGGCGGCGCGCCATCTCGCCAACCGCATCGAGCCCGAAGTGGTCGATGCCCTGGTCGCGGCAGTGCAGGGGGCCTATCCGCGGCTTTCCCACCGCTACTACAAGCTGAAAGCGCGCTGGCTCGGCCGCGATGCGCTCGACTACTGGGACCGCAACGCGCCGGCGCTTCCCGACCTGCCGGCCGAAACGATTCCCTTCGGGGAAGCGAAGGATACGGTGCTGTCGGCCTATGGCGCCTTCGCGCCCGAGATGGCCGACATCGCGCGGCGCTTCTTCGACGGGCGGTGGATCGATGCGCCGGTGCGGCCGGGCAAGGCGCCGGGCGCGTTCGCGCACCCGACTGTGCCTTCGGCGCATCCCTATGTGCTCCTGAACTACCAGGGCAAGGCGCGGGACGTGATGACGCTCGCGCATGAGCTCGGGCACGGTGTGCACCAGGTGCTGGCGGCGCCGCAGGGGGCGCTGATGGCGTCGACGCCGCTGACGCTGGCCGAGACGGCGAGCGTCTTCGGCGAGATGCTGACGTTCCGCGCGCTGCTGGCCAAGACCGACGACCCGAAGCAGAAGAAGGCGATGCTCGCCAGCAAGGTCGAGGACATGATCAACACGGTCGTGCGCCAGATCGCGTTCTACAGCTTCGAGCGCAAGGTTCACACCGAGCGCCGGCAGGGCGAACTCACGGCGGAGCGCATCGGCGAAATCTGGATGAGCGTGCAGGGCGAGAGCCTCGGCCCCGCGATCGTCTTCCATCCCGGCTACGAGACGTACTGGTCGTACATCCCGCACTTCATCCACTCGCCGTTCTACGTCTATGCGTATGCGTTCGGCGATTGCCTGGTGAACTCGCTCTACGCGGTCTACGAGGAGGCCGCTGACGGCTTCCAGCAGAAGTACTTCGCGATGCTGAAGGCCGGCGGCTCGAAGCGGCACAAGGAGCTGCTGGCGCCCTTCGGTCTGGATGCGAGCGACCCGACGTTCTGGGAGAAGGGGCTGTCCGTGATCTCGCGTCTCATCGACCAACTGGAAGCGATGTGAGCGTCGCCCTCCGCGCGCCGTCGATCGACGAGGCGGAGGCGATTGCCCGCCTCCACATCGCCTGCTGGCGCGAGGCGTATGCCGGCATCGTTCCGGCCGAGGCGCTGGCCAGCGCCGATCTCTCCGAGCGAACGGCGAAGTGGCAGCAGAGCATCGGCGACGCGGACAGCTTTGTGCTGGCGGCATTCGAAGACAGGGAGCCGGTGGCGCTCGTGCTGGCGCGGGCGCGCGGCGATGCGGACGCGCGCGACGGCGAGGGCGAGATCGGTGCGCTCTACGTGCGGGCAAGCCACTACCGGCAGAAGCTCGGCTCCCGGCTGATGAGAGCGGCGGCGCGATGGTGGCTGGCGCGTGGCGGCCGGTCGCTGCGGCTTGGGGTGCTCACCGAGAATTCGCGCGCGGTTGCCTTCTACGAGCGGATGGGCGGCCGGAGCGTGATGACCACGACCTATGCGTGGGGTGGGGCGGACCTGCCGCACCTGATCTATACGTACGACGATCTGGCCGCGCTGGCGGTTCTGGATGCAGCGGAAGGCTGAAGGCGCGAGCGGCCAAAGCCGGGGCTAGCGAAGCGGCGGGAGCGTTCCCACATCGAGCTGCGGGAATTCATGGAGGCGCCATGCAGTTTCTTTTCTTCATCCTGCTGATCCTGCTCATTGCGCACATCGGCTTCTGGCACACGCTGGCGGCGGTGCTGGGCGCGGCGGTCATGTTTGTCATCCTCATTCCGCTCATCATCGCAGTCGTGGTCGTCGGCGGTGTGCTGATGATCGCGGGGATGCGATAGAACGGCGTTGCACATTGCGTACAACGTATGTTATACGGAATGTACAACGGAGTGATGAAAATGCAGGTCGAACTTAAGAAGATCGGGAATTCCAGCGGCTTCATCGTGCCGAAGGAGTTGATGAGCGAGCTGCATTTCGCGCAGGGCGACCTTTTCACGGTCACCACCAACGCCGATGGCAGCATCACCCTGCGGCGGTCCAACCCCGTGTTTGACCGGGGCATGGAGATCGCCCGCAAGGCGATGGAGACCTACCGCCACACCCTTGAAGAACTGGCCAAATGACCGAGCCGACCTGGCTTCCGGTCGACCTCGTTCTTGCCATCCAAGAGACGCAACTCCGCCGGTTCGGCGGCCCGCCCGGCATTCGAGATCTGGGCGCGCTTGAGTCGGCACTCGGGCGGCCACAGAACAAGTGGGCATACGAGAGCGCCGATCTTTCGGCGCTCGCTGCGGCCTATGCCTTCGGCATCGCCCGCAACCATCCCTTTGTCGATGGCAACAAGCGGGCTGCTCTCCTTGCGTTCGTGACTTTCCTCGGATTGAAAGGCATCGACTTCGTCGTGGATGAAGCCGAGGCCGCGACTATCATTCGCGACCTCGCCGCCGGTCTGGTGGCGGAGGAGGGGCTCGCCCGCTGGATCAGGGACAACCTGCCGCCGGCTTGATTTTTCGCGGTTTGAAGAAAGATGCAACCGCGACGGTGTGCCGTCGTTGCCGAGTGCGCGCGGTTTGCTATAAAGCGCCGACACTTCAAGAGATTCCCCGATCGAGAAGGAAGAGCCGATGGCCGATCATGCCGCTGAAGGCACAGTCGAGATGGGCGGTGTTGTCGAGTACGAGGATCACCACCAGACGTATGAATCGTTCCTGAGGGTGACCAAGTGGATGGTCATTTTTCTGGTCATCCTGCTGATCTTCCTCTTCAAGTTCGTTTTCTAGCCCCCTCCAACGTCTGACGAGGACGCGCCCATGAAGATCGCTGTCCCGGCGGAGACGGGCGAGCCACGTGTTGCGGCCACGCCGGAGACGGTGAAGAAATTCATCGGCCTCGGAGCGACCTTTGCCGTCCAGGCGGGAGCGGGAGCGGCTTCCCTGATCCCGGATGCGGATTTTCAGGCCGCCGGCGCAACGCTGGCGCCCGACGCGGCCACGACCGTGCTCGATGCCGACATCGTCCTCAAGGTGCGGCGGCCGACCGAAGCCGAACTCAAGGCCTACAAGCCGGGCGCGCTGGTGGTCGCCTCGATGGATCCTTACGGACACGAGGATGCGGTGAAGGCGATGGCGGCGGCCGGCGTCGCTGCCTTCGCGATGGAATTCATGCCGCGCATCAGCCGCGCCCAGTCCATGGACGTGCTTTCCAGCCAGGCGAACCTTGCCGGCTATGAGGCGGTGATCGACTCGGCGGCGAACTACGGCCGCGCCATACCGATGATGATGACCGCGGCCGGCACGGTGCCGGCGGCCCGCGTGTTCGTCATGGGCGTCGGCGTTGCCGGCCTGCAGGCGATCGCCACGGCGCGGCGGCTCGGAGCGGTCGTGACCGCGACCGACGTTCGCCCGGCGACCAAGGAACAGGTCGAAAGCCTCGGCGCCAAGTTCCTGGCGGTGGAGGACGAAGAATTCAAGAATGCGCAGACCGCCGCCGGCTATGCCAAGCCGATGTCGGCGGAGTATCAGGCCAAGCAGGCGGCGCTCACCGCCGAGCACATCAAGAAGCAGGACATCGTCATCACGACGGCACTCATTCCCGGGCGCCCGGCGCCCAAGCTGGTCAGCGCGGCGATGGTGGCGTCAATGAAGCCGGGCTCGGTGCTGGTCGATCTTGCGGTCGAGCGCGGCGGCAACGTCGAGGGCGCCAAGGCCGGCGAAATCGCCACCATCGGCGGGGTGAAGATCATCGGCTATCTCAACGTTCCCGGCCGCATTGCGGCGAGCGCCTCGGCGCTCTATGCGCGCAACCTCTACACCTTCGTCGAGACGCTGATCGACAAGGCGAACAAGAAGGTCGCGGTGAACTGGGACGACGAGCTGGTCAAGGCGACGGTGCTGACCCGCGACGGCAAGGTCGTCCACCCAGCATTTTCCGGTGAAGGGAAGTAAGCCATGGCAACCTTCACGCCCGATCAGGCCGCGGCAGCCGCCGAGAGCGCGCGGCAGGCCGCGCAGGTGGCGCACGATGCGGCCAACGCCGCCTCGGCTTCCGCCGCGCAGGCACAGACTTATGCCGAGCAGCTTGCCGACGCGGCTGGCGCGGCAGTGCATGCCGCGTCCGGTGGCGCGATCGATCCCTTCATCTTCCGTCTCTCGATCTTCGTGCTCGCCATCTTCGTTGGCTACTACGTGGTGTGGTCGGTGACGCCGGCGCTGCACACGCCGCTGATGTCGGTCACCAACGCCATTTCGTCGGTGATCGTGGTCGGCGCGCTGCTCGCCGTCTCGGTGCCGCTGGTCGAGGCCGGTGGCGGGGCGGGTCACTGGTGGGCGCGCGGCTTCGGCTTCGTCGCGCTGGTGCTGGCGTCGGTCAATATCTTCGGGGGCTTCCTGGTCAGCCAGCGCATGCTGGCCATGTACAAGAAGAAAACGCCCGCTGCTCCCAAGAAGGCGGGCTGACCCAGATGATCAACGCCAACATCGCAGCCCTCTTCTACCTCGTCGCCGGCGTCCTCTTCATCCAGGCGCTGCGCGGCCTGTCCAATCCGGAGACCTCGCGCCAGGGCAACTATCTCGGCATGGCAGGCATGGCGATTGCCGTGCTGACTACGCTGGCGGTTGCCGGCGCCAACTGGTCGAGCTTCGGCCTGATCATTCTGGCCATCGCCATCGGCGGCGGCATCGGCGCCTTCATCGCGCGCTCAATCGCCATGACGGCGATGCCGCAACTGGTCGCCGCCTTCCACTCCCTGGTCGGCCTCGCCGCCGTGATGGTCGCGGCCGCCTCGCTCTACGCGCCAACCGCGTTCGGCATTGCCAACGCGGACGGCGGCATTCACGGGCAGAGCCTGATCGAGATGTCGATCGGCGTCGCCATCGGCGCGCTGACCTTTACCGGCTCGATCATCGCGTTTCTCAAGCTTGACGGGCGCATGTCGGGCAAGCCGATCACGCTCCCCAACCGACACCTCATCAACATCGCGCTGGCCGCGCTGCTGGTCGTCTTCATCATCGTGTTCTTCCTGACGCAAAGCATCGTGATGTTCTGGCTGATCACCATCATCGCGCTGGCGCTCGGCGTGCTGATGATCATTCCGATCGGCGGCGCCGACATGCCGGTGGTGATCTCGATGCTCAACTCCTATTCGGGGTGGGCGGCGGCCGGCATCGGCTTCACGCTCGGCAACACGGCGCTGATCATCACCGGCGCGCTGGTCGGCTCGTCGGGCGCGATCCTGTCGTACATCATGTGCAAGGGGATGAACCGCTCTTTCATCTCGGTCATCCTCGGCGGTTTCGGCGGCGAGGCGGCGGCTGGCGGCGGCGATACCGAGCAGAAACCGGTGAAGCTCGGCTCGGCCGACGATGCGGCCTTCATCATGAAGAACGCCTCCAAGGTCATCATCGTGCCGGGCTACGGCATGGCGGTGGCGCAGGCGCAGCATGCGCTGCGCGAAATGGCCGACAAGCTGAAAGCCAACGGCGTCGAGGTGAAGTACGCCATCCATCCGGTGGCGGGCCGGATGCCCGGCCACATGAACGTGCTGCTGGCCGAGGCGAACGTGCCTTACGACGAGGTGTTCGAGCTCGACGACATCAACAGCGAGTTCGCGCAGGCCGACGTCGCCTTTGTCATCGGCGCCAACGACGTCACCAACCCGGCGGCGGAGGACGACAAGACCTCGCCGATCTACGGCATGCCGGTGCTGCAGGTCTGGAAGGCGGGCACGGTGATGTTCGTGAAGCGGTCGCTCGCCTCAGGCTACGCCGGCATCGACAACCCGCTGTTCTACCGCGACAACACGATGATGCTTCTCGGCGATGCCAAGAAGGTCACCGAGGGGATCGTGAAGGCGCTGTAGGCGCGCGTTCCGACGCGCGCCGAAGCATCCGGTCCCTGGGCGGCGCGGCTCGCCCTGCTGGTCATCGCCGCATGAGCCACTCCGTCAGCGCGGTTCGCCGGCCGCGACCGCTCGGGCCCGCATGGCGCAACCGAGGGTGCGGCAACGAAACGCAGTCGCTGTTGCACCGCGGTAACAGACGCGAATGCGCGTCCTGCAATATGATTTGCTGACCTGATTTTGGGGGCGTGGCAGATGCGATTCGTGATGCATGGCGTGGTGCTGGCCGCGGTTGGGTTTCTCATTCCGGCGATAGCCTCGGCAGGCCCGGCTCCCGCGTATCAGTGGAGTGGCCTCTATGGCGGTGCGCAGGCGGGCTACGGCTTGGGTGCGTCAGCAGAGAATTCCGTTTCCAGTTTGATCTCGAATCCATGGCGGTACGGGTCGGAAGGTGGGTCCGCAGGATTGTTTGCCGGCTATAATCAGGTCTTCGGCAACTGGGTCGGCGGCGCCGAGGTTGAGGCGAACTGGGGCAACCTGCCCGGGCACTACTACGACACCTCCTACGGCGGTCCGCTCTACACGCAGGACTGGTCGACGGCCGAACGGCTCCGCCTGGGATATCTCGCCAACCCCAGCACACTGTTCTACGGCAGCATCGGCCTTGCGCAGGGCAACATGGATCTCAGTGACGGCTATTGGGCCTACTACAATTACGGTGCGCCCAACCAGACGGTCAGCGGAGTTCAGTTTGGCGCTGGCGTCGAGTCTTTCGTTACGCCGAATCTCAGCTTGCGGCTGGAAGGGACCTATACCCAGTACGGCAAAGCATATTCTTACAGCGACGGCAGTCCCTACGACTCTGAGCAGCTCGATACGTTCGCCGCGCGCGTTGGGATCGCCTACCACCCGGGCTGGCTTGGCGGACCGACAACGGCCGCAGCGAACGTGCCTGTCGGGCCATCATGGGCCGGCATGTACGTCGGCGGCAAGGTCGGCGCGACGATGCTGAATGATCCGGAGGACAACAATCCCGATTACGAGACCCCTTACGATCCAGCCTTCTCTTACGCCTCGAAGGTATCTGCTTCTGTCGGCACCTATGCCGGCTACAACTGGCAGATGGGAAACATCGTGGCCGGCATCGAGGCTGGCGCGGATCTTCCGAACGTGGTGTCGCCGTACAGCACCTACGACTATATCAAGCATGACTGGTCGGCGGGCGTGCGCGGGCGCCTGGGCATCGTTACCGCCGGCAATACGCTGCTTTATGCCAGCCTGGGCTGGACCGTCGGGCATTTCGACTATTCGGGGGGCTTCCCCAGCGGCAGCTCGTATTCAGATGCCGTCTTCACCGACAGCGGTCTCCAGATCGGCCTCGGTGCCGAGGCGTTTTTGACCTCGCGGCTCAGCATGCGGTTCGAAACCATCTATACGCAGTATGGTACCCACGACATCCTTTATGAGGGCGACCCATACTGGAACGTCTCGCCGCGCACCTTGGAAGCCAGCGTCGGCCTCACCTATCACCTGAAGTAGGCGGACACGCCGGGCCTCAGCTGGCCTGATCGGGTCCCCGTTTAACATCAGCAGGCCCGGCCGTTGCGCCGGGCCTTTCCTATTAGGCTCTCCGTCTGAAGGGAACGGCACCAGCCGCAGTTGCAGCCGTGCACCGCCTCGTGCCACACCAGCCGCTGGCAAATCCCCCGGGGGCGATCATGGCTGCTGCGATACTGCCGGTTCG
>Ga0265342_10002038_pt1 | contig 17970 bp, 15 predicted proteins | sample 4CB327metaG_FD_203125 | JGI IMG/M metagenome (GOLD analysis project Ga0265342, IMG submission 203125) | Rhizosphere microbial communities from Carex aquatilis grown in University of Washington, Seatle, WA, United States - 4-CB3-27 metaG | ecosystem: Host-associated > Plants > Roots >...
GTCGGCGTTTCGAGTTCCTCGACGATGCAGCCGTAGCTGCTCGCCATCTCGCCGAAGCGCCGGCCGAAGACGCCGACCGGGCACGAGAGCACCCGCTCGCCGGGCGAGAAGAGATTTACGAGGCTCGCTTCCATCGCGCCGGTGCCCGAGCTGCCGAGGGGAATCACGTTGCCGTTCGTACCGAAGACCGGACGAAGCGCGGCGTCCACGCGCTCGAGCAAGCCTGCGAACTGCGGCCCGCGATGATTGACGAGCGGACGGGCGAGCGCCGCGAGGACGTCGGGAGCGACGGTTACGGGGCCGGGGAGGAATAAGAGCTGCCTGTGCATTGAAGTACCCCACTTCTATGGACGTCGCGAGCATCCGCCTGACCGAGCTCTCCTCGTGCGCCGGCTGCGCGGCAAAGCTCGGAGCGGCCGATCTGCGGCGCGTGATGGAGCGGGTCTCGCCCGCAACCGACGATCGCGTACTGGTCGGGTACGCGGGCAGCGACGACGCCGGCATCTATCTCGTGCGCGACGATCTCGCACTCGTGCAGACGGTGGACTTTTTTACGCCGATCGTGGACGATCCGTACGATTTCGGTCGGATCGCGGCGACGAACGCTCTCTCGGACGTCTACGCGATGGGCGGCAAGCCGCTCACCGCTCTCAACATCGCCGCGTTCCCCGAGGATCTCGATCTAGCGATCCTCTCGCTCATACTCGAAGGCGGATCGAGCGTCGCGCGCAGCGCGGGCGTCGCGATACTCGGCGGACACACGATCAAGGATGCCGAGCCGAAGTACGGCATGGCCGTCACCGGCGTCGTGGACCCGCAGCGCATCGTCACGAACGCCGGTGCGCTGCCCGGCGATGCGCTCGTACTCACCAAGCCGCTCGGCACCGGCGTGCTGACGACGGCGCTGCGGCGCGGCGCGATCGGGCGCGCCGGTCTCGACGAAGCGGTGGCTGCGATGACGACGCTCAACGACGCAGCCTGCGAGGCGATGCTCGCCGCGGACGCGCATGCCGCAACGGACGTGACCGGTTTCGGGCTGCTCGGCCATGCCGAAAACGTCGCACGCGCCTCCGGCGTGCGCCTGGTCTTCGATTCGCAGCGCGTGCCGCTCATGGCGGGCGTACTCGATCTCATTCGCGCGGGGCATGCGCCGGGCGGTTCGCGCAACAACGCCGCAACGCACGCGACGTTCACGAGCTTTGCCGATTCGGTGCCGGAGCCGCTGCGGCTGGCGCTCTCCGACGCACAAACCTCGGGCGGATTGCTGATCGCCGTCGCGCCCGACCGGTTAGAAGGCTTGCGCGAACGGCTGCGTTCGCGGGGCACGCTGGACGCGGTGATCGGCGAGGTGCGCGCGGGCGAGGGTATCGCCGTAGACTAGCGCTTCATCGGGCGTTTGCGCTCGCTCGAGCGTTTGGCGACGCCGTTCCGGCGCTTAACCTGCGAGCCGGGTCGAAGCAGCACGACGTTGCTCGTCTTGCCTGCGCCCAGCGGCACCGGCGAGATGAGCCGCTTGCCGAGCGCGTGGTAGAACACCTCCGAGAGCTCGTCAACCGGAACGAACGTCATCGTATCGCGCACTTCCTTCGGAATGTCGTCGAGATCCATCTCGTTGCGCCGCGGCAGCAGCACTTTGCCGATACCGGCGCGCTTTGCGCCGAGGACCTTCTCTTTGAGGCCGCCGATGGGAAGCACCTGACCGGTGAGGGTGATCTCGCCCGTCATCGCAAGGTTCGGGTCCACCTTGAGGCCGGTGAGCATCGAGGCGATTGACGTCGCGAGCGCGATGCCCGCCGAAGGCCCGTCCTTGGGGGTCGCACCCGCGGGTACGTGAACGTGCAGGTCGTGCTTGGCGAAGTAGTCGTCGGCGAGGCCCAGTTCGCCCGAGCGCGAGCGCAGGAACGAGACCGCCGCCTGCGCGCTCTCCTTCATGACGTCGCCGAGCTGCCCGGTCAGCACGAGCTTTCCCGTCCCCGGCATCGCCTGCGTCTCGATGAAAAGGATGTCGCCGCCTACGGGCGTCCAAGCCAACCCGGTCGCGACGCCGACGGACGCAACGCGTTTACGAACCTCGTTGAAGAAACGAGGCTTACGCAGGTACTCGACGAGCGCCTCGGGCGTCACCCGCGCCTTGTAGCGCGCACTTTCCGCTATCTTTCTGGCAACCTTACGGAAGACGGTGCCGATCTCGCGCTCGAGATTGCGCACGCCGGCCTCGCGCGTGTAATCGTTGATGATGGCCCGGATCGCTTGGTCGGAGATCTGCACCTGCGAGTCGCGCAGTCCGTTGTTCGTACGCTGTTTCTTTACGAGGTAGCGCTTGGCGATCTGCAGCTTCTCCATCTCCGTGTAGCCCGAGAGCGTGATGATCTCCATGCGGTCGCGCAGCGGCGGAGAGATCGTGTCGAGCGAGTTGGCGGTGCACACGAAGAGCACTTGCGAGAGATCGAAGGGCAGATCGAGGTAGTGGTCGCGGAAGTTCACGTTCTGTTCGGGATCGAGAACTTCGAGCAGAGCCGACTGCGGATCGCCGCGGAAGTCCGCGCCGACCTTATCGATCTCGTCTATCATCATGACCGGATTCTTCGTTCCGGCATCCCGCATGGCGCGCACGATCGTGCCCGGCATCGCCCCGATGTACGTGCGGCGATGGCCGCGAATCTCGGCCTCGTCGCGTACGCCGCCGACGGAGAGACGGACGAACTTGCGCCCCATCGCCCGCGCGATCGAGTGTCCGAGCGACGTCTTGCCGACGCCCGGCGGTCCCACGAAGCAGAGAATCGGCCCGGCCAGGCGTTTCTTCAGTTTGCCGACCGCCAAGTACTCGATGATGCGATCCTTGATTTTTTCCAGATCGTAGTGGTCTTCGTCGAGAATCGCGCGCGCCGCCTTGATGTCGATGTGGTCGGCCGTCTCGGCCTTCCACGGCAGCGTGACGAGCCAGTCGAGGTACGTGCGGATGACGCTGAACTCGGGGCTGGCCTGCGGCACCTTCGAGAGGCGATCGAGCTCGCGGTCGGCGGCCTTGCGCACCTCCTCGGGCATCTGCGCCTCTTCGATCTTCGTGCGCAGCTCGTTCGTTTCGGCCTGCTGCGGATCTACTTCACCCAGCTCTTCCTGAATGGCGCGCAACTGCTGGCGCAGGTAAAACTCGCGCTGATTCTTCTCCATCTCGCGCGCGATGTCGCTCTGGATCTTGTGGCCGAGTTCGACGACCTCGAGCTCGCGGGTGAGGAGCATCGTGAGCCGGCGCATGCGCTTGGCGGTGTCGCGCTCCTCGAGCAGCCCCTGACGGTCGGCGGTCTCCAGCCGCATCGTGGACGCGACGAAGTAGGTCAGCACGACCGGATCGGTGATGTTCGCGACCTCCATCTCCATCTCGCGCGGCGCCTGGGGCAGATAGGAGAGGAGCTTCTGAAAGAGTCCGGCCAGATTGCGCTGCATCGCGACGAGCTCTTCGCTCTCAACGGTGACGTCGGGCAGCTCCACGTACTCGGCAACCATGTACGGCTCGAGCTGCGAGAAGCGCTCGATCTTGAAGACTTGCTGGCCCGCGACGATACAGCGCAGCGTGCCGTCGGGCACCTTGAGCATCTTCTGAATGACGCCGATCGTGCCGACGCGCTGGATATCGTCGGGACCGGGGTCCTCGGTCTCCCGATCGCGCAGGACCGTCAGGCCGATCGGTTTGCCTTCGCGCAGCGCCTCTTCGACGAGCGCGATGCCCGACTTCTTCACGACGGCGAGCGGAATGACGGTGTGCGGAAAGAGCACCGCTTCCTGGAGCGGCAGGATGCCGATCGAGTTGACGGCGACGGCGGGGGGTATCGTTTTCCGGGCCATATGTTAGGAGTGCGTCCTCGTTACCATGATGTGGAGCTCCGTCCGCGCCGTCGGCAGGTACGCGGTCGCGGCGATGGGCGCGACCACGATCAGCAGGCCGTCTTCGTAACTGGCGGCGACGCCCTCGTACTCGACGGCAACCGGCAGCGGGATGCGCTTGACGAACTCGCCGCGGGCGATCTCCTTTTGGACGAAGGAGCCGCGGCGAAGACGGTCGGCATCGAGCCGGCGCCCGGCGATGACGAGGTAGCGCTCGTCCACCCCGATGCGCAGCGTCTCGGTGTCGGCTCCGGCAACCTCGACGATGGCGACGACGCGACGGCGTTCTTCGTCTACGAAGACGTCGGCGTTCGGCTCAAACGTAGCCGGCCGGGTGCGCAGGACGAACTCCATCGCCCCTAAGACCCCCTATCCTAGCAGTCGGATGCGACGGCTGCTAGAACTTCATGCTCGGGTCCGGCAGCTGCCGCGTAGCGGGCCAGATCACGCACGGGACCACCTGGATCCGGAGCGGCTGGTAGGCGTCAGGCGGGATGCGGACCTGGAAGTAGAGGGGGGCCTTGGTCGGCACGCCGTAGCGGGTCACCGGCGGGAACTGGTTCTTTTTCGGCCCGGCCAGGTGCGTTGCCGCCAGGACCTTATTGATCGCCTCGGCGGAAGCAGGCGAAAGGTAGTCCGAGGTCCGCTCGGCCAACCAGGTCGTGCCGTCATGAGTTGTGTAGAGGAACCCGATGATCTCTCCGGGCGTCATGGTCGCCGTGGATACCACCTGGTCAATGCGGACGAGCTGCATGGCGCGCGAGACCGGGGCCTGGAGCACCTGCGGCACGGCTCGCGTGGAGTCGAGGCAGACGCCGCTCTCCAAGGGCGGCGCCGGCGGCGCGGCCTGCGCGACGACTGACGACGACAAGAGAGCCAGGGAGAACGCTGTTATCGCAAACATGTTCGCCATCTTCGCACTTCGGTGCCGTACACCATTCGCGCTCGGCGACGCGGCCGGCCGAACGCTCTAGAACGCAATTCGATGGAGGCCGCAGCCGCAGCTACGACGTTCGGCGATCCGCGAAATCCGCCGATCGTCTTCCTCCACGGAATCCGGCTAGGCCGGGAGATCTGGATCCCGCACGCCGCCGCCCTGGAGCGGCAGTATCACGTGATCGCGCTGGATCTTCCAGGTCACGGCGCGCTCGCGGACGTTCCATTTACCGAACGCAACGTCGCCGACTTGCTCGACGACGTCATCGCAAACATCGCCGGCCGCCCGTCGCTCATCGTCGGCTACTCGCTGGGCGGCTTCGTCGCGATGCGCCACGCGGCGCGCCACCCCGAACAAACGGCCGGGCTGCTGCTCGCGGACTGCACCTTCGACTTCGAAGGATGGCGCTGGTGGCCGTACGGCGCGTGGGTGAATGCGGCGCAGCATCTTCCGGCCGCTTGGCTGGACGCCATGCAGCGCCTCGGACTCTACGCGACGCTGCCCCATAACTGGGTGGACGTCGTGCAGCGCATCCCGTTCAACCGCAACGTGCTCTTGGAGACGAGCGAGATCGTCCGCTCGTCGCGCAACGCCCTAGATGAAGTTGCCTCGTACCGCAAGCCGGTCTCGATCGTAAACGGGGAGTACGACCTCCTCTTTCGCCTCGACGAGAAGCGCTTTCTCCATCGCCTGCCGCAGGCACGCCTGCAGATCATGCGCGGGATGGACCACGCGGGGCCGCTGCGGCGGATCGCCGAGTTCACCTCCATCGTCGAGGCGTTCGCCCGCCGCGTCTTCGCCACGGTCCCGCCGACGTGAAGCCGGGCGCGCACCTGGTACGGCGTTTGGGCGCACGCGATGCCGCGCTCATCGTCATGGGCGGCATCGTCGGCTCGGGCATCTTCATGAACCCGTCGGTCGTCGCCCGCTTCGTTCACAGCGCGCCGCTCGTCATGCTCGTCTGGGTCGCGGGCGGCGCCGTCGCGCTGCTCGGCGGCGGCATCTTCGCCGAACTCGCGGCCCGGCGGCCGGCCGACGGCGGGCTCTATGCGTATATGCGCGACGCATTTCATCCCGCGCTCGCGTTCGCCTACGGCTGGACGCTCCTGCTCGTCTCGCAGAGCGGCGGCATGGCCGCAGCCGCCGTAACGTTCGCCGCGTACTTCACGCCGCTGACCGGCTGGCACGCGCCCTCCGCGGCGATCGCCGCGATCGCGATCGCCTTCTTCACGCTCGTAAATGCATTGGGCGTTCGCACCGGGACGACCGCACAGAACGCGTTCATGATCGTAAAGGTGCTCGCAATCGGCGGCTTCGTAGCGGTCGGACTCTTCGCCGCGCACGCGACCTCCGCGGTAGCGCTGCCGGCCCTTCCGGAGGGCGGAACGATCGCGGCCATCGGGCTTGCATTCGTTCCGGTGCTCTTCGCGTACAGCGGCTGGCAGACGTCCAGTTTCATGACGGCGGAACTAAAGCAGCCCGAGCGCACGCTGCCCCGCGGACTCATCGCCGGCGTGGTCGCGGTGGTCGTGCTCTACCTGGCGGTGAATGCCGTCTGCCTGCGCGTGCTGGGCGTCGAGGGTCTCGCGGCCACGCGCACGCCGGCATCGGCGATCGCCCAGATCGCCTTCGGCACGGTCGGGCTGCGCGTGATGGCGCTCGTCGTCGCGCTCTCGACGCTGGGCTTCTTGAGCAATCAGATTCTCACCTCGCCCCGCGTCTACTTCCAGATGGCCGCCGACGGAACGTTCTTCAAACAGCTCGCGTGGGTAAACGCGCGCACGCGCGTTCCGGTTCTCGCGATCGCCCTGCAGGGAATCGCCGCCATCGTCATCGCTCTTTCGGGCCGCTACGATCAGATTCTGAACTACGTCACGTGCGTGGATTACGTGTTCTTCGGACTCTCCGCGCTCGCGCTCATCGTCTTCCGCTTCCGCGACGCGCGCGATCCTTCGGCACCCCGCCCGCACGTTCGCATGCCCGGGCATCCGGTGACGACGCTGCTCTTTCTCATCGTCGCGTGGGGCGTCGTCGGCGACGTCGTGGTGAAGTCGCCGGTGGACACCTCGATTGGCCTGGGTATCCTCCTCTCGGGCGTGCCGGTCTACTACTGGTTCGCGCGCCGCGCGCGTGCGAGCGCCGCACCTCGCGTATGAACGCCGCGATCCGCATCGTCGTCGTCGCGATACTCGCGTGCATCGAGATCGCCGGGGCGGCTGCCGGGATTGCGAGCTACGGCCGGGCGATCGGATCCTACGGTTTCGTGGCCGACAAGAGCACGATGCGCGTCGTCTCGGTGGAGCCGGGTTCGGCCGCCGCGCTTGCAGGGCTGGCGGCGGGCGATGAGATCGCGTACGAAACGCTCTCGCTGCGCGGGCGCAAGTTTGTCGTACTCGACGAAAACGTGCCCGTCGGCGCGACCATCTCGTTCGACGTCGTGCGCGACGGCGCCATACGCCCGGTCACGCTCCGCGCGCGCGAACTCATGGACGCGCTGCAAGCCGTGCGCTTAACGTACGCGATCGCCGGCCTCGCCCTCGGACTGGTCGGGCTCGCACTCGTCCTGCTGCGGCCCAGCCGCATGACCTGGGGCTTTGCGTTCGCCGCGCCTCCGCTGCTCATCCCGATCGACGCGATCTTCTGGGCGCAGCAGGACCGCTCGACGACGGGCGCGCTCTGGGACGGCCTCATAGCGCTCTCGCTCGCAGCGCAGGTCACCGGCGTGCTGGTCTTTGCAAGCCGCTTTCCCGACGACGCTCCGCGCGGGATCGATCGCCTGATCGATCGGGTCGCCATGCCTATCGGCATCGCCCTCGCCGCGATCTATCTCGTCGTCGCCGCATACGTACGCTTTGCCGGCCTGCCCCCTGCGGGCTGGATCGAGGTCGCAGACTATGCGCTGATCCTGCCGGCCGTTGCCGCACTCACGGCGCTCGTCTCGACCTACGTGACGACCCCCGGCGGCGCGCGCACGCGGCTCGCCCCGGTGATCGCCGCTTTCGTCTTCCTCATCCTCGCCGGCGTAGCGCGTCAACTCGCCAGGGAGCTGACGGCCGACGCCGGCGTGCTCCTCGCGTTGAGCGCAGCGTTTGCGGCCTCGCTCGTGCTCCTAGCCGCCTCCGTCGCCTACGGCGTCATCCGCCACCGCGTCATGGACGTCAGTTTCATCATCAGCCGCACGCTCGTCTACACGTTGCTGACGATCGCTGCGGCGACGCTCTTCACACTCATCGAGTACGTCTTCGGCAAACTGCTCGACAGTCGCGGCATCGCCTCACTTATCGAGATCGTGGCGGCGATCGTTCTCGGTCTCTCCCTCAACGTCGTGCACCGGCGCTTGGACACGTTCGTGGACCGCGTGCTCTTCCGGCAACGCCACCTGGCGGAGCGCCGTCTAGCGGGCGCGGCGCAAGCGTTGCCCTACGCATCTACGGCAGATGCAGTGAGCGCAGCGCTCGTCGAGGAGCCCGCGCAGGCGCTCGACCTTGCTTCCGCGGCGCTCTTCCGCCGAGACGGCCTGTCGTACCGGCGCGTAGACTCGCACGGTTGGAACGAGAGCCAGGCAGCGGCGCTGGAGGAAGACGACCGGCTCGTGCTGCGCTTGCGAGCCCGCTTGGAACCGATCGATCCCGCAGAGATCCAGTGGTGCCGGCCGGATCTTCCGGAGGGCGAGCGGGCCGTACTCTACGCGGTGCCCGTCGTGGTCGAGCGCAGCCTCGAAGCCGTCGCGCTCTACGGCGGACACGTGGGAAACGAAGCGCTCGACCCTGACGAGCGGCATTGCCTGCGCGAACTTGCCGATGCGGCGGCAATCGGTTACGAACACATCCTCGCGGCGGAACTTCGGCGACGGCTCGACGGCGTCGAAGCCGAGAACGCCGCCCTGCGCGCGCTCGAGAAGAAACTCAGCGACCTGCTCGGGCGGCGGCTCGCCTAAGGTCACTGCGGGTGCGGCCCCTGCGTTCTCGTAACGGCATGATCTACCGGGCGGCCGTCGCGGGCGCCGCAGTTCTCGCACTCATCGGCGCCGGCCCCGGCATCGGCGCCGATACCCTGCGTTCCGTCGCCGCGACCTACTACGCGAAAGCGGGCCGCATCTCGACGGTAACCGGTCGCGATACGACGATGGACTACTATCAGCGCCTCTTAGACGACGCCGATCTGCTGGCCGCGCCGCGCCCGGCCTCCTACCCGCCGCAAGCGTGGCAGGATTCGGTACAGGCGATCGCGCGGCTCGATCTGAGCCTCGCGACGCAGCTGCTCTCGCAGTCGTACCAAGAAATGCCGGCGATTCGCGGGCTGGGCGAAACGCTCGTACGCTCCTCGCTGGACGGTACGCTGCAGCCGGTCGCCGTCTACGTTCCGAGCACGTACTCACCGGAAAAACCGGCGCCCTTGGCGATCTTTCTGCACGGCCGGCAAGAATCGGAGACGCAATTGATCGGGCCGCAGTTCGTTCGCGAGATCGCCGAACGAACCGGTACGATACTCGTCGCGCCGTACGGCCGCGGCGACTATGATTTTCGCGGCTCGGAGTCCGACGTGTACGACGCGCTCGACGCCGCCCAGCGTGCGTTCGCCGTTGACGAGCACCGCCGTTACCTCGCGGGGTATTCGATGGGCGCCTTCTCCGCGTTCCGTCTTGGGCCGCTGCATCCGGAGGACTGGTCGGCGGTGATGTGCATCGCCGGATCGCTGCTGGCCTCGCGAGCGAGCACGCTCGTTTCGACGATGCCGCGAACCCGCTTCTACGTTCTGACCGGCGCGAAGGACGACGTCGTCCCGACGCTCTGGCCGACGGTCACGGCGATCTTCTTGCGCGATGCGGGGCTCGCGGTGACGTTCTACTCCCAGCCGGACGGCACGCATTCGCTGCGGTCGCTGGAGGATGTTCTCGCGCAAGCGTTCGGGGATATGGAACGCGATGTCGTGCGCTTGCCGACCGGACTGACCGGCAGCGCCGACCTGCCGGATTTCGCGGGACCGCGGGGACCCTAGCCTCCGAGATACCTCGCGACCGCCAAGGTCGTCTGAGAACCCCCCGCGGTCACGACGCCGGCAGCGACGATCTTGCCGTCGCCTTGGATTGCGAGCGCCGTGAGATCGGCCTGACCGGGGAGCGCGGTGACGACCCTGCCACGCCGGCCGAACGCGTCGTCGAGCGGGCCGCCGGCCGAAAGCCGTGCCAATCCAAAATCGGCATTGCCCGCGTGCGCGCCTTGCCCGCCTACGAGCAGCTTACCGTCGCCGGCGATCTCCACGTCCTCCGGCCGGTCCACAAGCGGCGATCCGAACGCGAATCGCACGGCTCTGAAGCTCGGATCGTTCGAATAGTCGCGCAGCCGGCGCACGACCCGTACGTACGCGCCCTTGTCCGTGCGCAGGCTCGTCCATTGCAGCAGTTTGCCGTCGAGCGCAAATGCGTTGGTCCCGCCGAAGGTGAGGCTGCCCGTATGCGCCACCGTAACGAGCGTGCCGCCTGCGTCGTTCTTATCGAGCGTGCCGTTCTCGAGAAAGCGTACGATGAGCCGCTTCCGCGGCGAGATGAAACCGCCGCAGACGAGAATCTTTCCGTCCGACTGCAAACCCAACGCAGTGACGCCGCCGACGAGTTTCATCGCCACGACGCCGTTCGTGCCGAAGCTCGTATCGAGCACGCCCTTGGCGCTGACGCGCGCTAGCGACGTAAGGTAATCGTCGTTGCTCGTCGCCAGCCCAAAGCCGCCCGCGATCAGACTTCCATCGGCTTGCGGCGCGACCGCCAGTACGGAATTCGAGGAGTTTGCAACGTAGTCGAATCGAACGGCGCCCGCGTTGCCGAACGACGGATCAGGCGTGCCGTCGGTACGAAGCTGCACGAGTTCCGCATCGCTGCCGCCCGCTGCGATACCGCCCAGCAGAATTTTGCCGCCCGGCAGCAGCGTCAGCGAGGCGACGTCCCACATGCTCAGCGAGACGATGCCGCCCGAACCAAACGCGGAATCGAGCGTGCCGTCGGGAAGCAGACGAACCGCCTGCACCTCTCCCGGAGCGGCCCCGACATTGCCCGCTACGACGACGTTTCCGCTCGCATCCACGGCCGCCGCGATCGGCTCCATCCCGCTCGAAACGGTCGCGATACCGCCGCTACCGAACGTGCCGTCGAGCGATCCCGGACGCGAGGCCGTTCGAGCAGTGCCGAGCCACGTGCGCGCCGGCAGCGACGTTTGCGCCGCGGCACCGGCGCACCCGGCCAGAATCGCCGCCGCGGCGATGGCGGCGCCCATGCGTATCACTCCGTCAGCGCCTCCTCGATGAGCGGCAGCACTTCGGCAGAAGTTCCGTTCAGCACGCAGTCCACCTGGGCGCTGATCGGCGTTTCCTCCGGGTTGATCTCGGCGACGAACGCGCGGCGATTGTAGTGCGTCGCCAGCGCAGCCGCCGGGTAGACGACCGCGCTCGTGCCGACGACGAGGATGACGTCGGCGCGCGCGGCCGCTTCTCGCGCGCGATCCCAGGCGCTTTGCGGAAGCGCCTCGCCGAACCAGACGATATCGGGCCGCATCAGCCCTCCGCACTCGTGCCGGATCTCGTCCAGCGGCAGGCCGGCGGCATCGAAGGGACGTCGCGCGCCGCAGCGGCTGCAGCGCGCTTCGCGCAGACTGCCGTGCAGTTCGACGACGTTACGCGAGCCGGCGCGCGCGTGCAGCGAGTCCACGTTCTGCGTGGCCAGCGTAAAATCGGGGAACGCCTGCTCCAGTCGCGCGAGCGCGAGGTGGCCCGCGTTCGGCTCGGCACGGGCGTGCGCGGCACGCCGCTCGTTATACCAGGTCCACACGAGTTGCGGATCGCGCGCGAAGCCCTCCGGCGAGGCGAGCTCTTCGACGCGATGCATCCGCCAAAGGCCGCCGATGCCGCGGAACGTCGGCAGGCCGCTCTCCGCCGAAATCCCCGAACCGGTGAGGACGAAGACGGAGCGCGCGCCGCGCAGCGCGGCGACGAAGGGTTCTATGCGTGCATGAACTGCTGCCATTGCTCCCGGGTCATGCGCAGCGCGTCTTCGTCGAGCTGTGCGAGCGGGGTCGCCGTTAGGCGTTCGCGCCCGCAGAGGTCGGCCTCGTCGGTGTTTACGTAGAGAAGGCCGGTCACGTACTCGCCCCGGTTGCGGCATTCGTGAATCGTGCGCAGCGCGTTGATACCGTCCGTCGGGTCGTACTCCACCTCGAGCTTACGCAGCAGCACGTGCGAGCCGTCGTCCAGCTCGACGTCGTGCGTCGTGCCCGGCTCGTATTCGATCGCGATGTCTCTGCCGCCGGCGATGTAGTCGGCGGTATGCAGCACCACGCCGTGCTCCTTGACGTACGCATAGCTCTTGGTCGAGCCTTCGTGATCGTTGAAGGTCACGCAGGGGCTGATGACGTCGAGGATCGCGGTGCCGCGATGCGAGAAGGCAGCCTGCAGGAGCGGAACGAGCTGTTTGCCGTCACCGGAGAAGGAGCGCGCCACGAACGTCGCGCCAAGTTCGATCGCCAGACTGCAGATGTCTATCGTCTGGTACTCGTTGACCTTGCCGCCCTTCTGCTTGGATCCGACGTCGGCCGTGGCGGAGAACTGTCCCTTGGTCAGCCCGTAGCAGCCGTTGTTTTCGACGATATACGTGCAGTCCACGTTGCGCCGGATCATGTGGCAGTACTGCCCCAATCCGATGCTCGCCGTGTCGCCGTCGCCGCTGATTCCCAGCACGAGCAGATCGCGGTTGGCCAGTTTGGCCCCGGTGGCGGCCGAAGGCATGCGCCCGTGCAGGCCGTTGAAGCCGTGTGCCTGCTCGACGAAATACGCCGGCGTTTTCGAAGAGCAGCCGATGCCGCTCATCTTCGCCAGCCTGTGCGGCTCGACGCCGTACTCGTAGAGCGCCTTGATCAGGTGATTCGTTATCGAGTTGTGCCCGCAGCCGGCGCAGAGCGTCGTCGGCAAGCCCTTGTAGACCTCGCGGGTCAGCCCGATGATGTTTACCGTTGCAGTCATATTTCCTTACTCCGAGACGACGGCTGGTTCGCGCTGCGCTTCGAGCAGCGGGGCGACGATGGCGTGCGCGTCGATCGGCACGCCGTTGTAATGGCGAATGGATTCCAGTTTTCCGAGCAGATGGGTCGGCAGCTCGGCCCGCAGGATCCCGTAGAGCTGTCCGTCGCGATTCTGCTCGACCACGAAGACTCGATCGTGACGCTTCACGAAGGTGGCGACTTCCGGCGAGAGCGGCAGGGCGCGCACGCGCATGTAGTCTACGTCGAAGCCCGCCTCGCGCAGGCGGTCCCGCGCTTCTACGACCGCGTGGTGCGTCGTGCCGTAGGCGAGAATCGCGATCTTGCGTCCGCGCCCTTCGACGATCGGCGCGGGAACCGAGCGGCGCGCGGTGTCGTGCTTGCGCACGAGCCGGTCGAGGTTCCGCTGCCAGACGTCGGGGAGTTCGGAGTAGCGCGCCTCTTCGTCGTGGCCGGTGCCGCGCGTGAAAAATCCGGCATTCGGATGCTTCGTGCCCGGCAGCGTTCGATAGGGGATGCCGTCCTTGTCCACGTCGCGATACCGTCCCCACGATTTCATCGTGTTGAGATCGTCGGCGCCGAGCACTTTGCCGCGATCGTAGGGCTTCTCCGGATACTGCAGCGGCGGCGTGAGCCAGGAGTTCATGCCGAGATCCAGATCGCTCAGGACGAATACCGGCGTCTGGAAGCGATCGGCGAGGTCGAAGGCCTCCATCGCGAACTCGTACGCTTCGCGCACGGTCGCCGGAAGCAGGACGATGTGTTTGGTGTCGCCGTGCGAAAGCGTGTAGGCAAAGGCGACGTCTCCCTGCATCGTTCGGGTGGGCAGTCCGGTTGACGGGCCGGCTCGCTGCACGTCGAAGATCACTCCGGGTATCTCGGCAAAGTATCCGTAGCCGGCGTATTCGGCCATCAGCGATAGTCCCGGCCCCGAGGTGGACGTCATCGCGCGCGCGCCCGCCCAGCCCGCGCCGAAGACCATGCCGGCCGCCGCGAGCTCGTCTTCCGCCTGAATTATCGCCACGTTACGCTCGCCCGTCTCCTGGTTCACGCGGTAGCGATCGCATAACTGGATGAAGTATTCGCAGAGCGAGGACGAAGGCGTGATCGGATACCACGCCGTCACGGTACAGCCGCCCATCAGGCAGCCGATCGCCGACGCGCGATTGCCTTCCATGAAGAGCAGTCCGTCGGTCTTGCCGGACATCGGCTCGAGCCGGTACGGATCGTGTTTTTCGATGTGCTCGCCGGCGTACTGCAGACCGACGCGCACGGCAGCCATATTTTGCTCGACCGCGGCGGCCTTGGTGCGAAACTGCGCCTTGAGACCCTCTTCGATCGTCTCGGCCGGGATATCGAGCAGCTGCCCGAGCACGCCGACGTAGATCATGTTCGTCAGGTACTTGCGCAGGTCGCCTTTATCGCCGAAGTGCTCCTTCGCCAGCGCCGCGAACGGGACGGCGTAGTACGCGAGGTCGTCGCGAAGGGTCGCTCCGTCCAAAGGATAGGTCGCCTCGTGGATCACGGCCCCGCCCGGTTTCACCGAGGCGACGTCCTGCTGCCACGTGGCCGCGTTGAGCGCGACGAGAACGTCTACGTCTCGCGAGCGGCACTGGTAGCCCCGCGCGCTGACCCGAACGTCGAACCAGGTAGGCAGGCCCTCGATGTTCGAGGGGAAGACGTTTTTCGGCGCGACGGGAATCCCGAGGCGCACGATTGCGTTCGTGAGCACGAGGTTCGATGATTGGCTTCCGGAGCCGTTGACCGTCGCGACCCTGATCGTGAAATCGTTGACCGCTCGTGTAGCCATACGCGTAACGTATTCGCCGGATGCGCTCCCGGTCCGCCAGGCCCGCACGGCCCGACAAAAGAAGCAAGCCGCATGCTGCCGCTCGCGCACGTCGTACTCCACGTCGGCCTCTGCGGGGCGATCGCGCGCTCGCCTTCCGGCTCGCCGATCGCGCTGCACGTGCACCTGGCCGACCGCACCGGCAGAGTGCAGGTGGACCGCACCTACCGCCTCGAGCGCGGCGACGATCCCGAGGAGATCGTCGAGTTCGACAGCGCCTTCGGCATCTACCGGCTCGACCTCGACGCCGCGAAGTACCGCTGCTCGGCGACGGACTATCTGTTTTTTATCTCGGGGCTCGAGCGCAGCATCACCGAGAACCTGAGCGACGCGCCTGCGCCGCCTGCGCCCGAACCGGTGCTGCTCTCCGGAACCGCGCCGCAATCGTTCCTGTACGTGCAGCCGACCTTCGTGCTCTTCAATAAGGGCGACGTCGCGTGCGACAAGCCCGTCGCACAGCCGCTACCCGCGAAGATCGTCGTCGAGAACGACCAGGACGGCTACTATGCTTCGTTCTACTCCGACGCATCGCTCGGCAACGGCGCGCCTCAGCTGCTCGCGCTGCGCCTGCGCACCCCGACGCACCAGTATCACTACGTGCGCCTGCCGATTCCGTTTCCGTCCCCGTGGCGCGGCTGGCCGACGAGCGTGCAGTTCAACGTCACGGAGAATATGGTAGACGGGATCGCCGGCGATCCGACCGGCGTACTGCTCTGCCCGAAGCTCTGGCAAACCTCGGCCGGATAAAACGAAAGGCCCGGCGTTGCCGCCGGGCCCCGATGTTTTGCGCCTGCGCGCTTACATCATGTCGTAGCCGCCCATGCCGCCGGGAGCGCCTACGGACTCCTTCTTCGGCTCGGGCTTGTCGGCGATGAGCGTCTCCGTCGTCAGGATCAGCGCACCGATGGACGCGGCGTTCTGCAGCGCCGCTCGCGTGACTTTGAGCGGGTCGATGATGCCGGCTTCGAACATGTCGACGATCTCGCCGGTCATCGCGTTGAAGCCGAGCGGAGCGCTCTTCGAGCGCACGTTGTTGACCTGAACGGAGCCCTCGAAGCCCGCATTTTCGGCGATCTGCCGCAGCGGCTCTTCGAGCGCCTTGCGCACGATGTTGATGCCGATCTTCTCGTCGGCCCAGGTGGCGCCGTGGCCGTTGGCCTTCGGCGGCTCGTACTTGTCGATCGCCTTGACCGCGTGCACCAGCGAGGCGCCGCCGCCCGGGATCATGCCCTCTTCAACCGCAGCGCGGGTCGCCGAGAGTGCGTCCTCGATGCGGTGCTTCTTCTCTTTGAGCTCCGTCTCGGTGGCCGCGCCGACCTGAATGACCGCAACGCCGCCGGAGAGCTTCGCGAGGCGCTCCTGCAGTTTCTCGCGATCGAAGTCCGAGTCGGTATCTTCGATCTGCTTCTGGATCATCTTGATGCGGCCTTTGATCGCGTCGTCCTTGCCGGCACCGTCTACGATCGTCGTTTCGTCCTTGTCAACGGTAACTCGCTTCGCGCGTCCGAGCTGTTCGGGCGTGACTTTGTCGAGCTTGAGACCGAGCTCTTCGGAGATGACCGTCGCGCCCGTGAGCGTGGCGATGTCCTTGAGCATCTCCTTGCGGCGGTCGCCGAAGCCGGGCGCTTTTACCGCGACCGACGTAAACGTGCCGCGCAGCTTGTTGACGACGAGCGTCGCGAGGGCTTCGCCTTCGACGTCTTCGGCAATGATGAGCAGCGGCTTCTGCATCTGCACGACCTTCTCGAGGATCGGCAGGATATCGGCGATCGCCGAGACCTTGCGCTCGGTCACGAGGATGTACGGATCGTCCAGGGCGGCTTCCATGCGCTCGGAGTCGGTGACCATGTACGGCGAGATGTAGCCCTTGTCGAACTGCATGCCTTCCTTGGTCTCGACCTCGGTCTTGAGGGTGCGCGATTCCTCGACGGTAATGACGCCGTCTTTGCCGACCTTCTCCATCGCGTCGGAGATCAGTTCGCCGATCTCACGGTCGTTGGCCGAGATCGAGGCGACCTGTGCGATCTCCGCTTTCGTGTCGACCTTCTTCTTGAACTTTTCCATCTCTTTAACCGCGATCTCGACGGCCTTCTCGATGCCGTGCTTGATCTGGAGCGGGTCGCTGCCCGCGGTCACGTTGCGCAGACCTTCGCGAATGATCGCCTGGGCGAGCACGGTCGCGGTGGTGGTGCCGTCGCCCGCGACGTCGTTCGTCTTCGAGGCGACTTCCTTCACGAGTTGCGCCCCCATGTTCTCGAACGGGTCGGAAAGCTCGATTTCTTTTGCGATCGTCACGCCGTCGTTGGTGATCGTCGGCGAGCCGAACTTCTTGTCGAGCACGACGTTGCGACCCTTGGGACCGAGCGTTACCTTTACGGCGTCGGCGAGGATGTTCGCACCGCGCTCGAGCGCGCGTCGCGCGCTTTCATCGAATACGAGTTGCTTTGCAGCCATAATAAAATCTGAACTCCTTAGACGCCGGCCGGCACTTTGTCGACGATGGCGAGAATGTCTTTTTCGGGGACGATGAGGTACTCGGTACCGTCAATCTTGACTTCGCTACCGGAGTACTTGCGATAGAGCACGCGCTCGCCGACCTTGACGTGCATCTCCACCGTCGTGCCCTTGTCGGTCACGCGGCCGGGGCCGACGGCGCGGATGACGCCCTCTTGGGCCTTTTCCTTCGCGGTGTCGGGCAAGAAGATGCCGCCGGTCGTTTTGTCGTCTTGCTCTACGTGTTCGACGACGACGTTGTCGAACAGGGGCTTGAGATTCACGGAAAACCTCCAACAGATCGGTCGTTACGTGGGGGGATGTGAGCATTAGCACTCTACGCGCTAGAGCGCTAGCAGTGCCATATTAGCAGAGTAGGCCGGAGAGTGCAAGCGGATTGGGAGGCTTTGCCCGGTTAAGCCGGGTTGCCCGTAAAAGGCCCGATCTGCCCGGAAAGGCGGTGGCCGGTGGATAGCCCTGTGGATAACAATTAGTATAACGAGGAGAAGTAGTAGGAGTAGCTGTAACGCCTTGACTGCGCCTACTCCTTCTGATACGCTTGGAATTGGGAAGGACCGAGCGGTTTTTTGGAACGCTACTCGGTCCCTCCAGGTAAGGCCATATGGCGGGGTTTCGTCTAGGTTGGACTAGGACGCGCGCCTCTGAAGCGCGAGACACGGGATCGTACCCCGTAACCCCGACCATAGCTCCTTCCCCCAAATTCTAGGCCCGCGAGCCTAGAAAGTCAAGGGTGGACCACCCTAAGGAATATGGAAATGGATGAGGCG
>Ga0265342_10002041_pt1 | contig 17945 bp, 15 predicted proteins | sample 4CB327metaG_FD_203125 | JGI IMG/M metagenome (GOLD analysis project Ga0265342, IMG submission 203125) | Rhizosphere microbial communities from Carex aquatilis grown in University of Washington, Seatle, WA, United States - 4-CB3-27 metaG | ecosystem: Host-associated > Plants > Roots >...
CGGCCTCGTAGGAGAGGACCAGGCGGTGCCGGAGCACTTCGGGCGCCGCCGCCTTCACGTCCTCCGGCAGGACGTAGGAGCGGCCCTCCATCAGGGCCAGGGCCCGCGCGCAGCGGAAGAGGTGGATTGAAGCCCTGGGGGATGCCCCGTACTCGACCCAGCGTTCGACGTCGCGGACGGCCTGCCCGGACAGGTAGGCCGATTCATCCCGCGGCGCGGAGCCGCCGGACGCGTTGCGCGGCGCGTTCCGCCTTTCCGGAGGCTGCGCCGCCTGAGCCTGCCTGCCGGGATCGAATACACGCTCCGAGCCTTTGACCGTCTCCCGGGGCCTCGTCGAGCGCACGACTCGCACCGCATAGGCCGCGAGCTCGTCGTCGACCCGCACCGCCTCCAGGGCGGAACGAAGGAAAGCTATCCTCTCGGCGCCGAGGACGGTTTCCACCTTCGCGCGCTGCCCGCCTCCCACGCGGCGCACGATGCCCGCTTCCTCCTCCGCGCTCGGGTAGACTGCGCGCACCTTGATGAGGAAGCGGTCGAGCTGGGCTTCGGGCAGGGGGTAGGTGCCCTCGTGCTCGATCGGGTTCTGCGTCGCGATGACGAAGAAGGGCTCCGGCAGCGCAAGGCTCGACTCGCCGATCGTGACCTGTCCCTCCTCCATCGCCTCGAGGAGGGCCGACTGGACCTTGGCGGGGGCTCGATTCACCTCGTCGGCGAGGAGAACGTTGGCGAAAACGGGCCCGCGCCTCGGGACGAAGCGCCCCGAGGACTGCTCGTAGACGAGGGAGCCGGTGATGTCGGCGGGCAGGAGATCTGGCGTGAACTGCACGCGCGAGAAGGAGAGGCCCGCGATCTCGGCGAAAGTCTTGGCCGCGAGGGTCTTCGCGAGCCCCGGCACGCCCTCGATGAGGACGTGGCCTCCCGCGATCAGGCCGGTGAGGATGCCGCGGACTATCTCGTCCTTGCCGACGATGCGCTTGGCCATCTCGGCGCGCACGCGGGCGCAGAGCTCTCCGGCTTCGCGAATCGTCTCCGAATCGGGCTGTCGTTCCACGTATCCCCCTGCGGCGGCGCGATGGAACAATAGTAGCCCGCGGGAACGGGAGGAAGCAAGGGAGAAGGGGGAGAACGGGCGTCCATTCCCCCGCGCGGCATTGTCCCCATATCGAGATTTGCCTTCGCCTCAATGCAGGGGTCCTGCCTGCTCAATGGCGAATGCAAATCTCCCCGCCATTCATTGAGGCGCGGGAAACAGGCGTCATTGTACAGCCGCGGCCGATCACGTGGGAAATCGCGCGGCCGCCGTTATAGAGGAGCTCAGGACCCAGGCGCGCGCTTGTAGTCACGTTCTGGGAAAGGGCGATTCCGCCGCACATAGCTACGAATAGCACCGAAGGGAGGAGACCGATCATCAAGAGCATGCCGCCGCCGATCCCCAAGGCTATCAAAGTCCCCGTCGTACTCGACCCACGCGGTTCTGCCTTTGAGGTTCGCCTCGGTATCGATGACGCCCAGAACCCTGCGGAGGACCGCGGCTATCCGCGCCTCGCAGTCCGGGACTTATTCTACGGCCACGACTTCGTAGCCCGCCTCGGCCACGGCCGCCTTCAGGACCGCGTCGTCGAGGCTCGCGCCCGTCACCACGGCGCTCTTCCCGGAGAGGCTGACCTCCGCGCCTTCGACTCCCGCCACTTCGACCAGGGCGTTCTTGACGTGATGCACGCAATGATCGCAGCTCATGCCTTCTATCTTGAGCGTCTTCTTCATCGTAAACCTCCCGAATGAGTTACTTGTACGGCTTGAATCCCTTCAAGCGAAGGGCGTTGGTCAGGACGGATACCGAGCTCATGGACATCGCCGCGGCCGCGAGGATGGGATTCAGGAGGGGGCCGCCGAAAGCGTAGAGGAGGCCGGCGGCCACCGGTATGCCGAGGACGTTGTAGCCGAATGCCCAGAAAAGGTTCTGCTTGATGTTCCGGATAACGCTCTTGGACAGCTTGATCGCCGTAGGCACGTCCATGAGGTCGGATCTCATGAGCACTATGTCCGCGCTCTCCATGGCCACGTCCGTGCCCGAGCCGATGGCTATGCCTATGTCGGCCTGGGCCAAGGCGGGGGCGTCGTTGATCCCGTCGCCGACCATCGCGACGCGCCTGCCGGCGGCTTGGAGCTTCGTGACTTCGGCCGCCTTGTCCTGGGGAAGGACCTCGGCGAGGATAGTGTCGATGCCGACTTGCCTGGCTATGGCCTCGGCAGTCCGCCTCGAGTCGCCCGTGATCATCGCGACGGAGACGCCCATCCGATGCAGGGCGGCGATAGCCTTCGCGCTCGATTCCTTCACGGGATCGGCGACCGCTATGAGGCCGGCGTACTTCCCGTCGACGGCTATGTACATGGGAGTCTTGCCCTCGCCGGAAAGCCGATCAGCGTCGGCTACGCCGGCGGCGGGGTCGACGCCTTCGGCGGCCAGATGGCGGGCGCTGCCCAGGAGGACCCGCCTGCCGGAGACGAGGGCGGAGATGCCCTGCCCCGGCACGGCGGCGAAATCGTCGGCGGCCGGAACCGGGGCGCCCCTCTCCCCGGCGGCGCGGAGCACCGCCTCGCCGAGAGGATGCTCGGAAGCCTTTTCCGCCGAGGCCGCGAGGGAAAGGAGGCCGAGCTCGTCGAGGCCGAGCGAAGCCAGCTCCGGCCCCGGGACGATGTCGGTGAGCGAAGGTACCCCCTTCGTGATCGTGCCCGTCTTGTCGAAGACGATCGTATCGATCTTGTGCGCAGTCTCGAGGGCAGCGCCCGACTTAATCAGGACGCCCTGCTCGGCGCCCTTGCCCGTGCCGACCATGATGGCCGTGGGTGTGGCCAGGCCGAGGGCGCAAGGGCAGGCGATAGTGAGGACGGCGACGAAGACGGTGAGGGCGAAGACGGAGCTCTGCCCCGCGAGGAGCCAGGCGCCCGCCGACAGGAGGGCGATGGCGAAGACTATGGGCACGAAGATCCCCGATACGATGTCGGCCATCTGCGCGATGGGAGCCTTGGAGCCCTGCGCATCCTCTACGAGCTTGATGATGCGGGCGAGCATCGTATCCGCGCCCACCTTCGTGGCCCGGAAGGCGAGGCTGCCGTTCTTGTTGATGCTCGCGCCTATGACCCGGTCCCCCGCGCCCTTCTCCACGGGAATGCTCTCGCCCGTGATCATGGATTCGTCGATCGCGCTGCGACCGCTCACGACTTCGCCGTCGACGGGGATCTTCTCGCCGGGACGGACCATGACGATATCCCCTACGATCACGTCGTCGATCCGGATCTCCAGCTCCGTCCCGCCCCGCATCACCGTCGCGGTCTTCGGCGCCAGACCCATCAGCTTCTTGATCGCCTCCGAAGTGCGTCCCTTGGTGACCGCCTCCAGGGACTTGCCGAGGAGGATCAGCGTGATGATCACGCCCGCGGTCTCGAAATAGAGATTGCCGACGGCCTTGGAGTCCCCGGTCGCGATCCTGGCGGTCGAGTAGAGGCCGTAGAGGACCGCCGCCGAAGTGCCCATCGCGATGAGGGAGTCCATATTGGGCGAGCCGCGCTGGATAGCCTTCGCGCCTACTACGTAGAAGCGATAGCCCGCGGCGATCACGGGGAGGACCAGGAGGATCTCGAGGAGGGCGAAGCGGAGTGGGTAGTTCATCGCGTCGATTGCGGCCGGCAGGGGCAGCCCGAGCATGGCGCCCATCGCGATATACAGCAGCGGGATCGAGAAGGAAGCCGAGACGATGAATTTCGTCCAGAGAACGCGGATCTCCCGTTCCTTCGCGACCTTGTGCTCGTCGATCCCGGCTTCCCTCTCCTCGATTGCCTCGTAGCCCGCCTTGGCGACGGCGGTCTTGATCTGATCTATCCCGAGTCGGCCGTCCTCGAACCTGACGAGGAGCTTCTCGGTCGCGAAGTTGACCGCCGCCTCCACTACGCCGGGGAGCTTCTTCACTGCCCGTTCGGAAGCCTGCGCGCATGCAGCGCAAGTCATGCCCTTTATCCGCAATTGCAGCGCCTGCACCATAATCTCGCTCCTGGCCCGAGTTCTTCTCGAGTATGGCCGATATCCAACCCCCGCTGGGTGGGGGTAAACTAAAGATACGGAAGCGAATCCGCTTGGTCAATCGAAGGCTCTCCGATCGCGTGAAGGGAGGGTGAATGCTGTATGTTTTCTTCCGGAGGATCGCATGCTGAGCGATTGCCGGATACTGGGCATCGAAGAGACCGGGGACGAAGCCGCCATCAAGCGCGCCTTTCGCAAGAGGGTCAAGGAGCTTCATCCCGACCTGGCCGCAGGCGAGGACGCACTGCGGAAACACGAGCTCTTCGTCCAGCTCTGCGAGGCCTACAAGCGGCTCCTCGGGGAAGCCCGACCGGATATCCGGCCTCGACCCGCGTCGAAGGGCGCACCTAAGTCGGGGGGCTTGGTCGCCTATTCCGACCCGGCCTACGCTTTCTACAAGGCGGGCATGAGCATCCTCATGAAGATCCATCCCTCGCAGTGGAACATCGACACGCAGCGGATGCTCAATACGAGGATAGCCGGCAGCGAAGTGGACCAGGAGCTCATCAAGCGCAAGGTCCTGGACTTGGTCGGGCTCTTCCCGAAGGCCTATTACTACTTCGGCATCGTCGTCCACGAATACCCGGACTCTGACTGGGCCTTCGACGCCGAGGAAAAGATGGGGAGAATCGAGGAGCGGATAGGAAGGTACAGGCGCATCATCGAGTCCTTCTCGACCTGGAACCGCGACGAGAAGGCGGAGGTCGACCGCTATAACGAGAAGTACAAAGCCGCCAACGCGACGCTCAAGGCCGAGCGGAGAGACCCGCCGAAGGGCTGGGAGCGCTAGGCCGGAGCCGCCCGAGCGAAGCTCTCGCCTATCATCGCCGGATGGGCGCGCGGGCACGGTGGCGCGCGACGCGTCGATCCTAGTATCATGGCGAACAAAGGGGGAGAGGATGAACGAGCCGATTTTTACGGCGAGGGGGCGGTACAAGCTCCCCTCCTACCTCCGCGTTACCCTGATCTACCTCTTCTTCTCCGTGCTCTACACCATGCTCTACAGCCGCTTCATCCTGGAGCCGGCTCGGGGAACGGGACGGACCGTCGGGCTCGCGGACGTGCGCGCCTTCCTCTACGTACTCATCTCGGCGGCCGTCCTCTTCGCGATACTCTACACGACCGAGCTCAGGCGGCGCGGCGAGGAAGCGCGGGAGCGGCAGCGCGCCGCCCAGATGGCCCAGGCGGACAAGCTCATCACCCTGGGAACCCTCGTCTCCGGGGTCGCGCACGAGATCAACAATCCGCTCAACTTCATCACCCTCAACATCCCCCTCATCAAGGAGTTCTGGCAGGGAGCGCGCCCCATCCTCGACGCCGAGCTCGAGCGCTCCGGCGACTTCTACCTCGGGCGGCTCAAGTACTCCGTCCTCCGCGAGCGCCTCGACGGCATGTTCGACGGCATCATGGAAGGCACCGATCGCGTGAGGGGCATCGTGACGACCCTCAAGGATTTCGCCCGCCCAGATCCCTCCGACATGGCGCAAAAAGTGGACGTGAACGAGGCGGTCGAGAGCGCGATCCGGCTCCTGGGGCCGATGATCTCGCGCAAGACCGATCATTTTTCCTTCGAGCGGGACCCCGCGACCCCCTGCATCGTCGGCAGCGCTCAAAAGATCGAGCAAGTCGCCGTCAATCTCATCCAGAACGCCCTCGAGGCATTGCCCTCCAAGGACGCGGCGGTGGAGGCGAAGGTGCGGCACAATCCGCGCGGGGGGCGGGTGACCGTGGAAGTCAGGGACGGGGGATCGGGGATCGACCCCGAGATCTTGCCTCGCGTCACCGATCCCTTCTTCACCACCAAGCGCGGCGCCGGCGGCATGGGGCTGGGCCTGGCGATCGTCTCGCAGATCGTCCACGACCACGACGGAAGCATTGCCTTCGAATCGGAGCCCGGGCGCGGCACGACGGTGAGGCTCTCCTTTCCGGTCCGGGCCGCGGAGGCGGCGGTCTAGATGGCCATACTCCTCGTGGACGACGAAGTCCACGCCCTCAGGGCGTACGAGGCGCAGTTCCTCGCGGAAGGACTCGGCGAGACGAGGAGCGCCGCGAGCGGCGCCGAGGCGCTCCGGGCGATCGGCGAGGGCGGAGTGGAGCTCATGCTCCTCGACCTGCGCATGACCGGCATGCAGGGCGAGGAAGTGCTCGCCGAGGCCTTGCGCATGAGGCCCGGCCTGCCCGTCATCGTGATAACCGCGGTGAACGAGGCCGAGACGGCGGTGCGCTGCATCGCCGCCGGGGCCTACGACTACCTCGTGAAGCCCGTGGACCCGGCCCGGCTCATGACGAGCGTGCGCAAGGCCCTCGAGTTCAGCGAGCTGCGCGAGGAGAACGAGGCCCTCGCCGAGACTCTCCGCGACGGCGGGGTCAGGGCGCCCGAGGCCTTCGCCCCCATCCTCACCCGCGACGCGCGCATGCGCGCCCTCTTCCGCTACGTCGACTCGATCTCCAGGAGCTCGCAGCCCGTCCTGGTGAGCGGGGAGACCGGAGTCGGCAAGGAGCTCTTCGCGCGCGCGATCCACGCGGCGAGCGGCCGCAAGGGCGAGCTGGTATCCGTCAACATCGCGGGCCTCGACGAGGAGAGCTTCGCCGACAGTCTCTTCGGCCACAAGCGCGGCGCCTTCACCGGCGCGGACCGCGAGCGGGCGGGCCTCATCGAGCGAGCCGAGGAGGGAACCCTCTTCCTCGACGAGATCGGCGAGCTCGGCGAGCGCGGCCAGGTGCGCCTCCTCCGCCTCCTCCAGGAGCGCGAGTACTATCCCCTGGGTTCGGACCTCCCGCGGCGCTCCTCGGCCAGGGTCGTCGCGGCGACCAACCGCGATCTGGCCGCCGCCGCGAAGGACGGCTCCTTCCGTCCCGACCTGTTCTACCGCCTCCAATTGCACCAGGTCCGCATCCCTCCCCTCCGGGAGCGGCGCGGCGACATCCCGGCCTTAGCCGGCGTCTTCCTCCGCGAGGCGGAGGAGGAGCTAGGTATCGAAGCGCCCGATCTTCCCCAGGCATTCGAGGATGACTTGCTCCGCTACGACTTTCCCGGCAACGTGCGCGAGCTCCGCGCCCTCGTCTTCGAGGCGGCGAGCCGCCTTTCCTCGGGGGTCGATTCCCTCGCCTCCCTCCTCCCCCCGGCGGCCGGCGGGGCGCAAACCGATGCGGAAGGCCGGGACGCGCGCCCCGAGATGGCCTGGGACGCCGCGGCGGGCGGCCTGTTCTCCTCCCTCGAAAGCCTGCCTACCCTCGAGGAGGTAGAGGATCTCCTCATCGCGGAGGCGATGCGCAGGACGGGCGGCAACAGGACCCTCGCCGCCGACCTCATCGGCGTGGCCAGGCAGACTCTGATCAGGCGGGCCAAGAGGCGGGACGATGAGGCGCAATAGGGGACGGCGGAGGCCGGATCGACTTGGCATGCTTACGGCTTGTCTAAATACTCGATGGGTACCAACGCTTCTCGCTCGCGGATCGAAAGCTCGACAAAGCTCCTGGCCCTCCTCGTCGAGGACGAGGAGGCGATCCTCGGCACGCTCTCGCTCCTCCTCTCGTCCTTGGGCTGCGACGTACGCGAAGCGAGGAGTCTCGATGAGTTCCTCGCGGTCCTCTCTCGAATCGACGCTCGATCGGAATCGCTTTCCCTCCTGGTCATAGACGCCGAAACGGGCGGACTGCAGGGTTCGCGCATCCTAAGGGCGCTCGGGGAAGTGAGAGAGGCGACGCCCGTCATCCTCATCTCGGGACTCGGCGCTGAGCGCCTCGCCTCCCGCGCGGCCGCGGCTCGCGATGTCTTCATCCTCAAGAAGCCCTTCGATCCCGCAAGCCTCGAGGACGTCGTCCGTCGAGCGCTGAAGCGTTCGTGATCCGCTGACCGCCCAATCGTCCCCTTTCGCGGCGTTACGAAAAGTGACGGCGTAACAAAATGCGACGGCGCAGCGACCCGCTAATCGCGCCGGAGAGACTCGAGAGCCCCCTCCCCAAGGGCCTACCTCGCGCGCCGAAGGCCCGATCGGGCTCCTCGAAAGGCACCTGAGGATTTGGCACGAATCGTGCAATTGATCTTGCGTGTGTCCGTCGACGCGCTTTAGCCGACGCGTCAACGCTACAGGGAGGCACTATGAATATGAAGACGAGAACCACGAGGCTCCTCGCTATGTCGATCTTGATCGGCTTTGTCGCCGTCGGTTGCGCCACGAAGCCGAAAGTCCCCGCCGGGGCCCCGAACCCCGAAAGCAGCTCGATCCAGGCCGAGGCGGCCGGGCTCTCGCCGACCGGCTACGAGCGCAATAGGACGATAGAGTTCGCCCTTCTCTTCGGGAGCCGCGACTCGGTGTCGACCTGGAGCATCGACATCCAAGACGCAAAACAAAAAGCCTTAAAAACGATCAAGGGCGACGCCTCGAGCCTGCCCGAGACCTACTCCTGGGACGGCAAGGCAGACTCCGGTCAGCTCGCCCCCGAGGGCGGCTACGTGGCGGCCCTCTCGATAGACTACGCGGGCAAATTCCAGCCGGGCTCGGCCTCGTCCAAGAGCTTCATCCTCGACATCACCCCGCCCTCGGCCTCCTTCTCTCCCAACCCGGCCCAATTCGCCTACGTCCCGGAGGGAGCGCCGAAGCCGATTTCGGTGACCGTGTCGGTCAAGCAGGCCCTGGCTAAAGCCGCGAGCTGGAGCATCGACATCTTCGACGCGGGCGGCAATCAGATGAAAGTCCTCTCGGGCAGCCTGCCCGCGACCCAGGCCGGCTGGGACGGGAAGCTGGACTCGGGAGGCTACGTCGAGGCCGCCACGTCGTATCCCGCGGTCCTCACCGTCGTCGACGAGTTCGGCAACGAGGGGACCTTCAAGGGCGCCTTCGCGGTCGCCGACGTGCCCTCCGCCGCGGCCAGCTCGATCACCACGAGGCGCGTCGGCTTCTCGCCGACGAGCACGAGCGTCAAGAACAGTCTCGACCTACTCCTCTCCGTCGGGACCAAGGCCAACCTTCAGGGCTGGGAAGTCGATGTCATGGGAGTCGAGAAGGGCAGCGCGAAGACGCTGCGCTCCTTCAGGGGAACCGCCGGTGACTTGCCCGACTACGTCCGATGGGACGGCAAAGACGACTCGGGAACCCTCGTGCCCGAGGGCTCCTACTACGCGACCCTCGGCCTGGACTACGGCAAGGCCCTCAAGCCGGTCCTCGCCAAGAGCCGCAACTTCTCCGTCGTGACGACCCCGCCCTCCGGCTCCATCACCGTCGATCCCCCGACCGTGAGCCTCCCCGAGCTCGGGCCGAGGAAGCCGGTCGAATTCACGGTCCAGGCCAAGTCGGCCTTCGCGCAGGTCGCGAGCTGGATCATGGCGGTCTACGACCCCTCGGGCGTGTCCGTGATGGTCTTCAACGGCAACTGGCCGAACAACAAGGTGGCCTGGGACGGGAAGACCGTCGAGGGCGGGACCCTGATCCCGGGCTCGACATACACGGTCAAGGCGAAGGTCCAGGACGAGTACGGCAACTCAGGCGAGCTCGTCGGCTCCCTCGGGGTCGCCGGCCTGAGCTCCGCGACCGAGCCCAGCTCCATCGAAGCCTCGTCGACCGGCCTGGCGCCGACCGGCGACGGCTCCGCGGCCGAGATCGATTTCAAGCTCTCGGCGGGCGACCGCGGCAACCTCGCCGCGTGGAAGGTCGACGTCGTCTCCGGCGCCGGCCTCGTCGAGAAAAGCTACAAGGGCTCGGGCAAGGACTTCCCGCAAAAGCTCGCCTGGAACGGCAAGCTCGACGGCGGGAGCTACGCCCCCGAGGGCCGCTACACCGCCATGCTTTCCCTCGACTACGGCGTCGCCTTCGCGCCCGTGACGGTGGAAACCAAGAGCTTCGTCCTCGACCTGACGCCGCCCTCGGGCTCGATCGCCCTCTCTTCCGAGCTCTTCTCCCCGGACGGCGACGGAGTGAGCGACACCGAGACCATAGCGCTCACCGGCGCCTCGAGCATCGCTCGCATCGTCGGCTGGTCGCTCACAGCCTACGATCCCGGCAACAACCCCTTCATGAGCTGGAAGGGAACCTGGCCCGCCGCTTCAGTCTCCTGGGACGGGAAGGGTTCGAACGGCGACCTCGTCGAGTCCGCCTCCGACTACCGGCTGGAGCTCAAGCTCCGCGACGAGTACGGCAACGTGGGCACGGTCAAGAAGAACCTCGCCACCGACATCCTCGTGCTCAAGTCGGCCGACGGCTATCGGATCCGCGTCTCCAGCATCGTGTTCAAGCCATACACCGCCGACTACAAGGACGTCCCCGCGGAGCGCGCGGCGCGCAACCTGGCGACGCTCGATCTCCTCGCCGCCAAGCTCAAGCTGCCCGCCTTCGTCGAGTATAAGGTGAAGCTCGAAGGCCACGCGGTGATGATCAACTGGGACAATAAAGCCAAGGGCGAAGCCGAGCAGAAGGCGGTCCTGATCCCGCTCTCGAAGTCCAGGGCGGACGCGATCGAGCAGGCCCTCGCCGACCGCGGCGTCGCATCGGAGCGCCTCGTCACTACCGGCGTGGGCGCGAACGACCCGGTCGTGCCCGACAGCGACTTCGCGGACCGCTGGAAGAATCGCCGCGTCGAGTTCTACCTCCTGAAGTAGGCGGGCGCGGCTTTGGCCTCCAAAAGAATGTCGGGGCCGCGGCGAGCGCGGGCGCGAAGCATTCGCGCTCGCGCTCGCCGCGGCCCTTCTCACGACCGCCGCGCAAGCCGTGCCGCCGGCCGGGGCGACCGCCGAGGCGGGCGTATCCGCGCGGGACCCGACGGGCAAGCTCGTCTCCCTCCCGCGGCCCGCGCTCAGGATCGCCGCGCTCGCTCCGGGCGCTGTCGAGCTCCTTTTCGAGATAGGCAAGGGCGGCGCGATCGCGGTACGCGGCGCCGACTGCGATCATCCGATCGGCGCCCTCGCCCTTCCCGTAGCCTCGGCTAACTTCGACGCGAAGCTCTTCGACCTCGTCATCGCGGAGAGCGCGGATGCGGCGCTCTCCGCGAGGGCGCCGACGGAACGAACCTTCATCTTCGCGCCGTGCGACTTCAGGCAGCTCGCGGAGGCAGCCATGGCCCTCGGAGTCCTGACGGGGGCGGTGAACGACGGAATAAAAGCGGCGGCGGCGATGACCTGCGCGGTCTCGCGAGTCAGGGCGATCATCGGCAGGATGCGCTCCCGCGATTTCCCCCGGGTATTTTGGATGGCCAGCGCCGAGCCCCTCGCGACGCGCGGGACCGGGTCATTCGTCCAGGCACTCGTCGCGGAGGCCGGCGGCCGCAACCCGTTCAGGGACCTGGGCGGTATCGACGGGCAGGATCGTCCGCATCGACTCCTCGAAAGCCGTGAGCCCGGGACCGCGGAGCCCCGGCCTCCTTCTCGAACTCGCGCGCGCCTTCCATCCGGGAGTGATTCCCTGACCTGCCCGTTCGTTCCATGCCCCGCGGGTCGCCCCCTATACTTGCGCCATCCAACCGCGCGAATCGGCGACCGCGCCATACTGGATGCCCTTGAGCTCGCGGCCGAGCTTCACAGTCAGCTCGCCGGGCTTGGTCCCGAATTTTACGGTCTTGCCCTGATGCGTCACCGACTCCACGAAGGACACGCCCGCGGCGGTGCCGGTGAAGAAGCACTCCTTGGCGTCGGAGAGCACTTCGCCTATCGCGACCTTGCGCTCGACGGTCTTGACGCCCAGCTCGCGCGCGAGCTCGATGACGCTCTTACGCGTGATGCCGGGCAGGACCGTGTCGCCGAGTTCGGGCGTGACGAGCTCGCCCGACTTGAGGTAGAAGAAGGCGTTGCAGGAAGAGCCCTCCTCCACGTAGCGGCGGTCGGTGGCGTCGAGGAAGAGGACTTCCATATAGCCCGAGTTCTCGGCGGCTTTCTTGGCGAGGGCGGAGATGACGTAGTTGGAGTCGGCCTTGATCCAGCCCGTGCCCTTGGGCGTGGCGCGGATCATCTCGGTGGTGATCGCCGAGGAGGAGCCGGGCTTGAAGTAGGAACCGACGGGGTTGGCGACGATGAACACGCTGGGCAGCTCGGAGATGCCCACGCCGATCCCGCCTTCCGCGTAGGAGAAGGGCCGGAGATAGACAGCCTCGGCGCCGACGAAACCCTCGGCCTCCCACTCGGCCTTGTATTCGGGCTTGAAGCCCAGGGCCGCGTTGCGGGAAGTGACTTCGCGGCAGGCGGCCATGAAGAGCTCCTCGGGGAAGGCAGGCATGCCGAGGCCCTTCATCGACCTCGCGAAGCGGCCGGCGTTCTCGTCGGGCCGGAATATCTTGAGGCCGCCCGCCTTCTGCGGAAAGGCCTTGAGCCCCTCGAAGCAGCCCATGCCGTACTGGGTCGTGTAGTTGACCAGGGGTACGCCCGTGAAGTGGTTGCGGCGCTCGTTGAGCAGGGCGAGCTCGGCGGCGGAGAGCTTGGCCTCTTCGGCAGACGTCTTGTGCGGCTGCTCGATGTATTCTTCGCGCCATTTCGCGCCGTCGAAGGCGGCGCGGTAAGCGATTGGATAAAGAGCCAGAGAAAAACCCATTGCTGTCCTCCCGAGTAGCCATTAATCTATCCTTGTTGCCTTTGTTGCACAAGGCTGCAGGCAAAACGGGGGAGCGATGAACGTCGACTATGTCAATCCATTCCTTTCCGCAACGATCGAGCTCTTCGAGAAGACGTTCGGCGTCACGCCCATACCGGGCGAAGTCTTCCTCGACGAACGCGCGCGCAAGCACCGCTGGGACATATCGGCGGTCATGGTCCTCACCGGCAGCGCCATCGGGGTCGTCGCGATCCGCCTGACCAGGCTCCTCGCCGACAAGCTCCTGGTCAAGTCCGGCGTCCAATGGAAGGACGAGGAGGAGCGGGAGAGCCTCTGCGACGGCATGGTCGGCGAGATGGTCAACATAGTCTCGGGCAACGCTTCCGGCAGGCTGTCGGGCTACGATATCGAGATATCCGTACCCATCGTCGTGCAGGGCGAGAACCACACCATCTCCTGGCCCGAGCGGTCGCCGATCATAGGCGTGCCCTTCACCACCGATTTCGGGCCCTTCATGATCGATATCAGCCTCATCGAGATCCCGAAGATGTACCAGAAAAAGACCTAGGGAGCGGGTAACGCTTCCTTCCCCCGCCCCGTTGGGTTATCATGCGAGGCAGGAGAGGGCATGCAGCACCGTAGCCGTTACGTACCGCGCAACTACCGCTGGTTCAACAAGCTCGTCAGGATCACCTACGGCATCTGGCTCCGCGCCTTCTTCCGCATCGAGACGAGGGGCCTCGACGCGGCCAGGGCCCTCCTCCCGCCCTTCGTCGTAGTCTCCAACCACGTCACGATCCTCGATCCCTTCATCCTGAGCATCCTCCTCCGCGAGCCCGTCTACTGGATCACGAGTGACGGCAACATGCGAACCAGGCTCATGCGCAGCCTCCTCCGCCTCGTCGGCTCGATACCCAAATCGAAGGCGATACCGGACATCGAGACGGTCAACTGGACGGTGGACGTCATCCGCAAGCGCGGCGGCGTCGTGGGCATATTCCCCGAAGGGGAGCAGAGCTGGGACGGGACCACCCTTCCCCTCGTGCCCTCTACCGCCAAGCTCCTCAAGCTGCTCAAGGTGCCCGTGCTCGCCGCCGTGATCAAGGGCGGATATTCCTCCTTGCCGCGCTGGACGAAGGCGCGGCGCCGGGGTCGGATCGAAGTGGAGTTCAAGGTCGTCTTCGATCCCTCGGAGCTTAAGGCCGGGAAAGTCGACGAGATCGGCCGGAGGCTCGAGGCAGCCCTCCACCACGACGAAGTCGCCTGGCAGGAAAAAGCGCGCGTTCCCTTCGTCGCCCTCCGCAGGGCCGAGCACGTCGAGCTGGGCCTCTTCATGTGCCCGCGTTGCGAGGCCGTCGGCTCGCTCAAGAGCTCGCGCTCGAGGATCAACTGCGTATCCTGCGGCATGGCCCTCAAGATGGATCCATTCGGGCGCTTCCGCTCGCGCATCGACGGGCCGCCCGTCTTCTCGAATATCCGCGATTGGAACCGCTGGCAGGCCGGCGCCTTCCGGAGCCGCATCCTTCGGGACTCGGGTACCCGACCGAGCGGTCCCCTCTTCTCCGACGCGGGCGCCATGCTCCTGCGCGGCCGCAAGATGAATCCCCTGCGCATGCTGCGCTCCGGCACGCTTATCCTCTACCCCGACCGACTCGAGCTCGCTACGCTCCTCGGCGAGAGGCTGCATTTCCCCATCGCCTTAATCGAGGGCGTCAGCGTGCTCAAGATGGATATCCTGGAATTTTACGTGGGGAAGGACCTGTACCAGACGCGCTTCCCGCTGCGGCCTACATCGGCGCGCAAATGGCAAACGGCGATCTCGATCCTCGCCGGGACCGCGGAGGCCGCGGAAAAATGAACGGACTCGAGCACCCATTTCGCCGCGGCGCTTGTCTATATGGTGAACAAGGAGACCCTGCATGATCGTCTGCGCATACTGCGGCGCCGAAGCCGAAGGGGAGGAAGATTGTCCCCGTTGCGGGAAAGTCCTGCCCGCGAACCGCTCGGCCAAGGCCCTCGCCTTCGCTTCCGCCCTCATCGCCTTCGCCTGCGGCCTCGGGGCGTCCATCGAGATGGTCGTCGACTACGCCCGGCACGGGGAGTTCGGCTGGTCCCTCATCGGCCTCGCCTCCAGCGTGGAAGCCTGGGTCCTCGTCGGCTTTCCGATGCTCACCTACCGCAAGCCGGCCTTGTTCCTCTCCGCCATGGGCGTTTCGATCCTGGCCTATCTCAGGGTCCTCGAGCGGCTCACGGGCGGCGCCTGGTTCCTTCCGCTGGCCCTGCCGATGGCCCTCGCCGCCTTCGCCTCGGCCTCGCTCTCGGTATTCCTCTGCCTGAAGGCGCGGCGCCGCGGCCCCAATGTCGCGGCTTTCATCCTCGTCGGCTGCAGCCTCGCCTGCTTCGCCGTCGAGAACATACTGTCGCTTCATTTCAGGGGCGTATGTTCCTTCACCTGGTCGGCCATCGTGGCCGCCTCCGCCCTGCCGACGGCGGTCCTGCTGCTCGGGATACAGAGCAGGATCAGGCCGTCGAGCTAGGCCCGGCCGCGCTCGACGCCGATGGCGCTTCGGCTCAACCGTTTAGAAATGCTTCGATGAGGTAGCGCGCGACGCTGCCCTTGGGCGGGATATCCGGCAGCTCGTCGGCCTTGCACCAGCGGAGCTCGGTGATCTCCTTGCCGTCGGGCCTCGCCTCGCCCGATACCCACTCGGCGGTGAAGGCTACCATGAGGGAATCGGGGAAAGGCCAACTCTGGGACTTCGCGTAGCATATGTCGCGGATCTCGACGCCCGCCTCCTCGCGCACCTCGCGGGCGACCGTCTCCTCGAGGGTCTCGCCGGCCTCGACGTAGCCCGCTATGAGACCGAAGCGCCCTTGGGGGAAGTGCGCGTTGTGCGCGAGCAGTATCCGGGGACCCTTGCGTATCAGCACGATGACGGCGGGAGAGATGCGCGGGAAATGCACGCGGCCGCAAGCCGGGCAGACCCTGCCGCTAAGGGCTTCGTCATCCCCTTCCTCGTCCTTCACCCTGGGGTCCCGGAGCGGAGAGCCGCAGGCGCCGCAGAAGCGCGAGACATCGAGGGCGCGCAGGAGGGCGATTCCGCGAAGGGCTCCCTTCACCGCGACTTCATCGTACTCCGCGAGGGACTGGCGGAACCCGAGGCGCCTAAGGCCGAGCGCCGACTCGATCGCCTCCGCTCCCTCCTCGTTCAGCATGTAGGCGGCGCAGGCTTGGCCTCTGGCTTCGAATTCCCGGTAGCCGAGGGCGGAGGCCGCGACCGCCTCGGGAAGGGCCTCCTCGAGGCCGGGCCCGAGGTCGGGATCGGCGGGCACGAGGATATCCTGCCCCGCGAAGATGTATCGCCTCACTCTCCCAGGCCTTTCGTCTTCAGAAGCTCCAGCACTTTCTCTCGCGCAGCCAAGTCGGGCTCGTCCATGAGGGCGACCGCGGCTTTATTGTCCGAGAAGCCCGAGTCGAGGGCCTTCTTCAGGGCGGAAAGGCCGCTCTCCGAGTCCGACGCCACCACGAGCTTGAGCTTGGCGAGCGAGAACCAGGCGTTCGCCATGCCCGAGTCGGCCTTGACCGCGGCGTCGAAGGCATCCATCGCCTCGGTGTAGCGCCTGTCGACCTCGTACAGCTCGCCCATCCGCGCGAGGGCCGTCGCGTCCGCCTTGCCGAGGACCTTCGCTTTCTCGAAGGCGGCGAGGGCGCCCTTGGCGTCCCCGCCCTTGTCCCGCGCCTTGCCTAGGGCGAGGAAGACCTGGCCGTCGTCGGGAGAGGCGAGGGAGAGCTCGTCCAGTCGGGTAGCGGCCCGGGCAGCGTCGCCAGTAGCGAGCTCGAGGAGGGCGACGTTATACACGGCGTCGGGAGCGTAGGGGTCCAAGTCGAGGACGCGCCGATAGGCTTCCAGCGCCGCCTTCGCGTCGTCCAGCTTATAGAGGGCATAGGCGCGAGCCGTGGCCACGCGCACGTTGCTCGGGTCCTGCTTCGCGAGGCCGTTCAGGATCTTGAGCGAAGCCTTGTAATCCCCGGCGGCCGCGAGGGCCCGCGCGAAATTGAAGGAGGCCCCGGGGAAATTGGGATCAATATCCAGCGCATGCTCGTAGGCTTCCCCGGCCTTTTTCCATTCCTTCTTCTCGAGCCAGGTGTTCCCGATCTCGTACCACTCCTTCGCGAGGGCCGGAGGCGCCGATGCGCAGCCCGCGATGAAAAGCGCGGCGCAGAGCGCGACGAGGAGCGCGAGCGGTAAAATGGAGAGGGCGGCGACGGCCCTTAGTCGCGGCTTCACGGCGCCTAATCCCTCCTCGTAGGGACGAGGGGCTGGAGGACGATGTCGAGGTCCTGGGCGGCCTGGAGCTCCTCGAGCTCGCGCCTGAGGGAGGCTACGACGACTTCCCGCCCCAGGACGATGTTGGCCTTCATCCTGAAGAGGGGAGCGCCCGTGAGGGGCGCGCGGTCCGTGCGCGTCTCGAGATCCTCGATATTGATTCCGTAGGCGCGCAGCACGGCGCTCACCGCGCGAACGATGCCTTTGCCGTCAAGGGAGACTGTCTCGAGCGTATAGGGCCTGCCCTGTCCCCCTGCCGGCCGGCCGGAATCCTCGCGCGTATCCTCGCGGCGCGTATCCTCGCGCTCGTCCTTATGCGTCCCCTTGATGCCGATCTTGAGCGAGAGCTTCGACTCGAGTTCCCTCGTCCCCTCGATGAAGCCGTCGAGAACCGCGGCCTCCATCGAGACGAGCATCATCACCGCGAATTCGCCGCCTAGGACGGCCATCTTGCTTTCCTCGATGTTGCCGCCGCGCTCGAACACCAGGGCCGCGAGATCATCGACGATGCCCACCCTGTCCGCGCCGATGGCGGAGAGTACCGCGTATGCCTTGCCCATGGTGTCATTCTGCCACGGAAAGGGCGGCGGGACAATTACCCCGCGTTCCCGCCCTTCTGCTATACTGCGCTCATGGGACTGCAGGTATTCGGCACGCGGAAATGCCCCGGCACCAGGAAGGCCGAGCGCTTCCTCAAGGAGAGGGGCCTCGCCTTCCAATTCGTCGACCTGGCCGACAAGGGGATATCGCCGGGGGAGCTGCGCGCTGTCGCCAAGGGCTCGGGGGGGGCGGCCGGCCTCGTCGACCGGGAGGGGGCGCTCTTCAGGGATAGGGGCCTCGGCTACATGGACTTCGATCCCGAGGAGGAGCTCCTGAGGGATCCCCTCCTCCTCAGGACACCCATACTCCGCGACGGCGCGAAGGTCGCGGTCGGCTTCGACCCCCCTGCGTGGAAGGCGCTGCTCGAGACCGGAAAATGATGAGGACAAGCGCCTCCTCCCGTGCTAGAATCGGCTCATGATGAAT
>Ga0265342_10002048_pt1 | contig 17917 bp, 9 predicted proteins | sample 4CB327metaG_FD_203125 | JGI IMG/M metagenome (GOLD analysis project Ga0265342, IMG submission 203125) | Rhizosphere microbial communities from Carex aquatilis grown in University of Washington, Seatle, WA, United States - 4-CB3-27 metaG | ecosystem: Host-associated > Plants > Roots > Rhizosphere...
CGAATTTCAATGTGTCGGTTTCACGAAAAAATACATCGGCGTGGTCGGACGGTTCTATCAGACGAACAAGGATGAATCAGATAAGCCAACGTCTAAACACTGAGCGGCTAGGCGCGTACCATCGATCACCTCCCCCGTGTGGGGATGTCGGAACGCGAAGCGTTTCGGGTGGGGGGCAGATTTCGATGACCGCCCCCTCACCCGACGTGCTCACTTCGCTCCGCGCGTCGCAGGCACACTGTCGCTACCTGCCCCCACTAGGGCGAGGCATTAGATAAATATGAACCCCGAGAACCCTTCCGAGCCGTTCAAGCGCGCCGTCGGCACGGCGGTGCGAGCGCTCGCGGGCGAGCCGGAACTCGAAGTCAGCTACAGCGCTGAGCCGTCGCAACTGCGCGGACACAAGGCCCGTCTGCCGTTGCCCTCGCGCAACCTTCCGCCGCACGAAGTGGCCGTGGTGCGCGGTGCGGGAGACGCGGCGGCGCTGCGCCTCGCCTATCACGAAGGCAAAGTGCACGACCAGTTCCGCCCGCAAGGTCTTGAAGCGGCCGCGATGTTCGAAGCCGCCGAACAGGCGCGCGTCGAGGCCATCGGGTCGCTGGCGATGGACGGCGTGGCGCTGAACCTAGCCGCGAACCTGGATGCGAAGTGCAACGCACGAGGACTGGCCAAGGCGCGAAACAAGGAAGACGCGCCGCTCGCCGAAGTGCTGGGACTGATCGTGCGCGAAAAGCTGACGGGCGAGGCACCGCCGGAAACCGCGCGCCCGGCCGTCGAGCTGTGGCGTGACTTTGTCGAAAAACGGGCCGGCAAGGACCTCGACAAGCTTCTTCCCGCATTGCGCGACCAGAAGGCGTTCGCCAAGCTGACGCGTACGGTGCTGAAAGACCTCGATTTCGGCGAAGAGAGCGACAGCGATCAAGCGTCCGAAGACGGCGAAGACGGCGATAACGCCCCCGAGGATCAGGAAAGCGGCGAGGAACAGGACGCCAGCGGCGAAACCGCATCGGCCGACGCCGATCTGCGGCAGGCCGAAGGCGAAGAAGGCCAGGACACCACGGCGGAAATGCGCGCCGAAGACAGCGACGAGCTTTCCGATCCGCAGGACTCCGACGAAGGCGTCAAGCCGTGGCGGCCCAACCTGCCGTTCTCCGATCAGGACGAATGGGGCTACAAGATCTACACCACGCAGTTCGACGAAATGATTCCGGCGGAAGAGCTTTGCGATCCCGAGGAGCTCACGCGGTTGCGCAACTTCCTCGACCAGCAATTGCTGTCGATGCAAGGCATCGTGGCGCGGCTCGCCAACAAGCTGCAACGGTTGCTCCAGGCGCAGCAAAATCGCAGCTGGGAATTCGACCTGGAAGAAGGCCAGCTCGATGCATCGCGGCTGACGCGCATCGTCATCGACCCGATGCATCCGCTTTCCTTCAAGCTTGAGAAGGATACGACGTTCCGCGATACGGTCGTCACCCTGCTGCTCGACAATTCCGGATCGATGCGCGGCCGGCCGATCATGGTGGCGGCGATGTGCGCGGACATTCTGGCGCGCACGTTGGAACGCTGCGGCGTCAAGGTGGAAATCCTCGGCTTTACCACCCGCGCCTGGAAAGGCGGGCAGTCGCGCGAGAAATGGATCGCCGAGGGCAAGCCGCCGCATCCCGGCCGGCTGAACGATCTGCGCCACGTCATCTACAAGAATGCCGATCAGCCCTGGCGGCGGGCGCGCAAAAACCTCGGCCTGATGATGCGCGAAGGACTGCTGAAGGAGAATATCGACGGCGAGGCCTTGATGTGGGCCTACAATCGCCTGATTGCCCGCCCAGAGCAGCGCAAGATACTGATGGTGATCTCCGACGGCGCGCCGGTGGACGATTCAACCTTGTCGGTCAACACGGGCAACTACCTGGAGCGGCATTTCCGCAAGGTGATTGAAGACATCGAGACCAAATCCAGCGTCGAACTGAATGCCATCGGCATCGGCCACGACGTCACGCGCCACTACCGCAAGGCGGTTACCATCGTCGATGCCGAGCAACTCGGCGGCGCCATGACGGAACAGCTGATTGGATTGTTCGCAGAGGAACAGGTCCAGCGGCGTCGCGGACACAACCGGAGCCCTCGCAGAGCATCGCACCGCCATTAAACAGCGCTTTCCACTTGATTGTCGCCCATCGCCGCTCAACACTGGTAGCGGTACCAGTCTGACGGGGGCTGTTCGACCGGCGCCTGGGACATGAGGGAACGCCGTGACCAGACTTCGATCGCGCATGCCGCAGGCAAGCGTGTTTCTCGCCACAATCCTGTTGTTGTCTGGGGTCGCACTGGCTCGCCCACCCGCGATCGAAACGTGGGTGGGAACCTGGGCCTCGTCGCAGCAAATTCCCGAGCCCCACAACGCCCTCGCCCCCGATGACCTGCGGGACGCAACGTTGCGCCAGATCGTGCATCTGACGATCGGCGGCAAAGAGTTGCGGGTGCATCTGTCGAATGCCTTCGGGACGGCGCCGCTGCACATCTCGGCAGCCCACATTGCCAGGCCGCTTTCGCGTTCTACCGGAAGTGTAGACGCCTCGACGGATCGGGCGTTGACCTTCTCGGGAAGGCCCGATGTAACAATACCCGTTGGTGCCGAATATATTTCCGACCCCATTTCTTATCCCGTGGCGGCGTTCGACGATCTAGCGATCTCATTTTATTTGGAATCACCGCCAGACGTGCAGACCAGCCATCCCGCCTCGCGCGCGACGTCCTTTATCGTGCACGGGAATCAAGTTTCCGCCGCAAATCTTCAGGATGCGAAGCAAATCGATCACTGGTTCCAGATCTCCGGCATCGACGTGATGGCCTCACCGCAGGCGGCGGCCATCGTGACGCTTGGCGATTCCATCACGGACGGCCGTGGCTCGACGACAAACGGAAACGACCGTTGGCCCGACGATCTTGCGCGTAGGCTGCAAGCTTCGCGTGCAACGCGGACGCTCAGCGTCCTCAACGTGGGGACCGGAGGAAACCGGCTTCTGCTGGACGGCCTTGGACCGAATGCCTTGGCGCGGTTTGATCGTGACATTCTGGCCCAGGCAGGCGCGCGCTATCTGATCGTTTACGAGGGGATCAACGATCTCGGCACCCTGACAATCGATCACGAGGTCTCGCCGGGCGAGCACCAGGCTCTCGTGAGACAAGTGATTGGCGCGTACGAACAGATTATCGTGCGTGCCCACGCGCGCGATATCCGGGTTTTGGGCGCGACGCTCACGCCCGACATGGGATTCGCGTACTATCATCCGACGCCAGTCAACGAGGCCGATCGCCAAGCGATCAATGCGTGGATCAGAACCCCAGGCCACTTCGATGCCGTGGTCGATTTCGACAAGGTCGTGCGCGATCCCGTCCATCCCGACCAATTGCTGCCGGCCTACGACTCCGGCGATCATCTGCATCCAACGCCGGCGGCATATCGCGCCATGGCCGATGCGATCCCGCTGTCGTTCTTCTCGCGCGTAAAGGGACGGACCGACCATCCGAAGTCACGTAAGCACCAGATGAGGTCGTCCAGGTGGCTACCTTTGTCCCCGCTCTCTTGCGATGCAGCACGACAAGTTGCTGATTTTACTCATTTTTCTCTTGCCTTCTTTGCGATACCAGACGATGGATTCCGACCTGATTTGCGTTCAAGTGGTGCCACGGTGGTGCCACGAGCAAGAGTGTAAGCATGGCGAAACTGACAAAACGCACCGTCGATGCCGCGCATCCGCGAGAGAAACACTACCTCGTATTTGACGACGAAATACACGGCTTCGCCGTACGCATCCATAGATCAGGAGAGAAGACTTTCCTCCTGCGCTACCGCTTCGGCGGTGCCGACCGGAAGCTTGGCCTCGGCCGCGCCGGTGATATTACCGCCGAGAAGGCGCGAGGCCTTGCACTGAAAGCACGCGCTGCCATCGCAGACGGCATCGATCCTGGGGCGGCCCGCCGCCGTCTCGCGGCGTCAGGCACTATCAAAGACCTGGGCGAACGTTTCATGCGGGAACATGTCGAGGTACGGTGCAAGCCGAGCACACTGAGCGAGTACCGCCGTTCTCTGGACCTGTTCATTAATAAGAAGCTCGGCAATAGGCGCGTTGGAACTCTCGCGCGCGCCGATATTGCGGAGCTCCACCACTCCCTCGCGCACATCCCGTATCAAGCAAATCGAACGCTCGGCGTTCTCTCAAAAATGTTCAATCTCGCCGAGGTCTGGGGTCTTCGGCCTGATGGGTCCAATCCCTGCCGTCATGTCAAGAAGTACCGGGAACAAAAGCGTGAGCGATACCTGAACCCCGAAGAACTCACCCGTCTCGGCAAAGCCCTTGGTACGGCCACCTGTCGGCGGCCGGATGGTCAAGGCGGTTACACCGAAGGCCCCGAGTCCCAGTACGTCATTGCCGCGTTCAAGTTGCTCATCTTTACGGGTTGCCGCCTTGGTGAAATCCAAACACTCAAATGGGAACACGTGCGCGAAGATCGGCTAGAACTTCCCGACTCCAAGACTGGCGCAAAGACCGTGCCACTCGGCCCTGAAGCCGTCGTAGTCCTTCAATCGCTGCCAAGGGTTCGAGGAAATCCGTACGTCGTCGCGGGCGAGATTGCCGGGCAGCCATTCACTGACCTTCAGCCGCCTTGGCAACGCATACGGAAACTGGCTGGATTGGACGACGTGAGAATTCACGACCTTCGCCACACGTTCGCGTCTATGGCGGTGTCAAATGGAGAAAGTCTGTTCATCGTGGGGAAGATGTTGGGACATACTCAGCCACAGACGACTGCGCGCTATGCACACTTGGCGCGCGCGCCGCTTCAAGAGGCTACATCACGAGTGACGGCTCTGTTGGGGGAAGCGCTCGGTGCGAATGCTAGAACGGAGACAAAGTTGCAACGTGTTGCATGATCCGAACCAGCGAAACTCATGAAAACAGTTGACTCTCCAAAAAATAGATCAGTGATCTTGGTGGTACCATGACTGACGAGGATTGGCGTAGGGAGGCCTACAAAAGGGGAACCCTGCTAAACTCAACACCTGTGCCATTCTCTACACAGCAACTGCTGAAGAGCTACCGCTACGCAGTGAAGCGAGACAACGCAAAGTCAAATGCCCAAATACTCTACGCAAAATCATCCGTGCTCAACGGTCCAAGTAAAACACCAGCGACGATGCGCCATCCCCGCTTATTTTATTCACGAAAGAAGAGTTCGTCCGATTATCTCGCCCAAATGCGGCTGCAAGTCGTTCGGTGGGTGAGCGATGGTACGCTGAAGGCTTTTGGCTACCCCGCCGGCCGTAAGCCCGATGACGTGCCGGTGCCCGTACCAGATGATTTGTGGGCCTGCACCGTCGATTGGGGAAATTCTCGCGTTACCGGCAACGGTCTTACGATGGAGGGTGTCCGTCTCATCCTCAAGAGTTCCCTGCCTCCAATGTTGGCGTCTCTAAATACGAGCGGCACAAACATTGACGGACGCGGCGGGCGACCCTCACGCGCTGACGAGATAGCCGAAGCGTATAAAGCCCTCTCAAAAAACGGCGAGATCACACCCGACATGTCTCTCAAAGTAGCTGCTGGAAAAGTGCGAGCGACCTTGATCCAACGGACTGGAATTGAACGTGGGTTACACGAAGAAACAATCCGCCCGATTATAAAACCGTTCCATCGTCGTCCCGTTTCATAGCGTAACCAGAAAACACAGTTTAGTTCTCTGTGTCTGTTTTCAGGTTTCGCACTGGGTGAGGTTCCCTCGCGATCTAAGCGAATAGGGAGTCAGCCAGTGCATATCAAAGAAGTGACGAGGGATAGCGGAAGCAATGCTGCCCGCTTGCTGCATGAGCAGGAAGCCGCGAAATTTCTTTCCCTCAGTGTTCGTACGCTTCAGGCGTGGCGAGTTCGAGGCGGCGGCCCCCGCTTCTGCAAACTCGGTCGGTCGGTGCGCTATCGGCATGACGATCTGGTCGCATGGGTTGATGAGCAATCCCGCGCTAGCACGTCTGACTTTGGGCGCGCGGCGTAATGGTCCCTCATACCGACCACCCAGTTTTGCCGTGGCGCCCTGGCCGGATCGCTACGGTTTTTGGCGCCGGAAGGCACCAAGGAGGGCAGCCCACAAAGCTGCCCTCTCACTCTTCTACGGCGGAAAAAGCTCAGTTGTCGAACGGGTGTTCTGGCTCCCCGTTCCACAGGTGTAGTTACCCCGTTGAAACACCTGCAACGGCCCTGACCCTTTGCCTCATTTCAAGTGACCTTCCCCACGTGTCTCAACACCTATCCCAGGTGTTGGCCCGATGAAGTGCCCAGCCTGTGGTGGCAACCTCGAATTTCGCACCTCCGCGCGTTCACCGACGAAGTATGCACGTTGCACGGCGTGTGGGACGTTTATCAACTTCTCGAAGCAGGCGACGAACGCGCTTGACGCGCAAAGCGAGCCACCTGCACCGACAGCTGACCCTCAAGCGCCGCCCAAGCAGCGAATACCAAAGTCTCTCTACGAGAAGTGGAGAGATGGCGAACTATGAGCCCCACCGCCCTCTCAGGTGAGCGCGCCTGCCCGTCATGCCCGGCGCCAAAACAGGAACCGGCCCCGGCGCGGAGCGCGCGTAGCACGATCAGCACGCGAAGCGTGCGGGCGTTCTCGTCCACTCAAATTCTGGAAAGGCACTACCAATTCCCCACCCTCTAACAGGGGGAATTGGGTGTACTTATTGCGATGCGCAAAGTCCCTAACGTCCCATTGAGTCCTTGCCCCCCGGAGTACGCGCGCTTTCTCTGTGAAGGCTTTGACAGCGTGCAGGAGGCATTCAGACTTATCCCGTCAGTCGAATTCGTGGAGCTGCTCGACGCTACCCAACGTGCCGCGCGCGAGTTGGCTGATAACCTAGAAGGAACAGTAGAGCTTGACCTTGCTGGGGAACGCTTCAAGGCACATGCAACTGGTGCGAGGGGCGGCTTTCGCTGGCGGCTCTCAAATGATGATTTCCTACTCTTCATTGGTTCGCCCAAGCGGGAATGGACCATCTCCTGCCGCTACCTGTCAGCCGGTTTGTGGGAACACGGCCCGGCAACGCTGCGAGAGCGGGCGTTTGCCGCCCTGCGGCCTTACACCATGCAGAAAGAGCCAGATGCGGTCCGCATTAGCCGTGCGGACTGGTGCTTTGACTTCTGGAGCCCGCCACTGACCGAACAATTGCGGCCGGGCATTTCTGAGCATGTGGTCGCGCATTCGAGCGTGAAGAAGTCCGAGCACATGTCGGTCATAGAAACAGTAGCAGTCGGCGGCAAAGCGCAAACGCTGACGATAGGGTCCAAGTCGGGGCTACAAGTCCAACTTTACGACAAGTCGCGAGAAATCGATGAGGCCAGCGGCAAGACGTGGTTTTGGCCGATTTGGGTAGCTGGGCTCGATGGTGAATGGGTATGGGAAGACAAGCCGCGAGACGTGTGGCGGCTCGAATGCCGCTTCTCTGGCGATTTCCTAAAGGAGCGTAACGTCCGCCGCCCCCACGAATTTGAGCATGCGCTGCCTGATCTAATTGCCGAAGCGCTCTATATGCGCCGCCTGACGGTTCCAAATGCTGACAGCAACAATCGGCGCTGGCCCATGCATCCAGTCTGGAGCGAGGCCTACCGCATTCGCGGCACAAAACAGATGCTTCCAATAGGCCGCAAGGTCACCGGGTTGCGCAACGTGCTAACAGAACAAGCGATTGCACAGCTCGCCGGTGCCGCCCGCTCGGCCTCCGTACTCGCCACTGGTGACTATGACGAAAGCAAGGTCGTGTCGTTGATGAAGGCGGCTCAAGAACGTATCGCGCGCGATCCGGCGCACGCCCGCAAAGTCGAGGCGGCGCGCAATCGCTATTCTGATGTGGACGAGGCGCGATGATCCGATGGAAGATATGCGGCCCGCAAAGGTCTACTTGAGGGCCAGCCGGAAAGCGGATTGCCTGAACGCCTTCCGCATATCGCCGCACAGGCGGCAGGCAAGGTACTACGGCACTCACGGAAGCGGACAGTGCGCAAGATAGGAAAGACAAAAGACCGGCTTCGACTCACCACGCGCGAATAGATCAATTTCCGCTTATTACCTGATGCTGTGGTGCTCGTCATCGATCCGATGAGAGCTAGCCGAGTCATATGGCATGCCTGGTTCGGCCCGGCGGATAATGCCCCATTCAGAACAGATTGGTTGACTGGGGGTCTTGGATACAGCCGTTTGACGCTCGCGCCAGAAGTCCGATGAGCGTCCATATTCACAATTTATTCTTCCCTGTCATGCGGTTAGCAAGAACTCAGCTTGTGACCTATTCGCACAATGGTGAGGCGACACAGCGCCGGAAAACGGCAGGGCAGTATGATAAACTCGTAGTTGTCGCAGGCGAGTGGCGGTGCGACAGGAGACAGACATGGTTATCGATCTGCGCGTAGCGCGTCGTGCGTCGGGCTTGCAGAGCTATTCACGTCGTTTGTTGGCGAGTGCGGCGGTGGTTGGGCTGATGCTGGGTCAGGCGGCATACGCCAACCCGGTTGGCGGCACGGTGTCGAGCGGTAAGGCCACGATCTCTGCGCCCACCTCCAGTACCGTGCAGATCGACCAGACGACCAAGATCGTCATCATCAACTGGAACAGCTTCAATATCGCGGGCGGCGAGACGACCAAGTTCGTCCAGCCGAATGCGAGCTCGATCGCGGTGAACCGCATCGGCGGCAGCGATCCCTCGACGATCCTGGGCAGCCTGCTGGCCAACGGCAAGGTCGTGCTGATCAACGGCAACGGCATTCTGTTCGGCAAAGGCGCCACCGTGAATGTCGGCTCGCTGCTCGCCACGACATCCGACGCTTCGGACGCGGACATCGCTTCGGGCAAAGCCAAGTTCGACAAAGCCGGCAACCCCAACGCGCAGATTATCAATCAGGGCGATATCACCGCCGCATCCGGCGGCATGGTCGGCCTGATCGCACCGGCAGTCTCCAACAGCGGCACGATCACGGCCAAGCTCGGCAGCATACAGCTTGGCGCTTCCAACGTGTTCACAGTGGACTTCACCGGCGATGGGCTGGTCTCGTTCCCAGTAGACGGCAACGTCGTGGCCGCGGCCATCGGCAAGAACGGCAAGCCGGTGGAAGCCCTCATCGTCAACGACGGCAAGATCAGCGGCGGCACAGTGATGCTGACGGCGCGCGCCGCGGCGAACCTGGTCACCAACGTGATCTCCATGAAGGGCGAGATCGCCGCGACCTCCGCTCATCAAGCAGGCGGCAAGATCGTGCTCGACGGCGGCCAAAGCGGCGACATCACCGTCGCGGGCAGTCTCAATGCCTCTGGCACCTCCGGCGGCAGCATCAGCGTCGTCTCGCAGGGCGCGACCTCGGTCTCCGGCACCGTCGTCGCAAAGAACACGAGCGCCACCGGCAAGGGCGGTTCCATCGAAACCTCCGGCCACACTCTGTCCATCGGCGGCGCCAAGATCGATGCCGGCCAAGGCGGCAGTTGGCTGCTCGATCCCTACGACCTGACGGTCGATGCAACCGCGGCGGTAACCATCGACACCGCACTCGACGCAGGCACCGACACGACACTGCAAACCGAGGCGGGCAGCGCCAGCGGCGCGGGCGTGCAGAACGCCAGCGGCAACGGCGACATCATCATCAATAGCGCGATCAGCTGGAGCACGGCGGCCGAGTTCACACTCAGCGCCTATCGTGACATCGACATCAACGCAAACATTACGGCATCAGGCGGCGGTGCGCTGTCGCTGACGACCGGCACGGGCACGACCGGCGATTACAACATCGCAGCCGGCAAGAGCATCTCCTTCACCGGAGGGTCGGGTTCCGGCGCCAGCCTCTCGATCAACGGCAATGCTTACATGCTGCTTTACAGCATGAGCAATGTGCAGGCCATCAACGCGAGCAGCGCGGCTCTGCAGGGTCGCTATGCGCTGGCGAGCTCACTTGACGCAATTGGCACATCGCACTGGGTCCCGATTGGGACGGATGGGTTGGGCACCGTCAGCAATTCCAGCAATGGGTTTAATGGTGTCTTCGCGGGCCTTGGCCACACGATCTCGAACCTGACCGTCAATGTCGGCTCCAACAGTTTAGCCGGCTTATTCGGATTTTCGAACGGGACGATCCGCAATATCGGCATGGTCGGAGGCGCGGTGAGCGGCGGCAGCGGTGTCGGCGAGCTGGTGGGCGATAATTATGGCGGCACTATCACGCAATCCTATGCCACGGGCTCAGTCAGTGGCAGCACGTTTGTCGGCGGACTGACGGGGTACAATGGTGGCGCGATCAGCGACTCCTATGCCACCGGCGCGGTCAGCGGCGGGAACGGCAGCTACTATGTCGGCGGGCTGGTGGGAAGAAACGACACTACGATCAGCAACTCCTATGCCACCGGCGCGGTCAGCGGCGGGAGCGGCAGCACCGATGTCGGTGGGTTGGTGGGGGTAAACTACCTCGGCGGCACGATCACACAATCGTATACCACGGGCGCGGTCAGCGGCGGCACGTATATCGGCGGGCTGGTGGGGTACAACGTCGGCGGCTCGGTGGGTGGTGTAACCGTGATCAGCACGATCAGCGACTCCTATGCCACGGGCGCGGTCAGCGGCACCGCCGAAGTCGGCGGGCTGGTGGGCGAGAATAATGTCGACGGCACAATCAGCGATTCCCATGCCACGGGCGCGGTCATCTGCGGGAACAACAGCGCCGCAGTCGGTGGGTTGGTAGGTTCGAATGGCGATACGATCAGCGGCTCCTATGCCACAGGTGCAGTTAGAGGCAGCACCGATGTCGGTGGGTTGGTGGGTCTAAACTACATCGGCGCCCCGGTGGGTGGCGTTACCGTGATTAGCAAGATCACACAATCCTATGCCACCGGCGCGGTCAGCGGCGGTACCTGGCTCGGCGGACTGGTGGGAGACAACTACGGCACAATCAGCAACGCTTATGCCACCGGCGCAGTCAGTGGCATCAGCGGTTTCGGGCCACTTAACAACTACTATGTCGGCGGGCTGGTGGGGATCAACGAAACAACCGGCACGATCAGCAACGCCTATGCTTCGGGCGCGGTCAACGTCGTCGGGATCAGCAGCTGGGGTGTCGGCGGACTGGTGGGGGCAAACAACGGTGGCGCGATCAGCGACGTCTATGCCACGGGCGCGGTCAGCGGCGAGAATGACTTCGAGATCGGCGGGCTGGTGGGGCTCAACGAAACAAACGGCACGATCAGCAACGCCTATGCCACGGGCGCGGTTAGCGGCGGGAGCTTCGGCTACGATGTCGGCGGACTGGTAGGGAAGAACGACACTGGCGGCACGATTACGAAGAGCTATTGGGATGTTGAGACCAGCGGCCAGAGCACAGGCATCGGCCTCGACAACAACAGCCAATCGGGCCATGTCACCGGCAAAACCACAGCGCAGTTGCAAGGCGCGATGCCGAGCGGGTTCAGTTCGTCGGTTTGGGGCAGGGCAAGCGGCCTGTTCCCCTATTTCAAGTGGCAGTATTCAACGACGCCCCAAGCTATCTCCGGCTATGCCTATAGCGATGCGGGCGTGACGGCGCTGAGTTCAGCCACCATCTCCGCACTGCTGAACGGCGCCAGTCTCGGCAACGCCTCGTCCGGCGCCAACGGCTATTACTACATTCTGGTCGCGCCAGGCACGCTCACCGGCACCCAGCAATTGCTAACCTATGTGAGCGGCGGAACGGTCAAGGCCAATACCTATGTCCAGTCGCCCACCGGGAACGTGACGAACGCCAATCTCTGGGGTGGGTATCTGCGCCTGCTTACCGGCGCCGGTACGACCTCAACGATGTATAACGGGCTTCCGACCGCGCTCGGCAGCTATTCGGGCAGCGACTTCCTCTATGCGGGCGGCAGCCTTGTCAGCGGGGCATCGCTCGACATCGAAACGAGCAACGGTTCCGGTTTCGCGATCGACAGCGCCCTTAACCTCGGAGCAGGCACGTTCATCCTGAATACCGCAGGCATGATCGCCGAGAGCGGCTCTGGCAAAATCACGGCTTTGACGCTGACAGGATCCTCATACGGGACGGTGACGCTGAACGGCGCGAACGCAATCAACAATCTTGCGGCGTTCACGACGGGCAGCAACTACACGTTCTCGCTGACCGACGCTCGCGACTTGACTGTTAGCGGCGCGGTCAACGCCGGGACGGCTGGCCTAACGCTGACCACGACCGGCAGCGGCAACGACATCGTCGTCAACAACACACTCACGGGCAGCACGGTGAAGCTAGCATCTGCGGCGACCGTCGGCAGCAACAGCTCGGGGAAGATCACGGCCACGACACTGACCGGTTCCTCGCATGGGGCAGTGACACTCAACGCCGCGAACACCATCAACAACCTTGCTGCGTTTTCGACGGGCGGCAACTACGCATTCTCGCTGACCGACGCTCACGACCTGACAGTCAGCGGCGCGGTCAACACAGGGACGGCTGGCCTGACGCTGACCACGACCGGCAGTGGAAACGGCATTGTCGTCAACAACACGCTCACGGGCGGCACGGTGAAGCTGGCGTCCGCGGCGACGATCTTGTCCAATTCCTCGGGCAAGATCACGGCGACGACACTGACGGGGTTCTCGCATGGCGCTGCGACACTCAACGCGGCGAACGTCATCACCAACCTGGGCGCCTTCACGACGGGCGGCAACTATGCCTTCGCGTTCACCGATGCGCTCGACCTCACGGTCACCGGCGCGGTCAATACGGGCAGCGGAGCGCTGACGCTGACCACGACCGGCAACGGACACGACATCGTCGTCAACAACACGCTTACGGGCGGCACGGTGACGCTGGCTTCGGCAGGGGTGATCGGCAGCAACAGCTCGGGCAGAATCATAGCGACAACGTTGGCGGGCTCTTCTCACGGGGCGGTGACACTGAACGCGGCGAACGCCTTCACCAACCTCGGCGCCTTCACGACGGGCGGAAACTACGCCTTCGCGCTGACCGACTCTCACGACCTGACGGTCAGCGGCGCGGTCAACGCGGGCAGCGGAGTGCTGACGCTGACCACGACCGGCAGCGGACACGACATCGTCGTCAACAACACCCTGCATGGCGGCACGGTGAAACTAGCCTCGGCGGCGACGATTTCGTCCAATTCCTCCGGCAAGATCACGGCCACGACGCTGACAGGGTCTTCGCACGGGGCGGTCGCTCTCAACGCGGCGAATGTCATCACCAACCTTGGGGCATTCGCGACCAACAACGGTAATTTTGCCCTGACGGATGCTGCGCTTCTGACCACCACCGGCACCGTGAACGCGGGCACGCATACCATCACGCTCAAGACAACGGGAGCAACGAGTCACAGCATAGCCATCAAGAGTCACCTGACCACGACCGGCTCGGCCGGCGTGGTGACGCTGACCTCGGCCGGCAACGTGACGGAGACGACCGCGGGCGCCATCATCACCCACAAACTCAACGTCACGGCCAAGACCGGTATCTCGCTGACCTCGCCGTCCAACAACATCACAGTGCTCGGAACCCACACAACGGTATCAGGCCCGAACAACATCCATCTGTAATCAGAATCGCGGTCTAAAGCGGTCGGCCGATGCGCGCATAGGCATTCAAGTCTGCGTTTTTCTGTTCTGTGCCAAGCCATACTCAGTTTGGCATTCATAAGAGCACCAAGTGGTGCCACGGTGGTGCCACGAACGAAAATGACCGCCCGGGGTGGGACGGCCATTCATCGTAACTAGCTGATTAAAATAAGTTATTTTGGTTGCGGGGACAGGATTTGAACCTGTGACCTTCAGGTTATGAGACAGTAAAGAGAGCCATGCAGCATCCAGCACCCCGGTCGAGCGAACGCCTTTGGGCGACGGCCATCGCCACGCTCGCAAGCACTCTTCTGATATGCGGGGCGGCGATGTCCGCGGGATTCGGTCCACCCTCGCCTGCCGAGGCGCTTGCCTCTGAGCAGGACCACCAAGCCATGATGGATCGGCTCGGCATCCAACAACTTCGTCCCGGCCCGAGCGGCGATGAAAACGCGCCCAATCACGCGAACTACGACGAGGCCTCGGCCAACCCGTACCCGATACTGCCAGACGTGATGACGACGAATGACGGCCGCAAAGTCACGACCGCGCGGATGTGGTGGGACAGCCGCCGCCCCGAACTCGTCGAGGACCTCGAACGCGAAGTCTACGGCCGAGTTCCTGCCAAGGTGCCGGCGGTCAACTGGACCACGAAGATTTCCGATAACGAGACTGTCGGCAACATGCCCGTCATCATCAAGCGGCTGACAGGCCATGTCGACAATTCCTCGTATCCGGCCATCGACGTCGCCATCACAATGACGCTGATCACACCAAAGTCCGCGAAAAAACCTGTGCCCGTGTTGATGATGTTCGGCCCGAGCGAATATCCCGCGCCGCCGTTTCCGTGGAAGCCTTCGCTCGGCAGCGGCGCCGCTGACCCGCCGCCCCTCGAACAGCTGATCGCCGATGGCTGGGGCGTCGCGATGATCAGCCCGGCGAGCATCCAGGCCGACAACGGTGCCGGTCTGACCCAGGGCATCATCGGGCTGGTAAACAAGGGTCTGCGCCGCAAGCCGGACGACTGGGGCGCGCTGAGAGCCTGGGGCTGGGGCGCGGGCCGCGGTCTCGATTACCTTGAAACCGATCCGGCCGTCGACGCCAAGCAGGTCGGCATCGAAGGCGTCTCGCGCTTCGGCAAGGCAGCGCTTGTCACGATGGCGTTCGACCAGCGCTTCGCGATGGTTCTGGTCGGCTCTTCCGGTAAGGGCGGCGCGACGTTGCTCAGGCGCAATTGGGGCGAGGCGGTCGAAAGCCTCACGGGCGGCGAGTATTATTGGATGGCCGGAAACTTTATCAAATACGGCGCGGCAAAGGCGACGTTCGGCAGCCGGAATCCAGGCGACCTCCCCGCGGATTCCCACGCGTTGATTGCCCTGTGTGCGCCGCGCCTCACCTTCATCAGCTACGGCATTCCGGAGCAAGGCGATGCGAAGTGGCTCGATCACCAGGGCAGTTTCATGGCTGCAGTCGCGGCCCAACCCGTCTTCGAGTTGCTCGGCGCAAAAGGCCTCGGCGTTCACGACGATTACCGCACGGCGAAAATGCCGCCAGTGAACAGCGGACTGCTCGACGGGCAACTCGCGTGGCGCCAGCACGACGGCGGCCACACCGACGCCCCGAACATGAAGTACTTCCTCAAATGGGCCGACACGTACATCGGCCATCGCACCCCATGAGAACCGAATTTCCCTCCCACGATGCCATCAACGGGTCATTGCCATGAACTATTCCGCTCCCCGCAGCGTGCTTTCTTTCTTCGCGGCAAGCTGCGCGCTCATCTTCGGAACTGCCGCATTGGCTCAGCCCCCGCAGCCGATCTTCACGCCATTCCATGCGAATGGGATTTATGCACTGCCCGACACGGTTGGCTGGACCGTTACGCTTCCTTCCGGCGCAACCGCGCCCGCGGGCAGCTTCACCTTCACGATCCGCAGGAACAATCTGGATGTGCTCAAGACCGGCAGCTTCGATCTTTCGTCGGGCACGGCGACGATCCAATTCCCCTACAGCGAGCCTGCCATGTTGTACGTCTCGGTCAACCAGGTGGCCGCGCCATCGTCTACTCCGCTTTCGGCGCCGGAGGCTCGCCAGATCAACGACGGCCTGAAGGCGCTTCTCGCCGACAAGGACTCTGCGCTCAAACCCGTTTTCGATAGACATCCCGAATTGGAAATCGTTCCCGTTCCGCTGCCGTCGAGCGCGCCGACGGGGGAATTGATCGCCACGCTCGGAGCGGCCGTTGCCCCGACTTCGTTGCCGCCCTCAGCGCCGCGCCCGGCCGATTTCGACGCCTTCTGGGCGGCAAAGCTGAATGCCCTGAAGAAAGTGCCGATCCATCCGGTCATCACGGCCACGCCGACGACCCAGGCAGGCGTCGAGCTTTATACCGTGACGCTCGACAACCTCGGTTCCCATGTCCACGGCTATCTCGCCAAGCCGAAGGGGAAAGGCAAGTTCCCGGTCCTCATCATCTATCAATGGGCTGGCGTCTACGCGTTGCAGTCATCTTGGGCCACCAACCGCGCAGCGGAAGGCTGGATGGTATTCGACGTCGATTCACACGACATGGCGCCAGATCAAGATGCCGGGGCACCGAAGGATTATAATGCCGTCGGCAACACCAGCAGAGAGACGTCCTACTTCCTCAATATGTATCTGCGCGACACGCGCGCGTTGGACTTCGTGTCCACGCTGCCAAGCTGGGACCGCAAGACGATCGTGGTGACGGGAACCAGCATGGGCGGCCAGCAAAGCCTCGTTACCGCCGGACTCAATCCCGGCCGGGTGACCGCCGTGGTCGTAAACGAACCCTCCGGCGCAGATTCAAACGGCGAACTGCACGGCCGCAGGACCGGCTATCCGTTCTGGCCGTCCGCCGACCCGCAGGTCATGAAAACGGCGCTCTATTTCGACACAGTGAACTTCGCCTCGCACATCAAGGCGCCGACTCTACTTGCCGTGGGTTTCATTGACACGGTCGCACCGCCGGTCGGCATCTGGACGGCGTTCGATCAAATACCCGGACCAAAGGAAATCGTGCCCATGGTCGAGTCCGACCACAACAACATCACGCCGCAGAAACAGGGAGACTATCTTCAGCGCGCGGAAGAAGTTCTGGCGACCGTCCTCCACGGCGGCAAGTTTATTCCCAACGCGGGATCGACACTTCCGAGACGTTAGGCGTCAGTATCCGCCGAGCCCCGAAACCGGCGGCACCATACGGCGCAGCAGATAATACGGGATGAGGAGCAGGACAGCCTCGCCAGCCAGCAGCCCCGCATATTTCAGCCCGTGGTCGAACCAGCGAGCGTCCAAGCCGGCGTATGCCGCCGGGACGAAAATCAGGGCAAAGAAAATCGCTGCGGCAAGAAATCCAAACAGCGGCGCCGTCCACCAATGCGCGCCGCGCGTGCCGTCGAACACGACAATGGAGATGAAGCCGGCGACGAAGAATGCCGAACCAAAGCCCAGCGCTTCGCGCATCGGCGGAACGGTGTCCTCAGGCACGACAAGACCGATCTGGTTGCCTACTAAGAGAACGACGCCCGCGATCAGCGCCGACGCCACGACAACCTGGGCAAAGGCATAAGCCGGTCCATACCGCCGATTTGTCAGATGGATGCAGAAGAAAGCGATGGGCAGCAGCAGGTGCCCAGTCGTGAGCCAGGGTGCGCCTGTGCCAGCCAGGAACATGGGCACGGGCGTGTCCCGATAAAGATACAGTCCGGCGAAGCAGGCCAGCAGGGCAACGACCGGCAAGATCATCCGCATGATCGCCGCAAAACCCGCAGCGATTTTCCGCCCAAATGTTTCACGCTGACCGTAAACGGCGTGGCCGCCCCAGGCGGTATCGCTCGCGCTACGCAGCCGATACGGCCCGTCTTCCGCAGTCCCCAACGCCATCCGAGCGCGGACACGGGTATGCTCGTCCGCTACGCTTTCTTGACCGTAACCCCACACAGCACCGACCCCCACGCGTGTCGGCCGCTCAGACGGCGGCCTGACACATTTTGATACACTATGGGAAGATTGATGCAGACGCCATGCCTGATCGGCAGGCGATCGAAGGTAAATGACCCATTAACCTTGAACGATTAGGCCGCCGTCGCAGATTTCTTTGCAATCTGGCGTTTAAGCCGCAGGGCGCGCGGGGAAAGCACGGCGTCCTTGGCCTTCAGCAGAAAGGCGTCCAAGCCGCCCGTACGGTCAACGGTGCGCAGCGCGCTCATGCTGATCTTCAGCTTGTAGGTCTGCCTCAGCGCTTCGCTGGCCAACGAGATCACCTGCAGG
>Ga0265342_10002049_pt1 | contig 17895 bp, 8 predicted proteins | sample 4CB327metaG_FD_203125 | JGI IMG/M metagenome (GOLD analysis project Ga0265342, IMG submission 203125) | Rhizosphere microbial communities from Carex aquatilis grown in University of Washington, Seatle, WA, United States - 4-CB3-27 metaG | ecosystem: Host-associated > Plants > Roots > Rhizosphere...
TCGCCAGGCCCTTGTCGCTGAGCACCTTCGTTATCGCGGCAGTCAACGTCGTTTTGCCGTGGTCAACGTGCCCGATCGTCCCGACGTTCACGTGCGGTTTCGTCCTGTCAAATTTCGCTTTTGCCATCTTAATCCTCCAATTGCTTCAGCTTTTTAGCTCACGGGCTTATCAGCCTACGAGCAGAATTTTACTATTTAGGTGTTGCTGTTCCGGTCGTCTTTTCCAGTATCTTATCGGATATCTGTTTAGGAACCCCTTCGTAATGCGAAGGTTCCATTGTTGAATTACCGCGCCCCTGAGTAAGCGAACGAAGCGTTGTTGAATAACCAAACATCTCGGCAAGCGGCACTGTTCCGTGTATATACTGAAGCTTGTTCCTTGATTCCATATCCAATATTTTTCCGCGACGCGAATTAAGGTCGCCGATGACATCGCCCATATAATCTTCCGGCACGACAACTTCTATCTTCATAACCGGCTCAAGTATTATGGGGCTCGCTCTCTTGGCCCCTTCTTTAAGCGCCATAGACGCGGCTATTTTAAAAGCCATTTCGGAGGAGTCAACCTCGTGGAATGACCCGTCTATGAGCGTGACTTTAAGGTCCACAAGCGTGTAGCCGGCAATCGCTCCAGAGCTGAGCGCTTCCTTCACGCCTTTTTCAACCGCGGGAATATATTCCCTGGGTATTGATCCGCCCTTAATATCATCCTCAAATTCAAAACCTTTTCCGGCAGCGAGCGGTTCAAGGGTCATTACTACGTGCCCGTACTGGCCGCGTCCGCCCGTCTGTTTGATATATTTTCCTTCGGTTTCAACTTTCTTTCTAATGGTCTCGCGGTAAGCAACCTGAGGCCTTCCGACATTAGCTTGAACATTGAATTCGCGTTTCATCCTGTCAACGATGATCTCAAGATGAAGCTCGCCCATTCCGGATATTATTGTCTGGTTTGTTTCCTCATCGGTACGGACCCTGAACGTAGGATCTTCTTCAGCGAGCCTGCCCAAGGCTACACCAAGTTTTTCTTCATCCGCCTGCGATTTCGGTTCAATAGCTACTGATATAACGGGTTCCGGGAAGTTCATTGACTCAAGAACAAGCGGGTGCTCTTCATCGCAAAGCGTGTTGCCGGTAGTCGTATTGCGAAGACCTACTGCTGCCGCTATGTCTCCCGTCTGGACTACTTTTACTTCTTCGCGGGTATTGGCGTGCATGCGCAAAATTCTGGAGATTCTTTCCCTGGCGCGTTTTGTCGCGTTATATATGTAAGAACCGCTTTCAAGCGTTCCTGAATAGACTCTGAAAAATGTAAGCTTGCCAACAAAAGGGTCGGTCTGGATCTTGAACGCAAGCGCCGAGAAAGGGGCGGTATCGCTGACATCCCTCGTTTCTTCCGCGTTCGTGTCGGGATTGATACCAGTGAACATTTTTCTTTCTATGGGAGAAGGCAGGTAATCGCATACCGCATCTAAAAGAGGCTGTACACCTTTATTCTTGAACGCAGTGCCGCAGAGTACCGGGACGACTTTAATGGCCAGTGTGGCCGTGCGTATCGACTGCTTAAGCTGTGCTACTGTCGGTTCTTTGCCTTCCATATAGCAATGCATTACTTCTTCGCTGTAGTCGGCAAGCACTTCTATCATGTGGTCCCTGTATTTTTTCGCCAGTTCTTTGTATTCTTCCGGGATCTCTACGGTACTGAACTTTGCGCCCAGCTCTTCGCCATGCCATATGTGAGCGTTGTACTCAACGAGATCGACAATGCCTTCAAATTTGTCTTCTTGCCCGATCGGTATCTGTATAGCAAGTGGATTGGCACCAAGCTTATTCTTAACCTGGTCTAAAAGCATATAAAAGTCAGCTCCGACTTTGTCCATTTTATTACCGAACACCAGCCTGGGGACGCCATAACGGTCAGCCTGTCTCCACACAGTTTCGGACTGGGGTTCCACACCGTTTCCTGAGTCGAAAACGACAACCGCGCCGTCGAGAACGCGCAGTGAACGCTCAACTTCCACCGTGAAATCCACGTGGCCCGGGGTGTCTATTATATTGAACTGCATGTCTCTCCATTTGCAGTAAGTCGCTGCGGAAGTTATAGTTATGCCGCGCTCGCGTTCTTGTTCCATCCAGTCCATAGTGGTCGTTCCGTCATGGACTTCACCGATCTTGTGTATCCTGCCCGTGTAGAAAAGGATTCGTTCGGTGGTAGTGGTTTTGCCGGCATCAATGTGCGCGACAATGCCTATATTCCTGATTTTATCTAAAGGGTATTCTCTTGCCATGATTTTTATTTTCTCTTTTTTTTTAGACTTCTCTTATCACTTACAACTTACCGCTTATCACTGCCGTTAATTACCATCTATAGTGAGCGAAAGCCTTGTTCGATTCAGCCATCTTGTGAGTGTCTTCGCGTTTCTTTACGGCCGAGCCTTCTTTTTTTGCGCCGTCCATGAATTCCTGCGCGAGCCTTTCAGCCATCGGTTTTCCCGTCCGGGCTCTCGCGAAAGCTATTATCCAGCGTATGGCAAGCGTCACGGAGCGCAGCTGCGGAACTTCCATCGGGACTTGATATGTGGCTCCGCCGACGCGACGCGGCCTGACTTCAAGCAGGGGCCTTACATTTTCTATCGCCTTGTTAAAAACAACAATGGGGTCTTCTTTTGTCTTTTCGGCAATTATATCCAGCGCTCCGTAAAACACGCTTTCCGCTGTGCTCTTCTTGCCTTCAAAGTTCAGCTTGTTTATGAAACGCGCGGCGATGGGCGAATTATACTTTATGTCGGGTTCCGGCGCCGGCATCCGTTCTCTTGGTCTCAAACCTTTTCTTGGCATTTTGAAATTCCTTATTGTTATTTAATCGTTCACCCGCCAAAAAGGCGGGTCTGGGTATATTTATTTGGCCTCTGCTTTCGGTTTCTTTGCTCCGTACTTGCTTCTTGATTGCCTCCGGCCGTCAACTCCGGTCGAGTCGAGCGTGCCGCGTATTATGTGATAACGAACGCCCGGCAAGTCTTTCACGCGGCCGCCCCTTATCATTATGATCGAATGTTCCTGCAGGTTATGGCCCACCCCGGGTATGTAGGACGTGACTTCATAGCCGGACGTAAGTTTTACCCTGGCAACTTTCCTCAAAGCCGAGTTCGGTTTCTTGGGGGTCGTCGTGTAAACTCTCGTGCAGACTCCGCGGCGCTGAGGACATTCCTTTAACGCCGGTGATTTCGTCTTTCTTACCGGTTTTTCTCTTCCGCCATTTGTGATCAACTGGTTTATCGTCGGCATAAATCCTCACTTCGTTCGGAATTGCAAATTTTAAATTTAAAATTTCAAATTTACATTTTTCATTGAATCTATTCTATCGGTTTAAGTCCCGTGCCCGCCGGTATCAAATGCCCTATGGACACGTTCTCTTTGAGACCTCTCAAATAATCTATCTGACCGGAAACCGCCGCCTCGGTGAGGATCCTGGTCGTTTCCTGGAACGAGGCCGCGGAAATGAAGGAATCCGAAGAGAGCGAGGCTTTTGTTATGCCGAGAAGGATCGGCTGGGCGACGGGCGATTTTCCGCCTCTCTTGTGTATGGCTTTCTTGTCCGCTTCATAACGGTACTTGGAGATTATCTCTCCGTTAAGGAATTCGCTTGAATTCGACTCGCTTATCCTGACGTTCGAGAGCATCTGCCGAACAATTATCTCTATGTGCTTATCGTTGATGGTAACGCCCTGGAGCCTGTAAACCTGCTGGATCTCGTTGACCAGATGCTCCTGGACTTCTTTAGGGCCTTTGACTTTTAATATGTCGTGCGGGTTTATGGCTCCGTCCGACAACGGCTCGCCTACCCCTACCCGGTCGCCTTCGTAAACCACGAGATGGCGTCCCGGAGGTATGTTATATTCCCTGGCCATGTTCGTTTCTTCGTTCGTTACCACGACCTTGAAACTTCCCTTCGCGGTCGGTTCGCCGAGATGCACCGTGCCGTCGATCTCCGAGATGACCGCCGCATTCTTCGGCCTACGGCCTTCAAAGAGCTCGGCGACCCTGGGGAGTCCTCCGGTTATGTCTTTCGTCTTGGTGACTTCCTGGGGTATCTTCGCGAGTATGTCGCCGGCGAGGATATTTCCGCCGTCTTCCACCACGAGGTTCGTATCGAGCGGCAGCGGGTATTCCGCGACCGGTTTGCCCGCTTTCTTGACTATGATCCTCGGGCGCAGGCGTTCCGTGGGATGTTCGATTATCACGCGCTCTATCTGGCCGGTGATCTTCGACTTTTCCTTGTGGAGCGATACGCCTTCCTTGATGTCTTTGAGTTCGGCTTTTCCGTCTATTTCAGAGATAATCGGTTTCGAATGCGGATCCCACTCGGCGATGAGTTCGCCTTTTGTAACGGCCTTGTTGGCGGCTATCTTGAGTCTCGCGCCGTAAGGGAGCTGAAAAACCTCTCTGCGGCGGGTTGAGGTATCAGAGAAAATAAGCTCCGCGTTCCTGGAGACCACTATCAACTGCCCTTCCTTGTTCTTTATGGAACGAAGGTTGTGATAAGTCAGGGTTCCGTCCTGCTCCGCGTGGATCTCGGAACGTTTCACGACTCGGCTCGCCGTACCGCCGATGTGGAACGTACGCAGTGTCAGCTGCGTGCCGGGCTCGCCGATACTCTGGGCGGCTATAATGCCCACGGCCTCGCCGGATTCGACGAGTTTTCCCGTCGCCGGGTGTATGCCGTAGCATTTCGCGCAAACGCCGCGTTCGGCTTCGCACGTCAAGACGCTTCTTATGCCTATTCTTTCAATGCCGGCCACGACCAGTTTCTTGGCCATGTCGGGGGTTATGGTCTCTCCGCGTTTCACTATTGCTTCTTCTTTGAGCTCGCCTTCTTTATCCGGGATGATGCCGACCACGTTATCCAGGGCGACCCTTCCCACTATGCGTTCTTCCATTTTTTCTATGACTTCGTCGCCAGACTGGAGAGTTCCCACGCGGACGCCGTTGATCGTTTTGCAGTCTTCGATGGTAACCACCATATCGTGCGCGACGTCGACGAGACGACGCGTGAGGTAACCTGCGTCGGCTGTCTTGAGGGCCGTATCCGCCAGGCCTTTTCTTCCGCCGTGAGTCGATATGAAGTATTCAAGGACCGTGAGGCCTTCGCGGAAATTCGAGATGACCGGTGATTCAATGATCTCTCCGATGCCTCCGGTAAGTTTCTTCTGGGGTTTCGCCATGAGTCCGCGCATACCGGCGAGCTGTCTGACCTGCTGGCGGCTGCCGCGGGCGCCCGAGTCGGCCATCATGAATATCGAATTGAACCGGCCGGTGCCTTCTTTGAATGGGACGAACTCGTCTTTCTTCATTTCGTCGAACATAATGTCGGCCACTTTATCGGTGACGTGAGTCCAGATGTCGATGACCTTGTTGTATCTTTCGCTTTCGGTTATCAGGCCTTGTTTCGCCTGTTTCTCTATCTCTTTTATCTGAAGTTTGGCGTCTTTGACGAGCTTTTCCTTGAGCGGCGGGATCTTCATCGCGTCGATCGAGATGGAAACACCCGCGAGCGTGGCGAAACGGTAGCCCACTTTTTTCACCTCGTCAAGCAGGACAACGGTCCTGTAATGGCCGAGTTCCTTATAGCAGCGCTCGACAAGTTCAGCGAGCTCTCTCTTGCCTACGACTTTATTGACATAGCCGAGTTCTTTAGGCAGATGTTCGTTGAACAGCACGCGCCCGACGGTAGTATAGCTCTTCCATTTCGTTACGTCGTGGTTCTCTTCGCCCTTGAGCTCGGCTTCTCTTATCTGCGTGATGCCGAGGACCTTGATCCTGGCGTGAAGGTCTACCTTGCCTGACTGGTAGGCGAAAATAACTTCGGGTATTCCCGAGAAGATCATCCCCTGTCCGGGAACGCCGATCTTTTCCTTTGTCATATAGCAGCTTCCGAGCACCATGTCCTGGCTGGGGGTCGCTATGGGCCTGCCCGACGCGGGCGAGAGGATGTTGTTCGTCGACATCATGAGCACTCTCGCTTCTATCTGCGATTCCATCGAAATGGGTATGTGCACGGCCATCTGGTCGCCGTCGAAGTCCGCGTTGAACGCCGCGCAGGTGAGGGGATGAAGCTGGATGGATTTCCCTTCCACGAGGACCGGCTCGAAAGCCTGGATTCCCAGCCTGTGGAGAGTCGGCGCGCGGTTGAGCATGACCGGGTGGTTCTTGGTCACGCGTTCTAAAATATTCCAAACACCCGAGGAGCCGCGTTCTAGCATTTTCCTGGCGGCTTTTAGCGTGGTCTTTTCTTCTTTAATGAGCTCTCTTATAATGAAGGGCTTGAAAAGCTCAAGCGCCATTTCTTTCGGAAGGCCGCACTGGTGCAGTTTGAGGTTGGGGCCTACGACAATAACGCTTCTTCCGGAATAGTCTACGCGTTTACCGAGTAGGTTCTGGCGGAAACGGCCCTGCTTGCCCTTGAGCGTGTCCGAAAGCGACTTGAGCGGGCGGTTGCCTGCTCCCGTTACCGGGCGCGTGCGCGACTCGTTGTCGATCAAGGCGTCAACGGCTTCCTGCAGAAGCCTTTTTTCGTTGTTTATCATGACCGCGGGAGCTTTGAGTTGTTCGATATGTCTCAGGCGGTTGTTCCGGTTAATGATGCGGCGATAGAGGTCGTTGAGGTCGGAAGTCGCGAAACGCCCGCCTTCGAGGGCGACTAAAGGCCTGAGGTCCGGCGGTATGACCGGCAGCACCGTCTGGATCATCCATTCGGGCCTCGTGTTCGAACCGAGGAAACCTTCGGCCACGCGCACTTTTCTTATCAGGCGCGCTCTTTCAGCGTCGGATTTGGTCTTCTTTATCTCGGCGTGAAGTTTCTTCACTTCTTCGGCGAGATCTATGCCTTCCAGGAGCTTTCTTATCGCTCCCGCGCCGATGTCTACTTTGAGTTTATCTTTAAATTCCAAACGGTATTTCTGGTATTCTTCTTCGGTGATGAGCTGGGTTTCTTTGAGGACGGTCTTTCCCGCGCCGTCTTTTACGTCTTCGAGCACGAGGTACCTGGTGTAGTAGATCACCCTTTCCAGGTCGGACATCTTCATGTTGAGCATAATGCCGATCCTCGAGGGAGGCTTTCTAAGGAACCAAAGATGAGCCACGGGAACGGCGAGCTCAATGTGCCCAAAACGTTCGCGGCGCACCTTGGATTCAGTGACTTCCACGCCGCAGCGGTCGCAGACCTGGCCCTTGTGCTTGATATATTTGTATTTACCGCAGTGGCATTCCCAGTCTTTCGTGGGCCCGAAAATGCGGTCGCAGAAAAGGCCGTCCCGCTCGGGCTTGAAAGTCCTGTAGTTTATGGTCTCGGGCTTCTTGACTTCGCCGAAAGACCAGGCGCGTATCTGGTCGGGGCTGGCTATGGTCAGCTTGATCGCGTCGAAGTTCGAGAAATTCAACGTCGGCGCGTTTTTCTTTTTGCTACCGCTTCCTGGTGCTGCGAAATTGAACTTTGCCATTTTTTTTATAGCCTCTATTTTATTGCAGCCGCTGCTTTTAGTGCCTTGTCTTTCGCTATTTTTAATTTTTCATCGAGCTGTAGAAGATCGACGTTGAGCCCCAGCCCTCTTAGCTCGTTTACCAGCACCTTGAACGACTCCGGTATGCCGGGCTCGGAGATGGGCTCGCCTTTAATGATGGCGTCGTACATCTTTATGCGTCCGTTGACGTCGTCCGATTTGACGGTCAGGAATTCCTGCAGGATGTGCGCGGCGCCGTAGCCTTCTATGGCCCACACTTCCATTTCGCCGAAACGCTGGCCCCCGAACTGCGCCTTGCCGCCGAGAGGCTGGCGGGTGATAAGCGAGTACGGTCCGGTCGAACGCGCGTGGATCTTGTCTTCGACAAGATGGCTGAGCTTTAATATGTACATGTAGCCGATGGTGACTTTTTCCATAAACGGCTCGCCGGTACGGCCGTCGATTAGAGTTATCCTCATATCGTCGGTCGGAAGATACTTGTCTTCAAAATGAGCCATGGCGGCCTCGAGCCCCTCGCCCTTCAATCCGCGAGTGACGAACTCTTTCTTCTTCTCTTCGATGAGCTTGGCTTTCGCCTTCTGTATGTTCTCTTTTATCTGGGCTTCGTTCGCGCCGTCAAAGACGGGCGTTATCATCTGCGTATCGAGGTTCTTGGCGCCCCAGCCGAGGATGGTCTCGAGGAGCTGGCCCACGTTCATACGCGAAGGTATGGAGAGCGGGGAGAGCACCATTTCAACCGGCGTTCCGTCGGGCATGTGCGGCATGTCTTCCACGGGCAATATGCGCGCTACCACGCCCTTGTTGCCGTGGCGGCCCGCCAGCTTGTCCCCGACCTGGATCTTGGTTTTTGAAGCTATATAGACTTTGACTACTTTATTGACCGATACGGAGAGCTCGTCGCCCTTCTTCGAGCGTTCTTTGTCTTTGGCTCTCTGCTGTTTGAGTATCTCTTCTTTCTTTTCGTAGAGGCGTTCTATCTTTGACTTCTCGGAACTCTTGGCCGCGGCCAGGCTCTCTTTCCTGTCTCTCTTGAGTTTGTCGAAAGCCGCTTTGTATGAAGCCTCGAGGTCGTCCTGTCTCTTCTTGATCTCTTTTTCCGTCAGCTTCTCGCGGCGGACGAACGTGCGCACGCCTATGATCCTTCCGGTCGTTCCGGGCGGAACTCTCAAGGAAGCGTCCTGGACGTCTTCGGCTTTCTTGCCGAAGAGCACCCTGAGCAGCCTCTCTTCAGGAGTCGACTGCTGTTCGCCTTTCGGGGTCGTTTTTCCAACGAGTATGTCGCCCCTCTGAACCATCGCGCCGATGCGTATTATGCCTTCCTCGTCAAGATTCAGGAGGTCGTCCGCGCCGACGTTGGGAATATCGCGCGTTATCTCTTCCGGGCGGCCCTTGGTCTCGCGGGATTCCGTCTGGAATTCTCTTATGTGTATCGAGGTGAATTTGTCTTCCTGGACGAGCTTTTCCGACAAAAGCATCGCGTCTTCGAAATTATACCCGTCCCAGGGCATGAAAGCGACGAGTATGTTGTGGCCGAGAGCCAGCTGCCCGTCTTTCGTGCAGGGGCCGTCGGCGATCACATCGCCTTTTTTCAACTTATCCCCGCGAAAAACCATCGGGGTCTGGTTGATGCAGGTGTCCTGGTTCGAACGGACATATTTTCTTAATGGATAGATGTCTATTCCCGGCTTATCGTCATCGCTCCAGACGCAGATCTCGTCAGCCGAAACGCTGGCGACTTCGCCGCTTCTTCTGGCTACTACGCAAACCCCGGAGTCCTTGGCCACTTTTTCTTCGATGCCCGTGGCTACAAGCGGAGGTTCGGCGAGGAGAACGGGTACGGCCTGGCGCTGCATGTTCGAACCCATCAGGGCGCGGTTCGCGTCGTCGTGTTCAAGGAAGGGTATCAGGGCAGCCGAAATCGAGACCACTTGCATGGGCGAGATGTCCATGTAGTTGACCCTCTTCGGTTCGACGAGCGGGAAATCCCCGCGGTAACGGCACGCCACGAGATCGGTTGTGAAATGCCCCGTCTTATCTATGGGAGAATTTGCCTGGGCTATGAAATATTCGTCTTCTTTGTCGGCGGTAAGGTATTTTATGTCATCGGTGACCCTGCCGTTCTCTACTCTTCTGTAGGGAGATTCTATGAGCCCGTAATTATTGACTTTGGCATAAGCGGCAAGAGAAGTTATAAGGCCGATGTTCGGTCCTTCAGGCGTCTCGATGGGACAGATACGACCGTAATGCGTATTGTGAACGTCGCGGACTTCGAACCCCGCGCGCTTGCGGTGCAAGCCTCCCGGTCCGAGAGCCGAAAGCCTTCTCTTGTGAGTGAGCTCCGCGAGGGGATTTGTCTGGTCCATGAACTGGGACAACTGCGATGTGCCGAAGAATTTCCTCATCTGCGCCACGAAAGGAGTGATGTTCATCAGTCCCCTCGGGGTTATCGTAGCCTTGTCCTGCATGTTCATGTGTTCCCTGACTATGCGCGCCATCTGGACAAGCCCTATGCGTATCTGGTTCTCGAGGAGTTCGCCGACGGAACGCACGCGGCGGTTGCCGAGGTGGTCGATGTCGTCGACTTCGATCTTTATTTTCTTGTCGCCTTCCTTGAACTCGGAGATGCCGTTGTATATCAACAGCAGATATTTCAGGGTCGCCACGACGTCTTCGGGGGTAAGGGTGCGCTTGTGGTCGGAGGGCGTCTGGAAGTCGAATTTTTTAAGTTTGTCGAGGTGGTCGAAAAGAGGCCCGAGCTTCTTAATTATCTTGTAACGGCCGACCATCGTAAGGTCGTAGCGGCGGGTCGACTTGAACAGCAGTTCGTCCAGGAATACCTGTGCTCTTTCCTGGATGATGAATTCCTGCGTCTTTAGTATCTTATATATGAGATTGATGGCTTCTTTCTTGGTCTTTATGGCGTCGCGGCGGAGCGTGAGAAGAATGGTGGGGTCGCGGTGCACGAAGATCGATTTTACTTTCTTGTCTTTGAGCAGGGCAAGAATATCGTCCTTTACCTCTTTGCCGGCTTCAACGATGACTTCGCCGGTTTTTGTGTCGGCGATGTCCTTGGCGATGAAACGCCCGGCAAGCGGTTCTTCCTGCGCCTCATCCAGCACGATCTCTTCGTGGTCCGCGAAAAGTTCCAGGATATCGCTGTCGGATTCAAAACCGAGCGCGCGCAGGAACGTGGTCGCGAGTATTTTTCTCTTGCGGTCTATCCTGACGTAAAGAATGCTGTTCTGGTCGAATTCGAACTCCACCCAGGCTCCGCGGTAGGGTATCATCCGGGCAAAATAAAGAGGCTTCCCGTAAGCGGAAACCCTTTTTTCCTCATCCTCTTCGAAAATGATGCCGGGGGAACGGTGTATCTGGCTGACTACGACGCGTTCCGCGCCGTTTATGATGAAGGTCGCGTTGTCCGTCATCAGAGGAACGTCGCCGAAATAAACTTCCTGCTCGGCCAGTTCCTTCTCTTTCCCGTTTTCCAGTTTCTGCACGAGACGCAGAAGGACTTTGAGCGGCGCCGCATAAGTCGCGTCGCGCGCGATGGACTCTTCCTGGGAGTATTTCGGTTCTCCCAGGGAATAGGAAACGAATTCCAGCGTCAGACTACCGTCGGAATTCGTCAGGGGGAAGACATCCTTGAACGCGCCCTCAAGGCCGTAGAGTTTTCGTTTCTCTATAGCCACGTCTTTCTGCAGAAACTCCAAAAACGAGGTTTTCTGCATTTCCAGCAGAAGCGGCGGTTCGATTGCCGCTACGATCTTCCCGAAATTTTCTTTTTTCATATTTAATTTTCTACCATTTTTTAAATACTTTGTGGGATTAAGCGAAACAATATTATACTCAATTGGACTATTTTGTCAAGTAATTTCAATAATTATTTGAGTTCGACAGTCGCGCCTACATCGGTAAGTTTCTTCTTCATCTCTTCAGCCTGGTCTTTCGGCACATTTTCCTTCACTGCTTTCGGCGCGCCGTCAACGAGGTCCTTCGCTTCTTTAAGCCCGAGGCCGGTCAGTTCACGCACTACTTTTATCACCGGTATCTTGTTGGGGCCTGCCACCGTGAGAACAACGTTGAAATCCGTCTTCTCTTCAGCCGCTGCCGCAGGCGCTCCAGCCGCCGCTCCTGCTGCCGGCGCGAAACCCATAGGTGCCGAAGCTGAAACTCCGAATTTCGTTTCGAGCAATTTCACAAGCTCTGAAAGTTCAAGCACCGACATTCCTGAAATAGCGTCAATCAACGCTTCTTGCCCAAGTTTCTCTGCCATTGTGACCTCCTGCCTCTTCGGGAGGCCGCGGTAAAGCGGCCAGCCAATTAGGTTTTTTTATTTTGTTGCTTTTTTTTGTTTTCTAATTGCTTCCAACGCGTAAACCAGGCTTCTGGGAACGGCCGCGAGCACACCGACAAAATTCCTTATGGGTGCCTGCATCGTGCCGAGAAGCTGCGCGATAAGCACTTCCCTCGAGGGAAGGCTCGCGAGCGCCTTTATGTCCGCTATGGTCAATATCTTGTCGCCGAGAAGTCCGGCTTTGAGTTTAAGCTTGGCGTGGTCTTTTGAAAAATCGACGAGCACCTTTGAAGCGGATACCGGGTCGCCTTTCTGAATGGCTACGGCCGTCGGGCCCTTGAAATATTTTTCAAAATTCTCTACTCCCGCCTTTTTAAGCGCGAGCCTGCTTAACGTATTCTTAATGACTTTGTATTCGCACTTGAGCGGGCGCAGTTTGGAGCGCAGCTCAGAGAGCTCCGCGACGGTAAGCCCCTGGAAATCCGTAAGGACTATCGCGCCCGAGTTCTTGATCTTATCCGACAGGTCGTCAACAATGATTTCTTTTTCTTTTCTCGGCATGGTATGGTCACCTCGAATCGTTTTAAAAAATAAAGATACTTCTACCGAGCGAGAAGTATCCATTAGTTTACTTTCTCAGTCTCGGTAAGGCGCCGTTCAAAGGCGATTAAACCCTTTCGGGTACTTACTGTCTCGGACAACCCCGGACAACGGGGCTTAAATAATATTACGGATTACATATTACAAACCGCAACTAAGATTTCTTAACCTGCGGCCTGAAATCTGTGATCGGCAATCAAAAATTAATATTTACTCCGGCTGTGAAGCTCGTATCGCCAACGAAACTTCCCTCGACGATCAGGGCTTCATTTTTAAAGTAGCTGAACCTTGTTCCAAAGAACAGGCCGGCGTCGTCTTTCGCTCCGGAAACATTAGCTATGCTCGCCCTATCCGTCAGGGTAACGTTCTTTCTGTAAACCTTCACGCCGCCGTATGGCTCGAATTTATCCAGCTTCTTGCTTATTACGACGTCCGCCTGGAACTCGGTGATCTCAAGCTTGTCATTGACTACCACGGGCGCGCTGTCTCCGCTCCGAAATGAATCAAGCCCGTAAACCGCGTAATTTACGCCCAGGCCCACTGCCACGGCCGGGCTTACTATGGTATCTGGGAAGAGCAGTTTCCTTGCGCCGAAACCGCAAATCAGACCCTTGTCCTGCCCGGAAAGATTATTTTTTACCGTATCGGAAGGTATGTCAAGGGAATAATCGCTCACGCCGGCTTTAAACCAGTAATACAACCCGTTATCCGGATTAATTACGAGCTTGACGGAAACATCGCTGCTTCTGCCGTCGCTCTCAAGGTCGTTCGAGACGTTGCTGAAATAACTGTTGTTGCCGACCCTTATCTGCTCGCGGCCGGTAACGTGGAAATTCAGCTTCTCGGACGTGTCGCCGTAGAGAAGGAGGAATGAGACTTTGCCCTTCTCGATCTGGGTCGCCGGGAGAACGACTTCGGAACCATAAATCAAAGAACATTTCAACGCGCATATCAAGACGCCAAAAAAAAGAAACCAAAGATACTTCTTCATTTGATCTCCGGGGTTTCTCGTTTGTATTAGATTTTAGAATGCCTGGCACCGACCTACTCTCACGATACCCTGCGGTATCACTACCATCGGCCCTGGCGGGCTTAACTTCCGTGTTCGGAATGGGAACGGGTGTGACCCCGCCGGAAAAAGCACCAAGCAATCAAAAATCTAAGCCAACTTAAATTTCAGATATCAATTGAGTGAAAGAACAAGGCTTAATAATATAATGCCGGGTAAATCAGCGCGGCTTTAGCTCTCAGCCTTCAGCTAACAGCCCTCAGCCGTTAGGCTGAAAACTGATAACTGATGCTGATCGCATTATGGGATTGAATAATATGGCCAAGTCAATCGGACGATTAGTACTGGTAAGCTCCAGGCATTACTGCCCTTCCACTCCCAGCCTATCAAACCAGTAGTATTCTGGTGTCCTTTAGGGAAACCTTATCTTAGGGCAAGTTTCACACTTAGATGCTTTCAGCGTTTATCTCGTCCGCACTTAGCTATCCGGCTATGCTCCTGGCGGAACAACCGGCACACCAGAGGTGCGTTCATCCCGGTCCTCTCGTACTAAGGATGACTCCCTTCAAGTTTCCTACGCCCACGGTAGATAGAGACCGTACTGTCTCACGACGTACTGAACCCAGCTCACGTACCCCTTTAATTGGCGAACAGCCAAACCCTTGGGACCTGCTCCAGCCCCAGGATGGGATGAGCCGACATCGAGGTGCCAAACTTCCTCGTCGATGTGGACTCTTGGAGGAAATAAGCCTGTTATCCCCGGGGTAGCTTTTATCCGTTGAGCGACGGCAATTCCACTCTGAAACCGCCGGATCACTAGGTCCTGCTTTCGCATCTGCTCGACTTGTAGGTCTCGCAGTTGAGCACCCTTCTGCCCTTGCGCTCGATAGGCCATTTCTATTGGCCCTGAGGGTACCTTGTGAACGCCTCCGTTACAATTTGGGAGGCAACCGCCCCAGTTAAACTGCCCACCTAGCCATGTTCCCCTGTTTGACAGGGGTTAGAACCACAGAATCGAAAGGCTGGTATTTCACATTGTCCCTCCATCGCGGCCAAAACCGCGACTTCAAAGGGTCCCAGCTATTCTACGCATTCAGTTCCATAATTCAAGACTAAGATACAGTAAAGCTCCACGGGGTCTTTTCGTCTAACCGCGGGTAATGTGCGTCTTCACACATACCACAATTTCGCCGAGTCTTTCGTTGAGACAGCGCTCTCTTTGTTACGCCATTCGTGCAGGTCGGAACTTACCCGACAAGGAATTTCGCTACCTTAGGACCGTTATAGTTACGGCCGCCGTTTACTGGGGCTTGAGTTCGAGGCTTCGCCTCCTTGCGGAGACTAACTTCTCCCTTTGACCTTCCAGCACCGGGCAGGCGTCAGACCCTATACATCATCTTGTGATTTCAGCAGAGTCCTGTGTTTTTGTTAAACAGTCACGAGAGCCGTTTCACTGCGACCCCATACGTATTGCTACGCATAGGGTACCCCTTATCCCGAAGTTACGGGGCCATTTTGCCTAGTTCCTTAACGAAAGTTATCTCGCGCGCCTTAGGTTTTTCACCCCACCTACGTGTGTCCGTTTACGGTACGAGCATTTCTGGCACAGGCAGCAAGGCTTTTCTTGGCACCCCATACAGTCAGTTCTCCCACCTTGCGGCGGAATACATCCACCACTGTTACATGGCAGAAACCGGAACAACCGATCTCCGGATGACCTACTGAGATGCGTCACTTGCTACATTTAACGCACCAAAAATGGTTCAGGAATATTAACCTGATGCCCATCGCCTACGCCTTTCAGCCTCGGCTTAGGATCGACTAACCCTGAGCAGACGAACTTTACTCAAGGAAACCTTAGGTTTTCGGCGACAATGATTTTCACATTGTTTATCGCTACTTATTCCGACATCCTCACTTCCTGCCGCTCCAGTACTCCTTACGGTATACCTTCACTGCTGCAGGAACGCTCCCCTACCACTTAATGGTAGTAAACTACCACCAAATCCATGACTGCGGTAATATGCTTGAGCCCCGAGAGTTTTCGGCGCAGAATCACTTGACTAGTGAGCTGTTACGCACTCTTTAAAGGATGGCTGCTTCTAAGCCAACCTCCTAGCTGTCTATGAAATTCCACATCCTTTACCACTTAGCATATATTTTGGGACCTAGGTCGATGGTCTGGGCTGTTTCCCTCTTGCGCACGAAGCTTATCCCTCGCGCACTGACTCCAGTAATATACAGATGAGCATTCGGAGTTTGGTTAGCGTCGGAAAGTGGGTTACACTCCCTATGCTATCCAGTGCTCTACCTCTCACCCTTAAATTACCAGGCTAGCCCTAAAGCTATTTCGGGGAGAACCAGCTATCACCAAGTTCGATTGGCCTTTCACCCCTATACCTAGCTCATGCAGAACCTTTTCAACGGTTAACGCTTCGAGCCTCCGTCTCCGATTAAGGAGACTTCACTCTGTCCAGGCATAGATCACTTGGCTTCGGGTCTGCTGATAGATACTATGTTCGCCCTATTCGGACTCGCTTTCGCTTCGGCTTCTCAACCGGCTTACACCGATGAAATTAGCCTTGCATCTACCGAGCAACTCGCCGGATCATTCTTCAACAGGCACGCTCTCACCCATTCCCAAAGCCTTGCGGCAAAGGGCATAGGGCTCGAACTGCTTGTATGCATACGGTTTCAGGTTCTATTTCACTCCCCTTCAGGGGTTCTTTTCGCCTTTCCCTCGCGGTACTGGTTCACTATCGGTCTGAGACGTGTATTTAGCCTTAGAGAGTGGTCTCCCTAGATTCCCACCGGATTTCACGTGCCCGATGGTACTCAGGAACTCGCTTCGAGTCAGATGTGTTTTCGTTTACAGGACTCTCACCTTCTTTGGTCGGCCGTTCCAGGGCCGTTCAACTAACACTCTGATTGGTAACTCTACTCACGCGGTCCTACAACCCCGATGTGCAAGCACACCGGTTTGGGCTGTTCCGCTTTCGCTCGCCACTACTAACGGAATCTCGGTTGATTTCTTTTCCTCCGGGTACTGAGATGTTTCACTTCCCCGGGTTGTCTTCCTTTCGGATTGCACGCCTTGCGGCGTACAGGGTTGCCCCATTCGGAAATCGCCGGATCAAAGGTTGTTTGCACCTCCCCGACGCTTATCGCAGCTTACCACGTCCTTCATAGACAGTCTCAGCCAAGGCATTCACCATATGCACTTAGTAACTTGGCCACATTATACAATCCCACTCCGCCTTTCAGCGGAATGTACGTCAATTACAAGAATAGCTCTTGTAAAGACGCTTCTTTACCCATTACATTATTAAGTTGTCAATGAACATACACTGTCTATATTAAAGAGTTCAAGTCCGCATGTCGTACGCGGACTATGCCGTTACAACGGCTAGGAACCCTTGAATCCAATTTAAAGAACTAAGAAAGTGGAGATAGCGAGATTTGAACTCGCGACCTTCCGGTTGCAAACCGGACGCTCTCCCAGCTGAGCTATATCCCCGATAAGACGAGCGAATAGTTAATCGAAACTTGCAAATAGTTTAAGGTTTTACTACTTCCTATTTACAATTTACTATTTACTCATTCGCCCTGGCGAATGTGGTGGGCCTATGTGGAGTTGCACCACAGACCTCACCCTTATCAGGGGTGCGCTCTAACTAACTGAGCTATAGGCCCAGAGAAGAACCTATTTATTATGCGTTTAAAGAACATTTAAGGACAAAACTACCCTGCGGTAGTTTGTCTTTATCATCCCGCACGGGGCGGGACTCCCTCTATTAAGATGAGGTGATTGTTTGAAACGCGGGCAGATAAACGCCCCTATCCGCTTTTCGGCGAATGGGTAAACCAAAGGGATCGACCACTAACGTCTTCCGCCTATTTCTAAGCGGACACGTTTTCTCCTTAGAAAGGAGGTGATCCAGCCGCACGTTCTCGTACGGCTACCTTGTTACGACTTCACCCCAATCACCAATCATAACTTGAGCGTCTGCCCCCCTTGCGGGTTAGCACAACGATTTCTGTTATAACTGGCTTTCGTGGTGTGACGGGCGGTGTGTACAAGGCCCGGGAACGTATTCACCGCAGCCTGCTGATCTGCGATTACTAGCGATTCCTCCTTCATGTGGGCGAATTGCAGCCCACAATCTGAACTGGGGCCGGCTTTCAGGGATTTGCTCCACCTTGCGGTCTCGCGTCCCGCTGTACCGGCCATTGTAGTACGTGTGTAGCCCTGGACATAAAGGCCATGATGACTTGACGTCATCCCCACCTTCCTCCCGTTTATCACGGGCAGTTTCCTCAGAGATCCCCGGCATGATACCGGGGCAACATGGGATAAGGGTTGCGCTCGTTGCGGGACTTAACCCAACATCTCACGACACGAGCTGACGACAGCCATGCAGCACCTCTGCTAGCTCCCTTGCGGGTCGTCGCCGTTTCCGGTTTCTACCACTAGC
>Ga0265342_10002051_pt1 | contig 17895 bp, 20 predicted proteins | sample 4CB327metaG_FD_203125 | JGI IMG/M metagenome (GOLD analysis project Ga0265342, IMG submission 203125) | Rhizosphere microbial communities from Carex aquatilis grown in University of Washington, Seatle, WA, United States - 4-CB3-27 metaG | ecosystem: Host-associated > Plants > Roots >...
TGCCACCGGTGCCGTACCCGTGGATGCCGGGGTTGTGCATCCGCTCATCAGTAAAAATCCAAGTGTCAGAATTATGCCAAGTCCCGTAATTCCCCAGTTTTTCATAGTTCCTCACCTTTTAATCAATTGATGGGCAAGTTGGCAACAGAAGAGCTCCTGCATCTCCGGTATTTTCAGGGCTTCAACCAAGGACTGCGTGATCTTTTCTTCCCACATTTGTTGCCACATCCGTTTCTGCCAAAAGCCTGCTGAATCAGCCTCAACATCCACCACCCGAAGACGCGCGGTAGGAATACCCGGAGAACGATATGTAGGTTAAGCTATTTGGACCAATAACGAATGACTGTTGCTCTGACTGGCCCCCATACTTATCTGGAAGATATGCGATATAGTTGCCGGGCGCGAGGTTCACACCCTCCGAGCACCCGTCGGGTAAGATGTTCACTTGGAGTTCCCCTGAGTTCTGATTATCATTGGGAACGATATACGCCGTAAGGCCTTCACCCAAACCACCGGTGTGGATGAACAGTGTGCCTGAACCACCTTCAACGGATGACGGCTCAAGCGCAGGGTTATAATCCTTATATTTTGATTCTTCATATCCACTGGCAGTGACCGTGGGTACCGCAGTTGTTGGTAACGGGGTCGGGGTTGGGGTCGGGGTTGGTATCGGGGTTATGGTTGGAATTGCGGTTGTTGGTATCGGCGTTGGGGTTGTCGGAACCGGGGTTGGAGTCATGAGCACCGTCTCATTAACGATTTGCGAGGTGGGTGTTGCCACTGTTGCCGCACCCGTGGATGCCGGGGTTGTGCATCCGCTCATTAAAACCGTCCCGATAATCAGAACGGTTAAAATACCTGTTTTAATCCATCGGTTCATTGCACATTCCTCACATGATCACATGTGGCCGGTTCTCTACTCAAGTTATCACATGTGGTCTATACTCCTCCAAATACATTCCTATCATGGCAACCATGAAAAAAAACTGCTCTGGAGAACCCATTTTTTCACTTTAAATAGTGCCCCCTGGTGCGCCACCGGAGTTGAGGATCCTGATGGATCCTCAACTGCCTGATCCCTGGAGGATTCGGCAAGAGGATGGTTTAAAAAACTTCCTCTGCTTCATCCTCACTGGATGAAGCAAGTCGAAGAGCCTGATGGTTCTTCTTCTGTCTCATCTCTGATAAGATCCGACATGCCCGAGAGCGTCAGAGTTATCCAAATGATTTCTCCAGAGCAAAAGAAAGGCTATGGCGAGACTCTGCCGCCATTGCCGGATGTGCGATCACCTTGCACGGTTCATGTCCGGTTGGATAAATTTATCGCCAATCAGATGAAAGGGTGGGATATGAAACCTCACTCAACTGTCCTTTTATTGATGGCAGTTCTCATTGCCGCAGTACTGATGGCAGTTTTCATTATCATAGGTTTTTCTTATATCAATCTGGATAACGGCAATACTCCTCCTCAAACAATCACAATATCCACAACATCGATACCTACACAGAGACCCGTGTTTACGACCACCATTCCTACACAATCAACCCAGGATCCAATCATCGGCCCCTGGCTTAACGGGATGGTCTTTTATGCCAATGGCACTGTCGGCAGTGAGGGGACTGCTGCCTGGCAATCCTGGCAAGTAAACACGAATGAGAATAATTCCTATTTCATACTATCCAACGTAGGGGGAACAAACTCAAGGCCTGTTGCCTCAACAGAATGGATATACAACCCGGCTTCAGATAAGATCAACAAGCGGGGCTCTTTGGAATCCTTCGCCAGAGGAATACCCAAACCGACACCCACACCAATAACCACCGTTACGACCATCCAGACTCAACTGACTCAAGTGGTAACTACAACAACCCCACCTGCTAAATTCAGTTATAATGATTGCATAAGTGCGTGCAAAATAATTTTTTCTGTCGACCATAATAATGGTGCTTACAATGATTGTTTGAACACATGCAATATCGAGAATCTCAATTCGCAAAGTTAACAGGGAGAACAAAATAAAATTTTACTGCAGAGAAAGATGGCAGGACAGGTTTATCCCTGTCGAGCATTATTTCTTCTAAAAATTGAGGGAAACCTGATCAGAACATATAAAGCTGCTCTTGAAATTTGTTTACCTTTTGTTAACTTCGGGAAATCTCATATAAACAGCCGCCCCATGGTAGGATAATGAAACAGATCGCCTTGTATGGCAAGGGAGGTATCGGGAAATCCACCACATCGGCCAACCTTTCTGCTGCATTATCCGGTATGGGTCTTGATATCCTGCAGATCGGGTGCGACCCCAAGCGGGACAGCACCCGCATGCTGATGCACGGGACCTTCATCCCGACCGTTATGGACCTTGTGAGGGAACGGGGTGATACGGAACTCTCGATTGAGGATATCGTTTTTAAGGGTTACAACGATGTCCGGTGCGTTGAAGCCGGCGGGCCGGAGCCGGGCGTAGGATGTGCAGGCCGGGGCATCATCGCCACCTTCCAGATCCTGGAGAAATTCGGGGCGCTCAAAGGGGACGTTATCGTCTACGACGTGCTGGGCGACGTGGTCTGCGGGGGCTTTGCCATGCCCATGCGGGAAGGGTATGCACAGGAAATCTACCTTGTCACTTCGGGCGAACTGATGTCGCTCTATGCGGCCAATAACATCTGCAAGGCGATAAAAAGGCTGGCGTCGCGTATAAAGAGCAGGTGCCGGCTTGCCGGCGTCATCTGCAATGCCAAGGGCCAGCCAAAGGAAGAGGATCTGGTAGCCGAGTTCGCCCGGCGGGTGAACAGTTCTCTTGTAGAATTCATCCCCCGCGACCGGGTAGTGCAGCTTGCAGAACTGAACCGCAAGACCGTCATCGAGTACGAGCCGGCCTCTGCCCAGGCAGCCTGCTATCGCTCGCTTGCCACCCGGGTCATGGAGAATACGAGCCTTACGATCCCCACTCCCCTCGAGATCGATGAACTTGAAACTCTTGCCTACGCATACATCTAGGTCCGGGGGCTGTACCCTCACGGGAGCTCTCTCGGTGACAACCCATGTCCGGGATACCGTAAGTATCATCCATGGCCCCAAGGGATGCGCCCACCACAACTTTTCCCTCTATCACGCCACCATGCTCGACAATGATCGGGTTGCTGTCCCGGATCTTGTCTCATCCGCTCTTGAAGAGTGTGATATTGTCTTTGGCGGCGAGGATGCCCTTGCCCGGACGATCCGGTCTGTCTCAGAGCGGGATGTCCGGGTGATCTTTGTCCTCTCCACCTGTATTGTCGCTACTCTTGGCGATGACGTAGAGGCAGTCTGTGGCCAGGGCTGGCCGGTACCGGTAATCCCCGTCCCGACTGCCGGCTTTTTAGGCGGGACGTTCCAGGACGGAGTCAACAATGCCCTGATCGCGCTTGCGGATTTACAAGAACCGTTACCGGCAGGTCCGTGCGTGAATATTATCGGGGAAAAAAATCTTGAATATGAGGTGGAGGAGAACTACGCTGAAGTGGTGCGCCTTCTCACCCTCCTTGGTCTTCCGGTGGGGATACGCTTCGTGCATAACCTGTCTCTCGACGACATTCCGGTGCTGGGCGCTGCAAAGCTCAACATCCTCCGTGACTCCTCGCTGGTGCCGGTGGGGGACCACCTCCGGCAACGGTTCGGGACACCGTATATCCCGTCATTCCCCACCGGCCTCTCGGATACCCTCGCGTTTATCGGTTCCGTTGCAGCTGCCTGCAGGATCGATGCAAAGCTGGCACTTGAGATCGAGCAGGCTCTCCAGGCAGATGTGCTTGCTGACTTTGTCGACATTGGCGATGCACAGGTGGTTTTCTGCGGGCCGGTCATGGATCCCGAGAGTTCACGGGCAGCACGGGAAGCTGCCGATGCCCTGCACATCCGGGTCAGCCGGAACCCGGGAGCCTGCCTGCTGCCGGTCCATCCCGTGGTAGGTACGAGTGGTGTGCGGAGGATGCTCCACCGCTGGAGGCGGGTGATCCATGCCTGAATGCGATAATCCTCTCTGGCCTTGTGCCATGACCGGGGCTGCCGCCTGCCTCGCGGGGTTCGAGGGCATAAATGTCGTGATCCACGGCTCGAGTGGTTGTTATTATTATCCTACAACACTCCTGCACGCACCCCTTCACGGCACCTTTATCCTGGAAAACGAGGTGATCTTTGGATCGGAGGACCGGCTCCGCGAGGTGATCGGGGAGCTTGCAGGCACCGGTAATCGCATTGCCGTGATCACGACGTGTGTCCCCGCGATCCTTGGCGAGGATATCCAGTCCCTGCTCGCAGAGCACGATGTGCTTCTGGTGGACAGCCCGGGATTTTCGGGAGACGTGGAGGCTGGTTACACAAAGGCCCTCTCGCGTCTTGCACCCCGGACCGATGCGGCAACCGGGGGGGTGAATATCGACGGGGTCTGCCTGCTCGATCCTTTCAGTAAGGGAAACCTGCAGGAAATCCGGCGGCTGCTCGATCTGGCATCTGTCCCGGTTGCCACGGTCTTTTGCCGCGATGCCCTCAAAAAGATCCACACCGCCGCGGCCTGTACGGTCGGCACGAACGGGGATTTCGCAAGCAATGTTGGAGAGAATCTTGGCGGGACCCTTGGGTTTGACACGCTGCGGGCAACCTTTGAACGGCTGGGCAATATCTTTGAGGAATCAGATATAGGCCCTGTGATGCAGGAAATAGTGCACCAGGAGGAAGAGACCGTCCGTATCTGCGACAAGTTCCTGCGGAGGTTCGATCCGCCAACAGTGGTGATTTTTGCCGGGACTTCGTATGCGGAATTTGCTGCACAGAGCCTTGAACGCTATCTGGATGCCGACATCCGTTTCATCGGGAAGCGGAACCCGGGTACTCCCTCACGCTTTAATACTGCTCTGGTAACAGGACAAAAGGAAGCAAAAACACTCATCGGGTTGCACAATCCTGACCTCGTTCTCGGGTCCTCATTCGAACGGTCCGTAAGCGGCAACCGTGCGTTTTATGGTATCACCCCACCCCTGAGAGGGGCAGTGAGGCTCGCACCCGTCCCCCTTGCAGGAGTCAATGGGATGCTTTTCTTTACGGAACAGGTCCTGAATGCCTGTATGGATCACTCCCGTATCGTTCAGTGAAACCGTGTATCCGGCCCGTATAAACCGGTATGACTTTCACTTTCACCCTGCACACACTGACCCGTTATATACTCCCGGTACTGACGCCAGTATACGACAGAAGGTGGTCATGTATGATGGAAAAGGCAGGATATCTCCAGCGGACCGGGTGCCATGCACTCGACAGCGACGGGCATTCCCACGAAGTCCTCGAACTCCATATCTGCGGAGCCCGCTACGCGGTCCGCAGGTCTGACCTGGCGAAGGCGGTCTCCGGCCGCACCCTGATACAGGTTGAGGAACTTACCCGTAACTGGGAATATTATCTCGGGGTGACGAGCGGACTTGCGCAGGTCTCGGTCTCCGGCAAAGCCCTGAATATCGACCTGTTCGGTGCCGGCAGTTTCACCCTCTCCCTCAACACCCTCCGGGCGGTGCTCTATGGTAAAGAGCGGATGGCAGTCATCGTCCGGATCCCCGAGTCCCCTGCGCAAAAACTGCGTCCTCTTGCCCAGGGACAGCAAACCATCGGTGCGTTGGTCTGATTCCGGCAATCCTCATGCCACCTGATTGCCCGGCAAGGGACATTTTTCCCGGATAATCCGGGCCGTTCGACCGTTCAGGTTTACCCTTTTACCGGCGGGTTTTCCCTTTTTTTTACTCTGGAGAAAACATCTTTTTACGTGAAACCCCCCCTTTTGCGCCACCAGTCCCCGTTGGGGGACGGGGCGGATTGCGATGACACGAGATAGGTTTCAGGTAATACAACGTTATCGCAATGGGGGAGGCCCCAGCGGCGGGGGCGAAGCCCCCGAGAGCGTCAGAAATAATTGAGAGGATTTCTCCAGAGCACTTTTTTTTACAAATTTTTTTTATCCACGCCTTTCTGAAATTCCGCAGGTATTATCTTCTTTCATCGGGATATCCGTGGAGAAATCGTACAACATTAATAGTTCCACAACAGATGACTGAGTGTGGAGTTATATCCTCCCTTTTTATCCGGAACAACGGGCGCAGACCGGGACAGGAATACGAGGCCTTGACCATGGATACTTCGGATGCAGTCTACCGGGATCTTGTGGAACAGCAACAGGATCTTATCGTGAAGATCAGTCTTGAAGGCCGGCTCCTTTTTGTCAATACGACCTATGCCGAATTGCTCGGCAAAACAAAAGAGGATCTTGCAGGCAGCGTGTTCATGCCGATTTCGGGCGAGCGGTACTCTGATGTAATTGCAACCCAGATGACCAAGCTCTTCCGCCCCCCCTTTACCTGTATTGTGGAACAGTGGCTCCAGACACCGAATGGGATGCGGTGCATCAGCTGGTCGATAAAATCTGTTCTTGACGGGAGCAAGGTTCCCGTTGCCCTTGTTGCCACCGGCCGTGACGTGACGCCGGTCAAGAACGGGCAGAAGGCACTCCGCAAAAGGGACGAGGACCTGATGCTCCTCCTCGAGAGCGGGAGCCAGATGTACTACACCCATACACCGGATCACCGCATCCTGTATATCAGCCCCCGGATCCGTACCCTCCTGAAGTGTTCCAGCGGCTCCAAGAAAAAGTCCTGGACAGATTACCTCACCGATAACCCGGTCAATGCCGCCGGCCTCGAACGGACGCTTCGGGCAGTCTCAACCGGCAAACGCGAACCCCCGTACCGGCTGGAGATGGAAACCGGGGACGGGAACCGGATCTGGATCGAAGTGAACGAGATCCCGGTGGTGAAGAACGGGAAGACCGTTGCGATAGCAGGCTCCCTTGTGGATATTACGGAGAAGATGCATGTGGAGGAGGGAGTTGCCGAGGCCGAGATCCTGTTCAGGGGAGTCCGTCCGAAGGAACCAAAGGTAGCCGGGCGTTCTCCCCTGAAGACAATTAGATCGATCTTCGCCCGGGACGAAGGGGCTGAAGAAGAGTCTGTCTGATTTTTTGTCCTGCACGTTTTTGTAGTTATTTGTCCCGGATGATCCCTGTTTTAGCCAGAATTTCCCTCCCGCGAATACTTTCACGGATCATACAATTCAACACCTCTCATCTACGATTTCTGATGAGGAGGAGGAGGGTATACGCGCGAGGATCGGGAAAATTACAAGAAGATAAATCTCTCTGGAACCTACTCTTTAAGCAGGATAATATGACTGAGGAAAATGAAGGGAGTGAGGGGCATCACCTCACCAAGGGCAGGCTGGAAGCGCTTTCGGATGGCATCTTCGCGTTCGCAATGACACTTCTTGTTATCGGTTTGAACCTGCCGGACAAGGCAACGCTGGTTCAGTCGAACGCTTTTGCACTGCAGTTTCTCCTTTCCCTCTATTCCGATTTCTTTCATTATATCCTTGCATTCCTTATTCTCGGGGCATTCTGGCTCAGCCAGCACCAGCAGTTCCATCCCGTGCGGGTCCCTGATAAGATATTTATCTGGATTAACCTCGTGACGCTCATGTTTGTCGCACTCCTCCCCTTCACCACCTCGTTTTCCGGGGATTTCCCTCATGCATCCATTGGTGCGATGGTATTCGAGGCAAACCTCTTCGCGATCGGTATGGGCATGACCTGCCAGTGGTGGTATGCAACAAAAGGTTACCGGCTAACAGAGCCCACGCTGAAACCGGTATATATCAAAAGAGTCCTCATGGGAAATCTTGTCGTTCCCGGGGTCTCCGTTATATGCATACTGATCGCGCTGACAGGATCTTTATGGAGCTCGGCACTGTACCTAACGCTTCCCGTTGCTGATTATCTGGTAGACCGCTTCTTTGCATGACCGCTTGGACCCGGGACTTCTGGATCCCGGACTCACCTCAGGCTGCCTGCAGATATAGTCCTTAAATGGCATGAACCGATTATTCCGGTGGGATCGGCGGAGTATACATCAAAAAAAATATACTCCTTAACCCCCTTCTTTCATAGTATAATGAACCTGATATCACTTCTTACAGCATTCGTGCCATGGATCGCGTTCACCCTTGTTGCTGAAGCTCCCGTGGGAAGTCCCCTGATGTGTCTGACCCTTGCTTTTATCGTCGGCATTGTGCTCACCGTTCTGACGAGTTACCGGCAAATACTCGAGGGCTATATCCTTTCCGTTGTCACGATTGTGTTCTTTGTCGTGTTCTTCATCCTGATCATCGGATTAAAACAGTACCATCTCGCGAACTACATTTCGGTGCTCTCGATGCTCATCCTTACGGTTGTCTGCTGGGCGACGATGCTCATCCGGTTCCCCTTCACCCTGCAGTATTCAAGGGAAGGTGTGGAACCCGAGCGTGCCAAGAGCGCGCCATTCATGCGGGTAAATTATATCATCACCGCGGTATGGGGAATTGCATTCACTCTTGGACTGGCGGTGGACGCCTTCCTGCTGCTCCATCCTGAACCGGGCCTTCTATTCTGGGACAACCTGAAATGGGTCTTCATGGTACTCGCCATCATCTTTACTGTGTGGTACCCGCCCTACATCCATAAGCAGAGGGCGTTGCAGGAGCTGGCAGATCATCCCGGATTCCTGAAAAAAGCATGAGTTTCTCTCTTTTTCACTTTTTTTTAGTGCAACTGTCATCTCTCTTACCATGAGAAGAGCACCGTTCTTCTTTCTCCATACCCTTATGGGTTCAGGATAAGCAGATGATGAAGTGTCGGTAGCGTTTGTGGCGTTGTTTCCAAGACGAACGTAAAAAGAGAACTGCTTCAGGGTCCCTTTGAGTGAGAAAGGCCCTGTCCAGAAATGGGTTATTTCCCCTTCTTCACGCACTCTGCAATGTACGACCCGGCCTTTGCCGTTGATGCGGAACCGCCGAGGTCCCTTGTCACGACCCCATCCTTGATGCTCTTCTCGATTGCCTTCATAACAGCAGCGGCAGCCTTATGCTCCCCAAGGTGGTCGAGCAGGAGCGAGCCGGCCCAGATGGTGGCGATTGGATTTACAATGCCCATGCCCTTGTACTTCGGGGCAGAGCCATGGATCGGCTCGAACATGGAGGTACCCTTCGGGTTGATGTTGCCGCCCGGGGCAAGGCCCATGCCCCCCTGGATCATGGCGCCGAGGTCGGTGATGATGTCACCGAACATGTTCGGCGTGACCACGACATCGAACCACTCGGGGTTCTTGACGAACCACATGGTGACGGCATCAACGAAGTTGAACTCGGTGGTGACAGCAGGGTATTTCCTGGCGGTCTCGGTGAAAACGTCCCGCCAGAGACCATATACGTCCGAGAGGACATTGGCCTTGTCCACCGAGGTCAGTCTCTTCTTCCGCTGCATGGCAAGGTCGAATGCATAGGTCTGGACTCTCCGTGAACCTTCACGGGTGATGACCCCGATCTGGTAGGCGATCTCCTCGGCATCGCTCGTTACATCGAGGCCGAACTTCACGTTGTAGATGTCGCGGACAACATCGAGCTCGATCTTCTGGTGCTTCTTGAAGCGGGACCCGATACCCACATAGAAGTCCTCGGTGTTCTCGCGGACGACGATGAAGTCGATGTCCTTGGGACCTTTTCCTGCAAGCGGCGTTTCCACACCTTTGAGGAGCCTGATGGGCCGGAGGTTCACGTACTGGTCGAAGTGGAAGCGGAGGGCAAGGAGGATCCCCTTCTCAAGGATACCTGGCTTCACCCGCTCGTCTCCGATGGCACCGAAGTAGATCGCCTTGAACTTTTTGAGTTCTTTTAAGTCGTCTTCGGTAACGAGTTTCTTTATGGCAAGGTAGCGGTCAGCCCCGATATCGAAGTCCGTCCACCGGATGTCGAAGTTATACTTCTCCCCTGCTGCCTCGAGTACCTTCTTTCCCTCGGCCACGATCTCGGGGCCGATCCCGTCCCCGCCGATTGCGGCTATCTTGTACATGCCGGTACCTCCTTCATTGACTTCGCGTATTCCACAAGCCCGCCGGCATCGATAATGCCCTGCATGAACGCCGGCACGGGCTCGATTGCATACTGCTTCCCGTCCGTCTCAAGGAACCCTTCTTTGATATTCAGGCTGATCCTCGCTCCGTCAGCAATCTTGTCTGCCTCCGGGCAGACCACGGGAAGCACTCCGACATTGATCGAGTTCCGGAAGAATATACGGGCAAATGAACGGGCGATTACGACCTTCACGCCCGCCCCCATCAGGGAGAGCGGGGCGTGTTCGCGGGAGGAACCGCAGCCGAAGTTGCGTCCCCCGACAATGACGTCGCCCTGATGTACCTTCTTTGCAAACTCGTCCCGGGTGCCCTCGAAGGCATGCTTCGCGAGTTCGTCCGGGTTGTTGATCGTCAGGAACCGCCCCGGGATAATGGCGTCGGTGTCGATATCGTCGCCGAACTTCCAGACCCGGGCATTCTTCGCAACAGGCCCCCCATCAACCCTGACTTTTCTGACCGGCACCGTCTTCTTCGCTGCCATGGTTATACCTCCCGCGGGTCAGTGATCTCGCCCGTGATCGCGCTCGCCGCCGCCGTTGCCGGGGAGCAAAGGTAAACCCTGCCTTCCGTGCTCCCCTGCCTGCCCCTGAAGTTCCGGTTCGAGGTCGCGAGCGAGACCTCGCCGGGGGCGATCAGCCCGAATGCCCCGCCCATGCATGGCCCGCAGCACGGCGCCTCGACCAGTGCACCGGCCTTCACGAACTTCTCGATAAGCCCGGCTTTCAGAGTCTTGAGATACTCATCGCGGGAGGCCGGAATGATGATGACCCGGCACTTCGGGCTGAATTTTTTCTTGCCCAGTACATCTGCGGCTTCCGCGAGATCCTCGAAGCGCCCGTTCGTGCACGAGCCGATGAATACCTGGTCTACGTGCGTTCCTGCTACTTTACTAACCGGGACTCCGGTATCGACATTATGCGGAACAGCTACCTGCGGTTCGAGGTCCGAGACATTGTACGACCGCCTCTCCGCAAACGTTGCATCCTCGTCGCTGTCAAGTTCGAACGGTTTCATCTTCCGCCGGCCTTTCATATACTCCCACGTGATCTTATCGGGAGCAACGATACCCGCCTTGCCGCCCATCTCGATCGCCATATTGCACAGCGTCATCCGGCCTGCCATGCCGAGTTTCCTCACGGTCTTTCCCGTGAACTCTATTGCCTTGTAGGTTGCTCCGTCGGCGCCAATGTCGGCAGCGATCGAGAGGATAAGGTCCTTTGCCCCGACCCTCTTTTGGAACCTGCCGGATACTTCGGCACGGATCGTCTCCGGCACCTTGAAGTAGAGGGCGCCGAATTTCAGGGCAAAGCCCATGTCGGTAGAACCGATGCCGGTGGCAAACGCTCCTGCTGCACCGTACATGCAGGTGTGGGAGTCTGCCCCGACAACGATCTCGCCTGGCGCAGCCCGGCCTTTCTCGATCGTCACCTGGTGGCACACGCCCTCGTTGATATCGTAGTTATGGATGTCCTGTTCCGCGGCGAACTTCCGCATGTAGACATGGTTGCTTGCTGCCTCGATGGAATCCGCCGGGATCTGGTGGTCGAAGAGCATGATGATGCGTTTCGGGTCAAAGACTTTTCTTCCACCCATCTCGTAGAACTTCTGGATGGCAAGCGGACCGGTGATATCGTGGATCATCGCCCCGTCAAGGAGGGCCATGACCACTTCGCCTGCCCTCACATCGCTGCCACATTTCCGGGAGAATATTTTCTCTACGATTGTCGCTGTCATGCTCTCATCGTCTAATATATTAATTTTTCAGGATAATCTAGTTTGGTGTAAACCTGTCGTTTACCGTATAATGGGCAGGCTGGAGAAGAAACCCGATGGGTTTCTTTGAATTGGCTTCCGTTCACGACTCGAAGAAATCTGAAGATTTCTTCTCATCTTCGAGGTCCTGATGAACCTCTCAGAATGTGAAGGGCAGGCTGGAGAATGCCGCATCTCATCGGAGATGTGGCAGAGGGATTTTGGAAAAAATCCCTCTTGCCGAAGGTCATCGGACCTGAAACAGGAGAAGAACGCGATAGCGTTCTTCGATCGAAAGATTTTAGGTTTCTTTGAATTTGCTACCGCTGATCAACAAGGGTACAGTTCAAAGGGATCCCTATGGTTTCTTTAGTCTGGCTGCCTCCGATCTACCGGGATACTGTTCAGAAGGATCCTCATGGTCTCTCGACCTGGCTGCCGTTTCTCTCTGGAAAGCCCGCAGGTGGTAAAAGTGTATCATAAATTTTAATGAAGCCATAGCTGCGACTCTTTTCGAAGAGGCATCCGGAACGGCTGCCTCCAGAAACCGGTCGCATAACTGCGATTGGTTTCGCAGTCAAAGGAACCTTTAATCCCGATTCCGGTGATGATCATGGTAACCATGATAAAAACGATCAGACGCTTCACCACGGGCCTTGTGATCATCACGATGGTCCTTGTCGGGTGTGCCATAGCAGCCCCCGATACCACAACAGTTGACCACGTGATCCTTGCGACCGGGACGGGCAATGTCATCGGTACCCCGGACCGGGCCCAGGTCACGTTCTCCGTCCAGACCGAGAACACCGATGTGAAACTGGCCCAGGCCGACAATGCCCAGCAGATGGCCAAGGTGCAGGACGCCCTCATTGCCGCCGGTATCCCCAAGGATGGACTCAAGACAACCGGATACAACATCTACCCGGTGTACGAGGATTCCACAGGCCTCCTGAATCCTAAGATCAAGACGTACCAGGTCACGAACTCCCTGACGGTCACGCTCCACGATGTCAGCAGGACCGGCGAGATCATCGATATCGGTGTTGCAAACGGCATCAACCAGGCATATTCTATCCAGTTCATGCTCTCAGATGAACAGGCACAGGTCCTGCGGACTGAGGCACTCAAAGAAGCCGTTTCCAGCGCCCGGTCAGATGCGGATACCGTTGCAGCCGCAATGGGGAACGCTGTCACCGGTGTCCAGAGAGCAGAGATCGGCAGCGGGTATACTCCCGTGTACTTCCAGAACTATGCCATGGACGCGGCAGCTCCGAAGGCCGCTGCAGCGACACCCATCCAGTCCGGCGATATCACCGTCTCGGCAACGGTGACCATCACCTACACCATCCGCTGATCTTCTGGCACTCTTTCACAACTTTTTTAAAATAGCAGCGTGATCATTTCATAAAACCACATGAACGCTGACCGGGTTACCGGACAAACATTCACAGATACCAAATTTCGAATATCTTAAAAAACAGCGGATACAATAGGATTGATTTTATCATGGAGCGCAATATCGGGTTCAAGGAACGAAGGTACATTGAGGAATTGCGGATTCTCACCAAGGCCACGGCTCTTGACTGTGTGATCGATGACCGCTTCGACCGGGTCATCTATGTGATCCGACAGGGCGACATGGGCCTTGCGATCGGCAAGAAGGGCGACAACATAAAAAGGCTCCAGAACGTGCTCGGGAAAAGGATTGAGATGGTAGAACACGCGGAAAAACCCGAGGACTTTATCACCAATATCTTCAAACCCGCAGAAGTATCCGGCATAGAACGCGGGGGGGATGACGGGCCGGTGAACATATTCGTGCGGCAGCGGAGTGACCTTGGAATAGCGATTGGCAAGGCCGGCTGCAACATCGAGAAAGCGCGCATACTCTGCCGTCGCTTCTGCGGGTTTGAGATTGGAGAAGTCCTCCTTCCCCGGGAGGAAGCATGAAAAAGCCGGTTGATCCCCGGATCCTTGCCGAGATCTGGGACGTAATCTGCAGCCGGGCACAAAACCCCACGCCCGATTCCTATACCAGCCGGCTCCTGACCGACAAGAAAGGCATTGACAAAATCCTTGAGAAAGTGGGCGAGGAGTCGACCGAGTTTATCCTTGCGGTAAAAAACGGCATTCCAGAACGGACGGTCGAGGAGACGTCCGACCTGCTCTTCCATGTCCTTGTTGCGCTCCGTGCGGCTGACGTTGACCTTGCCGATGTCATTGCCGAGCTGGAGCGGCGACGCACCTGATTCCTGCACATCATTTCTGCAGGAACGTTGCAAGGTCCACGATATCAGGGAGATCCGAACTCTTTTGCCCGGCAGAGGCCAGCACGCCCTCATCGACAAGAATGGGAATGTCCGCCCTGAGGGCAAGGGCGATTCCATCGCTCGGCCGGCAGTCAAGGTATTCCTCGCGGTGGCCTGATACGAGGACCAGCTGGGAGTAATAGACCCCGTTGTCTATGCTGTCGATCTGCAGAGACCGCAGGGTTATGGAAAATCTGGCGCACAGGTCCACGAAGAGATCGTGGGTGAACGGCCGCGGGAGCACCTCTTTCATCTTTGCACTGTTGATCGAAACTGCTTCCCAGATGCCGACAAATATAGGCAATACACGACCATTCCCGTCAGCAAGTATGACCAGCGGTACGGTCGTGGTATCGTTGAATGTGACAAATACACCCTGAACCTCGCACCGTACCTGCATCATACCGTGCACAGTGATTGCTGTTCGCTAAAGATAAGGATTAAGATCGGGAAACCCCGAAATTACTCTGCCTTTTTTGCTTCCCTGCGTACGATGATGATACTTGAGAGGATGCCAAGGGCGATATTGAAATAATAGAGGACCACCCTCCAGATGACCACAAAGATCCCGACGATCGAGGCCGGGATGAAAAGGGCATACATGGAAGTAGCTCCGATCTCGGCGATGCCGGAACTCCCGGGGGTCAGCGGCATCATCATCAGGATGGCGAGGATGAGCTGGATGACAAACGATTCAAGGATGAGAGGCGGCTGGCCGAGGCCGAGGAGGATGAGGGACGCGGTCACGATCTCCGATACCCAGTAGAGCAGGGTAAAGAGCATCCCCCAGCAGAGCCCCCCCTTGCCGGTATGGATAAACCGGATGGTTGCGTTCTGGAAATTGTCGATCTCCTTGTCTGCCCGGACGAGCAGCTCCTCGACACGTTCGTTCTCCCAGGTCTTTGTCAGGTACAGCGTGCACCGGTTCACGACCCTTTTCACCACATCGGGGCGCCGGATGGCAAGGTAGAATAAAACGAGGCATCCACAAACAAATATCCAGGTTATAAACACCATGACTTCCGATACCGCACCGAGACTCTTCCACTGGTCGGTGAGGACGATCATGGAAAAGGCTGCAAGGCCTGCGAGTGCAATCCCGTCCAGTACCCGTTCCATGATAACGATGGCAGTAGCATCACCGAGGGGAACGTCGGCCTTGTAGAGCTCGTGGATGCGTACCGGCTCACCACCGGCCTGGGCGGGTGTAACTGCTGCGGCGAGCAGGTTTGCGAACACGAGGTTCAGGCTGTAAAAAAACCCGATCCGATAGCCAAGCGATCCCGACATCTTCTGGACACGGCAGGCCCAGAAACACATCGTGAGGACGTGGGTCATGAACGCGAGGAGCAAAAACACGGGGTTGATCGCTTTTAAGTAAGTAAGGGTGTTTTCATTGATGGTGAAGAAGAGGATGACAACAAGGACTAAGAGCGAGAAACCGATCGAGATGAACAACCATTTCCGCTGCGATGAATCCATATCAGTCCACGCTCTTGAAAACCCACACGGGGTATCATTTAGTTGTAGAAATTATTGTGCATAGTATAAACGTTTTTATCCCTTATACTGTCGGAGGGAACGAAAGAATAACGTGTCGGGTGAACACCCTGTTGCACCGAAGAACCGCCACGACACTACGCAGGCGTTACACGGTAAACAGGTCGTGGTGGTCAGTGATGAGAAACAGTCCGGAAGTTACGCCGGCATCGAGCCAGCCATGTGCATAACTGAAGCGGGCCAGGGCATCCTCATGGGCGCCGCTCGTATCGCAGAGGTTTCCGCTCCCTGCATACACGGATACGATGAAAAGGACACGGTCTGCAAATTCACTGGCTGCCGTACCTGCTTGCGGTGCGGATCGTACCGCATGCCGGGCTGTGTCCAGCAGGCGTGCATAGCGTCCGGTCTTTTCCAAAAGCCTGTCCCGGAACTGTGGCGAGAGGGGTTCGCACAGGGATAAAAACGGGCAGCCGGCAGGGACTGCACTTTTTAAGAGCCCGTAGCTCATCCCGAAATGGAGCCAGCCGAACCCGTACCAGGCGCTGGCGAGTGCATTCACCCGGTCATCCGATATAAAGAAGGTACGGCCATCGCTCTCATAGGCTTTTGCCATAACAAGCACGGATCCGGCACTCCTCTCGAGGCCGGTCTTTTCCGGGACTGCCACCGAAACAGATCCCAGCACCGTGGCAAGGAGGTCCAGGCATTTTTTCGTTTTCATAAACCGGCAAACATCTCCAGGTAGTGCCGTTCCATGTCGTGCAGCTCTCCCGGGATGACGAGGATGTGAAGCGGCGGGCCGAACTCTCCGGCACAGATTTTTTCTGCAGTTCCTGCGAGGACGATACCATCGTCCGATCCAGCCCGGGCGATTCCCACATACAACGGGATGGGGATATGTTTTTCTGTTGCCATCTGCTCAAGCAGCAGAACAGCATCAGGAATCGTCATGAAGCGGTCTTTCTGGATATCGAGATATACAATGGTGTGTAACCGGCGGTCGAGGTTCTGTATGATCACGTCGAACGGCGTTCTGGGGAACCAGTTCTTCTGCGGGAAGGGGAGGGAGCAGGACTTCCCGAAGCGATAGTTCTGGAGCCCGGTAAGACCGCAGACCGCGCTTGCGATCGATGCAGCATGGATGATCGTCGTCCTGATGCCCCGTTCCGCTGCACGTATGCGCAGGTCGGCATGTGTTGTGGAGACCATCGGGTCGCCGGCACAGAGGAACACCACCAGCCCTTTTCCGGCAAGCTCAAGAATGTGTTCCGGGTGCTGCTCTACATCCTCGCGGAAGAGGCGGTGTACTGGTTTTTGGTAAAACTCTTCCAGTTCCCCGACTGTTGATCCCATGAGGCACGACGTATAACTATCCAGGAAAACGTGCTCTGCCTGCCGGATGCAAAGAAGGCCCTTCTCCGAGATATCTGTTTTATCGAACAGACCAAGGCCGACAAAGGTCAGCATGGCCGTTCCCCGGGAGCATAACGCCATATCCGGTTCATCACAACCACCAAACCATTAATCCATAACCTGCTTGATGTTGTCGACCCGGGATTCCAGCACACAGCGGGTATTGGCCTTTTTTTTGCGCAGAAATAAAGAAGAGCGGGGTGTCGGCCGATACCCCCGGCGAGATCCGGACTGCCTGTTTTCCTGCGGCACCCGGCAGGTCTTGCCTGATAAGAATACATGGATCGTGTGATCATTTCATGAGAATCTTTATAATTACTCCTATTGCCTGAACCCGGCATACGGCAGAGAATGGTGCCTGCAGGAATTGACCGGAATACCATGACAGAAATGGCTTTTGGACCGGCCGGGCCCTGCCGGCTAAATGCAGGTCACGGGAGATTTAGGGGTTCCGAAATGTTCATATTTTAGGGTCTCCTAAATATTGTGCAATGGCGTCCGAGCAGCTGGAAGAGTACCTGGAGAGCATCCTGGATATTGTAGAGAAAGAGGGGATCGCCAAGACCTCGGCGATAGCGAAATGCATGAACGTTGCACCGGCAAGTGTCACTGAAGCGCTCCAGACCTTGTCGGACAAGGGATTCGTACACTACGAACCGTACAAGGGTGCATACCTGACTGAACAGGGCAGGGAGATGGCCCGGAAAGTGAAACGCCGGCACCGGCTCCTCGAGGTGTTTTTAAGCGACGTGCTCCACATCACCGGGGCAAACGTCCATGGCGAGGCATGCAAAATGGAGCACACATTGTCCGATGAAACGGAATGTGCCCTCTGCAAGATGCTCAAGGCCCCGGCCCGGTGCCCCCACGGGAGCCTGATCGAAGCCTGTGACCGTGA
>Ga0265342_10002055_pt1 | contig 17872 bp, 11 predicted proteins | sample 4CB327metaG_FD_203125 | JGI IMG/M metagenome (GOLD analysis project Ga0265342, IMG submission 203125) | Rhizosphere microbial communities from Carex aquatilis grown in University of Washington, Seatle, WA, United States - 4-CB3-27 metaG | ecosystem: Host-associated > Plants > Roots >...
TCGGTCAGACCGGTGTCGGTGTAGCTGTTGGTCGCGATGGGCAAGGTGGGGACAAGGGCGGTGTAAGGACCACCGTCGACGGTGCCACGCTTGACAGTGTAGTGGTCTGCGCCCGTGACCGCGTCCCAGTTGAGGGTCACCTGGGTATCGCCAGCAGTGGCACTTAGGTTCGTCGGCGCGGTCAGCGGCGTGCATACCGGTGCGACGGTCTTGGCGGCGGAATCCGCGTTGCAGTTGCCGACAGCCGTCACGTAGTAGGTGTAGGTCGTGTTGTTGGTCAAACCGGTATCCGAGTAGGTCCTGCTGCCCGCTCCAGTCAGCGTGGCAATCAGGCTGTAGCTACCTGTATCCTTGCGGTACAACTTGTAGCCGGTGAGGCTGCCGTTCGCGGGCGCGGTCCATGACAGATCTACCTTCTTGTTGCCGGGGGTGACGGTCAATACCGGTTTGTCCATCACGCAGGCGGCGGTGGCCGTCTTCACGTTGGAATTGCTGGATGTGCAAGTGCCGTTGTAGTAGGTGACGGCGTAGTCGTAAGACGTTCCGTTGGCGGCAGTCGTGTCCGAGTAGGTAATGGTGGGCGGAACGACCTCGTCGATCTTGAGATACGTCGTTCCCGTCGATGGCTTGCGCATGATGTAGTACCGGTCGGTCGTCTTGGCGCCCGACACCGCGTTCCACGTCAGCACCACCAGGCCGCCCGTATTCGGGGTCGTGGCCGACAGCCCCGTGGGTGCAGTTGCCGTGGGCGTGCACAAGGGCGCGGTGGAGACCTCGGTCGAAGGATCCGAGTCGCAAGTCCCTTTGGACGTCACCCTGTAGTAGTAGGTCTTGCCAAACACGACAGCCAGGTCGACGTAGCTGGTTGTCGTCGACGTGACCGAGGCGAGGGAGGAGTAGCCGGTTCCGGAGGCCTCGCTGCGGTCGATCGCATAGGCCGTGGCGCCGCTCACGGCCCCCCAGCTCAGAGTTATTCTTCCGTTGCCAGCGACTGCCGTGACGGTTGGAGCCAATGGGGGCGTACATACGCCAGTTGGCTGCACGGATGCCTCGGGCGAGTTCGTCACCGATTCGCAGGATGCGATCGTGTTGATCGCCGAGATCACATAGTAGTAGATCTTCGTGCTGTCGAGGTTCGTGTCGACGTACAGCGAAGCCACGACGCCGGTGGCGATGGTGTTGTAGGGTCCGCCGGCTGTGGTGCTTCGCTTGACGTTGTACCCGGTCGCGCCAGAGACAGTGCTCCACTCGATGGTGCCCTGAAGCTCGCCAGGCGTTGTGGTCACCGAGGTCGGGGCAACCGGCCGCGTGTAGGGCGGAACATCCTGTGGGCAACTGGCGCTGAGCCCGGTGCAGTTCTCGGCCGGATCGCACACGTTGGTTGCATCTCGGCACACGGCACTCGACTGCTTGAGCAAATCGCTCGGACAGTCCGCGCTGTCACCCGAACATATCTCGGCGTAGTCGCACAGCCCGTTGGCGGCGCGGCAGACCGTACCCGCCTGCTTGAACCCGTCGGCTGGACAGTCACTACTGGTTCCGGAACAGGTTTCCGCGATATCGCAGTCGCCGGAAGTCGCGCGGCATTCCTTGCCTGCAGGCTGCAGCTTGTCGGCCGGGCAGTCGGCATTTAGGCCGTCGCAAGTTTCTTCGATGTCGCACCCCCCGACCGCCGCGCGGCACATGGTGCCCACCGGCTTGAGCACGCCGTTGGCGACGCAGATTCCCGCGGCCACATCGCGGTTGGCATCGCGCACGTCGGGAACGACGGGCGGACCATCGGCAGGGCCGTCGGGAAGGATCGGAACGTCGGGGTTTCCGCCATCCACAAGAACCCATGGCAGGTCGGGCAGCGAACCTCCATCCTCGACGATGGGTTCCGGCGTGTCCGAGAATGGCAAATCGGGAAGCTCGCCAGCGTCGACCACGGGAGCAACGTCGTCAGTGGCCGAGATGGCGTCAGTTGCTGCCGGGCCTTGTCCGTCGCCCGATAGCAAGCCGGTATCCTTTTTGGTGTCGGCTGGCGCTCCGCCGCCGTCCACGGGGGAGCTATTGACGCAGGTATTGTCCTTCGCGCACTCCGCAACCTGCTCGGGCTTGCTGAGATTCACGCAAGCGCCAGTGGCTCCGATCATCCAAATGACTACGAGAAATCTGCGCATGGGGCTCCTCACGGTCATGGTACTACGCTCGTCCTCCGACCGACTACCTAGCGTCAACCAACGGGAGATCTGAAACCTTCGTGCTGCCTTCCCGTATCCCTGGTACCGACGAGTATAGCCCACCGTCCAAGATCACAGGGCCGGATTCGTGCTCCCGCGATGGGCGGAGCGACGTTGCCGCATCCAAGCAGAGCCATGGGTGGTGTAGGTGTCGTCATCCCGACGAAGGCGGTCTCCTACCTGTATGGAGAACGCTGCTGTCCACCATGGGCATGGGTGTCATGGGGCCGCGTCCGCCCTTGTGCTCCAGTTCGCGACGCGCGCTCTGCGCCAGGTCCGGATCCTTGCTGTGGCTCAGCCGTACGAGCAGCTTGTTGGCGCGATCCGTGCCCAGGCGGCCGAGCGCAGCGATGGCGGTGACCATGACCGCGGCTGGCGGAGATGTCTGTCCCAGCATCCGACCCAAGAATCCAATGGGTGTGGTCAGCCGGCACAGGGCAAATTCCGCCTCGGCGATGGGAAGCGCCCCTGCCTCGCGGCGCCGCACGACGACTTCGATGGCGGCGCGTACGACCTGCGGCGGCGCCCCGCGCGCGTCCTTGGCCACGAGCTGGATGGCGCGGGGGATGATCTTCTCGCTGCCCACGCCCGTGTTGGCGCACAGGAGAAGGGCACGGATGCGCACGTTCTCGTCCGGATCGGCAAGGGCCAAGGCCACGTAGGTTTCAGCGGCTGGTGGACAGGCGGATGCGAGCGCAGTCAGGGCATCGCGCCGCACGCGTGCGGATTTGTGTTTGAACTGGCGGATGAATACGTCGGCCGCGCTCTCCGGCGCCTTGCCCATCACGCACGCGATGAGCATTCGCGCCGTCTCTTCCTTCTCGATGTCCTGGCCTAGCGCGCGTAGCGCCGCTGCCACGCCGCGGCCTTTCATCTCGCTCAAGCTCCAGGCCGCTGCCGCGCAGACCTTGGACTCGCCAGTGAGCACGACGGATGCGACCGAATCGGCGGCGGTATCGCCACCTTGCTCGAGCAGCATGAGCAGTGCCCGGCGGCTGTCGTTGCTATCGGGAAACTCAGCCAGCACGGCTTCGACGGTTGCCACATCGAAGACCTCGGGCACGGCCTTCGGGGCCACGCTCTTGATGCGTTCGAGTATGCCGGTGGCTTGCACGGGTAGGTGTTGGGTGAAGGCGTAGCGCGCGCCCTTTTGCAGGATGCGCACGGGGTTGCTTTCGGGGCTGCCCTTGGGCGGCTCCTTGCCCATTCCGGTGCGCATACTTTCGACCCAGTTTTCTGCCAAAACCCATTCCTGTAGCTCCACCGGCAGCCGCGTGATGGCTACGATCTTGCGCCGGCACATGGTGCGCAGGGTTTCGTCGACCTGGCGCGACGACGGCATCTTGAGCATGCGCTCCGCCACGGAACGCAGGACCGACGCCGCTGGCTCGGCGGGCAGCTCATTCGCGGAGCCCGATTCCTTGAGCATGAGGCCTGTGGCTCCATGAAGCGAGAGCGCCGGCAGGCCGTGTAGGATGACGTCGAGCGCGTGGACTTCCCGCAGCGCCGGCACATCTCGAAGAAGCTCGTCCACGGTTTTGCAGTGAAAGAGCATCTGCTTGAGCACGTCGAACTTGCGAAAATACGAGGAGGCCATGCCCACGGTCAGACGTTCGCTCTGCTCGAGCAGAGCCGCGGGGGCAGTGGCGCCCAACGTGACAGCGGCGCGCAAGTCGTGCGCGAGGCGGGCGTAGGCCAGACGCAGATACCAGGGTTGGTCTGGCTTCGCGGGCGGTTGCTCGGCTTCGCAGACCATGGAGATATGCGCGACCTTCTTGTCAAGCAGAGCACGGACAAGGCGGCGTCCCTCCCCCGCAGGGGACTTTTCCACCGGCGAAGCGGTCACGATCTCCAGAAATGCGTTCCACTCGGGCTCGGTCACATCGCGGCCCAAGGCCAGTGCCACCAGCCCGCGATGTTGCATGTACTCGAGAAGTTGCAGAACGAAGGCCCCACCGATGGACGGCCCGACGATCCGGCGCAGTTCGGTGCGCTGGGGCGAGGTGCCGTCCACCCAGATCTCAGGCGGGCCACCGGCCACGGCGGGCGGCCCGACGACATAGCCGATCTCCGGTTGTGTCCGCTGCAAGCGCCCGAGCTCCTTGAGGAGGCGGGCGCGCAAGCGCGGAAAGTTGGGTTTGGTCGGATCGTACTGGGCCACTCGGCCGAGGGCGCGCACCAGCGTGATGGTGAACTCGACGACCTGATCCGCTAGTGTGTTCATGCCCTGACTCGCCTCCCTGACGCGGTGACAAGGGCGGGTGATCGCAGGCGGCCCGCTCCCGCCGAGAGCTCTCGCGCTGGCAGCCTCAGGCCGATGTTACGCTAACTGCAGCCAGACCCAAAAAAGTGGGATCTAACTCGCCCGGCGGGCCTTGAGACCACCCAGCTCTTCGAAGAACTTGGTCGTGGTATCGATGCCGTTTTCCAGCGATTCAACCACCAGGCCGAGCAGCCCGTCGTTGTCGTGGCGGAGCACCTCGTAATAGCGCTGCCGGTCAATGGAATGGATGATGGCTGGCAGGTACTTCTCGCGAAACAGAATGTAGTTGGTGAGCAGTCTCCCGACTTTGCCGGTGTTCTTGGTCCACGGGTAGGCCCGCAGCAGCTTGAGCTGAAGGCGGGTTCCCGCGACGATGGGGTGGAGGGAAGCGTACTCGGACGATTCCAACCACTCGTCCAGCTTGCGCATTTGGGCGACAATCTTCTCGGGCGGGCAGATCTCGTGATAGTAGAGCCGGTGCAAGGGGTTCTCTTTGCGGTACGGGCAGCCCTTGGCCACCGCATCGGGAGTCACCATGGCGTACAGCTTGCGGATGAATTCCACATCCACGGCCGGCGGTTTCTTGGCACTGGCCAACTCGCGCAGGTAGTCCGCGGCTTGCTTGTGCGAGCGAACCTCCTCGTAGGTTGGAATGAGCGAAACATCGCTGATGATTCGCTGATCGATGGCGGCTTTCAGCTCGGAATAGGAAAGCACGACGCCATCGAGGGCGTTGTCGTGGAAGAGCCACGAGATGTCCAGCTTGTACTGGTAATCGCTCGTGACCTTGTCGGGGAAACCGCTGGCCTTCTCGGCGAGCATTCCCATCTTCGCGTCAAGTTCGAACAACCTCGCTTCCATGGACGACCACTCCTTCTCCTGGCTGAACCGTCTCTTGACATTTGCGTTATCGCTCAAAAGAAGCCTTTAGTCAAGCGGGGTTACGTACATTAAGCGCCATTTTGTATGTGATTTGTATTACACTTAGGTCTATCTAATCATTCGCTTCGGATTCGGGGACGGGCGGTCTGAACATTCGATCTACCTGCAATTATTGGGGAAATTCCAAGTACAAAAAATTGACTTAGGGGATGGCAGTTAGATGATGGTTGGGTTTCGTGCGCCACGAATGAACCGCCCGCATGGGGTTTCTATTCCGCTGGGGTCGAGGGAGCATCCCCGTCACCGACGGCAATGGAACAGTGAGTCTTAGGCGCCCGACGACAAGATTCACCACCGATGACCATCCGATGATTCCCGAGCTTGTTCAAGATCCCGGCCACTCACCTGTCCTTTTGGAAGAGGCCTTGGAGTTCCTTGCGCCGACCCCTGGGGGCGTGTACTGCGATGCCACGCTCGGTCTGGGCGGGCATGCTGCTGCAATCCTGCAGCGCTCGTCGCCCAGTGGACGACTCGTAGGCATCGACCGGGATCAGGATGCCGTTGTACGGGCAGGTGCGAGCTTGGCTCCCTTCGGCGACCGCGTGATCTTCGCGCACGCGCGCTTCGGGTCCATCCGCGCCGTCTTGGAGGGAAGCGGATTCCCACTTGCGGACGGTTGCCTCGATGGTTGCCTTTTGGACCTGGGGGTTTCGTCCATGCAGCTCGACCGCGCCGAGCGGGGATTCTCGTTCCGTAATAACGGCCCGCTCGACATGCGCATGGACCAGTCCCAGGGCGAGACTGCGGCCGAATTCTTACTCCGGGTAGACGAGGAGGAGATCGAACGCATCCTGCGCGATCTTGGCGAAGAACGCTTTGCCCGCAAGATCGCCAGAACCATTGTCGAGGCGCGCGGCAACGAGGATCTTTCCACCACCGGCGCCTTGTCGAAGCTCATCTCTCGTACCATCGGCCGGCGCGAGCGCAACAAGGATCCGGCTACGCGAACCTTCCAGGCCCTGCGCATTGCCCTGAACGACGAGCTGGGTGAGCTGGAGAGGTTCTTGGCCAACGCTCCGTCGTGCCTGAAGCCGGGCGGACGCCTGGTGGTGATCAGTTTTCACTCGCTCGAAGATCGGATGGCCAAGCGCCGCTTCCGCTCGCTGGCCGCTCGCGATGCGGTCGCCGAACCGCGCCTTCGCATCCTCACCAAACACGTGGTCACCGCAGGCGATGAAGAGCGTGCGCGCAACCCGCGCTCACGCTCGGCCAAGTTGCGCGCCGTGGAAAGGCTGCCCAAATGACTTCTCAAGTCAGCCAAGCCAAAGCGGTCGTTGAATCTGGCGGCGCGAGACGGAGGCTGAGCCTGGGACTGATTGGTCTGGTCGTGCTGGGCATGACCGTGGGCGCGACCGCGCACGTGGCGGTTCATTCCAAACGCATCGAGGTCGCCATCGCGCTTGGCAAAGAGGAGCGCGCTTTTCGCGAGCTCACCCTGCAGCGCCGGCATCTCGAGATCGAGATCGGGATGCTCAAGGATCCCGCCCGCATCATCGCCATCGCGCGCGACCAGCTTGGCATGAGGCCGCCCGCACCAGGGGACATTCATGCCGGGCCGGTGGTGGAGTCTGTCCGTAAACCCTCCCAGGGTTCCCAGCAACAGAGTCGCGTGGGGAGCCCGCTGGCTATGCCAGCGGCGGACCAACGCGGGAGGGTATGGGAACCCTCCCAGGGTTCCCATCAACAATGACTAAATGGACCAAGCTACGCGTGATCTTGTTCGGGCTGGGGCTGCTCGGGCTGGCCTACCTGGTCGGACGCCGAGCTGTCCAGCTCCAGGTGCGGGAATCGGCCCAACTGCGTGAGTGGGCCGAGAACAACTACTTGCGTGAAATCGAGATCGCTCCTCGCCGAGGCCGTATTCTCGACCGCAGGGGCAACGAGCTGGCCGGGACGGCAGATCTGGATTCGGTCTACTGTAATCCGCGCCAGTTGGCATTCGTGCCTGATGGCAGCCGCAAGCTGGCGCTTGCGTTGCACCTGGACATCCGCGAGCTCGACAAGAACTTGGCCGACAAGCGAGAGCAGTATTTTGCGTGGGTCAAGCGCCGGGTAACGCCGGACGAGAGCCGAGCCGTGGCAGCCCTGGGTTTGACCGGCGTAGGCACGCGCAAGGAGCCGCGCCGGGTCTATCCCAACGGGGCGCTGGCCGCGACCGTGATCGGCCACGCCGGGCTCGACGGAAAGGGCCTGGAGGGTGTGGAGCTCGGGTTCGACAAGGTTCTTCAGGGCACGGGGATGGAGTTCGTGGGCGTGCATGATCGTCTGGGCCGCGACTTGCTGGTCGACGGCGCCATCGATTCGTCGTCGTCCGCCGGCAAGGACCTGGTTCTCAGCCTCGACCGCTACTTGACCTACGAAACCGAGCGCATCCTCGGCGAGACCGTGGCCAAGCACAATGCCAAGGCCGGCATGTCGGTGATGATCGATCCGCGTACCGGCGAGATCCTGGCCATGGCCAGCGTGCCAACCTACAACCCCAACGATCCGTCGGACGCCGCCAAGCGCGGCGCGCGCAACCGCACCATCTCGGACACCTTCGAGCCCGGCTCGACGCTCAAGACCTTCACCTTCGCCGCCGCCCTCGACGCGGGCAAGGTCAAGCCCGAGGATAGAATCGACTGCCAGATGGGTCAGCTGGTGGTGGGCAAGTTCCACATTCGCGACGACCATCCCAAGGGCGTGCTCAGCGCGGCCGAGGTGTTCAAGTTTTCGAGCAACATCGGTACCGTGAAGATCGCCAGGCGCATCGGCAAGGAAGCCTTGTGGAACGCCCTCGACCGCTTCGGCTTCGGCCGGCCAACCTACCTTGGTCTTCCCGGTGAGCGCCGGGGAATTTTGCGCCCCATCTCGCGCTGGGGTGAGATCGAATTCGCCACCCACGCCTTCGGCCAAGGCTTGACCGTGTCCCCCGTGCAGCTCGCCGCTGGGTTTGCCGCGATCGCCGCCTACGGCGTCTACCACCCACCGCGGCTCGCGCTGCACTACATCGGTAGCGACGGAAAGCCGGAGCCGGTGGAACGGCCACCGGAAGCGCGTGGTGATACCCGCGTGATGTCCGAAAGCGCTGCGCGCACCCTGCTTACCATCATGCAAGGTGTAACCGAGGATGGAACTGCCAAGGCCGCGGCTATCCCGGGTTATGCCGTGGCCGGCAAGACCGGCACTGCCCAGAAGGTCACCAACGGTCGCTACGATTCGTCGAAGTTCCTATCGTCTTTCGTCGGCATCGTACCCGCCGATAATCCTCGCTTGGTCGTTGCCGTCATGATCGACGAGCCGCAAGGCATCCACTACGGCGGCGTGGTGGCGGCGCCCGCATTCAAGGCAATTGCCGAGGGTGCACTTCGCTATCTTGGGGTGGCGCCATCCTCGCCTGCCGTGGCCCAAGGCAAGCAAGACAAGCAAGCCAAGAAACCAAGCACTGGCAAGCCCGTTCCGGTGGAGGCCGAGCCCGACCTGCCCGGATTCGACGAACCAGCCAAGGTGGTGGCGAGCGAGCAGGGCGACGTGGAGGACGACGGGACTTCCGAGGACGACGATGCGCCCGTGGGTGCGACGGGCAGCGGCCCGATGGCTTTCCCAGATTTCACCGGCATGAGCATGGGCGAGGCCATCCGGGCCGCGCGCAAGGCCGGGGTCGAGCTCATTCCCTCGGGCAGCGGCGTGGCGGCCAGCCAGTCGCCCAAGCCTGGTCCGGCTTCGGCGGGCACGGTCTGCCGTGTTTCCTTCCAACGAAGGGGAGGCTAAAAGAATTCCATGGCAAGGCTAGCGGACCTGCTCAGGAATGTTGACGGCGCACGCATGGTGTCCGGCGCCGACACGCTGGACATCGGCGAAATCCGCGACGATTCGCGTCTGGTTCGGCCCGGGGACCTTTTCGTGGCAATTCCAGGCACCAAGCAGGACGGGCGCAAGTTCGTCGACGAGGCCCTAGCCAAGGGCGCGGCGGCGATTCTGACGGAAGCTGCGGGTGTATCAGAAGCTGAATTGGGCAGGAAAGCTGCTTTGGTTGTGGTTCCGAGTGCTCGGCAGGCCCTCGGCATCGTGGCGGCCAATCGGTTCGATGCTACCTCGTCGCTGCTCTTGACCGCGGTGACCGGGACCAACGGCAAGACCACCACGACCTATCTCGTTGAGTCGATCCTAGCTGCGGCCGGTCGCAAGCCGGGCGTCATCGGCACAGTCGGCTACCGCTATGGCGGCAGGCAGAAGGAGGCGGCGCTGACCACGCCAGGGGCGCTGGAATTGCACGGCAACCTGGCCGAGATGAAGCAATCCGGAGCGAGCGACGTCGTGATGGAGGCATCGTCCATCGCGCTCGACCAGGGCCGCTTGGCCGGCTGCCGATTCCGCGTCGCCGCCCTCACCAACGTCACGCAGGATCACCTCGACTACCACGGGACCATGGAACGCTACTTTGCCGCAAAACGCGTCTTGTTCCGCGAGCTGATGGTACCTGCCAAGGGCGTGGGCGTGTTCTTTGTCGACGATGCGCAGGGCGTTGCCATGAAGCAAGACGCAACTTGCCCCGCGCTCACGCTGACCCGCCAGGATCGTGGGGCGGACGTTGCGGTCCTGGAGCGGCGGCTCGGCGCGGACGGCATTCGTGCACGCCTCGGGACGCCAGCGGGCACACTGGAGATCGTCTCGGCTCTGGTCGGAGAATTCAATCTGGCCAACATTCTGACCGCAGTCGGCATCGCGCTCGGCCACGGCATCCCTGGCAGCGCCATCGCAACAGGCCTTGCGCGCCTGCGCGGGGTTCCGGGCCGGCTCGAAGCCGTAGCCAATGAAGCCGGTGTCCTGTGCGTGGTCGATTACTCGCACACGCCGGACGCGCTGGAGCGCGCCCTCGATGTGCTGCGGCCGCTCACCAGAGGCCGCCTTATCTGTGTCTTCGGCTGCGGCGGCGACCGCGATCGCGGCAAACGCCCGCTCATGGGCGAAGCGGCAGCCTTGCGCTCCGACATCGCTGTCGTGACTTCCGACAACCCGCGCACGGAAAAGCCCGAATCGATCATCGAGATGATCCTCGAAGGCGTGTTCCGCACGGGAAAGCCCGAGCGCAGCGCAGCCGACCTTGCGCAGGGGCAGACGGGATTCCACGTGGAGCCCGACCGTGGGGTGGCGATTTCGCGCGCGGTGGCACTGGCGCGGGTGGGGGACGTGGTGCTCTTGGCGGGCAAGGGCCACGAGAGCTACCAAATCCTCGGTACGGTAAAGACTCACTTCGACGACCGCGAGATTGCTGCGGCCGCCTTTGCGGCGCGGAGGGGCGCGTGACGATAGAGGCAACGCCTTCGCCCAAAGTCCGGCCGCTTGCCTGGGCTTGCGCGGCCATGGGCGGAACCATGCTGGTCGAAACAGGACATCCAGGTGCGACCTTCACCGGCGTCGCCACAGACAGCCGTCAAGTAGGGCCAGGTCGTTTGTTTTTCGCGCTTCCTGGCGAGCGCGTGGATGGCTTCGATTTTTGCGCGGCCGCGGCCAAGTCGGGCGCAGCTGCCTTGGTCGTGGGCGCGGAGCGAGGGACGCCAGCGGATTGCGGCGCCGTGCCCGTGATCGCCGTGCCCGATGCCCGGCGCGCGCTCGGCGATCTGGCGCGCGCAGTGCGGGCGCGCTTCAAGGGCCGCGTGGTTGGCGTCACGGGCTCCAACGGCAAGACGACTACGAAGGAATTGATCGCTGCCGCGCTCTCGGTGGCGGGTTCGGTTCTGCGCACCCAGGGCAATCTGAACACCGACGTGGGCTTGCCCATGACTGTGCTCGAATCGACCGAGGGGGAGGATTTCTGGGTGCTGGAAATGGCCATGCGGGCGCGCGGCGAAATCGCCTATCTCGCCGACATCGGCAAGCCCCACGTCGGGGTCGTGACCAACGTTGCCGGAGCGCACCTCGAACGTCTCGGCTCCATCGCCGAAGTGGCACGCGCCAAAGGTGAGCTCTTCCATGGCCTCGCCGACGGCGGCGTGGCTGTTCTACCCGCCGACGATCCCCTTCTCGAACACGAAGCCGGCCACCTGTCCGAGGAGCACAAGCTCCGTTTCGTGCCATCTGGCCCCAGGCCAATGTCCGCATGGGTGCGGATTCTCGAGTGCATTCCCGCGGGCGAGCATGGCTCGGTGGTTCGCTTTTCGGTGGGCCACACGCCGGTCACGGTGCGTTTGCCGCTGGTTGGCGAACACAATGCACGCAACGCCGCCGCCGCGCTGGCAGTGGCATCGGCGTGCAAGGTTCCTATCCTCGCGGCGGCCGCCGCACTTGAGAAGGCCGTCTTGCCGCCGCACCGCTCGCGGCTGCATGTCCTTGCCGGACGCAGGGTCATGGACGACTGCTACAACGCCAACCCAACCTCCATGCTGGCTGCCCTTCGCACCGTAGCTGTTTCGGCGAATGCGTCGGGGAGCGCCTATGCCATCCTGGGCGACATGCTGGAGCTTGGTCCCGAGACGGCCAAGGCGCACGAAGAGCTCGGCCAGGAGGTGGCTCGTTTGGGATTTGCCGGGCTGGCTGCCGTGGGCGAGCTGGCGGCGCACATGGTGGTCGGGGCTCGGGCGGCAGGGCTGCCCCAAGAGCACGTGCTGGCGACGCTGGATCCGGAGCTCGCCGCCGCCGCGGTGGCCGAGTGGTCCAAACCAGGGGATTGGGTGCTCGTGAAAGCGTCGCGCGGAATGCGCCTGGAGCGCGCGCTCGATGCCCTCGAAAGAAAGTTGGGATAGTCCATGCTGTTTCACCTCTTTCAACGGTTACGCGGTGAAGTCGGGGCGTTCAACGTCTTCCGCTACGTCTCGACGCGCACCATGCTCGCCACCCTAACGTCGCTGTTCATCACCTTCTTGGTGGCGCCCTGGTTCATCAGGCGTGCGCGTGCGCGCCAGCTCGGCGAGGTGATTCGCGACGACGGGCCGGCCAGCCATGCCAGCAAGCAAGGTACGCCGACCATGGGTGGGGCGCTCATCATCATGGCCTTGGTCACGGGCACGGTGCTGTGGTGCGACCTCACCAGTCCCCTGGTCTGGCCGGCGCTGTTCGTGACCGTCGGCTACGGGGCCCTCGGTTTCGTCGACGACTACCTGAAGATCACCAAGAAGAACAAACGCGGTGTTCCCGGCAAGCTGAAGCTGCTGGTGCAGTTCGTGGTGGGCGCGGTGGCCGTGGGCTGGCTTTTCTACGGAGGCGGCCTTGCCCCGGAAATCCGCCAACGCCTGGCCGTGCCCCTGCTCAACTTCGAGCACCACCACATCCAGATACCGGTCCTGCTCTACGCCATCGGCGGCCTGGTCCTGGTGGTCATGGGTTGTTCCAACGGCGTGAACCTGACCGACGGCCTCGACGGCCTGGCCATCGGTCCGGTCATCGTCTCGACCTTCACCTATATGTTGCTCAGCTACGCGGCGGGACAGACCTTGGCCGGCTTCAACATCGCGCACTACCTCGGCATGGCCCACGTGGTGGGTGCGGGCGAGCTCACGGTCTTCTGTGGCGCCATCGGCGGCGCGGGCATCGGGTTCCTCTGGTACAATACCCACCCGGCGCAGGTCTTCATGGGTGACGTGGGCGCGCTAGCCCTGGGCGGCGCCATCGGCTTCGTGGCGCTGGCCACCAAGACCGAGTTCACGCTGCCCCTGGTCGGTGCCATCTTCCTCGTCGAAGGCCTGTCCGACATCATCCAGGTGGGCTACTACAAGGCGACCAAACGGCGCATCTTCTTGATGGCGCCCATCCACCACCACTTCGAGAAGAAGGGCTGGCCAGAATCCCGCATTGTCGTGCGTTTCTGGATCGTTTCCTTTTTCTGCGCCATCGTTGGATTGCTTCTGACGTTGAAGGTTCGTTGATGCAGTCTTCCCATCGCGATTTGGCAGGCAAGCGCGTCCTGGTGGTCGGTCTTGGCCGCTCTGGGATCGCGGCGGCACGATTGTGCGCTTTGCGTGGCGCGCAGGTGACCGTGAACGACGCCAAGGACACTGCCCAGCTGCGTTCGGATTTGGCGCTCTTGCCTGGGAACGTTCGCCAGGAATTGGGCGGCCATCCCGCCGAGCTCTTTATTGCCCAGGACATGATCGTGCTGTCGCCGGGCGTACCACCCATGCCCCAGCTTGCCGCCGCGCGGGCCAAGGGCGTGTTCGTCACGGGCGAGCTGGAGCTGGCGTCGTGGTTCGTGGAATCCACCATGGTGGCCATTACCGGAACCAACGGCAAGTCCACCACCACGACCTTGTGTGGCGCCATGCTGGGCGCCAATGGCAGGCCCACGTTCGTGGGCGGTAATCTGGGTACGCCGCTGTCCGAAGCGATCGGTACCCACGCGGCGCGGCTGGGTGGAACTTGTGTCGTCGAGGTGTCCAGCTTCCAGCTCGAAACCGTGCGCACCTTCAGGCCCCAGGTGGCCGTGTTGCTCAACATTTCTCCCGACCACCTCGACCGCTACTCCGATTTTGCGGGCTACGCCGCCGCCAAACAGCGCATCTTCGCCGCCCAGACGGCGTCGGACTTCGCGGTCATCAACATCGACGATCCGAACGTGGAGGCTGCTGTGCGCAGTATCCAAAGCCGGTGTGTGCTCATCTCGACCCACCGCGCGCTCGGCGTCGGAGGATGGCTCGAGGGCGATTCCTTGTGTGTCCGTCTGCCCGGCGGTCCCATCGAGTACTATCCCGCGCAACTGCCAGGTCTGGTGGGGCGGCACAACCAAGAGAACGCGCTCGCCGCGCTGGTGGCTTCGCGCCTGATCGGAGCCTTGCCGGCCGAGGCGCGCCACGCCCTGGTCTCGTTCCGCCCGCTGCCCCACCGCATGGAGCTGGTGGGTGACTTCAACGACATCGAATTCTACGATGACTCCAAGGGCACCAACGTGGGCGCCGTGGTGGCTGCGCTCGACGGCTTCCCGCGCAAGGTCGTTCTCATTGCCGGTGGCAAGGACAAGGGTGGCTCGTACGCGCCCCTGGCCGAGGTCATGAAGAGGCACGGGCGGGCCGCCGTCCTCATCGGCGAGGCTGCGTCCAAGATCAAGGCTGTGCTCGCTCCGGTCGTGCCGGTCAAAATGGCGTCGGACATGGACGAGGCAGTGGAGCTGGCCGCCAGCCTGGCCGAGCGCGGAGACGCGGTCGTGCTTTCGCCGGCTTGCTCAAGCTTTGACATGTATCGCGACTACGCCCACCGCGCCGAGGTCTACCGGACCGCGGTGCAGGTCCTGATAGCCAGCATCTCGGACAAGATCCCCCTCGATCCGGAGACGGACTAATGACCTTGCGTGAACGCATCGCCGCCTGGTGGCCGGGACGCAAGCGCGACCTCCTGGCCGAGCTCGGCGAACGATCGCAGTCCTCGGAAGGCCCAGACCTGTGGTTGGTTGGCGCGGTGTTGGCCCTGACTGGCTTTGGCATCGTCATGGTGTTCTCCGCCGGCGCCGTATTCGCGGCCAGGACTTATGGCGACTGGACCTACTTTCTCAAGCGCGAATCGATCTATGCGGGGGCAGGGCTGCTTGCGTTCTTCATGGGCTCGCGCCTCGACTACTCGGTGTATCGCAAGATCACCTATCCGCTGCTTTTCTCCAGCATGCTGATGCTGGCGGCGGTGCTCAAGCTGGGGCCATCCATCAACGGCGCCGTTCGCTGGTTCCGCCTGGGACCGCTTTCGTTCCAGCCGTCCGAGCTGGCCAAGTTCGCGCTGGCGCTTTACCTGGCGGTCTTGCTCGCGCGCAAGGCCGAGAAGGTGCGCGACTTTTCCATCGGCTTTCTGCCGCCCCTCATCATGACCGGGGTCTTCCTCGGGCTCCTGCTCAAACAGCCCGACCTCGGCACCGCCGTCATCATGGGCGTGACCGCGCTTGGACTCATGTTCGTGGCCGGGACGCGCACGAGCTACATCTTGATTTCCGTGCTCATCGCTGCCCCCATCGGCTGGAAGGTGTTCATCACCGGAGAATCCTGGCGCATGAAGCGCCTGCTGGCATTTCTGTATCCTTGGCAGTATCGACGCAATACCGGCTATCAGCTCTACGAATCACTCATCAGCGTGGGATCGGGTGGGGTGTGGGGGCAAGGACTTGGCCAGGGCCATCAGAAACTGTTCTTCCTGCCCGAGGCGCACACCGACTTCATTCTCGCCGTGGTCGGCGAAGAGCTGGGACTGGTCGGAATCCTGGCCGTGCTTCTTTGCTTCTCGCTCTTGGTGTGGCGCGGGCTGCGCGCCTCGATGCGCGCGCGCGATGCCTATGGGTGCTACCTGGCTTTCGGTATTACCTGCCTCTTTGGGCTGCAAACCATCGTCAACATGTGCGTGGTGCTTGGCTTGCTGCCAACCAAGGGACTGCCCTTGCCGTTCGTCAGCTATGGCGGCACGGCCCTCGTCATGAGCTTGTTCATGGCCGGCGTACTGGCCAACATCTCGGCACGCCTGCCCGAGCCTTCGCGCATGACCCTGTGGCAATCCCTGCGCACCGTGCGCAGCCGGTCCAAGAACCGTCGCACCGGCGCGGCCGATGTGCGGGTCGTGGTCGAGGTACGTTGAGTTGCGACTCCTCGTCGCTGGTGGCGGAACGGGCGGTCATCTTTTCCCGGGCATCGCCGTCGCCGACGAGGTGATCCGGCGCGGCAGCGGCGACGTGCTGTTCGTGGGCACGGGCCGCGGCATCGAAACCCGCGCTGTGCCCGCTGCTGGCTATGCGCTCGAGACCCTGGACGTGAGCGGCCTCAAGCGCATGGGGCTCGTCGGCACCCTGCGCGGCCTCTATCGTGTACCGCTGGCCATCGCCGGATCCATCGCGATTCTGCGTCGGTTCAAGCCGGAGGTCGTTTTGGGCGTGGGCGGCTATGCCTCGGGCCCCATGGTGCTCGCCGCTGCGCTGCTGGGCTATCCCACTGCGATTCAAGAACAGAACAGCGTGCCGGGCATCACCAACCGCGTGCTCGGCCGACTGGTGCGTGCGGTATTCACAGCGTTCGAGGACGCGGCTCGCTTTTTTCCTTCGCGCAAGATCGAGCGCCTGGGCAATCCCGTGCGCCAGAAGATCGTGGCTGCTTTGCTGGGCGTGTCCAAGGCCGAAGTCGGGTCCGCGAAGTTACGCATTCTCGTCGTGGGCGGCAGTCAGGGCGCGCGGGCGGTAAGCGATCTGGTGGCGGGCGCGGCCGCCGAGCTCGCCGGCGCGGGCATCGACTTTGCTCTCGTGCACCAGACCGGAAGCGCGGATCTCGAACGCATTCAAGAAGGCTATCGCACGCTCGGCCTCGCTGAGCGGGTGGTGGTGAAGGCGTTCATCGACGACATGGCGAGCGCGTATGCGGAGGCGGACATCGTGGTGGCGCGCGCGGGTGCCTTGACCCTGGCCGAGCTGGCCATCGCAGGAAGGCCCGCGATCCTCATCCCGTTGCCCACGGCCGCGGACGATCATCAGCGCAAAAACGCCGCGCAGTTTGCAAGCGCTGGCGCGGCGCTGGTGCTCGATCAGGGCACGGCGAGCGGCAAGGTCCTGGCAACTGCGATCGCCGGGCTGGCGAAAGATCGGGCGAAACGGGCGGAGATGGGCGCGGCCATGCACGGACTCGCGCGCCCTCAGGCAGCGCAGGCCATCGTCGATCGCCTGGAAGCCCTGGCGTGCAAGCCAGCCGGCTAGCGCCAAGGACGAGCCAGGCCGACTAGGCTTTCGTATAGACATCCTGTGTCCGCCCTTGGCCAACGACCGGCTGCGCCACCTCCCGCGTTCGTCTTCTTCATGATGCTCGAGCTTCTGTTTCCTTTGTCGCTGGTCTGGCAAGTGAGAGTGGGTCGCGCCTGAAGGAGCTCCCTTTCAGGAAATCATCTTTCCTGCTTCGGTGAGGCGGAATGGTCGAGGTCTGTACAGCACGCCCGAACCAGACGGCCCGCGCGTCGGTGACGGCTATCACGTGCTCGCGGAGGACAGAGCCGAAGATTCGTTGGTGGCCCGGACAGCCCTAGTAAGCGCACCCCGGTGTTGCCGCGTTGGCAGCGGGGCAGACTTGGCATTGCATGCTCAACTCCGTGCCCACCGGGATCTGCGGAGTCTGGGCGATCTCGGCCGTGGTCCGGACGAGCTCGACCCACTGTCCCTGTCCGAGACATCGGGTGGTATCATTGAGGATCTGCCAACAATCCGCCGTCACCGTGTCGGGGCTCGCGCCGGCATCGCATTCGGGCACTGGGGTAGGGTCTGTGACATAGGTTACCTGACCGTTCGAACCAGTTACGGGATTGAGGTGGAACACGAGGCAGTCGGGTTGCAGCCCAGGGGCGCCCACATCGGTATCGACCAACTTGGCGTCCAAACACAGGTTGGGCATCCGATAGGCCAGCGCGCTTCCAATACCACTCAACGAATTCGAGAAGTCGGACTCGCAAATGCTGAACTTGGTGCCGTTCTGGCCGAACTGGTCGATGAAGGCCGCCTCACGTAGACCGCCTTTGGCCCCGAACCCGGCGT
>Ga0265342_10002056_pt1 | contig 17870 bp, 20 predicted proteins | sample 4CB327metaG_FD_203125 | JGI IMG/M metagenome (GOLD analysis project Ga0265342, IMG submission 203125) | Rhizosphere microbial communities from Carex aquatilis grown in University of Washington, Seatle, WA, United States - 4-CB3-27 metaG | ecosystem: Host-associated > Plants > Roots >...
CGCACAGCCCCGCGGGCGACGGCTCCACTTCACCGGCGTCGACGGCGACGATGGCGACGTCCGGCGCCTCATCGCGCAGTCGCTCAGCGAGCGCGTGGAGCAGCTGCGTCTTGCCGATCCCAGGCAGCCCGTGAAGGTGAAGCGCGAGCGACCCCTCGCCGGTCGCGAACCCGACCAGCCGCGCGAGCTCCACCTCACGCCCCACGAGCGTCTCGCGCGCGCGGCGTTGCAACCGATCCCCGAGCCGTGCCACGCCGCGGAGAATAGCGCGTTGCCTCGAGAAACCCCCGTGAACACGACGGCATGTGTTCGGCACTGGTCCGCCCGACGTTGACCCGACGGGAACCTCAGAAAGCTGATGTCCCGGGATCCCAAGATCTGGCTTTGTCGACGCGGCCCCGATCCCGATCGCGGGAAATTCCGCGCTTTTCGATAGCCTGGGCGAGTGGTACGGGAAATGCTCTATCGGCCCGCATGATGACTCGCGCGCCAAAGCGTCGATCGGTTGCCCTGGTTCGTCTTCTGACGCTGGCCGTCGCGCCCGCGTCGCTGCTGCTCGGCGCGGGCTGCGACCCCTTGCCGCTGAACGGTGGTTCATGCACCGTCGGGGGCACCGTCTACCGGGATGGCACAAGCGGGATCAAAGCGTCCGACGGCTGCAACACCTGCACCTGCAATCACGGAGAGGTCGCGTGCACCTTGCTCGGCTGCCCGGTCCCTCAGGTGTGTGGTGGCCTTCAGGGACTCTCGTGCCCGGCCGGGAGCTATTGCAACTTCCCGTCGAGTGCGCAGTGCGGAGCCGCCGACGCCACGGGCGTTTGCGCAACCATCCCTACCGCTTGCACCCAGCAATTCGCGCCAGTCTGCGGCTGCGATGGAAAGACTTACGGCAACGCTTGCCTTGCGGCGGCGGCAGGAACCAGCGTCGCCGACGCCAACGCCTGTACGCAGCCTCCCCCCAAGGCCTGCGGGGCTCGCGCCGGCAACACCTGCACCGCGAACGAGTACTGCGCGTACACGGAAGGATCGCTTTGCGGCGCCGCGGATGCCGAAGCGGTCTGCATGACGAGACCGAGTGTCTGCGACACCATCTACGCGCCGGTCTGCGCGTGTGACGGTCAAACCTACGCCAACTCATGCATGGCGGCGCAGGCCGGCAGCGGGGTTCTGCACGCTGGCCCCTGCACCGGTTCGGGCCGCAGCTGCGTCGTCGGTGGCGTCACCTACCCGGATGGGTCGGGCAACATCCCGGCAGGCGATGGCTGCAACATCTGCGGCTGCTCCGACGGAACGCTCGCTTGTACGAAGAAGGCTTGCCCCGCGCCCAAGGCCTGCGGTGGATTTGCCGGGCTCACCTGCAGCGCCACCGAGTATTGCGCCTACGTCGACGGCCAGCTGTGCGGCGCCGCCGACGCGAGCGCGACTTGCCAGCCGCGCCCCACCGGCTGCACCACGGACGTCAATCCGGTCTGTGCCTGCGACGGAAAGACCTATTCGAACGCCTGCGCCGCAGCCATGGCCGGTTTTGGTTACAGCGCCAAAGGGGCGTGCGAGAACTAGCTCTGACTTCTCGAACCCGGAAGCCGCTACTTCATCTCGACGCGCCAGACCTTGGCCTTCGGGTTGACGGGAGACGGTACGTAGTGGACGGGCAACTTCTCGGCCGCCGTGCGTCCGACGGTGTCGCCCTCGGGTAGCGCCTTGCCACCTTCGACGGCCATCCCCAGCAAGTCGAACATGAAGGGAATGCCCTCGTCGGCTCTCCCGGGCGGAATGATGAGCCACAGGTCGGGCAGATCGAACTGCTTCATGCCAAGGCTGAGCAAACTATACTGCTTACCTTCCCGCGCGATGCTGATGCCCGTCCAGAGAGCGAGGCGCGAAAGCGTCGTGCGCTCTCTCGCGATGTTGCGAAAGAACTTCGGGTCGTGCGTGGCGCCGGCGTCGCCCCAGTAGATCCCCACGGCCGTCGAAGACTCGGCGATCGCGGCGAGGATCGACGTCAACGTGGAGATCCTGGTCATTGCGTCACCCTGAGCGTGAAGCGTCACGACGAGGTGAGCCTTGTGGGGCGGCAGCTTCCACTTCCGGTCGAGCGCGGACACGCTGTAGTGGACGGCCTCGTCGGCCTCGCCATCCGGCACGGGAGCCGGAATGAGCCCCACCATGGCGCGGCCGACCTGCGTCTCGAAAGCAATCACCGGGTACTTGCCTTGTTTCCCTTTGCCTTCTGGGTCCGGCTGATAGCGCAACGACTGTCCCTTGACGGCGTAAGTCCGGAACGCGCGTTCGATCGCCTCGCCTTTGGGCAGCTTCGCCCCAGAGAGCAGCACGAACGCGAGATTCATCCGGGTGTGCTTGGCTTCGGCGGCCTCGACGCGCGAGAGATGCGACCCGACCAGCGCGAGGGTGCTCAGCGCCGCAAGAGTCGCGATCCGACGGTGCGCCCGCAAGGGCCACGACCTCCGCGACAACGTGAGCACGATGACTCCGACGCTATCACAGCGCAGAGCCTCGAGAGGTTCGCAACGCTCTCTCGAGAAAGTTTCGCTCGGCGACATTCTCCGTTCGCGCGATCGCATCCTCGTACGCCCGCGCAGCCTCGGCGCGGCGACCCAGGCGGCGCAGCAGGTCGGCGCGGACCGCGTGATAGAGGTAGTAGTCAGTCAGCGGCAACTCGTCGACGATTGCCAGCGCCGCGGCCGGACCCGCCGTCTCGGCGACAGCGACGGCGCGGTTGAGGGCCACGATCGGACTCGGCGCGCAGGACATCAGCTGATCGTACAGCTGCCGGATCTGCGACCAATCAGTGGCGGCGGTGCTGGGCGCGTCGCTGTGCACGGCATTGATCGCAGCCTGGATCTGATACGGGCCTGGTCGATTGCGCCGCAGGCATTGGCGGACGATCGAGTGACCCTCGACGATGAGCTCGCGATTCCATCGACCGCGGTCCTGGTCGGCGAGCAAAAGCAACTCTCCACTCTCGGTCGTGCGGGCTTGCCGCCGCGATTCGATCAGCAGCATCAACCCGAGCAAACCCATGACCTCGGGCTCGTCGGGGAGCAGATCCGCTAGCAGGCGCGCCAATCGGATGGCTTCGACGCAGAGATCATCGCGCACGAGCTTCGGACCCGCGGTGGCTGCATAGCCTTCGTTGAAGATGAGATAAAGAACGGCCAGCACCGCGGTCACCCGCCCAGGCAGGTCGGCCTGGCCGGGAATCCGGTACGGAATGCGGGCGTCGCGGATCTTCGCCTTGGCTCGGGTCAGCCGTTGCGCCATCGTCGTCTCGGGACAGAGAAAGGCGCGCGCGATCTCGGCGGTGGTGAGACCACCTAGCAGCCGCAGCGTCAGCGCGACCTGAGACGCGGTGGCGAGCGCGGGGTGGCAGCAGGTGAAGATCAGGCGCAACCGATCGTCGCGCACGGCCCCCTCCTCCCTCGATTCGTCAGGAGTCTGCCGTTGCACCGCCTGGTCCTCGCGCGCGCCGCGCGTGGCCTCGCGGCGCAGCCGATCGATCGCGCGGTTGCGACCCGTCGTGATGATCCAGCCGGCCGCGCTCGGCGGCCGCCCGCTGACCGGCCAGCGCTCGAGCGCGATGGCGAACGCATCCTGGATCGCCTCCTCGGCGAGATCGATGTCGCCGAAATGGCGCGCCAGAACGGCCACCGCACGGCCGAACTCCTCGCGAAAGACACGCTCGATCTCCGACGTGGGCAGGTCCGGCATGCCCGGCGTCAGTCCTTCGCGCCCCCGCGAACGGGGCGGACCTCGATCGGCAGTGTCGTCGCCTGGGCCAGCTTGCGCGCCCACTCGAGCGCGGCGTCGAGATCCGGCGCCTCGATGATCGTAAACCCACCGACGTGCTCCTTTCCCTCGACGAAGGGGCCATCGGTGATCAGGGGCTGGCCTTCCTTGACGCGAACCACGGTCGACGCGCTCGCATCATTCAGGCCCGCGGTGAAGACCCAGGCGCCGGCGTCCTTCATCTCCTGAGTGATCGCATGCACGTTTCGCATGATTCCCGCGAGAATCTCCGGCGGCGGAGGGTCGCCGTCGGGCTGGTACACGCTGAGCAAGTACTGTTTCATCACATCACCTCACTTTGATGGGAGCGCGTGTCATGGATGCTCTCCTCTTGCGCTCCCTATACGAACGGCGTCAGGCAAGATCGACATGCCCGCTCCCAAAAAGCGTACGATGGACCGGGGAGGCGAGCATGAACCATCCGCCGCGTCTCGTCGTAGGACTGCTTCTCTTGACGCTCGGCTGCGGATCGTCGGGCAAGGGCTCGACGACCACGGCGCCGACCGGCGGCGCAACCGGCAGTGGCGGCACGACCGGCACCGGCGGCGCGACCGGCATCGGCGGCGCGACCGGCAACGGCGGCGCGACCGGCGCCTGCGTGCCCGCGGTCCCGGCGATCGCCTGGACGAATCCCTACGCCGGCTGGTCGCGTGGAATCCCGACCGCGACCGATCCCGCGTTCTTCCCGATTGCGGTCTGGCTGCAGGGATCATGGCATGCAACGGAGATGGCGAAGCTGGGGATCAACGTCTACGTCGGCAACAACGCCGGCACCGATTCACTGGCGGCGGCGGACCTCGCGACGCTGAAGGCGCAGGGGATCTACGCCATTGTCGGGCAAGACTCCGTGGGTCTGGCCAACATCGACGACCCCACGATCATCGGCTGGTGGGCCTCGCCCGACGAGCCCGACAATGCGCAAGAGACGGCGCAGATGACCTGTTGCGATCCGCCGGTCGCCCCCTCGGCGATGGTCACCACATACAACGCGTACAAGGCGGGCGATCCGACGCGCCCGGTTTTCCTCGGGCTCGGCCAGGGCGTCGCTTACGACGGCTGGGAAGGACGCGGCAGCAACGCGCCGGCGGAATCGGGCTACGTGCCGGCGAGCGACATCATCGACTTCGACATCTACCCGTACAACAACTGCGACGGCGACAAGAACGAGCAGGTGACCTGCGGCCAGTTCTGGCTCAATGCGTTCGGGGTCGATCGTTTGCATCAGTGGTCGAACCGGGGCCAGGCGGTCTGGACCGACATCGAAACCACGACCATCAGCCAGGGAGGAACCCACGGGGCCACGCCGGCGCAAACGCGCTCCGAGGTCTGGCTGGCGCTGATCCACGGCGCCAACGGCATCACGTACTTCGTCGACACCTGGGAGCCGAGCTTCCGCGAGGACGGCATCTTCGCCAACGCGACGATGGTTTCGGCCGTGACCGCCCTGAACGCGCAGATCAAGATGCTCGCGCCCCAGCTCAACAGCGCGAACGTCGCCACTCTCGTCAGCGCCGCCAGCTCGAACACCGCGGCGCCGATCGATTTCATGGTCAAAGCCAAGGGCCAGACGCTGTATGTCTTCGCGGCGATCTCGCGCGCGGGGACGTCGACCGGTTCGTTCACGATCGCCGGTATGAGCGGAGGCGGCACGGCCACCGTCGTCGGGGAGAGCCGCACCGTGAAGATCGCCGCGGGAAAGTTCTCCGACAGCTTCGCGGCCAGCGACGTGCACATCTATCAGATCGATCTGATGGCCGCGAGCTGCCCGTAGATCGAGAAAAAAGCGGTAGGCTTCCGGCAATGCCATCCACGCAGCAGCGCTTCTTCGAAGACCTCACCGTCGGCCTTACGTTCCGATCGGCCACTGCGACGGTGACCGCGGAAGGGATCAAGTCGTTTGCCGCGGAGTTCGACCCACAAGCGTTTCACCTCGACGAGACAGCGGCGGAGACCAGCCTGTTCGCCGGGCTCGCGGCCAGCGGGTGGCACACGGCGGCCATCGCCATGCGCCTGTTCGTCGAGAGCGATCTCCGGCCGGCGGGCGGGACGATCGGAGCCGGTGTCGAAGATCTGCGGTGGCCGAAGCCAGTGCGCCCAGGCGACGTGTTGCACATCGAGGGCGAGGTCATCGACGTGCGCGCTTCGCGCTCGCGCCCCGAGCTGGGCATCGTGAAGCTGCGAGCCACCGCCTACAATCAATTGAACGAAGCGGTGCAAATCTGGACACCGGTGCTCATGGTCCGGCGGCGGCCCGTTTGAGATCGACTAGAGACTCTTCAAAATCAGGGTGGGCATTCTCACCAACCATCAGAATTCTGTGGTTTCGGTTGGATTCGACCGCGATTTCACTGTCCCTTCGACTTGGTCCGACAGTTGCTATTGCAACCAGCGTGAGACGAAACTCATATCTTCTTTTCCTCGGTGTTTGCCTCGCGCTGGGAAGTGGATGCAACTCATCGCTGACTGGACCCGACGCCGGCGGAAAGCCGTGCAGCGGAAATACCGACTGCGCCGCTGGGCAGTACTGCCTGGGGTTCTCGCAACTCTGTCCGACCACGAATTCCACCTACACAGTCGGCGTGGGAACCTGTCATCGCGACTGCTCGGCGGGTGCCTGCTCTTGCAGTAGCGCCGATGATTGCGGTCCCGGGGCCGAGTGTGACTCGGGCCGATGTGTCGCGCTCCACTTCAATTGTCCGCTAGAACCGACGACCTGTCCGCCGGGGTGCACGGTCGACCCAGCGTCCGACAGCGTCTGCGGCCCCATCTGCCGGTGCGAGGTGTGTCCCGCGGCAGACGCCGGCATCCCGGAGTGCCACTGGCCGACGAGCCTCGACGACGCAGGACCGGGCGGCTGCGGCGCTTCTCGCGCGCTCATCTCGTGCGACGGACCATCCGGGGGTTGCGAATGCATATCCGACGACGCGATGACCTGTCCTGCGCCCACGACATGCGGCCTGTCGTACGGCTACACCAGCTGCCAGGACCAATGCGCCGCCGGCGAATACGCGGTGGCCTGTGGCGGCCTTCCGCGGCCGGACGCCAGCTTTGTCGACCAGCAGCCACCCAGTGGCTGCCGCGCCGCCTCCGCCACTCCCGGCGGCGTCGCCTTCTATTGTTGCCCGTGCGAATCGCCCTGATCGCCTAGTCGTCCGCTGCTGCAGCGTCCGCTACCGACGGACGCGCAAGGTCGCCTTGACATGCAAGCAAATGCTTGCATATTAATCCAGCGATGAGCGACGCGGACCTCCTGTTCAAGGCGCTGGCCGATCCGGGGCGGCGAAAGCTCATGGACCGCCTGCACGCGCACGACGGGCAGACGTTGGGCGAGCTCTGCCAGCACCTCGCCATGACCCGGCAGGGGGTGACGCAACACCTTGCCGTGCTCGAAGCTGCAAACCTCGTGGCGGTGCAGTGGCGCGGCCGCGAAAAGCTGCACTTCCTCAACCCCGTACCGCTGCAAGAAATCTACGACCGCTGGATCCGCAAGTTCGAGAGGCCGCGCCTCAAAGCGTTGCGCGACCTCAAGCGCCGTCTCGAAGAGGGTGGCGAGGACTGAGATTCCACCCACAAACTGGAGAGGTCGCATTCGTGGAGAAACCGGCAGGTTGATAGTCGGACCGGAGCCGGTCTAATGTGACTTGACAGTAATATGACCATTTGGGTATATACCTGGATGTGGAGTCGTCGTTCGCGATCATCGCAGAGCCGAATCGCCGGGCCATCCTCGGCCTGCTGGCGTCGTCGGAACAATCGGTGGGCGAGATGGAGCGGCAGCTGCGGATGCCGCAGACCTCGGTGTCCAAGCACCTGCGCGTGCTGCGCGAGGCCGGGTTCGTGGAGTCGCGCGTCGATGCGCAGCGGCGCGTCTACCGCATCCGGCCGGAGCCGCTGATGGAGGTCGACGCCTGGCTCGCCCCCTTCCGACGCTTCTGGACGGTTCACGTCGACGCGCTCGAGCGCCACCTCGATCGGATGGCGCAGGCGGCGAAAGAAAAGGACCGGGGCAAAGAAAAGGACCGGGACGCGAAGGACAAGCCCGGGAAAGGAAAGACGCGATGAGCGCGCGAGACAGCTACACGCCCGGCCCCGCGGCCGGAGCCGACGTTCAAAAAGGCGGCGAGATGTGGACGCTGGTCCTAGTTCGAGAGCTGCGCCATCCGCCGGCGATGGTGTGGGAGGCGTTGACCGATCCGGCGCAACTCGCCGAGTGGGCTCCGTTCGACGCCAACCGAAGCCTGGCCACCGCGGGGCCGGCGACGCTGACGCTGGTTGGCGCGCAGTCGCCGCAGGTCTTCGAGACCGCGGTGAAGCGCGCCGAGGCACCGAAGCTGCTCGAGTACAGCTGGGGTGGCAGCGATCTCCGCTGGCAGCTCGAACCGCAGGGCACCGGTACGCGCCTCACGCTGTGGCACAGCATCGATCGCCGCTTCATCTCGTGGGGCGCCGCTGGCTGGCACATCTGCATCGACGTGCTCGACCGGCTGCTCGCGGGTGACCCGATCGGACGCATCGTGGGCGCCGACGCCCTGAAGATCGGCGCCTGGAAGCGACTGACCGCCGAGTACGCGGCGCTGTTCGGAGTCGAGAGCGCCAAGCAACCGCCCAACGCCCCCAAGCCCTGAGCCCAGGAGGAACCCATGGAAACGACCCTGCAGAAACCGGCGCTCGCCGCCGCGACGTCCACTCCGAAGACCAAAGCGAGCGCCTACTGGATCGTCACCGGGCTCTTCTGCCTGCAGATGAGCTTCACCGCCTACGCGCAGCTGCGCCTGCCGCAGGTGGCGCAGGCGTTCGAGCACCTCGGCTTCCCCGGCTACTTCCGGATCGAGCTCTCGCTCGCCAAGCTCCTCGGCGTGGTGCTGCTGCTAGCGCCGGTGCCGTCGCGGCTCAAGGAGTGGGCCTATGCTGGCTTCGCGATCGACGTCGGCTCGGCGATCATCGCTCACGTCTCGGCGGGCGACGGCGCGTCGGCGTGGGGCTGGGCCGCGGGCACCGGCGTGCTCTGGGGCCTGTCGTACTTTTTCTGGCGGCGCCTGCAGGCCAAGTAGTTACCAGACTAGGAGGCTCCCATGAAGAAGCCCGCCCCAGCGAAATCGGCCTCGGCACTGATCGACCAGAGAATCAGGGAACTAGGAGACTGGCGCAGCACGACGTTCGCCAGAATGCGGAAGCTCATTCACCAAGCAGACCCCGAGATCGTCGAGGAATGGAAGTGGATGGGGACGCCGGTCTTTTCCCACGGCGGCATCGTGTGCACCGGCGAGACGTACAAGAGCGTGGTCAAGCTGACGTTCGCCAAGGGAGCCTCGTTGAAGGACCCGGCCAAGCTGTTCAACTCCAGCCTCGAGGGCAACACCCGACGCGCCATCGACATCCACGAGGGCGAGAAGATCGACGAGGCGGCCCTGAAAGATCTCATCCGCGCCGCGGTGGCGCACAACCTCGAGGGCAAGAGCTTGAACAAGCCCAAGCCCCGGACCTCGGTCAAGACGCAGCAAAAGAAGAGGAGCGCGAACTCGACATGAAGATCAAGACGATGAATCTGTACGTGGATGATCAGGAGAAGGCCCTCCGTTTCTATACGGACAAGCTCGGCTTCGTGAAAAAGGCGGACTTCACCCAGGGGAGCTACCGCTGGCTCACGGTCGTATCGGCCGAGGAGCCGGGCGGCGTCGAGCTGGTGCTGGCGCCGAGCGCGTTCATGCCGGCCGCCAAGACCTATCACCAGGCGCTGCGCGAGCAGGGAATGCCGGCCGCGATGTTCTTCGTGGACGACGCCAAGAAGGAGCACGAGCGCCTGCAGGCGCTCGGCGTCACCTTCACCAAGCCGCCTACCAAGACCACCGGATCGACCATCGCCATGCTGGACGACACCTGCGGAAATCTGGTCCAGCTCACTCAGCTGGACGCCTGGACCAAGTAGGCCGTTCCGGAGGCGTGGACAGGCGGCGACGGGGCTGATAAATCCTCGGTCCATGAGCACCGGGAAGAAACTGTTCGTCGAGGATCTGGATACCGCTGGCAAGCGCGTCATCATGCGCGTCGACTTCAACGTCCCCCTCAAGGACGGAAAGGTCGAAAGCGACAAGCGCCTCAAGGAATCGCTGCCCACCATCGAGTATCTGCGAAAGAAGGGCGCGAAGGTCATCCTGATGTCGCACCTCGGCCGCCCCGACGGAAAGCGCGTCCCCGACATGAGCCTGCGGCCGGTCGCGGACGCGCTCGCCGCGCTGCTCGGCGCGCCGGTGGCGTTCGCCGACGACTGCGTGGGCCCGGTCGCGGAGAAGGCGGTCGCGGCGCTGCAGCCCGGCGGCGTGCTCCTGCTCGAGAACCTGCGCTTCCACGCCGCGGAGGAAGAGAACGACCCGGCCTTCGCCAAGCAACTGGCGGCGCTGGCCGACGTCTACGTGAACGACGCGTTCGGCAGCGCCCACCGCGCGCACGCCTCGACGGAGGGCATCACGAAGTTCGTGCCGAAGGCGGCGGCGGGCTACCTGATGAAGAAGGAGCTCGACTACCTGGGCGATGCGCTTGGCAATCCGAAGCGGCCGTTCATCGCGATCATCGGCGGTTCGAAGGTGTCGGGCAAGATCGACGTCATCAAGAACCTGCTGCCGCGGGTCGACAAGCTGCTGATCGGCGGCGGCATGACGTACACGTTCCTCAAAGCGCAGGGGCTGGAGATCGGGAAGTCGATCGTCGAGAACGACAAGCTCGACCTGGCGCGCGCGCTGATCGCCGAGGGAGGCGACAAGCTGGTGCTCGGCACCGACTGCGTGGTGACGGACAAGCTCGACTTCAAGGGTCGCACCGTCGGCGCGACCAAGGTCGTCGCCAGGAACGCCATTCCGTCGGATTGGGAGGCGGTGGACATCGGTCCCGAGACCGTGGCGGCCTTCACGCAGACGATCCTCGGCGCCAAGACCATCGTGTGGAACGGCCCGGTCGGCGTGTTCGAGATCGACGCCACCGCCAAGGGCACGATCGCAATCGCCGAGGCGCTGGCAAAGGCCACGGCCGCCGGCGCGACCACGATCATCGGCGGCGGCGACTCCGCCTCGGCGGTGAAGAAAGCCGGCGTCGCCAACAAGGTCTCGCACGTGTCGACCGGCGGCGGCGCCTCCCTCGAGTTTCTCGAGGGCAAGGTGCTGCCGGGCGTGGCGGCGCTGACCGAGCGCTGAGAAGAGTTACTGGCCCGATCCGTTCCGGTCCCCGCCCCCGTCCGCGGGGGAGGGTTAGGGAGAGGGCAAGCCTTGCGAGTGGAGCGTGCGCGGCAAGCCTTGCGAGTCGCAGCGTCCGGCGGACCCTCTCCCTAACCCTCCCCCCGCAGACGGGGGGAGGGGAATCGGATCCGTTCGTTGACTGATTACCCGCCGACCGGCGCGTCGGCCGGACCCGCGTCGGGGACGGCGGTGCAGGTGCCGGGCACTCCGGTGCCGCGGGCTCGGCCCGTGCAGGCCAGGCCGGTCGTGCACGTGCCGCCGTTGTTGGTCCCGCAGCACGGCTGGCCCGCGCCACCGCAGGTTCCACATTGGTTTCCCGCGATCGCGACCACACAGGCGAGTGGCGTCGTGCAAGCGACGACGCCGCCGTCGACCGCCTGGGTGCAGCAGGCCTGACCGCTGCCGCCACAAGGCCCACAAGTTCCCGCCATCCCCATGGCGGCGTTGCGACCCGCGCACGCCAGCATCGGATCCGAGCAGGTCCCGTTGTTGCCCAAACCGCAGCAGGCTTGTCCGCTCGCACCGCAGGTGCCGCACTGATTTCCCGCCGCACCGATGGTGCAGGTGAGGGGCGTCATGCAGGCGGTGATGCCGGCGTCAGCGGGCACGCCCACCGTCGAGCAGCAGATCTGGCCGGCGCCCCCGCAAGTGGCGCACATGCCTGGCACGCCCTGGTTCGCATTGCGGCCACCGCAACCGAGCCCGGCATTGCAGGTTCCGTTGTTGTTGTTGCCGCAGCAGATCTGTCCCGACGCCCCGCAGGTCGCCGCGCATACGTCGCCGGCCGCCGAGACGACGCAGGTGAGCCCGGTCGTGCACTCGGTCGCACCAGGGCAGCATGGTTGATTGGCGCCGCCGCACGCCTGACACATCCCTGCGCCACCGTCGACCTGACCGGTGCAGACGAGGCCGGTGCCCTGGCAGTTGTTACCGCCGCAACAAACCTGTCCCGCTGCGCCGCAGGTGCTGCTGCAGGTCCCGCCGCCGTTACCGGGCGGGTTGTCGCAGCCGAGCCCGGTGTTGCATACGTTGTTCGCGCAGCAGGCCTGGCCCGCGCCGCCGCAAGGCGTGCAGGCGTTCCCGCCGTCGGCGGGCAAACAGGCGAGCGCGGCCTGACACTGATTGGCGGCGCCGCCCTGACAGCAGGCCGTTCCAGACGTGCCGCAGGCGACGCAAGTTCCGCCGGCGCAGCGCGCGCCGCTCGCCGTACAGAACGTTGCGTTGCCGCCGCCTCCGCCGTCGGCGGTTCCGCCGCAACAGGTCTGCCCGACGGCGCCGCACGGCGTGCCGGCAGGTCCGGTGCACGAGCCGCTGCTACAGGTGCCGCTGACACCGGCTCCGGTGCAGGCCTGACCCGCCCCCGTACAGATGCGCGCATTGCCTCCGGCGTCGGTCGCTTGATTGATACAGCAACCGCCGCCGTTGCAGACGTTGCCCGCGCAACACGCCTCGCCGGGGGCTCCGCACGCGTTGCCCGAATTTCCGCCGGTCGCGCCGCTGTTGCCGCCGGCGCTGGTGATGCCGGTGTTGCCGCCGCTCCCGGATGAAGCGGACTTGCTCCCTCCGCAGCCGACGACGATCATGAAGACACCTGCCAACAGGCAGACGTTCCAACCGCAGTTCGTTCTCACGCGCTCGTGCTCGGTCATTTTGATCATTTGGAGAGAGCCTTCCTGTAGGTGTCCGACTCTTAGAGCGGGCGAACCTTGTCCTTCATCACACAAACGCGCACTTTTTCGTCGCGCCTGCCTGATTCCTGAGCTCTCGCGGCACTCAGTACGTTGGAGAGTTGTGCCTGGCTAGCGCAAGTAGCGGCGCAACCAGACGACGAGCGGTGCGGTCGCCTTCGCGTGGCCGAGCAGCCAGCGCGCCAGCTGCGGCCGATGCAACAGGCCGGCGGGCATTGCGGGAAAACGGCAAATGAGCCCCTGGTACTTGAGGAGCTCCGCGCGCGGGTGATCGGATGCGAAGCCCTTGGGGACGCGCGCGAACGTTTCGTAGGGACCGGGTTCGTAACCCTTCTTGCGCAAACTGGACATGATTCTCAGCAGCGCCGCTCCGGGTTTGCCGACGACGGCGCGCCGCCAGCGCTCGGTGCGGGTGGCGTCGAACTGGTAACAGCCGACGCCCACGAACTCCTCGTCGAGGCCGACGTGCAGATAAAGCACGGCGATCCCCGCCTGAGCGATGCGGTCACCGCCGAGCCGGATGACCCCCGCGATATGCGTCTTGTACGGCGTCTTGTCGGCCGAGAAACGCAGGTCCCGGTAGATGCGCAACACGCCGGGCTCGGCGACCTTGAACGGTTTGTATGCGGGCGCGAGACCGCGCGCGACTTCTCGAAGCAGCGTCATCGTCGGCTCGACCCAGACTGACTGGTAGCGCGGCTTGTTCGCGGTGAACCACTCCTTCGACATCTCGGACGCCAGCTCGTGCCAGAACTGCATGGCGTCGCGGTCGAAGCCGCCGAATGATGGTTTCACGGCCCCGTAGCGCGCTGATAGACGCGGACGTAATCGACTTCGTACGTCATCGGGAACGTCGTGTTGCTGGGATCGCCGCCGTTGGTGCCGCCCAGCGCCAGGTTGACCAGGATGTAGAACGTCTTCGTGTTGTACGGGTTGGTCTGCCCCGCGATGTTGGACGTCGAGACCGCATAGTCGTTGACGAGCTTGTCGTCGAGGTAGAGCGAGATCTTCTGCGCGTCCCACTCCATGGCCCAGACGTGGAAGTTGCTCGACCAGCTGGCCCCCAGCGACGGCAGCTGCTGCGCAATGCTGTCCCAAGTACAGTTGCCGCCCATCGGTGTGCACACATTGGCGAGCACCTTGCTGGCGTAATACTCCATGATGTCGACCTCGCCCGACTGCGGCCACGACGTGCCGCTGCCGAGGACCCAGAAGGCCGGCCAGCTGCCCTGGCGCGTGTCGATGCGCGCACGGATCTCGAAGCGTCCGTACTGGAACGCGTGCTTGCCCGACGTGGTCATCGACGTCGACGTGTAATCATAGAACTGGCGGTTGGTCTTCCAGTCGGTGCTGCCGGCGACGTAGTTCGGGTTGGCGATGTGCACCTTCTGCGCGGCGATCGTCATGATGCCGTTCTTCACGGTGGCGTTGTCGGGCTGGTACCACTGCAATTCCTGATTGCGCACGAAACCGCGCTCGTAGCCCCAGTTCGCGGTACTGGGCGCGCCGTCGGTGTCGAACTCGTCGGACCACACCAGCTTCCAGGTGCCGCCGTCGGTGACCTCGGTCTGCGGCGGGCCCGCCGCGTCGGTGACCGACCCCGAACCCGTGTCTTGAGTGGCGCGGTCGCGAGCCGCGTCGACGACGGCGCCGGCATCAGCGCCGCCGGTACCGGACGATCCGCCGCTACCGACGGCGCCGCCGGTGCCCGCGGGCGCGCCGCCCAGTCCCGGCGACCCGCCTGCCGAGCTCGGGCCCGCGGAACCCCCGCCGCCGGTGTGCCCGCCGGTCGGGGTCGTGGTGTCGGCCGAGCCGGCACAGCCCACACAACCGAGCGCTGCGGCCAGCGCGCCGGTGGCAACCAGACCGAGCCCACGCGACGCGGAACGAATCGACGACGACGGGACCGAGGAAGTCACGGGCTTCATGTTCGGCAGCTCCGAGCAAGGGTCTCCGCCGCCCACGCCAACCCCAGCGTTATACACGGAAAGCCAGGTGGAGCACATCACGCCGCGCGGCGGATGAATCCCCGCGCGTCAATGCGGAAACGTAATCGACGGGAAGCGGCCGCCCGAGGTGGTGCCATCGCCGTTGGGAACCGCGACACCGGACGCGCTACCGCCCGTGACCGACCAGCGCCAGACCAGCTGATCGCCAGGGCTGGCAGCGGCGGCGAGCCCGGCGACGTCGGCATCGTACTCGGTCGCGCGGTAGGTGCCGTCGGATCGCGGATCGAAGTGGTGTGCAAACGTCACCAGCGTCGTGTCCGTGCCGCCGTGACGCCAGATGAAGTCGTACTGGACCTCGCCGGAGCCGTAGACCTCGACGTCACCGACGAGATGCCAGTTTCCAGCGGGAATCGGGCCATTCAGCGGACCCGGCGCTTCGAGGGAGTCACCGACCCCCAGGAGTGGCCCTCAGAACCCTTGCGTTGGCTGGATCGTGCCCAGCTGCAGGTCGATCTCCGACGTCCGCTCTTCCATCCAGTACGTGATGCTGCCCGCTGCGTCGGGTGTCGGCCCCGCGCCGTCGGATGGGCCCGACGCGTCCGGCATCGGCGACGGCCCAGCGTTCTTCGAGCTGGAGCAGGCCGCGAGCACTGCGATGGCAACGACGGCGGCGGAGACGGATCGAACGGGAGTTGTCATTCTCATGGTGCGACCTCGAGCAAGAAGTGAGCGGGAAGACCTTCGAATTCGGCTTTCGGTGACAGGCCCGCGCGTTCGGCAGCCGCCAGCAACGGCGCACGATGCACGCGGCGGTTGCTGATCGCGATGCGCCCGGTTCCGGGCTTGAGAGCCGGCACGAGCTGGCGCAGGTAGGCTTCGCGATCGACGAGCAGATGATCGACCTCGGACAGCAAAATGAGATCGTAGCTCCCGGGCTCGAGCGCGGGATCGACCGGCGAGACCGCCCGGGTGACGATGGGCGCCTCGCCGGGGCCGGGGGCGCCGATGCGTTGCAAGCTGCTCCCGTTGGTGTCGGTGGCGACCACGCGTCCGTTGGGTCCCGCCGCCGCCGCCAGCCGATGCGTGAGGTAGCCGCCGCCTGCCCCCACATCCGCCACCACGGCGCCGGGCGTGATGTGCAGCGCCGCCACCAGCAAATCCGGACGGCGGTAGCGATCCTGAAGCGCGGCGCGGTCCGCTCCACCGGGCGAGCTCTGCGCGCGCGCCGTCGACGATAGGGTGCGGGAGTTCCCGCTTGAACGACAGGCCGCGGAAAATCCGATCGCCAGCAGAATTACCGCGCAGGCGCACGCCCATTGATGCCGTACACTCACGTCTCGAAAGGGCAGCCTACCAAAAACCCGCGCGAGAGGGAGCCGACATGAATCGACGTCAATTCCTGAAGGTCGGAGCCGCGATCCCGGCCATAGCGAGCGCGTCGCGCGCCGCGCTGGCGCAATCGCTGTTCGCGCCCAAGCGGGGAACGACCTGGCGCACATTCGATGTCACGACGCGAATCGACGTGAAGAACGCGCCCTCGGGCACGACGCGCGCTTGGCTGCCCGTACCGTCGGTGAATTCGTCGTACCAGCGCGTGCTCGACAACGACTGGTCGGGCAACGCCGCGACGGCGAAGGTCGTCCACGATGAGAAGTACGGCGCGGGCATGCTCTATGCGGAGTGGCCCGACTCCATTGGCCAGCCCGTGGTCGAGGTGCGGAGCCGGGTCCAGACACGCGACCGCGCCGTCGACTTCGCGGCCCGGCCGGCGACGGTCGAGCCGCTCTCGCCGAAGATGCGCGCCCTCTACACCTCGGCCACCGAGCATATGCCGCTCGACGGGATCGTGCTCGAGACCATGAAAACAGCCATCGGTGGCGCGCGGACCGACCTCGACAAGGCGCGCGCGATCTACGAATGGGTGGTCACGAACACGTTTCGCGATCCCAAGGTTCGTGGCTGCGGTCTCGGCGACGTGAAGACCCTGCTCAGGACCGGCACGCTGGGCGGCAAGTGCGCCGACCTCAACGGGCTCTACGTCTGCCTCTGCCGAGCGGCCGGGATCCCCGCGCGCGACGTGTACGGCGTGCGGGTCGCAAAGTCTCAGTTCGGCTATCGCAGCCTGGGAGCGAGCAGCGAAGTCATCACGCGGGCGCAGCATTGCCGCGCCGAGGTGTATCTCACCGGCTGGGGCTGGGTGCCGGCGGATCCCGCCGACGTGCGCAAAGTGGTGCTCGAAGAGAAAGCGACCCAGCTCGCCGTCGACGACCCGCTCGTGCAGGCGGTACGCTCCAAGCTGTTCGGCGCGTGGGAGATGAACTGGCTCGCCTACAACACCGCCGGTGACATCGCGCTGCCGAACGCGCGGGAGCCGGGCCGCACATACCTCATGTACCCACAGGGTGAAACCGCATCGGGCGCGATCGACAGCCTCGATCCGGACAACTTCCGCTACACGATCACGGCGCGCGAGATCACGACCTGAGCGCTACCGGCAGTACTTGGAGACTTCCGGTACCAGCGACTCCTGAAACGGATCGGGGTTCGGGCGCGACGCCGTGGTGGTGCCGATGCCCATGAACGCGGCGAAGCGGCCGCTGCAGCCGGTGCAGGTGGTCACGCTGGGGTTGCCGCCCGCGCAGCATTCGATGCCGAACGGGTAAGGGTCGTTGGCGTTGGCCGGACGCGGGTACGCGCCGCCGAGCAAGTGGGATAGCAACCCGGTCACCATCGTTCCGGCGACGCCGGTGCCCGCGCAGTAGTTGGAGATGTAGACCGCGTTGGCGCCGCCGTTGCCGGTGGCGTTGTAGAAGTAATACCAAGCGGCGAGCGCGATGTTGCACACGGGGTCCTTCATGAAGGACAGATAAGTGGTCCCGCCGGCGGTAGCCCAGAAGGTCGCGGTGTCGGCCTGCGTGGTCAGCGCCGCCGGCCAGGTGCAACCGATCGCCGCCATCTTGGGCATCGGGCCGAAATAGTTGAAGTCGTGCACGGTCGAGCTGAACCGAATCTGTAACAAGCCAACGGTGGGATCGTTTGCGGTACCGCCGGTAATCGCGCGCGTCGAGTATGAGTCGTTCACCACCTCGGTCGGTACATACGAGCTCTCGGCGACGATCGCCGACGTGAGCACGGCTTCGCACTTGCGCAACCAGTTGGTCTCCATCGGCGCGAACTCGACGCAGGTCATCGCGATGGCG
>Ga0265342_10002060_pt1 | contig 17851 bp, 13 predicted proteins | sample 4CB327metaG_FD_203125 | JGI IMG/M metagenome (GOLD analysis project Ga0265342, IMG submission 203125) | Rhizosphere microbial communities from Carex aquatilis grown in University of Washington, Seatle, WA, United States - 4-CB3-27 metaG | ecosystem: Host-associated > Plants > Roots >...
TCGCGCTGCCGGTCGTAGCCAGCGCCAACGCCAGCGCCGGTCGGCCGCCGCACGCGTTCCAGCATCATCCCAAGAACGGCCACAGTGACGGCAACAACCGCGGCCCTCACGGCGGCGGCCTGAACGGGGGCGGTGGTGGCAACGGTGGCCGTCGTCGACGGCGGCGGCGCCCGAACGGAGGCGGGCCGAGCGGCGGCGGCGGCGGGCGGCCGTTGCGCAGCGGTCGCGACGGAGGCGAGCGCAGCCGCGAACGTGGCCCGCGCCTGCCCGGCTTCTACAACCCCGGCGGCGACTAGAGAGATCGACGCGACTACGCGGCTGACTTGAACCACGCGACGAAGCGCCCGATCCCGTCGTCGATCGAGACGCGCGGCGCGTAGCCCAGCTTCGTGCCGGACAGCGCGAGGTCGGCCAGCGTGCGGCGCATGTCGCCCGGTTGCTCCGGTCGCCATTCGATGGTCGGCTTCTTGCCCAGCGCTTGCGAGATCAGCTCGACCAAACGGAGCAGCGACGTCGTGCGCGAGCCGCCCAGGTTGTAGATGCGGTAGCCCGGCACGCGCGCGCGCGTTTGCTCGTCGATGGCCGCGACCGTGCCGTCGATGATGTCGTCGACCCAGGTGTAGTCGCGCGACGTGCTGCCGTCGCCGAAGAGCTCGATCGGCTGGCCAGCGTCGATGAGGCGCGTGAACTTGTGAATCGCCAGGTCCGGCCGCTGGCGCGGGCCGTAGACCGTGAAGAAGCGCAGGCAAGTCACGTCGAGCGACTGCAGGTGGTGCGCCACGAACGCGGACAGCTCGCCCGCGCGCTTCGTCGCCGCGTAGGGCGACGCCGGCTTGCCGCACGGGTCCGACTCGCGAAACGGCACCGCGCTGTCGACCCCGTAGACCGACGACGACGACGCGAACACCACGCGCGTGACCCGATTTTTCCAGCACGCGTCGAGCAGGCGCGCCGTGCCGGTGACGTTGACCTCGCTGTAGCGCAAAGGATCCGCGATCGACGGGCGCACCCCCGCCAGCGCCGCCAGGTGCACCACCGTGTCGGGCCGCGCCTCGGCGAACCCGCGCGCGAGGTCGTCCGACGACGTGATGTCGCCTTCGACGAAGCGGAACTCCGCGCGCGCGCGCAACGGCGCCAGGTTGCCTTCTTTCACCGCGCGCGGATAGAACGCGTCGAAGTTGTCGAGGCCGACGACGTGATCGCCGCGCGCGCAGAGACGCTCGGCGAGATGCGAGCCGATGAATCCGGCTGCTCCGGTCAAGAGGATCCGCATGCGCGCGAAGAATAACGGCCGGCGGGCGATTTGTCGCGGGCCGGCCGCGCGTCAGCGTCGGGGCTCGGCCAGCATCCGGGAATCGGTCGCGGGAGCGCGCAGATGCAGCAGGAACTCGACGTTGCCCTTGCCACCGGTGATCGGCGACGTCGTGCGCCCCAGGACGCCATAGCCGAGACCGGCGGCGGCCGCTTCGATCTCGGCGAGAGCGCGGGCGCGTGCTGTCTCGTCGCGCACGATGCCGCCCTTGCCGATGTGGGCGCGCCCGACCTCGAACTGCGGCTTCACCAGAGTGACCAGGTTCGCGCCCGCGCGCCCGAGCGGCAGCAGCGCCGGCAGCACCAACCGGAGCGAGATGAACGAGACATCGACCACGATGACGTCGACCGGCTCCGGCAGGAGATCCGGCGGCGCCAGGCGGATGTTCGTGCGGTCCAGCACCCGCACCCGCGCATCCGACGCGATCTTCCAGTCCAGCTGCCCGTGTCCCACGTCGACGCAGTAGACCCGCCGCGCGCCCGATTGGAGGAGGCAGTCCGTGAACCCGCCCGTGGACGCCCCGACATCCAGCGCCACCTGCCCCGCCACGTCGACTGCGAACGTGGTGAGCGCATGCGCCAGCTTGAGCCCGCCGCGCGAAACGTAGGGCATCGGCGCGCTGCGCAGGCGCAGCTCGACCGCTGCATCGACCAGCTCGCCGGCCTTTTCAACCGGCCGATCGCCCGCCAGCACTTCCGCCGCCAAGATCAGCGCCCGAGCCTTTTCACGCGAGGGAGCCAGACCCTGCTCGACCACCGCCAAATCCGCCCGGATGCGAGACCCATTGCGCCGCTGATCCGGTGCCACGGGTCGATTCTTACCACCTTCGGTTGCAAACTCGATCGCCCTGCGTAGAATGTCGCCGCGGTCGAGGCACCCCGGAAGACCGCGATGGGGCTGTAGCTCAGCTGGGAGAGCGCCTGAATCGCACTCAGGAGGCCGACGGTTCGATCCCGTTCAGCTCCACGATATTGCTGCTGTTTTTTGCAACGCAGGGCTCCGCGGTAATGAAATTCGGCGAATCATTACCGCGCCTGGGGGTGAGGCTCCGACTGTTTTGAGGCGAGCGGCGGTGCCTTGGCGTTCCCGCGAGCACGCCCAGAACGCGCCGCTGATCGGCGCTGGTGATGGCTTCACGCGAGATGTAGCTCTCGCGCGAGGTGGTCTCCGACTCGTGACCGAGAGCTTGGGCCACGACGTGAGTCGTTGCCCCTCTCTCGACCGCGAGCGTCCCGTGGAGGCCGCGCATCCCGTGCGCGGTCACTTGGGGCACCTTGGCGACCTTGCAGATGCGCTGCACCCACTCCCGAGGCCAGTCCCGCCAGTGCCGCCCGAACAAGAGATCGGTCGGCTTCTTCCCCTTGATGATGTCGCGTAGGTACGGCTGCAGGAACTCGGGGACCGGAAGCGTCCGCTTGCCCGCCTCCGTCTTCGTCTCCGGGATCCACAGCAACTGCCCTTCGTCATCTAGATCGCGAACGATCCGGCTCACGATCTCCGACGCCCTCATCCCCATCACCAGCGACATCATGGCCGCCACGGCCCCCGCGTCACCGCGATCGGCAAACTCGAGCGCCTTCACCTGCCACCTCCGCGCCTCATCGATGCGGAGCTGGGCTTTCCCGTGCCTCCGCTTCCCCACGCCAGTCACCTCCTCAAGCGGGTTGCGCGCGAGCCATCGCTTCCCCACGCACCACTTCAGGAACGACTTCGCTTCAGCGAGGATGTTTCGGTGCGAGTCGACGGCAAGCGGTCGCTTCGTGGTCGGCCTCGGGCTCGTCCGCAGGGCTTCGTAGTAGGCCTTGCAGCGTACCGGCGTGAGCTCGTCGACCGGAAGATCCTCCTCGGAGAAGAAGATCCCGAGCCGCCAGGCGGTGGCTTCGATCGACCGTTGCTTGTTGCCCTTGTCGTTCCTCATGTACGTCTCGTACTTTGCTCGCGCGTCCGCCATCGTCAGCCTCCCCGCCCGCGCCAACTCCCGCCTCAGCGACTTGACGACCTGCCGTGCCTCTTCTTCCCTCTCATAGTCCGTAACAGTCTTTTCGCCTCCTGCTGCGACCAGGAAGACTCTCCATCGGTTGTAGTGTCGGTAGGGTCCGAGCACGCGCTCGGGTTTGCTTCTTCGCGCCATGGGTCCTTCTCCTTTGTTGGGCGCGGAGAAACGTCAGCGGGATCGACGCTACCACGTCCTGATAGAAGCGCTGCCAGCTCCCTGGCCAGAAAAGGCGCGAGCACCTCGGCTAAGTGACGGACGTCAGCCAAGCTGGGAGCCGGCGTTCGCCGGTCCTCCTCGGGTTCCGCTCGGATGGTCTTTGCGGGACGGATGCTCACCGCATGAACCGGTCAGCCACGGGGATTGTTCGTGGGCTTCGGCGGCGAACGTCGACGGCGGTGCGCGCCGGAACGGGTGGGCGTGCCGGCCCGCGTGACTCCCGTCGCGGTGCCGCTATCCGCGACTTGAAGAGCACCCAGCGATCGCGCCGACTCCACCAGCCCCGCGACCTGCTTCGAGACTGCTCCGAGGAAACCTCGCAAAGGCATTTGCCCTTCCGCGATCCGACGCATGGCGGCTTCCCAGAGCGCGGTCATGTCCGGGCGCGTGGTCACGTCGGGGAGGGTGCGGATGAGCGCGCGGCCGAGCGGCGTTGAGGTGACCTGGCGTCCCCGCTTCTCGATGAACCGCCGATCGAAGAGCGTCTGGATGATGGCGGCTTGCGTGGCGGGCGTGCCGATCCCGTCCGTCTCGCGAAGGAGCTGCTTGATCTTGGGATCGTGCACATAGCGCGCGATCCCGCTCATCGCCTCGATGAGCATCGCATCCGTGAATCGCTTCGGAGGCGTTGTTTGCTTCTCGCTGATGATCACTTCGTCGCACGTGATCCGCTCGCCTTCCTCGAAGGCAGGCAGCGCGCCCGTCGATCCGTCCTGGTCGGCGCTCTGGTTCTCTTCGTCGTCGGGAACGCGCGCGACGAGCGCCCGCCACCCTTCACTGCTCGGCTGCCGGCCGGAGGCACGGAAGCGCTCGCCTTCGACGACGATCTCGAGTTTCGTCTCGTGGTACTCGAACGGCGGATAGAACTGGGCGACATACCGGCACGCCACCAGTTCGTAGACGCCGCGTTCCGCGGCCGAGAGAGCGGCCAGCGACTTCGTGACGAGGGTTGGGACTATGGCGTGGTGAGCGGTGATCTTCTGGTCATTCCATGCGCGAGAGCGTCGCGACCGGTCCGCTGATCCCGTGGCAGCGCGAAGCGACGGAACATTGCTCGCGATGACCCCGAGCACCGCCGCCGCCTGATCGTGCTGGCCTTCGGGCAAGTACGTACAGTCGGACCGAGGATAAGTGAGCAGGCGATGCGTCTCGTAGAGAGCCTGGCAGGCGTCGAGGGTCTGCTTCGGAGCCAGGCCGAGGTGCTTTCCGGCATCGATCTGAATGTCGGGGAGCGAGTAAGGGAGCGGCGGTGCCTCGGACTTCTTCTCACGCGAGCAATGCGCGACCAGGCCGCTCAGTCCGACGGTCTTCGTCCGAATGGCGAGCGCAAGTTCCCTGTCTACCAACCGCCCAGCATCGTCGACGATCCCTACCGCGTCTTTTGGCAGCTGCCAGATCGCCGTGAACCGACCGCTCGCGCACTGGATGTCCGCGCTGACCGCGTAGTAAGTCCGGGCCTCGAAGCACTCGATCTCGAGATCGCGGCGAACGATCAGTCCGAGGAGCGGCGTTTGCACCCGGCCGACGGAAAGAACGCCGTCGTATCCACCGGCGCGCCCGAGCAGCGTGTAAAGGCGCGTGAGATTGATGCCGTAAAGCCAATCGGCGCGTTGCCGAGCAAGAGCGGCCTCATAAAGTCCACGGTAGCGGTCATTGCTCTTGAGGCCTGCCAGAGCCTTCCGCACCGCGGACTGATTGAGGTCAGAGATCAGCAGACGGTCGACTGCCCCACGGTAGCCAAGGAATTCGAGAACCTCGTCGACGAGGAGCTGCCCCTCTCGATCGGGATCGCCAGCGTGGACGACGCGCGCGGCGAGGGGCAGCAGTGCTTTGATCGTCTTGAGCAAATCGGGCGCCGAGACAGCCAGCTTCCACTCGTCCGGTGCGATCGGCAGGTGCTCGATCCGCCACTGCTTGAATTTTGGGTCGTACGCATCGGGCGGCGCGGGCTCGAGGATGTGCCCGGCGCACCAGGCGACCTGATCGCCGGGGCCGCACTGAAAATAGCCGTCTCGACGTTGGGCAGGCCCCGGCAATGCATCCGCGATAGCGCGGGCGAGGGACGGTTTCTCTGCAATGAAAAGACGCATTGCCAACCACCGGCGAAGTGCGCCAGGCGCATGCTCAAACAAAACGTGCGCCCGGCGATGGGTTTACATGTCCCGTTCGGCACCCTTGCGCGATCGGGATTTCCTCGAGCTCGGCGTCGCTGCACTCCTCTCCGGCTCGGGCGCTGGAGGCGTTGGCTCGCGCATCTTGTGTTCCCGCGCCTGCGCACGCTCGAGCACCTGGAACTTCTGGCAATCGATGGAGGAGACCCTTCGCTCGCGGCCCTCGTCACCGGGGACAGCGCGGTGGCGGAGCGTGCCATCGACGGCGATGCTGTCGCCGGCGTGGATGTCGCGCGCAGCCTCCGCCGTCTTGCCCCAGAGGGTCACGTTGTGCCAGTCCTCGCGCTCTCGGCTGGTGCCGCCCTTGCCAGTGACCGTCGTGTTCGTGGCAATGCTGAGCATTGTCATCGCGGTGCCGTTCTCGAGCGAGCGCGTCTTTGGTTCCTCGCGCACCACGCCAACCAGGCGGGCGTCGTTCTTCGACAAGGTGTGGTCAAGATTCTTCTCGGCCTTGTCGACGTGGAGCTCGGTTACGCGGTTCTTGAGACCATCCTTCTCGTAGCTGTTGATGCGTAACGAGCCGGTGAGCGCGACCGAGTCCCCCTTCGAGAAGTCCCGGGCGATGTCCTCGGCCACCTGGCCCCACGCGACCGCGTTGTGCCACTCGGTGCGCTCACGGATCTCTCCACCTCTGTCGGTGAAGCGTTCGGCTGTGGCCACGGCCAGTCTGACGTATGGTGTCTGCTCCTGGGTGTACTGCAGCTCGGGTGGTTTGCCGAGCCGCCCGACGAGCTCGGCAGTGCTGACGTGTTCACGGTTCATTGCATTGCTCCTTGTTGTTGCGAGTAGGGAACCAGGACGATGTCTTTCGTGACCAGGACGTTCACGGTGTAGCCGGGCCTCACCTTGATCGTCGGCTGAATGGCCAGGTTGCGTTGCGTGATCTGCTGGCCGGCCTGATTCTGGCTGGCGCCCGCGTTGTTGGCCCACAGTTGCGGCACGGTCGGCGTGAAACCGCTGACGTCCCCCTGGCTGCGCTCGGCCGTCGCCGAGAGGAGTGTCCCCAAGGCGACGCCCGTGATGATTCGCCACCAGTGATGATCGACGCTGTCGCTGAAACCCGCGTAGCCGGAGAGGTCGACGCCCGGCATGCACTCGAGGGCGATCGAGACGCCATCCGGACGAATGAGGCGGTTCCAGCACACGAGGAGCCGTTCCTGCCCGAAGGCCACCGCGGAGTCATAGGTTGCGATCAGCCGCGATCCCTGGGGAATGAGGAGGTAGTTCCCCGCGACGGTGTCGTAGACGTTTTCTCGGACCTGGCCGATGATCTCTCCGGGGAGATCGCTGTTCAGACCGGTGATCAACGTGGCCGGCACGATGGTTCCGGCTTTCACCTCGTAGGGGCTGCGTGGCGTGATCAGCGGCTGCGAGAGGTAGGTTGCGTTGCTCGCGCCGTCGCGATTGAGGAAGTCGTTCTTGTGCTGCTGCATATTCGGATCGGCGTTCGCGCCGGTGAGGCTCGGGGGCGCGAGGGCCGGCGACGCTGGTTGCCCGCCGATCGGGGCCGCGCCCCCGCTCCCAGCGGCAATGGGCAGCGCGATCGACGAGGAGGCCTGCTCGGCTTGGACCGGGTTCTCTAGATCCACCAAGATGGCCGAGTGGAGGGCCTTGGCCCGTTCCTCACGAGCGCCTCCGATGACCGGATCTCGTGGTCCGTCGGCATACGCGGCGCTCTGCCCTGCGCCGGGGCCGGCGGGACGGTGCGACCCGCTCAGCGGGGGCCCGAGACGCGGCGGCGCGTGGAGGTCGCCGTTGTTTCCCGGCGCGTTCTCGACGGCCTCTGCAATCTGGACGTTCTTGGCGGGCGACTCGGCCAGGGTCGGTGCCGGCACATCGCGGTGATCGCCATGAGGGCTAAAGGCCACGATGAGCGCGATTCCGACGGCGACGCCGAGAATCGCAACGCTGGCGACGATTGGACCCTTCTTGAGAGTTCGGCCCTGGCCTTTTTCCAGGCGAAGGCCGGGATGGTCGGCTGGAAGCTTCGAGGCGAAGGTCATGCCCGTGGCAGTCGAGGTGGCGGCGTCAGCCCGAGACGTCGGGAGGGCCGGCGAACCGTTGACGTCGAAGCTCGGAGGGTTCAAGTCGCGCTTGGTGGTGTCGTCGTGCATGGGCGGCTCCTTCGCTGCGGCTAGCGCGTGCGGACGATGCGGACGATTTCCTGGTTCTGCTGCCCGAGGCGCAGCTCCGCCGCGTCGAAGAGACGGTCGACGATGTATGTGTCGTTCTTGACCCGGTAGTTCACGAGCTGGGTCTCGCCGCCGCTCGAGATCACGAACAAAGCGGGCGCTTCGCGATCGAGCATGGCCGAGGGAAATCTGACGAACGTCTTGTGTCCATCGTCGAAGACCTGGGTTGGCAACCATTGGGGCTTGCCGCTCATGACGGCGAGGCCGTAGCCGAAATTGAGCTTGTCGATGCTCACGTTGCTCGCCGTGGTGGTCTGCGCGAGCGCCTGCTGCTGCCCGAGCGTCGTCTCGAGCTGCGCGATCTCGTCCTGCGGGTAGCGCCAGGCCACCGCGGCCATGTACGTGTCGTCGTACGAGTGCAGCTCGAGGATGTACCAGCGGCGGTCGGTGTTGATGGCGAGCGTCGTGTCGAGATCGGGCCTGGTGGGCTTGATGTAGATGTGCTGCTGCTCGGTGCCCGAAGTCGACGAGCTCCCGCGAGCGAGAACCCAGCGGATGTTGTCGCCCGTCGCCGGTTTCCCAACGAGGCGCTCCCCGAGCTGAAGCTGGATGTCGGTCAGCCGCTGCGGCGCCGTGTAGATCTGATAGAGCGCGCCGGGGCTGTAGTCATAGGTCATGACCGCGTTGAAGAACGCCTCCGTCGAGGGGCCCTCGGTCGCTTTGCGGTTGGCTTCGCGGATAACGTCCGACGGGCGCCGTCCGCCCGACGGCGTCTTGTGATTGGGTGAGGCGACCGCAGGCGCAATCCGCTTCAATTGCCCCGGCAACGGGAGTGGAGTCGGCACCTGCACGATGGCGGGCCTCGGCGGCTCCTCCTTGATCGGAGTGGCTCTCACGTATCGCGGCGGCGCCTGGTGCGCCGCGCATGCGGCGACATCGAGCACGACCGACGCGAGAAGCAGCGAGCGGAACGCGGAGCGTACGCGGTTCATGGTGTGGTGGTCCTTCCTGCGTCTGAAAGACGCGCCCAATGGAACTCGTCGATGAACAGTCCGAGCGGATTCGATGCGAGCTCCTCCTCCGAGTCCGGAACGCGGAGGAGGATCCGAAAGTTGCCGCGCCAGGTGCTCGTTCCCGTCGGGTTGCCGTGGTCATCCCAGTCGGTCTCGATCCACTCGACCTGCCATGTCTCTCGCGAGATCGAAACGACGACATTCACCTGGATGCTGACGCGAACCTGCGCTTCGATCTGCTTGAATGGGTCGCTCTCTCGTACGTAGGCGTTGAGCTGGTTTGCCGCGTTAGGAGTGACGAGCCTGTAAGCGTCGAGCCAGTCGCGCTTGAGAACCGCGACATCGGACGAAATCTCTCTCGTGTCGCTGACGAATCGCCGCAGGTGGTATTGCAAAGACGCGGCGCTGGGCTTGAAGTCGCGAAGCGCGGTCTTGTCGGCGGGACCCAGATAGGTGGCCGCGCCCAGCTTGTCGACCTCCACGATGTGCGGGACGGCTTTGGGTTGTGCTCCGAGGATGATGAGTCCCACGGTAGACACGAGAAGGAGTGCGAGCTGTCCGAAGGCAATGAGGCGCCAGTTCGCCGCCCGCACGACCGCGTCCCCCATCCTCCGATCCCATTCCTGGCGCGCTCTCTGGTAGGCGGTCTCGGCGGGCTCACTCGGCCGCCAGGAGGAGACTGCTCGTTTCACGCTGCCGGTATCGGCCGAGGCCGGCGAAGCGTGATGTCTCAGTTTTTGAGCGCCCAGAGCTGGGCAGCTTCACGCAACGCTTTCGTCCGCCTGGACACCAAGATCACTGCGGCGGACGATAGCAGCGAGGCGAGCTACCGGATCCGTAGCAAGGTAACCGTCCGACCGACGACGTCGTGACGGCGGGCGCGACTCGGGGTACTCGGGTAGAGTGAGGCGAAGGCCGGGCGTCAGCCCGACGGCCGCCACTTGTGGGGCAGCAATTCGTCGAGTCCTGCGGCGGGGTGGGATCCGATCCGGCCAAGGACGTCGGTCAGGTACGCGATGGGTTCGACCCCGTTCGCCTCGCAGGTGGCCGTGAGCGAGTAGAGGCCGGCGATGTTGTCGCCGGCTTCCTCGTGGCCGACGAAGAGAAAATTCTTTCGGTTATGCGGATCTCGCCATAATCGAAAAAACTGGCTCTTCGTCGGCAACGACGACGCCGCTGAAGTCAACGCCGCCTTCGTCTCCCTGCTCGCGAGCTGCCAGCTCCACGACCTCGAGCCCTGGGCTTACCTGCGCGACCTCTTCTGCCTCCTCCCGAGCTGGCCCGTTCGCCGCGTTCTGGAGCTCGCCCCGCTCAACTGGAAGCAGACCCTCGAGGATAGCGACGCTCAGCAGCGTCTCGACGCCAACATCTTCAGGCGGGCGACCATCGGCTTGCTCGACCAACATCCCCCGACCAAATAGCACCTGCCGCGGCTACCGTCAGCGACGGTGTTCGCCGAACGGATACCGAACTTCTGGCACATGACGCCGTCCACGAAATCGGGGGAAGGTCAGGCACCAGACATCGCCAATGAGGACGCTCTTGCGCTCGTACCGCGCGGCCAGGAAAGTGGCTACCCAGTTGCTGTCTCTCGAACGCGCCACCTTCCCATACTTGTCTGCCCCGACAGGACCTCAAGCGAGTGCTACTTTATTGCGACGCTCCGCGTAGCCGAAATGCTGAACTGCTGAAAGCCTCCGTCGCTCATCAGCGTGCCGATACTGGTCATTGACAGCGAATAGGTACCTAAAGCGAAAGGCGCGCCGCCCGAAGCATCAGGCGGTGACGAGCCCAAATAGTTCCGTCCACTCCAGACAAATGAAGACCGATACGTTCCCGCGTGGAGGGTCGTGAACATCGGTGGCGACACCGGACAAACACCGGGGTCACAAATGCAATACTTCTGGTCACCTCCGCCAAGTTCTTCGAAAACAATTAACCCGCTGGGCCCAGGGGTGTTTCCACAGTAGTGAGGAACCGAGTTTACCCCCGACAAGTCGACCTCGATCACGACGTCGTAGGGGATCATTATGGTCGCGAGGGCTTCATTCAGCGAGAAGCCACAGGGGCCGTCTGGAAAGGAAATCCGTACGCCCGCAAGCGTGGAAATCGAGCTCTGCGTGCTACACACAGGTTCCATAGCCTCTGGTAAGGCGTCGGTGGCTGTTGACACAGGTCGCTCTCGGCAGGCCGAGCAGAACGCGAGCGCCAGAACAATCGAAAGGCAACCGATATCTCTCGCCGTTCTTGTTTTCCATCGCATCCCAGGTGACCTTTGGTCAGAACGCCGCACGTTTCAGTGTGTTGGACGCACAGTGATTAATGGTGACCCTCACCGTAGGTCCACACCTCGTCGTGCTCTCATTTCTAGTAGTACATTCCCTCGTAAGGTTTGAAGAGGTTCTACCCGCTGCCGCCGGTCCCACCGGTACAGTGTGTAGTCAAAGCGCGGGCGCCGCGATCTTGACCGTAATCTAGGACCCTCGGCGCCTCCGTAGTCGCCGAGACGGATCTCGATGAGTCGAGCCGTGTCAGCATCGAACGTGAGAATGCGGACGAATTCGGTTGCACCCAGGTCGTAGGTCCAGATGTCGCGTGTGGTTACCCACCACCGTCCTTTCAGTCTCTGCCTCACCTGCTGCCTCACCTGCGAAGTGGGCGCGCCGCAGTACTCGCGAACGTACTCCTCCGTATCGCGTAGTTCGATAATCCTGCCGCCGCATCGGAACGAGTCGGCGTAGGCAGGTCGCGACACGATAGCGATGAACACAAGGACCGTCAGCTTCATCAGCAAAGTTAACACGACCGCCCGCCAGTCGGCCCCTGGTATTGTGATGCGGCAGAGGAGGGGGCACGATCAAAGTCACGAACCAGTGGCTGCCATCGAACCGCAGCGGCGCCTGACCGGGCCTCCACGGGCGGCGGGACCGTGGGCCACTCTGCAAGCTCAGACCGTCGATCCGGGCGATTGTTTCCAACTTGATCCGGGTGCTCCGCGGGGGCCGCCGCCTCCGACGGTGGCCTCCTTGTCGATCTGGAGTTGACCCAATTTAGTGGACCACATTCTCAGCTCAGATGCGTGTAGAAGGTGCCGCATGTCAAAGACGGAAACGAAGCGGGTCCGCCGCGGCCACGCGCGTGCGTGGTTCAAGGCTGAGGCGATAGCTCTGTAGGAAGAACCGGCCGGGCGAAACGGCAGGCTAGCGCGCCTCTCCATTCGCGACATCGTCTCTCGAAGCCCGCCTCCAGCGGGCTCTGATCGGTTCGTACATGGACGCTCATCTACAGCTCGCTCCTGTCCCTGTGGCGAGGGCAGCTGGGGTCTGCGTGGGACTGGGGATCAGCCGAGCGACCCTATACCGGAGCACCAAGTACCCGCCGTCGGACGTCATGTCGCGCGATCGGAATGCGCGCTTGGCCACTGGTGTCTCCACTCCCACGAAGCGGAGATCGTGCCTCCGCTTTGTGTGAAACGTGAAGGACATTCTCCGGGCGTGAAGCAACTCCCCGGCATCATGCCAGGCCGCCCTAAAGGAATGAGCCCACTGAGAAACCGATAGAATTCAGATTCGTAGGACGTGATGATATCTCGCTCCGCCAGCCGATCCGCCATCGGCTCCGGAGGCTCTGCGTCAGAAGACGCAGAACAAAGCGGCGGGATCGCAGTGCGAGGTGCCGGTGCAGACCTCGCAATTGAAACCGGCGAACCCGCACGCCGCGTTGGTCACGCCGCGCTGACAGGTGCCCGTCGAGTCGCAACACCCGGTGCAATTGCCGCTGCTGCATGGCGCTCGAGAAACGCAAAACAACGCACTTGGGTCACATACGGAGGTGACGCCGTCGCAGATCTCACAGGAGAATCCCCCGAAGCCGCAGCCATCGTTGCCGAAGCCGAGGTGGCAGACGCCGTCAGGCGTGCAGCAGCCGCTGCAGTTGTCGGGCCCGCACGATTGCGCGATTCGGCAGGCATGCATCGTGTTGTCGCAATGAGCGCCGCCAGTGCAAGGAGTGCACGCGCGGCCGCCGGCGCCGCAGGCGGCGGCCGTAGTCCCGAACTGGCATTTGCCACTAGCGTCGCAGCAGCCGTTGCAGTTGGTCTCATCGCACTTCGGCTTGGCCTGGACGCAGAACCGCGCGGACGCGTCGCAGGTGGTCCCGGGGCCGCAGACCTGGCACGCGAGACCGTTTGCGCCGCAGGCGTCGTTGGTCCCGCCCAGGTGGCAGAGGTTGTCGGTCCCGCAGCAACCGCCGCAGTTGCTGGGAGTGCAGATCGGGCGCACCACGCACGAATTCGACGTCTGATCGCAGATGGATCCAGTGGCGCAGGTCTGGCAGTTGAACCCGCCGTGGCCGCAGTGACCGTTGTCGTGACCCAGGTAGCATAGACCGTCCTGCCCGCAGCAGCCGGCGCAGTTGCCGGGGCCGCAGACGCCGGTGCTCACGCAGCGAAGCAGCGACGGGTCGCAGGTGGTCCCGAACTGGCACTGGTCGCAGGCGGCGCCCGCCGGGCCGCAGGCGTCGTTGGTCGTGCCCAGGTGGCAGCCGTCGCGGAAGCAGCAGCCGTTGCAGTTGGCGGGCGTGCAGACGGGCGGCGTGCCTCCGCTGGGCGGGGCCGGCGCGGCGATGACGCACAGGTCGCCGTCGTTGCCGAGGTCACCGGAGCGGCACATGTACACGATCTCCGTCCCCTGCGATGGCGAGAACTGCGGGAACTCGTTCTCGGCCGCGAGCGGATCGACTGTCCCGTCTGTCGTCCACTGCACCAATCCGGAGCCGTCGGGGTTGATCACGAACACCTGGTTGGCAGGGCAGGCGCAAGGTCCAGCGGGACACGCGCACGTGGCATTGACCGAAGAGTCGAAGGCCAGGGCCCCGTCGATCGCCCAGCTGATGTTGTCCACCGAGTCGGAGAGGCGCCCGGCCGCCCGCGGGCCTTGCGTCAGATTCCGAACGTTGGAGCCGTCGCGTCCCATCGTGCACAGATCGGCGTTGCACACGAAGGCGATGAGGTTGCCGTCGGTCGACCAGCTAGGCTTGGTGGCGTCGGCGCCGTCCGTGGTCGTGGGATCGGTGACCTGCAACGCGCGGCCGCCGTCCGGATCACTGACGTAGATCGCGCCCGGCCCCGACGAGGTATTGATGACGACCGGGTTGGGCGTCACCTGAAAAGCGATCTTCTGCCCGTCGGGAGACCACGAGGGGTTGAAGCTGTTCAGTGGTGTTCCCGCGAGCAGCCTCACGCCGCTGCCATCGCGAAGCACCGAGTAGAGGTTGGTCGAAAAGGTGGGGTCCCCGAACTGCCGAGCCGCGAAGACTACCGTGGTGCCGTCGGGGGACACGGCGAAAGGCTCCTCAGCGACGAGGTTCGTGGGGGTGAGATCCTGCACGGCGGCCGTGACCGCATCGAGGCGCGCGATCGACGAGAAGGCGAGCTGCAGGCCCGTGGCTTCGCCGTGAACGAAAAAGATCTCTCCTCCGGCTGGCGACCAAATGGGCGAGCCCGGGTAGTCCGTGGTCACCCCAGGCATGAATACAGCGTTCGGATAGTTGGTGAGGTTGCGGAGCGAGAACCCACGCGGCGACGCCACCCAGATGTTCTGCTGGGTGTGGGTGATGAGCTTGAAGGCGACGCTGTCGTCCGCCGGCGACCAGGAGGGGTTCCATGCCACCCACGCGGGGTCGTTCGGCCCGACCGGCGGGATCAGGCTGCTGAGCGCGCCGTTGGTGATATTGACTTGCGCCCACGCCGCGGGCGAGAGGCCCATCACCACGAACAGCAGCGCGAGGCGGATTGAATGCTTGCGTAAGATCATGGCAGCTCCGGGCCTCATGGGCAGCGTGGAGAGGAGAGGGAAGCGACCGCCGTCCGGCAGCCGACCGTCCAGGACGCGCACGACGACGTGAACGTCGCCGTCACCACGTCGTGGTGGGTGCCGGACTCGAAGATCACCGGCTGGCAGGCGTCGGGGCCGCCCGCGTCGTTGAAGGTCCCCGCGGCCAGCTCACGCGGCGCAACGTCGGCGTTGGTGTAGCCGAAGTGGACTTCGAGCGCCCCGCCCGTCAGCGACCGCACGCAGTCGACCAGCGGCGTGATCGCCAGCGCGGTCATCGGGCAGACCGCGGCGGGGTTGGAGCGATCCGTGACGCCCGGCGGGCAGCCGGGCACGCCGGCCACCTGGTGCTGCGGTATCGGCGTCATCCGCACCAGCGCCGCCGCTGCGCCGCCCCCCGCGGCCGCCGCATCGGCGGTGACGAAGATGTCGGTCCCGCTGGTGGCCAGGGTTCGCGGGCGGCCGAACGACGCCAGCGTGGTGCGCGTTTCGCCACCCTGCTTGGACGCCTGGCGGACGGTGCCCAGCGTCGGGTTGTTCCAGAAGACGTCTGTGGCATTGACGGCCAGCGCGTCGGCGCCGAAATCGCCCAGGGCCAGCCGGCGCCGGCCGCTGGCGCCCGGGCGGGCCGCCTCGACGACGGCGCCGGTGGCCGCCTCGATCCAGAAGACCTGGCTGGCGTCAGCGGCCACCGCGGTGGGATCGGCCAGGCCCGAGATGAAGGTGACCGGCGGACCGGGGGCAGCGCCCGCCGCGGGTGGGGTGAAGGCGTTGATGGTCCCGGCGCCGCGATCCGCCCAGTAGATGACGCCGTCGGGGGCGACGGTGATGCCCCACGGTTCGCTGGTGGCGGCGCTGACGATCACCTGGATGGCGCCGCCCGACTTCGCGATCGCCTTCACGTATCCCGGGCCGGTGGCGCCACCGCCTCCCGTCCAGTACACGTTTGCCCCGGCGACCGCCAGGTAACGCAGGCGCCGCTCTCCCGTCGCCAGGAGCCGTGCGCCCGTACCGTCCAACCCCGCGCGCATCACGTCGCCACTGGCGGTCTCGGTCCAGAACAGGTTGGTGCCGTCGGTGGCGATGGCGAACGGATTGCGCGCCGAGGTCACGATCGCGACCGAGGCGTCGGTGGCGTCGTCGTGCCTGGCGATGGTGCCCGCGGCCGGCAGCGTCCAGTACTGCGCGCCGCTACCGAGAGCCAGCCCGCCAGCCGTCGCGGCCCCGGCGGGGGCGACCGTGACCTTGGGCGCCGCGCCGGCGTGGCACGACAGCGGCGCGCCGCTGGGCGTGGCGCAGGTCGCGGGCCCGGTGCCGCCACAGACGCCGGCGGTGCAGTGGTCGGATGCGGTGCACGTGTTGCGGTCGGTGCACAGCGTGCCATTGGGCAGCCCGCCGCAACCGGTGGCGTCGACCGGCAGAACCCGCAAGTTGTCGACCAGGTAGATGCCGGTGGTCGGGACGGGGACGTTGAGCGAGACGGTGATCGTGAGGTCGCTGTAGCCGTGGTTCAGCAGGCCCGACACCTGGGCGTTCGTCAGCGGGAAGCTGATCGTGTTCCAGACGGCCAGCGGCTTTCCGAGGAGCTCGACCTGCCCGAGAAAGGCGCTAAAGATGTTGCGAGAGGGGCAGTTCAGGCTGATCTGCGCGTTCCCGAACCAGGATGGATTCGGCTGCTGCGTCGGGAGCATGATGTCGAACGCCAGGATCGTGCTGACGTCGGTCAGGCTGGAGAGCTTGGCGCTGATCAGAGGTATGTTGCCGTTGCTGCTCGACGGCTTGACCGAGAGCGAGAACGACCCTTGCGAGTGCGTGCTGGACGAGCTCAGCGTCGCCTTCGTGCTGTTGGTCCACGCCGTGACGTTCTCGAACCCGAGCACGTCGGAGTTGGTCAACGCCGCGCGGGTCTCCTCTATTATATCGGTGGCCTTCGACGCGGGAGGGCGGCCGCAACCAGCCAGGGCGGCCACCACCACCAGCGCAGCGCCTCGGGCGCGGGTTCGGCGCACAACGGGCCACTCTCGACTGCTCGCGACCATGTTCAATTCGTACATCACGCGATGCTGCGGCCGCAACCACGAAAGCTGCTGACCATAAAGCTCGCCGCGTTGTTGTTCTTTACGTTCACGAACACCGAGGTGATGGTGCTCGTCGGATGATCTCCAGTATTAGGAATGCGGCACTGGCCGAGTGTGTGGGAGCAGTTGGTATCGTCGTACAAGAATTTGTCCCAGCCAACGGCGTTCGCCATGGCGCTCACTCCGAAGATGAACGCACCCATTAGAATGCCTATTAGCTGTGTAGAGCGCATGCTTTTCTCCTTTATCGACTTCGACGGTTGACGGTTTATGCCGACCTCTGCGTCGGCGTACAAAGCGCGATTCGCTTCTCGTTGTCTGTTACCGCGAGCGCCCGGCGCGGGCAACGCCTACAGCGACATAGCTCCTTTCAATTGATTGAAGGTTGCATTGGCCGCCAGCGTGAACTGAATAACGTGCCACCCAAATGGCGCGCTTCAGTCGTTAGCCCGAAGGATCAGGCGTGCGCAACGAGCGATCGGCGCCATTACCCTCGATTGACCATTCGGAAGCACCTTGAATTGCGCCTCTCATCCTCCCTCGGCATCGCCGGCGATGCTCCAGCGGCGCGCGCCAGAATAGGGACGCATCTGAGGTGCGTCAAGGCAATTGAATCGATTTATAGTCCCGTTCTTAGTGAATGTCGGAAGTAATTGGTAAGGCATTGGCGACTTGGGCCGGGTCCGGATTGCTCAAATTGAGCAATGACCCTATTCCCCCGACAGCCGGCCCGGGGCAGTACGAAGAGAAACGTCCGCAGGTAAAACCCATCTCCTGTGGCCTCCGTCACGAGGGCCACAAAAAGGGCTGCATCAAGGACCAGCCGCCAACGGATTCTGGGCGCCGTCGAACCCAAGGAATACGTCGGCAAGTGGGGCCCGGGGGCTTAGCGATGAAGACCGGCAGGACCTCGCCAAGTGCGTATTCCGGACGGACCCGGACGGGGATTCCGGTGGCATCTGGGCACCGATTCCGGGTAACAACCGGCAACATGGGTAACAGCTTGTCCGGCTCACACCGGTGACAGTTGTTCGATTCACATAGGTGACGAGCCCCGGATCAGGCGAGGGTCGTTCTCCGAAAGGAGAGCTGATGGCCTGGA
>Ga0265342_10002064_pt1 | contig 17834 bp, 14 predicted proteins | sample 4CB327metaG_FD_203125 | JGI IMG/M metagenome (GOLD analysis project Ga0265342, IMG submission 203125) | Rhizosphere microbial communities from Carex aquatilis grown in University of Washington, Seatle, WA, United States - 4-CB3-27 metaG | ecosystem: Host-associated > Plants > Roots >...
GATCCCGGCCTGCAGCGCGCGGATGCGCAGCTGCGTTTCGGGCCGGCGCGTCTTGCTCGTCTCGCTGACGCCGAGCCACTCGATGAGCGGCCCGAGCGTCATCCCCTGAAAGACGAGCGTCACGAAAATGACGCAGCAGGTAAAGAAAATCGTGAGGGTGCGCTGCGGAAACGGTTCGTTCCCCAGCGTATACGGCAGCGCGAGCGCGATCGCCAGCGAGATGATGCCGCGCATTCCCGACCACGAGAGCACGGCAACCTGCCGCCACGACGGAAGCGGACCGCGTTCGCGCATCCGCCGGCTGAAGAGACGCGGCAGGTACGTCGCCGGGAAAATCCAGGCGATTCGCACGAGAATGACCGTCGCGCTCACGAGGAGCCCGTCCAGCGCGTAGTCGCGTACGTGCGGCTCGAGCGCCTCGAAGATTGAGGGCAGCTGCAGACCGATAAGCAGAAACGCGAACGCGTTGAGGATGAAAGTTAGAAGGCGCCAGACCGACGATCCCAGCACGCGCGTCTCCGCGTCTATGAACTTCGTCGAACGCCGGCTCAGCACGAGGCCCGCGGCCACGGCGGCCAGTACGCCCGAGAAGCGCATCGCCTCGGCGGGCAGGTATGCGGCAAACGGCGCGATGAGGAAGACGACGCTGGCGATCGTCGCATCGCCCAAGCCGCGGCGCACGATGAAGCGCAGCACCGCTTCCAGGAGCAGGGCCGCGGCGACGCCCACGAGCGTTCCACCGACGGCGACCACGACGAACGAGACGCTCGCGTGCGCGAGCGAGAAGGCTCCGGTAACCGCCGCCGCGAGCGCAAAGCGATAGAGCACGAGCGCGGTCGCGTCGTTCACGAGGCACTCGCCGCCCACGATCGCTGCGATGCGGCGCGGAATTGCCAAGCGTTCGAAGATCGCTTCGGACGCCACGGCGTCGGGCGGCGAGACGATCGCTCCGAGCGTGAAGGCGATCGGCCAGCCGAAGTCCGGTACGGCCGCGTGGACCACCACCGCGACCGCCGCCATCGTCACGATCACCAATCCGACCGCGTGCAGCGTGATGGCGCCCGCGTTGCGCCGCAGTTCCACCCAATCGGTCGCCCAGGCGGCGCTATAGAGCAGCGGCGGCACGACCAGGAGCATGATGAGGTCGGGCTCCACATGGGGCCGGGGCAAGTGGCGCGTGAAGGCCAGGCCGATGCCGCCGACGACGAACGCGATCGGGTACGGTACGCGCAGGCGCTTGGCCAGGACCGCCAAGAGCACGACCGCGCAAAGAAACGTGACGAGCACCGAGGCCTGTCCCATCGCGCGCGCCTTTCGACCCCGGGCGGCCCGGTGCCCCGCGGCGCCGAAGTCCTCCGCGCATCATGCTCTTGAACCTCGTGGCCATCGCCGCCGGCGCCGTCGTCATCGCCCTGACGCTCGGCGACGTCTTTCAATCCGTCGTCGTTCCGCGAGCGACCGGACGCCGCTACCGCATCAGTTCGTACGTGTGGCGCTGGTCGTGGCGTCTGTGGCCGAATCTGGCCTGGCGGCTCTACCCCGAAGACGGCGATCGCCGCGAAGAGTTCCTCGCGGTCTTCGCCCCGTTCGGGCTCGTCTCGCTCCTCGGATTTTGGATCGGGTTGCTCGTCTTCGGCTTCGCACTGGTCCTGTGGGGCTTTCGAGGCGGCATCGCGCCAGGGCATCCGTCGTTCGGATCCATCCTCTACTTTTCGGGCACGTCGCTGCTGACGATCGGATTCGGCGATTTCGTCGCGCGCACGGCCGGCCCGCGGCTGGCCTCGATTCTGGCCGCGCTCTCCGGACTCTCGTTCCTATCCATCGTAACGGCCTATCTCTTTGCGATCTTCGGGTCGTTTCAATCGCGCGAAACGTTCGTGGTGACGACCGCCGCCCGCGCAGGCTCGCCGCCCAGCGGCGTGAGCCTGCTGGCGATCGCGGGATACTCGCGCACGCGCGACGATCTGCCGGCGCTCATGGTAGACGCACAGCGCTGGGCGGCTCAGGTGATGGAGAGCCATCTCGCCTATCCGGTGCTCGCGTTCTTTCGATCCAGTCACGACGATCAATCCTGGATCGGAACGCTGGGCACGCTGCTGGATGCCGCAACCCTGATGATGACGGCGCTGGAAGGCGTCAACGACGGACAGGCGCGCATCTTCTACAACGTCGGACGCCACGCAACCGGCGATCTGTCGCGTTACTTCCGCGTCGGTGAGGTCGTCGAGAACCCGGGCATCGAACGCCAAGAGTTCGAGCACGCCTGCGACAAACTCGCGGCGGCGGGATACACGATCTGCGACCGCGACGAGGGCTGGCGCCGCTTCTCTTCCTTGCGTTCGAGCTACGCGGCGCATCTGAATGTCCTCGCACAGTTCTTCTCGATTCCGCCGCTTCAGTGGATCGGAGACCGCTCGACGCTCGGTGCGCCGCACGCATGAGCGACGGGCGAGCGCTGCGCAAGCAAGTCCCGCGCGCCGCGCACGCGGTGTGGGCGCCGCCGGCCGGGCGAGACGCGCTCGCGATCCTGCGCGCTCGCGACGAACTCTACGATCCCGAGCTGCTGCCCATACGCTACGGCCGCATGCTCGCATCGCCGTTCGCCTTCTATCGCGGCGCGGCGGCGGTCATGGCTGCCGATCTCTCCGAGAGTGCGGCGACGGGCCTGCGCGTGCAAGCCTGCGGCGACTGTGACGTGAAGAACTTCGGCGGCTTCGCGACGCCGGAACGCAACGTCGTATTCGATATCAACGATTTCGACGAGACGCTGCCGGGGCCGTGGGAATGGGACCTCAAGCGCCTCGCGGCCTCCTTCGTGCTCGCCGCACGCGAGAACGGTCTGCCGGAGGAGGACGCGCTCGAGACGGCATCGTCGTGCGTGCTGGCCTATCGCCGCGGCGTTCGCGGCTTTGCCAAGCAGGCGCCGCTCGACGTCTGGTACGCGCGCTTCGACGAATCGGACTTTCTCAAACTCCTACCCCAAGAACCGCGCGCCCGCGCCGAAGAGCGCGCGGAGCGAGCGGCCGCGCAGCGCGGGTCGGAGTTCGACTACCCGCGCCTTGCCGAGATCGTCGGCGGCGAGCCGCGCATCCGAGACGATCCACCGCTCATCTTCCATCCGGAAAAGGCACAAGCGCCGGCGTTCGAAAGCATGGTCCGCGAAGTGCTCGCAACCTACCGGCACACGCTCGAGGACGACCGGCGCGTCCTCTTCGATCGCTATCGCTGCGTTGACGCGGCCGTGAAAGTCGTCGGCATCGGGAGCGTCGGCACGCGCTGTTGGATCGCGCTCATGATGTCCGAGAACGAAGGCCCGCTCTTCCTGCAGTTCAAGCAGGCCTTAGCCTCGGTCATGGAGCCGTATGCAGGCGAGAGCCGTTATCCCAATCACGGCCAGCGCGTCGTCAACGGGCAGCGGCTCGTGCAGGCCGCCTCCGACATCTTTCTCGGATGGGCGAAGGGACCGGCCGGGGATTTCTACGCGCGCCAGTTGCGCGATGCGAAGGTAAGCCCCAGGATCGAGACGTTCGACGCGCCGATGCTGCTTGCGTTCGCGCAGGCGTGCGGATGGAACTTAGCGCGAGCGCACGCCAAGACGGGCGACGCCGCGGCGATCGGCGGATACCTCGGCAAAGGCGACGCGTTCGATCGTGCGATCGCACAGTTCGCCCGCGCGTACGCCGATCAAACCCAGAGCGACTACGAACGCCTGCGCGAGGCCGTCGAGGCCGGGACGATCGTCGCGACGCCTTAGAACCCGTGGCGCGCGTCGGTGCGATGCAGGAAGCGCTTCGCATCGTCAATCGGCAGGGCGAAGCCGATGCTCCGTTCCTCGTCGAAACGCGACTCGGCCACGCCGACGATTTCGCCGGTATCGGCGATGAAGACCGGCGAGCCGCTCTCGCCGGGCACGATCGAGAGCGTCACCTCCAGCGCGTCTTTCCTGATCGAGGAGAGGCGCCCGCTGTCCAGCGAGGTCGCCAAGCCGAGATCGTCGTCGTCGAAATCGTCAGGTACCGGATAGCCGAGCAGGCCGACCTCGCGGCCGATCTGGCGATCGAGTGAGTGCGAGGAACCCAGCGCGATCGGCGGCAGGTTCGGGCGCGTCGTGCGCACGAGCGCCAGATCAATGTCGGCGTTCGAAGCAATGACCGCGGCGGGCGCCTTCCAACGGTTGGCGACCGTCACGTGCAGATCCCACGCGCCTTCGATCGCGTGCTGCACGGTGAGAATGTCGCTGCCCCAGTTGCCCGACGCCACGACGAATCCGGTCGCATACGCATCGTCGTAGCCGTCCTTCTTATGCTCCGGCGGGATGCGCATCGAGAGCAAGACGACCGAGGGGCGCAGGCGCGCGACGACGGTGACGAACGCGTCGTCGGCATTGCGGACGCACGCGGCCGGAACGGCGAGGACGACGGCGAGAGCGAACGCCGCCCGGACCTTCATGCGACGCGCTCGATCAACGCGGCGCGCAGCGCGTCCAGGCCTGCCCCGGTGCGCGCGCTCACGCAGAGCGCGCCCGCCGGCGGCGGCACCGCCGACGGAACGTCGCACTTGTTGAATACGACGATCGCCGGCGTGCGCTCCAGATCGAGCTCGCGCAAGATCGCTTCGACGGCCCGCTGCTGGCGCGGCCAGTCCGAATTGCTCGCATCGAGCACGTGCAGAAGCAGATCGGCCTCGTGCAGCTCTTCCAACGTCGCGCGGAATGCGTTGACGAGATCTTTCGGCAGATCGGTGATGAAGCCGACCGTGTCGGCGAGACGAACGTAGATCCCCGGCGCGAGGTAGGCTTGGCGAATCGTCGGGTCGAGCGTCGCGAAGGGCCGGTCGGCGACTAACGCGTCGCTGCGCGAGAGCGCATTGAGGAGCGAAGACTTCCCGACGTTCGTATAGCCGACCAGCGCGACGAGCGGTTCCCTTCGGCCCGAGCCGCGGCGCACGGCACGCTGGCGCCGCACCGCCGCCAACTGCGCGTTGAGCGCGGCGATGCGCGCGCCGATGCGCCGCCGGTCCACCTCGAGCTTCGTTTCGCCGGGGCCGCGGGTGCCGATGCCGCCGCCCAGCCGCGAGAGATCCGCGCCGATGCCGATGAGGTTCGATTGGCGGTAGCGCAACTGCGCGAGCTCGACCTGCAGTTTCCCTTCGCGGCTGCGCGCGTGGCGCGAGAATACGTCGAGCACGAGCATCGTGCGGTCCACGATCGGCAGAGGCACGATGCGCTCGAGATTCTTGCGCTGGCGGGGACGCAGATCGTTCAAGACGAGAATCAGATCGGCGCCGAGCTCTTTCGCGCGCTCCGCGATCTCCTGCGCTTTGCCGCTGCCCACGAGCGTCGCCGGATCCACCGCGTCGCGCCGCTGAACGATTCGATCGAGCACGCGCGCGCCGGCGGCTTCGGCAAGCGCTTCGAACTCGCTCAGCTCCGCTTCGATCGGGTGCGCGGCGTCGTGCATGTCAACGGCTACGACCACGGCCCGCTGGGTCATCTGCTCGCCCGCGGCTGCGCGTCCGAGAGGCGCTCGACGAGCCATCGCAAGCCCTCGTTATAGCTCGGGCCGGGTCGTTCGAGCGTGTCGGGATCTACGACGTACACGTGCCTCAAGCGCACCGCGGGGAGGCTGCGCCACGGCTCGCGGTCCAGTACCGCGCGAAGGTTCGAGGCGGGATCGGTTACGAGCACGTCGGGGCGATCGCGCAAGAGCGCTTCGGCCGAATACTGCCCGTAGGGCGCCCGAAGGTCGGCCGCGGCGTTGCGGCCGCCCGCCAGCCCGATGAGCGTCGCGATGTACGAGCCGGAACCGGCGGTCCAAATCGGCGCGCTCCCCAGCACGACGAACACGCTCGGCCGGTACGTAAAACGACTCGCGCGCCGAACGAGCCGCTCGGTTTGGGCGTGCAGATTTGCCGCGAGCGCGGCCGCGGCGTGCGCGCGTCCGGTGAGATCGCCCAGCGCCTGCAAGTTCGTAAAGATCTGCGCGAACGTATCGTCCGGGAGGAGCACGACGCGGATGCCCGCCGCGCGCAGCGGCTCGACGTAGCGCGCCTGCGCCGGGATGCCGACGACGAGCGCCGGGCGCAGCGCGACGATCGCCTCGGCGTCCACGCTGCCCGCATCGGCAACGCGAGGCAGCGACGCCGTCCCCGGCGCGTCGGTATACGCGGAGACCCCCACGAGCTGCGAGCCGGCGCCGAATGCGTACAGGTCGTCGGCAAACGACGGGACGAGCGCAACGACGCGCGCGCGCTGCGGCGCCGGCGGCGCGCTCGCGCGCGAAGGCGGCGCGTGAACGCTGCAGCCAGCGAGCAGCGCCGCCACGACGGCGGCACGATACGTACGTCGCACGTTCGTGCCCTACGGAGCCGCCCCGCCCGCGACCTCTCTGCGCCCGCTTTGAAGGAAGCCGCAGCCTTTGCGGCAACTCACCCCCTCACGTTTGCGCGGGAAGCCGGTGTGAAGCCGGCACGGTCGCGCCACTGTATGCGGGGAGCCGCTCGACGTCACTGTCCATTCGTGGATGGGAAGACCCGGGCAACGGCCGCGATCCGCAAGTCAGGATACCGTCGCAAACGCGCGTTCTCCACGATCCGCCTCGCGCAAAGGAAGGATTGCACATGTTTCCACTTATCGCCGCGATCGTCGCGGCAGCCCCTTCGCCGTCGCCCTCACCCAGCGCCGTTCCGCAGATCGCGCACGTCGTCACGAGCGATCGCGGCCCCGAGACGGCCGCACGCACGGCCCGCACCACCTACGTCATCACCGCCGCGCAGATCGCCAAAGACGGCGACCGTACCGTCGCCGACGCCCTCGAGAACGTCCCGGGCGTCAACGTGGTTCGTTACGGCGCCTTCGGCGCGGCGGCCGTAGCCGGCATTCGCGGCAGTTCGTCCCAGCAAGTCCTCGTGCTCGTTGACGGTTTGCCGGCCGCCGGCGCGCAAATCTCAGATATGAACCTGGAGCAGTTCTCGACCGGCGGCATCGACCGGATCGAGGTCGTGGAGGGCGGCGGCTCGACGCTCTACGGCTCCAACTCGATCGGCGGCGTGATCAACATCGTCACGACGACGCCGCCGGGAGGCGCCGGCGCGACGCTCTCCGCGGGCTCGTTTTCGGAGCAAACGTACCAGTTTCAAACGCCGTACGTCTGGTTCTCGCGAACGTACGCGACGAACGACTACTCGGTCGCCGGCGGACCCGACCGCGAGAACGCCCAAGCCGGACTGACGGCCGAGGGCGTGCGGTACGCGCACGCGCTCGGCATCTTCAACGCCTCGTTCAGCGCTGAGCTCGGCAACGCGATCGTCGGCGACCCGGGAGAACTCGGCTACTTCTCGCCGACCAGCGAGCAAAACAACGTGGACCGCGACGTGCGCTTCAACCTAGAGCACGACGGCGCGCATTCGACGGCGACGCTCTCGCTGGGCGAGTCCTCGCAGACGCTCTCGTACGCGTGCAATACACCGGTGGACTCCAACTGCCCGAACTCCTACTATCCGACGCCGGCTCCCGGCCAGCAGTCCAATCCGCCGTACTCGCAGGTGCTCTACGATCAGCACGCGATGGCGAGCCTGCGCGACGTGGTGAGCGGGGAGAACAGCCGGGTCGTGTACGGAGTGGACCTTCTGCGAGGAACCGCGCGCGTGGACGAAGGGACCGGCGGAGGCTCGCCATCCGCCGCCGACAACGCGCCGGTTTTCGATGCGTACGCGCAGACCGCCGCGTACGTGCAGTCGCAGTGGTTCGCTCGCAACGGCAACCAGGTCTATGCGGGCCTGCGCGGGGAGCGGGACGGCGGAATCGGCGGCGCCTACTCACCCTCGCTCGGCGGCATCCTGCACGTGCCAGGCGGCCTCGAACTGCGCCTCAACGCCGCGACGGCCTTTCGCGCGCCGACGGCCGAAGAGCTCTACTATCCGAACTACTCGAATCCGAATCTCGCGCCGGAGCGAACGCGCGTCGGCGACGCGACGCTCGCCGCGCCGAATCTCTGGGGCGGCGCGAGCCTGACCTGGTTCACGACGAGCGGATCGAACTTCATCGTCTCGCCTCCGCCCAACTACATACCGGAAAACGTAGGGAAAGCCTCAATCGCGGGCCTGACGTTCTCGGTGAAGACGCCGGCGACGCGGGGTTTCTCGGCCGCGCTGGACGTAACGAACCTCTACCTCGCGCAAGATCTCCAGACGCAGACGCGCCTGCCCGGCCGTGGGCCGGTCTTCGCGACCACCCTCGCGCTGCGCTATCTCGCGCCCGCGGCCGAGCGCTTCGACGGCTTCGTCATCTCCGCGCACACGCAGGGCGCGCAGGAAGCGCCGGACCCGTACCTCTCTCCCGCGTACGCCGCCTACCAGCCGGCCTCGTTCACGGATGTGGACGGCTATGCCGGCTATCGTCTCACCCCGCATCTGCTGGTGGCTTTGCGCGGATACAACCTGGGCAACGACCGGTACGCGATCTTCGCCGGCTTCCCGATGCCCGGGCGCTCGTTCGCGCTGGAGCTGCGCGCGAAGTAAGTGCGCCTCTCCGCGCTGCGCGCGCCGGCGCTCGTCCTTCTGCCGCCCGCCGCCGCCGCCGCGAGCCTGCTCGTGGGCGCGACCGCACTTTCCCCGCACGACGTGGCGAGCGCGCTGTTCGCGCCGCACGGCCACGGGGTTTTGCACACGATCGTCTGGGATCTACGCTTGCCGCGCGTCTGCATCGCGGCGACCGTCGGCGCCGCGCTCGCGCTCTGCGGCGCGATGCTGCAAGGCATGCTGCGCAACCCGCTCGTGGATCCGTACCTTACCGGCGTCAGCGCAGCGGCGGCCGCGGCGATCGCGCTGGCGATCCTTGCAGGTGCGGCCGCGCCGGCAACGCCCGCGATCGGCTTCGTCGCCGGATTGGGCGCGGCGCTGCTCGTCGCCGCGCTCGCGCGCCGCGGAACCGGGATAGACGCCAACCGTCTGATCCTCGCCGGCGTCTCGCTCTCGACGCTGTTTGCGGCGATCGTCACGCTCGCCATCGTCCGCGCGAACTCGAGCGATTACGCCGGCACGATTCTCTCGTGGCTGGCCGGCTCGATGGCCGGACGCGGCTGGCACGAGCTCGCCGTAGCGGCGCCGTACGTCGGCGCCGGCCTGCTGCTCTGTGCCTGGGCCGTCGCGCCGCTCAATGCGCTGCGGATCGGCGAACTGCGCGCGCGCAGCGTCGGCGTGGACGTTGACCGCGCGCAGTGGATCGTGCTGGCCGCATCTTCCCTGTTAGCCGCGAGCAGCGTCGTGCTCGCGGGCCTGGTCGGCTTCATCGGGCTAATCGTGCCGCATCTCGCGCGCCGCGTCGTCGGCTCGGATGCGCGCGCACTGCTTCCGGCCTGCGCGGCGATCGGCGCGGCACTCTGTATGCTCGCCGACGCCGTCTGCCGCATCATCGTCGCGCCGGCCGAACTGCCGATCGGCGTGCTGCTCGCGTTCATCGGCGTCCCGACGTTTCTCTACCTGTACCTGCGGCCCTCACCGCTCTCGGGATCGGGCGGCGCGTGATACGGCTGCGCGACGTGGGCCTGCAGGTCGGCGGACGCACGCTGCTCGGCGGAATCAACGCGAGCGTTCGGACGGGCGAGTTCGTCGCCGTTTTAGGTGCGAACGGCGTCGGAAAGACGACGCTCCTGCGCGCGATCGCCGGTTTGCACCCGGTAGACTCGGGAAGCATCGCGCTCGACGGCGCCGACGCCGGCGACCTCAGCCACGCCGAGCGCGCAAAGCACGTGGCGCTCGTGACCGGCGATGAGGTGATGCTCGACGCGCTGCGCGTCGGAGACGTCGTTTCGATCGGGCGCTTCCCGTACCATCGCTGGTGGGAATGGCGCAGCCGCAGCGAGGACGAGATCGCGGTCGAGCGCGCGCTTCGCGCGGTGCGCATGGATGGCTTCTCGGACCGGCTGTTTTCGACGCTCTCCGCGGGCGAACGCCAGCGGGTCTGGATCGCGCTCGGGCTCGCGCAAGAGACGCCGATCCTTCTCCTCGACGAACCCACGAGCCATCTCGACGTCCGATCCGCCCACGACATCCTCGGTTTCCTGCGCGCGCTGGCCCGCGCCGGAAAGAGCGTCGTCTGCGCGCTCCACGACGTGAACGAGGCCGCAGCCTACGCCGATCGCATCGCGCTCCTGTGCGCCGGGCGTCTGCTAGCCACGGAATCGCCCGAGGATCTGCTCTCGGGTCCTCTGCTCGAACGCGCCTACGACATACCGATGGAGCGCGTACGCCTGGCCGATGGGCGGCTGCGCGTCTTCGCCGGCAAAGGCGGCGAGACTACGGAGAGCCGGCCGCCCGGCTGACCCGCACGTCCGATCCGAGCACCCAGCGGGTGAGGCCTTTGTAGCGTCCGCTGAGGACGAGGACGCCCACCGCATCGTCCGGATGTTCGGAGAGCGGGGAGGTCACGTAATCCGGCGCGCACGAGACGACTTGCGCGCGCGTACCCGGTTCGGCGAGCAGCGCGTGCGGCAAGAGCGCTTGCGCTTCGTCGAAGGTCGCGGCGTGATAGTCGCGCAGCCGCACGCGCGAGTCCCACATGAGCACCGAGGGATCGTCGGCGGTGCTGTAGAGCACGACGTGCTTGCCCGCGGGCAGCTTGCAATCGGCCGACGCCGGAAGGGCGCCGGCCCAGCACGCCGCGAGCAGCAGGAACGCGACCGCCGCTCTACCCACGAGCGTTCCCCTCGAGCACGCGTATCGCGAGAATCGCCAGATCGTCGCGCAGGCGATTGCCGACGCGCAGACGCACCTGCGCGACGAGGTCGTCCGCGAGTTGCTGCGCGTGCTCGCTCCCGCGCCGGATGAGCTCCATCGCGCCTCGCTCGAACAGCTGCTGCCCGGCGCGATCCCGCGCTTCCGTTAGGCCGTCGGTCGCCAGCACGAGCGTATCGCCGGGCCCCAAATCGGTCTCTTCGTTGGCGAACGGATCTTCCATCACGCCGAGAATCGGACCGGTCACCGCTAGTTGGCGCACGCCGCCGGCCGCGCGCACGAAGGCCGAGTCGTGGCCCGCGCTCGCGTACGTTAGGTGAAACGTCCTGGTATCGAGCACGCCGACGAACATCGAGACGAACAGGTACGGGTTGCCCACCGCCTTGGCAAAAGCGATGTTGAACTCGCGTAAGATTGCGGCGGGATCGTCGTGCCGCAGCGCGATGGCCCGAATCATGAACTTGATGAATGCGGTGAGGACGGCGGCGTCCACGCCCTTGCCGCTGACGTCCGCGATGAGCACCAGCGCTCGATCGCCGCTCAGGCGGAAGACGTCGAATACGTCGCCGCCGACCGCGATGTGGCTCGTGGCGGAAATATACGCGCTGCCGACCTCGCAGCCGGGCAGCGGAACCGCCTCGCTGCGGAAGGCTCGCTGCAGGATCTCAGTCGTCGTGCGTTCCTGTTCGAGCTCGCGGTTTAGACGGGAGCGGTAGGCGTTCAGGAAAATTGCAAGGATGCCGAACAGGAAGACCCACAGCGCGCGCACGTACGAGGACCGGTCCAGCTGCATCTGCGTGCTGCGGACGAGCGCGTCGTCGGTCTGGGCGAGGGACTGGCGTAACGCCGCGACCGTTCGCGTTTCGTAATCGGAGAAGAGTTTGTTGCGCTTATCGAGCTCTTCCAGCCGGGCGTCGGGATGGCGCAGCAGCGGAGCCGCGACGTCCGAGCGCCATTCGTCCTGCAGGCGCGCGTACGTGTCGAGCTGCTCGCCGACGCCGGGAAGATGCTGCTCGCCGAGCGTCCGGCGGATCGAGTCCTCGATCGCATCGAAGCCGGCGGCGGCTTGGAAGTACTGACCCACGTAGAACGGATCTCTGGTAAGCGAGTAGCCTCGCAGCGAGTTCTCCTCGTCTATCTGCAGGCGCAGCAGTTCCTCGAGTTCGATTTGGGCCTGCTGGATCGCCGACTGGCGCGCGAACGTGTGCGCGATCTGCGCTCTCGTTTCGAAGGCGCCTTCCAGGGCGAAGGCGAGCGTCAATACGAGAAAAGCCGTCAGTAGGACGGTTCCTCCGGCGCGCGCCAGCCGCACGTTCTTCACGAAGGCCTCACGGGGGCGCGGTCGAAAGAACGGCGGGCAGTGCAGGTGCGAGTCGACCCCACCATTTTTAAGTCGTACGACGTTCGCGGCGTTTATCCGTCCGAACTGAACGACGACGTCGCCTACGCCATCGGGCGCTGCTTCGTCGGGCTGCTCTCAGAGCGCCAAGCACCGGCCGGCCCCACGGCGAGCGTGGCCGTCGGACGCGACATGCGCCCGTCGGGCAAAAATCTCTTCGAAGCCTTCGCTCGGGGCGCGGCGGAAGCCGGCGCCGACGTGGTGGACATCGGCATGGTCTCGACCGACGCGCTGTACTTTGCCGTCGGAAAGTACGCGTACGACGGCGGCATCATGATCACGGCATCGCACAATCCGGCAGAGTACAACGGCATGAAGTTTACTCGCGCCCGCGCCGAAGCGATCTCGCTCGATACCGGTTTGGCGGCGATTCGCGAACGGCTGCTCTCCGGCGCGCTGCCGCCGCCGGCGGCCGCGGCCGGCACGATCTCGCAGCGCGACGTCCTCGACGCCTTCGCCGCCCACTGCCTTTCGTTCGTGGACGTTGCGAAGATACGCCCCTTCAAAGTAGCGATAGACGCGGGCAACGGCATGGCAGGCGAGACCGTTCCGCACGTCTTCAAATCGCTGCCCTGCGAGGTCGTGCCGCTCTACTTCGAGCTCGACGGCCGGTTCCCCAATCACCCTGCCAGCCCGATCGAGCCCGAGAACATGCTCGACTTACAGGCCGCGGTGCGAAAGAACGGGTGCGATCTCGGCGTGGCCTTCGACGGCGATGCCGATCGCATGTTCATCGTTGACGAGACCGGCGGCTTGATAGACGGCAGCACCGTCACGGCGCTCGTGGCGCTCAATACGCTCAAGAAGTATCCCGGCTCGAAGATCCTGTACAATCTCATCTGCAGCCGCAGCGTGCCCGAGCTGATCCTCAAGGCCGGCGGCGTGCCCATACGCTCGAGAGTCGGCCATTCGATCATCAAGGCGGTGATGCGCGAGCAGGACGTCGTTTTCGGCGGCGAGCACAGCGGGCACTTCTACTTCCGCGACAACTGGTACGCCGATTCCGGAATGATCGCGCTGCTCCAGTGCCTCGAACTCTTCGGCGAAGCCGGGAAAAAGGTGAGCGAGACGATCGCACCGATCGACACGCGGTATCGCTCCGGCGAGATCAACAGCGAGGTCGAAGACGCCGCGGCCAAACTGCAGGAGATCGAAGATCGCTACAAAGACGCGCAGATAGATCACCTGGACGGCGTGACGGTCGCGTACCCGGATTGGTGGATGAACGTGCGCCCGTCGAACACCGAGCCGCTGCTGCGTCTGAACGTCGAAGGGGATACGCGCGAGCTCATGGAGCGTCACCGCGACGAAGCGCTTTCTCTCATCCGAGGGTAGCAGGGGCGCGCCCCCGCAGCCCGTCGAAGACCAGGCCGTAATGTCGGGACTGCTCCTAGGCCCCGCCTTCATCGCGGTAGGCGACGGCACGTCAACCTTCGGACGCCTGGCAGTCGAGGACGGACGGATCGCCGCAGTGCTGGCCGCCGACGGCCCCACCGACTTTCCGCTGCCGGCCGGCAGCAGCATCGCTCCCGGCATGATAGACGTACACACCAACGGAGCGGGCGAATACCTGTTCAATCGCGATCAAGGCAACGCCGTACCGGTAGCCGGCGCCGCCTACGCGCGCGTCGGAGCGACCGGCTTCGTGGCGAGCGTTATGACCGCGCCGTGGGAGTCCATGCTGCACGCGGCGTCGGAGATCGTCGAAGCTGCCAACCAGCTGGAAGAGGACGTTCCGCACGGAGCGCGCTGCCTAGGCATCCACTTCGAGGGTCCCTTCCTCAATCCGAAGTTCCGGCGGATCCACCGAAACGAATGGATCGTGCCGGCCGACGCCGGGCGCGCCCGCGAGATGATTGACGCATGCAAAGGCGCCTGCCTGCTCGTGACGATGGCGCCCGAAGTGGACGGCGCGAGCGACGCGCTGCGCGTCTTCGTCGAAAACGGCGTCGTCTGCTCGGCCGGGCACACCGGCGCGCGCTACCGCGAAGGCATGCTCGCGATCGGGTTGGGCTTTCGCTCGCTCACGCACGCCTTCAACGGAATGCCGCCGCTCGACCACCGCGATCCCTCGATCCTCGCGGCGTTCATCCAAGACCGCCGGACGCTCGTGCAGCTCATCTGCGACGGATTCCACGTCTCTCCGGTGATGGTAGACATCCTCCATCGAACGCTCGGAGACCGCATCGTTCTGGCGACCGACAACATGCCGCCGGCCGATCCCGGTTACCACATCGCCGGAGGCGTCATGCGCGCGGAGGACGGCACGATCGCCGGCAGCGCGCTGCGCATGGACGAAGCGCTGCGCAACTACATGTCGTACGCGCAGATCCCGTTCGCTCAGGCGATCGTCGCGGCGACCCACGCGCCAGCTCGGCTGATCGGCCACGACGCCGAGATGGGCAGAATCGCCCGAGGCGCGCGCGCGGACCTGTCGTTCTGGAACGGCGAGTACGACGTCATCGCGACGATGGTCGGCGGCCGGCTCGTCTACAATCGCGTAGAAGTCGCCGCCTAGCCCCGCCGCCCCACTGTGTCATCCTGAGCGCGGCGCGAAGCGCCGCAGTCGAAGGACGCGCACCCACCCCAGTGTCATCCTGAGCGCGGCGCGAAGCGCCGCAGTCGAAGGACGCGCACCCCACTACTTGTGTCATTGTCAGCTCGTGGTGTCATCCTGAGCCTGTCGAAGGACGCGCACGCCACTACCCCTTACACTGAGGATGGCACAAACTAACGATGCCCGTTCGTCCTTCGACAAGCTCAGGATGACAGGTTGGTTATTCGCTGTCTACGGGTTCGTAGGACGGCGGCTGGCGCCGGAAGTAGCGGGCCGAATACTGCGAGGGAATCGTGCTGAACGTACGAGGCGACTGCGTGAAGTCGAAGCTGTCCACGATGCTCGACGACCGCGAGTCGGTCGTGTACAAACGTCCCAGGCCAAACGTATCCTCGACGAACTTCAAGATGCTGCCGAACTCGTACTGCGTGTGCGAGACGTACGACGCCTGGGTCGGCGAGGTCTCGCGCGCGTACGGCGAGACGATCAACATCGGCACGCGGAAGCCAAGCCCGCCGTAGTTATCGAAGAACGGCGGCGGAACGTGATCGTAGAAGCCGCCCCAGTCGTCCCAAACGACGACGATCGCGGTCGTCGGCCAGTACTGGCTCTGCCCGATCGCGTTGACGACGCTGGCCACCCAGGACGGCCCTTTATCGCTTGCCGTTCCGGGATGGTCGGAGTTGCCGTCGTCCGGGACGATCCAGGAGACTGAAGGGAGCGTGCCGCCCGAGATATCGTCGAAAATCTTCGTCTCAGGCGAGACGACGTTCGTTCCCCACTCCGATCCGTTCCGCACCGCGGCGATCGCCTCGAAGCCGTTCCACAGGCCGCCCGTGCCGTTGACGACCGGCGGCGAGTAGTACTTCCACGAGACGCCCTTCGCATCGAGCAAATCGCGCATCGTTGCGTACGAGAGGCACGGGAACGGCCCCTTATGGTAGAGGTAGACCAGCTTCCTCGGAGCCGGCTCCGAGCCGTTGGTCTTCACGAGCGAGGTCGTCGTCCCCGACGGCGCGTCGCAGCCCCACGGCGCCTTGGACGGAAAGTCCACGAGACTCTCCTGCTGATTGATCCTCGTGCCGCCCGCGATGAGATCCTGATGCGAGGTAAAACTGCCGCTGCCTTGCGTCTGGAACATATGATCGCCGAGCACGTACTGGCCCGCTATATCCCAGTACGGCGCGATCTGCGTCGGATTGACGTATTGGTACGGACGCCGTCCGGCCTGGCCCGGGCACTTCTTGCTGCCGCCCTCGAGGTTGAAGCCGTCCATCTTACCCTTGTCGTACGCCTTGAGAAAGCCGCTGCGCGAATGGCCGAAGTCGCACGGGGACTTCAAATCGCTCACCGCGAGCTTCACGGTCTTGCCCGTCGACATCTTGCCCGACGTTGCGCCGTCGGCTCCGGGAAACGTCGCGAAGAGATTATCGAACGAGCGATTCTCCTGGATGACGATGACGACGTGCTGAACGTACTGCGAGCTGCTTGCGGAGCCGGCGGCCATCGGGGCGCTCTGCGGAGGCGTCGCGTCTCCCGAACCATTCGCAGCGAAACTCGCGCATCCGACGAGCCCGCAAACGGCGAGCCACGCGCAGAGGGCGCGTACAATCGTCAAGTGCTGGTTTCTCCTTACGCCCGGGTCCGAGCAAGAGCGGCGGTCAACCAGCCTTCGTTGCCTCGGGGGCGGCTCCTTCGCCGCGCGCGCTTCCGAATGCGGAACGCAGCATAGCGTACGCTGCGTACACCACGACGACGACGACGAGCCAGCGCACGGCAGTGAGCGGCAGATGCTTAACGATGTACGCCGCGATGAGCACGCCAGGTATGCCCCCCAACGTGAGACCGAGCGCCGCCCGCATCGAGAACGCTCCCATGCGAATGAAGCGCAGGCTCGCTACCGGCATCAGGAACGCGCACGAGCCCATCATGATCGGGAACGCCGCCGTCGGGCTCATACCAAGCAGGCTAACGAGGATCATGCACGGCGCGTAGAGACCGATGCCTATCGTCATCAAAGCGCCCAAGAAAAAGTTGACCGCAATCCCTATCCACAGACGCGTCCCGGTCAGTTCGAGCGCGTCTCCGGTGAGGCCGAACTGGCTCCCGCGCAGGTTCGTGACGATGAAGAGTGCCGCCGCCGCGACGAGTGCCACGCCCATCCCGATCTGCACCCAGCGCCGCGGCAGCCTGGCGACGAAGCCCGCGCCCAGCCACGCGCCGGCGACCGCAGCGAGGATCAGCAGCAGGAGCGTCTTCGGGGCGACCGCGATGATGCCGATGTAGATCGCGGCCTCGACGACGGTCGGCAGCGCGTGCCCGACGTTCATCGTGCCCGGTATCTTCTCGTCCGGTACGAAGCGAAAGAGCTTGTAGAGCGAGGTCGTCGTAGCGAACGAACCGATTCCCAGCGTATCGAAAAAGTTCGTGACGAAGCCGATCGCCGAACCGATTGCGTCGGGAATTGCCGAGCGATGCTGCGGCATCGCGCGCACGAGCGCGACGACGAGCATGAGCGCGACGACGCCCAGACCGATGAAGAGAGCGGTGTGAACGGTCATGAAGCCGCGGATTAGCGGCCGGGCGTGCGTTCCCTACCGCGCGGCGCCGCAGCCGCCGCTAGGACGCGGCGAGCTCCCTGACCGCGGCGGCGTTGAAGTACGACGCCTTCGGGTGGTGGACGACGATCGCCGCGGTAGACTGTTCCGGAACGATCTGGTAGCCGCCGGTCAGCGCGACCCCGATGGACTTGCTCGCATCGAGAAGGCGGAAGACGATTTCGTGCTGCTGCAGGTCCGGGCAGGCGCCGTAGCCCCACGAGTAGCGTTTTCCCCGCTCCTCGCCCAGGCCGAGTTCGCGGCGAATCCGGCGGTGGACATACTCTGCCAGCGCCTCCGCTGCCTGAACCGAGAATCCGTGCACGAAGTACGCTTCGGCATAGTCGCCGGCTGCCTGAACTTCCTCGATGCGCCGCGACGCCTCGCTCCCGACGGTTACGATCTGGAGTGCCGCGACGTCGGTGCCTGCGCCCGCGACGGGCTCGCGGAAGTAATCCGCCAGGCTCAGATGTTCGCCGCCGGCCTGCCGCGGGAAGCGCATTCGCGCGATCTGCTTCGCGGCATCGCGCGGATCGTACAGCACGAGATC
>Ga0265342_10002065_pt1 | contig 17831 bp, 16 predicted proteins | sample 4CB327metaG_FD_203125 | JGI IMG/M metagenome (GOLD analysis project Ga0265342, IMG submission 203125) | Rhizosphere microbial communities from Carex aquatilis grown in University of Washington, Seatle, WA, United States - 4-CB3-27 metaG | ecosystem: Host-associated > Plants > Roots >...
GGGGCCGTCGGGCGACGCAGCTCGCAAGGCTTGCCCTCTCCCTAACCCTCCCCCGCGGACGGGGGAGGGGATCGGACCGGCTCTACCCGAAGACGATCGTCCGGTTGCCCGAGATCAACACGCGCCGGGCCAAGTGAGATCGCACGGCGCGCGTCAGCACCTGGCGCTCGAGCTCGCGGCCCTTGCGCACCAGGTCCTCGACGTCGTCGCGGTGGCTCACGCGGCAGACGTCCTGGTCGATGATCGGCCCCTGATCCAGCTCCGACGTCACGTAGTGAGCGGTGGCGCCGATGATCTTCACGCCGCGTTCCTTGGCCTGGTGGTAGGGCTTCGATCCGACGAACGCCGGCAAGAACGAGTGGTGGATGTTGATGATGCGCCCGGGCCAGCGCGCCACGAACGCGGGCGACAGGATCTGCATGTAGCGCGCGAGCACGACGAGATCGATCTTCTCTTCGTCGAGCAAGCGCTGATGGGCCGCCTCGGCCGCCAGCTTGTCGGCGGGATCGACTGGCACGTGGACGAAGCGCACCCCGAAGTGGCCGGCCACCGGCGCGAGGTCGGCGTGATTCGAGATGACCAGCCCGAGATCGCCGCCGAGCTCGCCGAGCTGGTGCGTGAGCAGCAGATCGTAGAGACAATGCGGCGTGCGGCTGGCGATGATCGCCACCCGCGCGCGCTCGTCCGAGAAGGTAATCTCCCAGCCGAGCTCGAAGCGCCCCGCGAGGTCGCCGAGCGCGGTCGAAATCTCCGAGCGCTCGAGGCGGAACCCACGCAGATCCCAGCAGAGCCGCATGAAGAAGAGGCCGGTTTCGGCGTCGGCGTGCTGGTCGGCATCCAGAATGTTGCCGTAGTTGCGGAAGACGAAGTCGGAGAGCGCGGCGACCAGGCCAGTACGGTCTCGACAGCTGACCAGCAGGGTTGCAATGACCGGCGAGGACGAGGACGAGGACAGAGAGGACATTGCCGGCGCAGTCTAGCTCGTGCGCGACGGGCTGATTGGAACTACATTGCGCGCATGCTGCTGGAAGGCTCGTGTCAATGCGAGAAGGTCCGGTTCAAAGTCCAGTCCGAGACGCCGGTGCCCTTCATGTTTTGCTTCTGCTCGATCTGCCGCAAGACGACCGGTGGCGCGTTCGGCTGCAACATAATGGGCATGCGCGCGACCCTGAAGGTGACCGGCGCGAAGAACCTGCGCCGCTATCACGCACGCATCCGCCGTCCCGGCAAAGCGACGGAGGTCAGCGAAGGCGAGCGCTGGTTCTGCGGCACCTGCGGCACGCATCTGTGGGTCATGGACAAGCGCTGGCCCGAGGGCATGTGGCCCAACGCCGGCGCAATCGACACGCCGCTGCCCCGCGCGCCGGCGCACGTCTTCATGATGACCCGCTACAAGCCCGACTGGGTGCCGCTCGACGGCCTGGGCGACGGACCGCGCTACCCCGAGTACCCGGAGCTCTCGATCGCCGCCTGGCACGAGAACAACGCGTCGACGGTCACGCCCGACCAGCCGCAGCCGCGCGCGGCTGCGCGGCGCGGCGCGCCCGCACGGCCGAAGCCAGCTCGTGCAGCAGCGGCACCGTCGCGTCCCAAGCGAGGCAAGCGTCGGTGATGCTCTGCCCGTAGACCAGCGGTTTGCCGGGTTCGCAGTCCTGGCGGCCGCCGACCAGGTGGCTCTCGATCATCACCCCCGAGATCGCGCGCGACCCGGCGGCGATCTGGCCCGCGATGTCGCCCACCACGCTCGGCTGGCGCACCGGATCCTTGCGACTGTTGCCGTGACTGCAGTCGACCATCACGCGGGGGGACAGGCCAACCTTGGCCAGCGTGTCGGTGGCCTTGGCGACCGGGCCGGCCTCGTAGTTCGGGCCCTGGCTGCCGCCGCGCAGGATGACGTGGCAGTCAGGGTTGCCGCGCGTCGCCACGATCGCTGACAGCCCCTGCTTCGTGACCGACAGGAACTGATGCGGATGGCTGGCGGCGCGCACGGCGTCGATGGCGATCTGGATGTTACCGTCGGTGCCGTTCTTGAAGCCGACCGGGACCGACAGGCCCGACGCCAGCTCGCGGTGCACCTGGCTCTCGGTGGTGCGCGCGCCGATCGCGCCCCAGCTCACGAGATCCGCGATGTACTGCGGTGTGATCGTGTCCAGGAACTCGCAGCCGACCGGTAGGCCGAGCTCGCCCAGCCACAACAATAGATCTCGCGCGATGCGCAGGCCCTCGTTGACGGCGAAGGTGCCGTCCAGGCGCGGGTCGTTGATGAGGCCCTTCCACCCCACGGTCGTGCGCGGCTTTTCGAAGTAGACCCTCATGACCACGCACAGCGCGTCGGAGACCGAGTCGATGAGCGCGTGCAACCGCTGGCCGTACTCGCGGGCGGCGTGGACGTCGTGGATCGAGCAGGGGCCAACCACCACGACCAGGCGGTCGTCCTCGTCGCGCAGGCAGCGGGTGATGGCGTTCCGGCTCTCGGCGACGGTGGTCGAGGCGCGTTCGCTGATGGGCAGCTCCTCCATCAGGATCGCCGGCGAGATCAGCGGCCGGATGCGTTCGATACGAAGGTCGTCGGTCAGGTGAAGCATGGGGAAGCGCGAAATCTACCTGTGAACCGCGAAAACGCCAAAGGCCGCCTGGACCTCAACGACCCCCATTTCCCGTCCTCGTCCTCGTCGCCGTCCTCGTCCCCGGAGCGCCTCGTCAACGGCGTGAGCGCGGCGGCAGACCGGTGTGCTGGGTCAGCAGACGCTGGTTCCCCGCCTTCGACTTCACCGGTGACGCGCCTGCGCGCGGTTGGTACAGCGGCACCAGCTGGTGCGCACCGTTGCCGATCAGGTCGTTGCGGCCCAGGCGCCGCAGCGCCTCGCGCAGGATCGGCCAGTTCTCGGGGTCGTGGTAGCGCAGAAAGGCCTTGTGCAAGCGCCGCACCTTGAGGCCCTTCGGAACGCTGACGTCGCCACCCGCGCGGCTGACCCGGTGCAGGGGATTCTTGCCGGTGTGGTACATCGCGGTCGCGCTGGCCATCGGCGACGGCAGGAACGCCTGCACCTGGTCGGCGCGAAAGCCGTTCCTCTTCAACCACAGCGCGAGCGCCAGCATGTCCTCGTCGGTGGTACCGGGATGCGCGGCGATGAAATATGGAATCAAATACTGCTTTTTGCCCGCTTCCTTCGAGTACTTCTCGAACAATTGCGCGAACCGATCGTAGGCGCCCAGGCCCGGCTTCATCATCAGCTGCAACGGGCCGCTCTCGGTGTGCTCGGGTGCGATCTTCAGATAGCCGCCCACGTGGTGGGTCGCCAGCTCGCGGACGTAGTCGGGCGACGTCGCCGCCAGGTCGTAACGCAGCCCGGAAGCGATCAGCACCTTCTTCACGCCCGGAAGAGCGCGCGCCTTGCGGTACAGGCCGATCAGCGGCGCGTGGTCGGTGTTCAAGTTGGGGCAGATCCCGGGGAACACACACGACGGCCGGCGGCAGGCGGACTCGATCGCCGGGTCCTTGCACGCCAGTCGGTACATGTTGGCCGTCGGGCCGCCCAGGTCGGAGATCACGCCGGTGAAGCCGGGCACGGTGTCGCGCACGCGCTCGATCTCGCGCAGCACCGACCCCTCCGAGCGATTCTGGATCACCCTGCCCTCGTGCTCGGTGATCGAGCAGAAGCTGCAGCCGCCGAAGCAGCCGCGCGTGATGGTGATCGAAAAGCGGATCATCTCGTAAGCCGGGACGCGTGCGTCGCCGTAGCCGGGGTGCGGACGGCGCGTATACGGCAGCTCGTAGAGCGCGTCCATCTCCCCCGTCGAGAGCGGCAGCGGCGGCGGGTTGATCCAGACATCGCGGTCGCCGTGGCGCTGGACCAGCGCGCGCGCGTTGCCGGGGTTCGATTCGACGTGCAGCAGCCGCGACGCGTGTGCGTAGAGCACCGGATCCCGCTCAACATCTTCGAATGCCGGCATCCGGATCACCGTCCGAGCGCGATCGAGCCGCGGCCGCGTGCGCCCGAGCGGGATCAGCGCGGCCTCGGGACTGGCGGTCGGCGCTGCCCGAGGTTCCTCGAAGGCGTAAGGGTCGCGGGGAACATCGACCGCGCCAGGCGTGTCGACGGTGCGCGAATCGACCTCGGTCCAGCCCTCCGGCGTGCGGTCGCGCAGGAATGCCGTCCCGCGCAGGTCGGTGATCGCCGACGGGTCCTCCCCTGCGCCCAACCGGTGCGCGATCTCGACGATGGCGCGCTCGCCGTTGCCGAAGACCAGCAGGTCGGCGCGGCTGTCGAACAAGATCGACCGCCGTACGCGATCCGACCAGTAGTCGTAATGGGCGATGCGCCGCAGGCTGCCCTCGATGCCGCCGATGACGATGGGGACGTCGCCGAAGGCCTCGCGGCAGCGCTGGGCGTAGACGATCACCGCGCGATCAGGGCGCAGCCCGCCCGCGCCGCCCGGCGAGTAGGCGTCGTCCGAACGTAGGCGCCGGTCCGACGTGTAGCGGTTGACCATCGAATCCATGTTGCCGGCGGTGACGCCGTAGAACACGTTGGGGCGTCCCAGCGCCGCGAACGGCTCGGCGCTGCGCCAGTCGGGCTGGGCAAGGATCCCCACGCGGAACCCCTGCGACTCGAGCAGGCGGCCGATCAGCGCGGCGCCGAAGCTGGGGTGGTCGATGTAGGCGTCGCCGGTGACCAGCACAACGTCGCAGCTGTCCCAGCCGAGCGTATCCATCTCGTCGCGGGTCGTGGGCAGCACTGGCGCGATACCGAAGCGCTCGGCCCAGAACTTCCGGCGCGCGAACAGCGTCGGCGCCACGCGGTCGGGCGACACCGGCGTGAAGCCGGAACCGGCTCGCTCGGCAGAGCGGGAGCGGCTTGTAGACTCACAGGAGCGGCTCGTAGTAGACGTACGCGAGCGGCTCGTAGACGAAGGCATGGCGTTAAGTCCATACCATGCCCCCCTAGTTGTGGCATGCTGAGCCCATGGATGGTGCGGAGCAGCGTCAGTACCCGCGCTTCGGTTTGGGGCTCCCGGTCAAGCTGCAGTTCTCCGATGCGGGAATCGAGGTCGGGGGCGAATTGCAGGACATCTCGCGCGGCGGGTGTTTCTTCAAATCCACGGTGAAGGTCGACGTCGATCGGAAGATCTCGATCGTCTTCTCGCTCAGCCGCGGCAAGACCTGCCGCGCGACCGGGCACGTCATCCGCACGATGGCCTACAAGGGCTTCGCGGTGCTGTTCGAGGACGTGAACGACTCGACGTTCGACTTCATCCGCGATTTGATGGTGCTGCCGCAGGACAAGCGCGCCAATTTTCTGACGAGCGTCCTCAACCCCGAGATTCAGATCATCTGACAGCGCGCCGGGACAGTCGCTAGCCGCCGGTGCCGGCGTCGGCGGCGTGCTTGGTGGCGGCGCCGCTCAGCGACAGCGTGCAGCCCGCCGCGAGGCCCTGTCCCATCGCGGTGGCGGCGGTGGTCATCGACGTTCCATTGGCCGTGGTGACCGTCCAGGACGACACGGTGAACATGACCTGCAAGCCGTTGAGCGCGGCCACCGTGAACGCGCACGACTGACCAGCGACGGCGCTGGCGACGTTTCCGCTGACATCGAGGTTCAGCGTGCAGGTTCCAAACGACGACTGCAGCGTGGAGACCAGATCGGACATCGTCCCCTTCATCAGGGTCAGCGTCTCGCCCGTGAGATCCACAGTCTGCAATCCGGTGCACCCGGTTCCAGAGATCGACCCCGAATCGAACGTCCAGGTCCCCATGAACTTGTCGTTGTTGTTGGTGGAGCTGCTGCACGAGCCAACCGAAAGACAGGCGGCCAAGAAAGCGACGACGCCGAGGGGCCCCAGCGATCGCCCGGCACGTCCGATGCCAGCAGCTTCAGGGTGCTTTGCGCGGCGGCTTGCCACGCACGAGAGCCATCTCCGCGATCCGTTCGATGAAGTCACCATAAAGATAGCCTCCTTCTTCGGCAGCCCAGGCCAGGTCCTCGCCGTCGGCGAGGTAAGGGTTGGGATTCGCTTCTACCACGTAGATCTCGTCGTCGTGCGCCAGGCGTACGTCGATGCGTCCGTAGTCGCGCAGCCCGGCCGCCTCGTACGTGCGCACCGCCACTTCGGCCAGCCGCGCGCGCACATCCTTGGACAGATCCAGGGCGATCATGTTCTGGATGCCGCGACTCTCGCGGTACTTCACGCTCCACTTGGCCTTGAACGTGGCGATGCGGCTCTCGACGTTGGGCTCGTTGCCGAACACCATCTCGATCGGCGGCAGCGCGACCGGTTTTTCGTTGCCCATCACGCCGATGTAGAGCTCGCGGCCGGCGATGAACTCCTCGACGATCGCGTCGGTCTGGAAGCGTTCGTGGATGAAGGCGACCCGCTCTTTCAACGCGGCGTCGTCGCGCACCACCGACGCCTGCGAGATGCCGACCGACGCGTCTTCGTCCAGCGGCTTCACGATCAGCGGAAAGCGCAGATCGCTCGGCCGCTGCACCTCGTTGCCCAGGCGGCACACCATGAAGTGCGGGATGCGCAGCCCCTGGTACGCGAGCACCTTCTTGGTTAGCGCCTTGTCGCGCGCGAGCATCAACCCCTCGGACGACGCGCCGGTGTAGGGCATGTCGAGCATCTCTAGCAGCGCCGCCACCGAGTAGTCGAGCGCGGACAAACCACGGAAGCGCTCGGCGAGATTGAACACGACATCGACCGGCTCGGCGCGCAGGCCACTGGTGAGCTGATCGACGTTGTCGCGGAATCCGAACAGCCGCACCTGGTGGCCGCGCTCGTTCAGCGCGCGCGCAACGTCGAACTCGGCCTCGTCGCTCGACTCGAGTTGCTTCTTCCACTCCTGCTGAACCGGCGGTTCGGCATCGGTATCGAAGAGCACGAGGACACGTGTTTTCTTCATCGAGACCGTTAAGCTAGATAACCGATCCCGCTGCGCGCGTCCAGGAACGCGTCAATGGTCCGAAGCCTCCGTCGGAGCGACTTACGCTCTTCAGCGCGAGAAGAAGCCCGCGTCAGGAGTGTGACTCTCGCCGGAAGGCGTCGCTCCACCATCGGGCACGGCCTCGCGGTAACCGAGCAGGGTCTTCTTCTGATCAGGCGGCGTCATCTTCACCGACACCTTGCTGTCGGCGAAGGTGTACGCGCGCGTTTGCACCGACAAGAAGCCCTGCGCCTTCACGATCACGTCGAGCGGGCCGCTGTCGCGCGGCCGCTCGACGATCAGCGGCTGGTGCGGCGCGATCAGGCCGAGACGCTTGCGGCCCCAGAACACCATCGCCTTCAACGAAGGGGGCCACACCGTGAACGTGATGCGCACCTTGTCCGACGGCGGCGACGGCGCCTTCGCACCCGGAGCCGCAGCGCCGGCGGATGCTGCGGGCTCGGCCGCCTGGATGAAATCCCAGCTGCAGAGAAAAACGCCCAGCGCCAGCAATCCGCCCGCGGTGGCAAACCATCGCTTGGTCTTTGCTTTGATCGTCATGGCTACTCCTCGCCTCCGCCACCGCCGCCGGCTTTGGCTTCGGGGCTGTCGGGCGCGGGCGGCGGCGGGCCGGGGTATTTCACGCCGGGCTTGGGGACGTAGCCGATGATCGGCTTTTTCTGTGTGCCCATGATGTTCCCCTCGAGAACGTTCACCGGCAGCGGCGGATCCAGGTAGTACGCGTAGCCGCGCGAGGGGATCCGCATCTCGAACACCTTTTCGCCGAGCAGGAACTGGCGCGTGAAGTTCATCGCCTGATCGCCGGCGACGTGCATCTTGCGGTGGCGCAGGATGAACGAGTACATGCGGATCGCCAGGTGGTTCGGCAAGCGGTGGCAACCGTGCGAGAAGCCGTTCGCGCTGTAGATCGACAGGTAGTCCGACGAGCCGTGCGCGCGCACGCCGTTGTCGAAGTCGGGCTTGCCGTTGAGGCCGGGGACGACGAAGTAGCCGGCGATGATCCCGTACGCCGAGAGATAGCCCGGGCCGAGCTCGTCGTAATTCACGACCTGCATCCATGAGCTGTTGATGAGCTTGCCCTTGACCAGCGTGCGGATCGGTGTCGACGGCGGCGCGATCCAGACCGGGCCCGAGACGACCTGACGGATCACGCGCGGGCCGATGTCGGACATCTTGTAGCGGTAGTACTCGTAGCCATCGCTGGCCTGCTCCGCGCGCCAGCCGCCGATCGTCGTGCGCCAGCGCGCGAGCGGGATCTGCTGGCCCTTCCACTTCACGAACAGCGTGAGGTGCGGGTAGTGCTTGCGCGGCTGCTGCCGCCAGTGCCCGTCCGGCTCGACCGGAAAGTCGTACCAGACGTCGCCGCGATCGACGACGATCGAGAGATCCATCGTGTCCGAGTAGTACTCGGGGCGCGGCGGCAGCTTGATCGCGACCTTGAACGATTTGAAGTCGTCGGCGCCGTGGCGCTTGAAGAACTCGAGCGCGGTGTCGCCGTTGGTGAGCCCCATCTGATCGAGCGTGGCCTTGGTGTACTCGTCGGCGAGATCGCGCGACGGGTGATTGGGCGTGCCCGCGGTTCCGTCCTCGACGATCGCCGCCCCCGAGACCACGCGCTCGCGCAGCGCGCGGACCAGCCCCTCGTAGTCGTTGTCGAGCAGCGGCTTGGCCAGCGCTTCGACGGTCTTCTTCCGCAGATAGTTCGACTCGTAGATCATGTGCTTCTGCTGGAAGCTGCGCACCGCCAGGCGCATGGGTTCGTCGTAGATGCCGGTCGTGTGCTTGCTCTTCGGCGTCAGTATTCCTTCGCAGGCCAGGCGCCGCTCGACCGCGGCCATCGCCGGCTTCTCGGCAGCGCGCTTCGCCAGCAGCTTGACCTTGGGGGCCTGCTGCGGCTGCTTCTCGGCCAGTTCCTCGATCGTCGCCACCTTGGCCTTGCGGCGCGCGATCTCGAGCTCGGCGCGGATACGCGCCAGGCGGTGCTCTTCTTTTCGTATCGACTCGGGCGCGACGTAGGCGACGGTCTCGACGGCCTCGAGCGCGTCGGCGCTCTCCTGATCGTGGCAGGGGTGATCGGCGTCCTGCAGGAAGCGCGCGCGCAGCACCGAGATCGCCGGCGGGATGCCGTAGAGCTCGAGGTAGTTCTTCGTACCGGGCGGCAACGGCTCGCCGTCATCGTCCAGCTGATCGTTGGCCTCGCCGAGGAAGACGTGGCGGTAGCGGTTCTGCAGCGGCGTGCCATCGGCCGACAGCTGGGGCGCCAGGATGTACGGCGTCCAGTCGTCGCTGAGATCGACCAGCGTGAACCCGCCCGGTTCGGCGAGGCTCGCGTCGATCCAGCGCTCCTTGCCGTCGACGATCGCCAGCGCGCGCTGCGCGGGCGGCAGATCGTCACGCGGCTTGAGCGCCTCGGCCTCGGTGACCGTGCGCGCCGGCGCGTGCGGAGCCTCCGCGGACGGCGCCGGCGTGCCCGACGCCGCGGCGGCGCCCGTCACGGCGTTCGGCTGATCGGCCGAGCCGCTGGCCGGAGCAGCGGCTCCGTGACCGGTCGAGCCGCCGCACGCTCCGAAAACAATCGTCCATACCAAGATGCGCCCGCGCGTCATGCGCGATTTCTGGGGGCCTGCCTGCATATGGGCGGTACCTTACCAAACACCCCCGGAACCGCGGAGATATCTCGCGGGCCGCAGATCCGGAGGGTCAGGCCTCGGGCCTCGGGGATCCGGATCCGGATCTCCGGTCCGGCCCGAGGCCCGAAGCCCGAGGCCCCTCTTCCTTGACTTTGCCTCGCTTTACCTGCATCACTTCTATCGAACCATTGTCCTATCTCCAGCGCCGCCGGCCAAAAGATGCCGCGCGCGCGACACCGAGTGTCGAGTCGTTCGTCAGTGTATCGGGCTCCAGTTGCTCTGCTGACCGTTTCTTCTCGAGGGACAGCACACAACTGAAAGGTCCGTACACCAATGACGTCGTTCTCTGAACTGGCTCTCATCGAGCCGATCGCGCGCGCCTTGCGCGCCGAAAACTACACCATCCCCACGCCGATCCAGGCCGCGGCAATCCCGCCGCTGCTCGACGGGCGTGACCTTCTCGGCTGCGCCCAGACCGGCACCGGCAAGACCGCAGCGTTCGCGCTGCCGATCCTGCAGCGCCTCGCGTCTGACCGTCGGCCCGCGCCGCGCAAGGGCGCGCGCGTGCTGGTGCTGGCGCCGACGCGCGAGCTGGCGCTGCAGATCGGCGAAAGCTTTGGCACCTACGGGCGCCACCTGCCGCTGTCGCGCACCGTGATCTTCGGCGGCGTCGGCCAGGGCCCACAAGTGTCGGCGCTCGCGCGCGGCGTCGACGTCCTCGTGGCCACGCCCGGCCGCCTGCTCGATCTCATGGAGCAGGGACACGCCCAGCTCTCCAGCGTCGAGGTGCTGGTGCTCGACGAGGCAGACCGCATGCTCGACATGGGCTTCATCCGCGACATCCGCAAGATCCTCGCGAAGCTGCCCGCCCGCCGCCAGACGCTGCTGTTCTCGGCGACCATGCCGCGCGACATCGCGGTGCTCGCCGACCAGATGCTGCGCGACCCGGTCAAGGTCGAGGTCGCGGCGCCGGCGACCACCGCGGAGAAGGTCGATCAGTGGGTGCTGTTCGTCGATCGCGACAACAAGCGCCACCTGCTGGCCGAGATGCTGAAGGATCCGAAGATGTCGCGCACGCTGATCTTCACGCGCACCAAGCACGGCGCGAACCGCGTCACCGAGCAGCTGTCGCGGCTGCAAGTCCGTGCGGCGGCGATCCACGGCAACAAATCGCAGGGCGCACGGCAGGCGGCGCTCGAGAGCTTCCGCTCCGGCCAGACGCGCGTGTTGGTCGCCACCGACATCGCGGCGCGCGGCATCGACGTCGACGGCATCACCCACGTGGTGAACTACGAGCTACCCAACGAGCCCGAGAGCTACGTGCACCGCATCGGCCGCACCGCGCGCGCCGGGGCGCGCGGCATCGCGCTGTCGTTCTGCGATCGCGAGGAGCGCTCGTACCTGCGCGACATCGAGCGCCTCACCAAGCAGCCGCTGCAGGTGGTGGCCGATCATCCCTATCGCGCGAACGGGGGCGCATCGGCTGCGCCCGCGCACGATCGGGAGGACCAGGGACAGCGGCGCTCCGCCGGGCCGCCTCACCGGGCGGGCGGCTCGCGCCCACACGGCCAGCGCGGATGGCGCGGCGGTGGCGGTCGCCACTCCTCGCCGCCCGCCAGCCGCTGATGGCCGGCGCGGGCGAGATCGACGACCCGAGCGCAAGCCCGGGACCGCCCCTCCCTGACCCGCGTGACGTCGGCCTGCGCCTGATCATCACCTACAAGGCGGTGAAGGCCGCGCTGCAGGCCGCGCTGGCGGCGACCCTTCCGATCCTGCGCACGCTCGGCGTCACCGCCGACTGGGCGGCCTACGCTTCACAGCTCGCCGAGCACGTCGCCCATCGCTGGACGGCCGTGCTGGCGCGCCGGATCGCGGCGCTGCTGACGCCGACCCATCTCACGTTCATCACCCTCGCGCTGGCGCTCGACGCGATGGTGAGCGCGTTCGAGGGCTGGGCGCTTCACCGCCGTTTCCGCTGGGCCCCCTGGGTGGTCGTGGTCGCGGGCAGCACGCTGATCCCGTTCGAGCTCGTCGAGCTCGCGCGCCGACTGCGGCCGAGCCGCGTCGCAATCCTCGTCGTGAATCTCGTGATCATCGCCTACCTGGTGTGGCGCGCGCGCCGCGAGCATGCCGCCGCGCACCCCGCCGGTTGATGCACGAGCTTGTCCCCGGCCTCCGGTTGAGGGATGCTGAAGGCGCACCGGCGCCACGCCGACCGGAGTGTGGGTGGGGTTTCTTTGCGCCGGCGAATCAAAGAAAGGAGGCCGTCATGAGAGCGCTCGAAGGCAAACAGTTACGCGTGCGTGTCGTCGTGGGCGAATCGGATCGGTGGCATCACCGCCCCCTCCATCTGGCACTGCTCGAGCGCCTGCGGCGTGAGGGTTGCGCCGGGACCACGGTGACGCGCGGGATCGCTGGCTTCGGAGCACACAGCGTCGTCTACAACGCCCAGCTCGCGCGTCTGTCAGACGATCTCCCGGTCGTGATCGAAGTCGTCGACAGCGAGCCTCAGGTCGAGAAGGTAAAAGCGATCCTGGACGAGATGGTCACCGAAGGCCTGGTCACGATCGAGCCGGTCACCGTGCTGCGCTACTCCGCGCGGCCGCGCGCCTGAGCCGCCCGGGCGCGCGCGATTTGCGCGCGCCGGCGCCGGGCCATTCGCGCGGCCCGATCTTCCCGGACGCGCCTGCGGTACCACCTTCTTCCCATGAGGTGCGGTCTGGCGACAGCGATCGCCCAGCGCTTGGGATCCGCGCATCAGCGCACCGCGCGTCCCGGCGAGATCAATTACGCCTTCGTGGATCCCTACTCGCTCGCGCACGCCGCGGTCGGCTTGCTCTTGGGCCTGCTCGGCATACGCCTCGTCCCGCTGCTCGCGATTGCCGTCGGCTGGGAGGTTGCGGAGCACGTGCTCAAGGACCTGATCCCCTCGGTCTTCCCTCATCCCACGCAAGACACGCTGGCCAATTCGACCGGCGACGTTCTCTCGGCGCTCATCGGGTGGGCCATCGCGCATCGGGCGGCGGGCTCCGGCGCGCACCGGCACTCATCGCGCGAAGCGTAGAGCAGGCAAGCCTAGAAGACGTCGCCCCAGGTGAGCGCGAAATGGAGGGTCGGCTGACAGACGACGTCGACCGCACCTGCTGGAAGCGGTGCGCCCGCGACCACGCGCGGGCTCACGACCAGCGCAAGCGCCAGATCCTGCCCGGCCTCGACCTGGCTGGAGATCGCGGCGAACGCCGGGCTGCCCCCGTCGAGGGAGAGATGGCGGGCATCGCTCACCACCTGGCGGGGCGCGAGCGGATCGACGTTGCCGAGCAGCAAATCAACCGGTGACGCGGGAGATTGCTCGACGACCACGCCGCCGTCGGACGCGGTACTCCTGCTCGTGCTCGGATTCTGCACGACGTAGAGCTGGATCTTCGCGAGCGCGAAGGTCAGCGTGTTGGTGGGAATCGTGTAAGCGATGTCGACGGCTCGCAGATAGCGCACCGCTTGCCGGCCGACCGCGCTGTCGAACGACGAAGGGTCGCTCGAGTCCACGACCTGCTGGATGCGCAGATCGGCCTGCCCGAAGCACTGGCCCGCGGCAGCGTCACAACCGACCTGCCAGCCGGTTACGCCGCTGGGGGCCGGGACGGCCGTGCACGCCGAGGTGTTGCTGCCCGAGCAGGCGAGCGGAGGAATCGTCCCCGGCGCCGTGCCGAAGTCAGCGGCCAACGACGCCGGCGCGAGCACGACGTCGGCGCCCGCGAGATCACAGCCGGCCGAGAGTGAGGACAAGGCGAGCGCGAGCGCCGCCAGCCAGGCGCCGATAGCGCCCCGGCTCTGCGCCGCGCGTGCTGACACGCGTGGTTGCGCCATTCCTGAACCGTAAGGCTGGAATGGCGAGAGAGAAGGCGCGGGAGGGTTTGGGAACCCTTCTGAGGGTTCCCATGATGATTAACCGGGGATCTCGACGGCGACCTTGACCCACTGGGGGACGTGGTTACCCGTCGGCACCGAGTTCGGCAGTGCGCCGACCGGCGTCGGATTCTGAGCGGGCAGCCACACCGCCGGAGAGCTCGGGTCGAGAACCGTCTCCTGGCCGATCAGCACCGCGGCGAACCAGAGCTGCGGCTTGGTCGACAGCGGCGCGCCGGTGTTCACCTGCAAGCCGTAGGGCCGCCGCGACGAGAACGCCAGCCAGTACAGCTTGGTGCCTCGGAACGTGCCGTTGTCCGGGCTCCAGCGCGGCCACGAGTTGTCGTAGGTGACGTTGGGTCCGCCGTTGGCATTGGTGAGGACCTGCGGCGTCCCGCCCATCGGAGTGGTGAGCCACAAGGTCGCCGACGAGTCGTCGTAACCGTCGCAGGTCTGCGCGCCGTAGACGCCGACGCCCGCTGGCACGTTGGTGTAAACGTCGGGGTCGAGCCCGCAGGCGCTCTGGTTGTAGACCACCAGCGCGTCGTCGTTGCTGACCGCCGGGTAATACTTGGTGATGTTGTTCTCGCGCGCTACCAGCACGCGCGCGTCGTTGTTGATGCCGGTGGCGGTGGCCGAGGCGATCGCGATTTGCCCGCCCTTCTTCATGTCGCCGTTGAGGCCGGTCGGGTTGTAGTACTGGGGGACCGCGTCGGGCTGGGCAAACGACGTGAAGACCAAGTACTTGCCGGTCTGGCTCCAGAACGGATCGCTCTTGTAGGCATCGGCGAAGTTCGCCGCGACCTCGCCCTCGTTGAGCAAGCTCGCGGTCGTGCCATGCAGGTACAGCTTCGACTGGTACATGTTGACCATCACGTCGCCGCCGGGACCGAAGGTGGTATCGGTCGCGACCTTGGTGGCGCGGAACTGCTTGTAGTAGTTGATGTCCATGATGTTGGTCGACCCGCCCGACGCCGCGGCGTTGAGCACGGTCATGGTCAACGTCGTCAGGTCGAGCAGCGCGAAGTCAGGATTGGCCGAGCCACCGATCGTCAGTGCCATGGTCTTGCCGTCGTTGGTGATGGCGTGGCAGCCGACGCACTGGGCGCCGTCGGCGGTCGCCGGCGGAGACCCATAGAACGTCGGCGCGCGCCCGCGGTCGGTGTACACCAGCTGCGGCGCCGCCGGGGAGCCGTCCTTGGGGAAGGCGTAGCGCTGAATCCCGGTGCCCGTGGAGCCCGGCGAGCCGTCGGCGTTCATTGGCGGGACGTAGTTGGGGACGATGCCCGGCGCCAGCGTCGTCCAGTAGTAGAGGCCGCCCGATAGCGGCACGTTGGCCCAGGCGACGTTGACCGACCCCGACTCGACGAGCGGCCCGGAGCCGCCCAGGCGGGCGGTCACCTTCACGTCGTTCTTCTCGCTGACAGCGACGAAGAGCTGGGTCAGGCTGAGCGGCAGATCGACGTAGCAACCGCTGCCCGCGGCGGCCTGGCAGTTAGCGTAGTAGTTGACGTTCACGACCTGATCGACCGAGAAGTTGATGCGCGCGGCGCTCTGTCCCGCCGTCTTCTGGACGTGCACCGTCACCGGGCTCAGATTGGGCGGGAAGATCGCGTTATTGAGCGGATACGCGATCAGCGTCGGGCCGCTGGGCGTTCCGTCGAGCGCGCCCTGGCCGCTCGGATCGAAGCCCGTGGCGAGGAGGCTGCCCTGGAACGTCGCGATCAGCGTCCCCATGCCGGTGACCGAGCCGGCAGTCACCGTGACCGTGTAGGTGCCGGGCGCGCTGACGTTCACCGTGCCGCGCGCGACGTTCGCGGAGCTGAACCCCGTCGACCAGCCCACCTGATTGGTGATGTCCTCGGTGTGACCGTCGTCGAAGTGCCCGGTCGCGGTGTACATCGCGGAGCCCGACAATGAGTTCCCGGAGGTCGCCAGCACGATCGTCTGGGACGGCGGCGAGACGTCGATCGACGTGAGTCCCTTGATCGTGGGTCCCACGACCGTGCCGCCGGAGCCAGCGCCCCCGGTGGGGCCTCCTGGGGCCTTCACGCCTGCACAGCCGAAAGACAGGGTGCTCAGCGCAGCGCCAGCCAAGATCGGCAAAACGATCGACAAGGAGATTGGCAAAGCTAAGGTCGTTCGCCGCGATGACTTCATAGACTCTGCTCCTACGCGAGGGTTTGTGCGACCAACCGCGCCGCCGGGGGGCGGTCCAAAAAGCGGTCGTTCACAAATATCGTCGGAATATATCCCCAATCCCGTCACCTGATCCGGTTTTTTCCGGTCGCGCCATCGGCTGAGAACGACCGTGATCTCGCTGTCGTGCTAGCTTAGGGGGCATGAGCACCGGGTACCGCAGCCGCACTTCGACGCATGGCCGCAACATGGCCGGGGCGCGTTCCCTCTGGCGGGCGACCGGCATGACTGACGCCGACTTCGGCAAGCCGATCATCGCCATCGCCAACAGCTTCACCCAGTTCGTACCTGGGCACGTGCACCTGCATGACGTCGGCCAGCGCGTCAAAACCGTGGTCGACGCCACAGGCGGCTGGGGGGTGGAGTTCAACACCATCGCGGTCGATGACGGGATCGCCATGGGGCACGGGGGGATGCTCTATTCGCTGCCCAGCCGCGAGCTCATTGCCGACAGCGTCGAGTACATGGTCAATGCGCACTGTGCGGACGCGCTCGTCTGCATCTCCAACTGCGACAAGATCACGCCGGGCATGCTGCTCGCCACGCTGCGGCTCAACATCCCGACCATCTTCGTTTCCGGAGGGCCCATGGAGGCCGGGAAGATGATCGGCACGCACGGTCGCGACGGCAAGCCGCTGGTGCGGAAGCTCGACCTCATCGATTCGATGATCGCGTCCAGCGACGCCAACGTCAGCGACGCCGAGCTCGGCGAGATGGAGCGGTCGGCCTGTCCGACCTGCGGGTCGTGCTCGGGCATGTTCACCGCCAACAGCATGAACTGCCTCAACGAGGCGCTGGGGCTGGCGCTGCCCGGCAACGGCACGCTGCTGGCGACGCACGCGCGGCGCTGGGAGCTGTTCGAGGCGGCGGCCAAGCGCATCGTCGAGATGTCGCGGCGCCACTACATCGACGGCGACACCAGCGTGCTCCCGCGCAGCATCGCGACCTTCGAGGCGTTCGAGAACTCGATCGCCCTCGACATCGCGATGGGCGGCTCGACCAACACCGTGCTGCACCTCCTGGCCATGGCCGAGGAGGCGGGCGTCGACTTCACCATGTCCGACATCGATCGCATGTCGCGGCGCGTGCCCAACGTCTGCAAGGTCGCGCCGTCGTCGCACTACCACGTCGAGGACGTGCACCGCGCGGGCGGCGTGTTCACGATCCTGGGCGAGCTCGACAAGGTCGGGCTCATCCATCGCGGCGCGCGCACCGTGCACGCGGCGACCATCGGCGAGGCGATCGACGCCGAAGACATCCGCCGCCCGACGACGACGGCGGCGGCCAAGCAGCGCGCGCTCGCGGCGCCCGGCGGCGTGCCGACGCGGGTCGCGTTCTCGCAGGACAAATACTTCTCGTCGCTCGACGAGGATGAGGCCAAGGGCTGCATCCGCGACGTGCCCCACGCGTACAGCAAGGACGGGGGCCTCGCGGTGCTGTACGGCAACATCGCCACCGAAGGCTGCATCGTGAAGACCGCGGGCGTCGACGAGTCGATCTGGAAGTTCGAAGGGCGCGCGCGCGTCTTCCATTCGCAGGAGGCGGCGTGCGACGCGATCAGCGCCGACCAGGTCGTCGCCGGCGACGTGGTCGTGATCGTCTATGAGGGCCCGAAGGGCGGCCCCGGCATGCAGGAGATGCTTTACCCGACGTCGTTCTTGAAGGGCAAGGGTCTGGGCAAGGCGTGCGCGCTCGTCACCGACGGCCGCTTCAGCGGCGGCACGTCGGGCCTGAGCATCGGCCACGCATCGCCCGAGGCGGCCGAGGGCGGCGCGATCGGCCTCATCGAGGAGGGCGACAAGATCCGCATCGACATCCCGGCGCGGAAGATCGACCTCGTGATCAGCGAGCCCGCGCTCGACAAGCGGCGCGCGGCGATGGCCGCGCGCGGCAAGGACGCCTGGCGGCCGAACCGCGACCGAACGGTGTCCCAGGCGCTGCAGGCCTACGCGCTCATGGCCACGAGCGCAGCCCGCGGCGCCGTGCGCGACATCCGCCAGCTGCAGGCCGGCAAAGCGCCGAAGTAGTCGGGCGAAGGGACCGGACCTCCTCACCCCGACCCTTGTATGTGATTCACTGCAGGGGTCGGGAGCGGGCTCGGCAGATCGTCCACCGACCCCGGTCGCAAAGACCGAAGGAGAGCGAGGGTCGCC
>Ga0265342_10002069_pt1 | contig 17796 bp, 18 predicted proteins | sample 4CB327metaG_FD_203125 | JGI IMG/M metagenome (GOLD analysis project Ga0265342, IMG submission 203125) | Rhizosphere microbial communities from Carex aquatilis grown in University of Washington, Seatle, WA, United States - 4-CB3-27 metaG | ecosystem: Host-associated > Plants > Roots >...
GGGCGGTCGGCGCTCATCGGAATGCGCGAAAATGCTACCTCCATCTTATCGAAATTGTGTCCATTGATCCGGTTAACAGACCACCCGAATGCGGCAAATTTTTTATCCACCGATTCGAGCGGAATCAATTCTTCGGTCCGGACGTTCGCCTGAAATTCATTCCTGTCCACAATCGCAACGAGGTTGTCGAGTTTATAGGCGGCGGCGACGAGACAACCCTCCCAGATGGAACCTTCATTGAGCTCTCCATCGCCAAGAACTACAAAAACGCGGTTGTTGCCTCTGCGTATTTTTATGTCAAGGGCAACGCCAATAGCGACCGAAAGCAAATGGCCGAGCGAACCGGAATGAAATTCAATTCCCGGGATCGAGCTGTTCGGATGCCAGTAAATTGAATCGTTCGTTCTGAGATGATTCTCTAACCGGCTCTTATCCATGTATCCCAGTTCTGCAAGGGTTCCGTATAAAGCCGGAACGTCATGTCCTTTCGAAAGAAAAAAGTAATCACGGTTCTCATCCTTTAAGGTTCGAGGTGAAACCTTCAGAACTTTAGAATAGAGATAGACGATCAGGTCTGCACATGAAAGCGACGCTCCGATAAAACAGCCACCATCGGTCGCCATCGTTATGACGTGTTCCCGCACGCGAAGAGCGAGAAGCTCAAGTTCGATTCTTTCTTGATCAGTCACGAATTCACCGTTTGCCGTGTTTCAGTTTTTGAAATAGTTTTAAGCTGCCCGACATAGTGCCGGTACCAATTCACACCGATGTAGCGGGCGTTGATCGACCGGATCTCCGGCTTCTTCGCCATCAATTGCAGGATATCATACATTGTAAAGGCCGGGTGTTCAACGCTCCATAATTCTTCATAGACACGTTTGAGCAGTGTGTAATCTTCAGGATAATCGATGGTCCAGCGGTAGCTCATGGAATAATCTCGGCCGGATTCGCACAAGACGTTCCCAAGGATAAAACGATCCGGTTGTTCCCAAAGAAATGGAGTCGTATGTTCGCGCTCGTAATCCTTCGCAGCTTCGCGCCACGCAGTTTCCAAGGCTTCCATCGTCATGACCTCGACGTCGTTTCCGTCAGGATATGTTGCCGGATGGAGATTGCTGACATAGTGAAACAGCTTCGTCTTCGCGAGATAGAACTTTATTACACTGTCGATAACGACAGGATCGACCAGAGGGCAATCGGAGGGAATCTTCACAACCACGTCCGCCTTTTCTTGCACCGCAACGTGAAAATGGCGGTCCAGAAGATCGGCAGGATGTCCCCTGAAGCACCGGACACCGATGGACCTGCAGAGCGAACGAATCGTGTCGTCGCGGCTGTCTGTCGTTGTTGCTACCACAATCTCGTAGGAGCCTTCCGCCGCCCGCACACGTTCGATCATTCGCTGCAAAAGCGGGGCCCCGGCAAGAGGCATCAAGACTTTATTTGGGAATCTTGAAGAACCGGTCCGCGCCTGAATAACAATAAGAATTTTCATGCCGCCCTGGAGAATAGTCGTGCTAGTTTTTCCTTATAGTGGCGCTGCCACATTTTCGCAATTGTAGGCTCAGGATTATTCGTTTGAAAGACATGCTGAAGTTCCGCCGACAGCAATTCGCGGGCCACAGACGCAATATTGAAGGCAGCCGAGCCATTTTGTAGCGGAGTGAGTTTTTTCAATTCTTCTACCGGGAAGTTGGAATAGACCTCTTTACCAAGAGCCAATCCGACATAGACGGTGGACGAATATTGTGTTATAAGAACATCGCAATTAGCAATCATTTCTTCCGCATTGCCGGAGGCATAGATTAATGCACCCGGCGCCCACGCAGTGATTTCAAGCGTCGCGCGCTCGATATTTTCATTCGGATGCAATTTGAAAATGAGCTTGCGTCCGCCGGCAATCTTCACGGCATTACGAATGATTTTCTTTCGGTTCTCAAATTTAAAAGTTTCACGAGAGTCGGACGTGCACACAAGGACATAATTCTTATGCGGAAAGCGATTCTCGAGGAATTTCTTGCAGTTGTCAAAATTCGGGATCCCCGTAATAACTATTTTCTCAGGCGGGATTCCTTTTCTGATGAACAGATCACGGTATCCTTCGCTTGCAACGCACATCTTATCATAAGCATTGCTGAGGCTGAATGTTGACGTGCTGCCGACCCAGCGAGGGAGAAACGGAAATAGTTTGACGAGAAAATATCCAAAATTTTCAGGGTCGGTCATCCCCTCCTGGACCAAAATGATCTTCTTCCCAATAATGTTTTTCTGAATGACCAAATCTGCACAGGTAAAGACAAGGTCGTAATTGTTTTTCTCCCCCCGACAATCAATCTGCAAATGCCGGGCTTGGAGGTACTGCAAACACCGGCCGACCATCTTGCTCCCCATGATGGACATTTCCGTAAGGTTCATCCTGCGCAGGAATTCTTCCAAACCGGTAGCATAATAGGGCGTAAACCAGCAATCATGATCAATGACAAGTTCTTGGGCGATCTTGTGCAGTTGCGTTGTTTGGTTGCGCGATCCACAGATAAAGAGGATTTTCTTTTTCATACTATTTCCGGGGCAATATCCGAGGGCAGCGATTGCGCTTTCGTCTCTTCCGGCACGCTTGTTCCCTGCAGCCAGGTCAAGAACAGTCCAATGATGATCCAGAACAACTCTTTGCTTCGCTTGATTATCACAAATGCTGCACCCGCAGACACTACATTCGCAATACCAGCTGAACTGAAAGCCGAAAGATAGCTTGAATCCACCACTCCGAGACCTCCAGGGATCAAGAACGCGAGCGACCGAGTTAAGGAAACCACAGGCTCGAAAACCATTACTTGATACGGTAAGACCTTCAGACCAAGAGCCACAAGAATAAGATATGTTTCCAACATTTCTGTCAGCCATCCCCCGAAAAACAAGAGAGAGGCAAGGCCACCTTGCCGCTTTTTATGCAGGAAAAAATCTCTTAACTCAATGTCGGCCCGCTCAAAAAAAAGCTTTTCATTCTCGATCTTTGTTTTGATAAAAGGGATTGAACGAAGTAAGCGGAATATCCAAGTAAATAAAGACCCGCGTGAGAGCATGATCCCCAACGAAAGGAACACTGCAAACACGAACAGTGCACTCCCCAGGGAAAAAAGCTGCACGATTCCTATCTTTTGAGCCAGCACAATTCCCAAAAACACACTTACGCCGATATAGAACCCCTGACTCAAACCCACTAAGAGTTTTCTAATCGCAAGACTTGAGACGACTTCCGGACCTGAAAACCGACTCTGTTTCGTCATCAAGAAAATCTTTACACCTTCGCCGACAACAACCCCCGCAGGAATGAACCGATACATCGCTTCGCCCGCAATATGGACCTGCAACAATTTCGCAAAGGATATTTTTTCAGATGGCGTGTCGAGAATAAACTTCCAGGCGGCTGTATCGAAAAGACATCCGACACCATAGACGGCATAAATCGGCATAAGGAAATATCCAACATTGGCAATCAAGGAGAACGTCATTGAAAAGTCGATATCTCGAAAAACAAGAACAAAAAGCGCCGCGCCTGCAACAAGCGACAAAACTCGGATAAACGTCTGAAATCTCTTTGTCTTCTTTTTCACGATACAAAGTTAGTGCAAACTCTTTACCCCAGGATAAAGCAAGAGTTAACAAATCTTTACTGAGAGATTATCAACACTTTCTTTAAGATTTGACAACTGACGAGAGCGGATTCGAATTCCGGGAATCATCGTTTGATAACATGACCATTAAGGGAGGGTAATAATAATGAAACATAGCGGCTGTACCTTTGGCAAAAAATATTTCATCCGGAGACCATTCACATGTATCAGCATCTTTTAGCCGTCACGCCCTTCTTTGAAGTAAAAATCGCCGAATACTTGCACGAAGTTGAATCGGCGCTCAAACTCCGCTTCGAAGTGTTCAATCTTGAGTTGCACGAAGGGTTGGAATCTTCCTACGAGACGGGCTTCGACTCGGATGTTTACGACACTTTTTGTGATCATTTGATAGTGAAAGACCGGCAATTGGACAAAGTTGTCGGCACATATCGGTTGTTGCGGCAAGAAAAGGCGGAGAAAAGTCTCGGATTTTACTCGGAAAATGAGTTCAATCTTGCCCGAGTAAAAAACCTGCCAGGCCAGGCTTTGGAGCTTGGACGATCCTGCGTTGCCAAAGAATATCGGTCGCTGGCAGTAGTAAATTTATTGTGGGCCGGAATTGGAAGATACATTGAAATCCATAACATCAGCACGATGTTTGGATGTGCGAGTTTTCATAGTGCAGATGCGAAGCAGGTTTCGGAAGCATTCGCATACCTTCGAACACACCATTTTGCACCGGAACAATACCGGGTGTATCCCACGCAACGCTGCGCAATGAACTTAGTCCATTCACAGGGATCTGAGAACAATGAAAAATCGGTGTTAAAGAAATTTTCCCCTCTTTTGAAAGGCTACCTGCGACTTGGAGGATTGGTTTGCGGCGAACCTGCATTCGACCGCCAATTTGGAACGGCAGATTTTTTTACACTGGTCGAAACGGAAAAGATCACCGAGAAATACAAAAGTCATTATTGTAAAATGGCCGGGGCTGTGTGAGACGAGTGTGTAAGTTTCTTGCGCTTTTTGCGGCTACACTCTTTTTTGTTTTTGTTGTTCTGATCGGGCGGATGGGGTTGTTTCTGAGTCCGCCGAGTGAACGGCGTTTCCTCGCACGCGCTACGCGCTGGTGGTCAAAATCCTCGGCGATTATTCTTGGCCTCAAGGTAACCCACAGCAATATTCCTGGCGACTTTTGGAATGATCATTTCCTCATAGCAGCAAACCATCAGAGTTATCTTGATGTTGTGGTCATCGGTTCGATATTTCCGACATTGTTTGTCGCAAAAAGTGATGTGAAGAATTGGCCAATCATAGGCTGGTTTGTCACTCTAGGAGGAACGATATACGTAGACAGGAAGGCATTCCGCGGAACGATCGATGCCGTAAAAACAATGGAACAAATACTTTTCCAAGGAACCAGCGTTCAAATATTTCCCGAAGGGACATCGACAAACGGCGACCTTGTATTGCCCTTCAAACCATCCCTCTTTAGAGCAGCAAAATCTTCAAACACAAAGATTCTTCCAGTCACAATACGCTATCTTGCAATAAACGACGCTCCATTTGAGCCAGCAAGAAGGGATTTCGTTTGCTGGTATGGAGATATGAATTTTGTGGGACATTTTTGGAAAATGCTTGATCAAGAATCTATTACTGCTAGTGTCACAATGCACCCTGTGATACCCGCAGACCATTATCCTGAAATAATACAAGTAGCGGAACTAGCTCATTACTATGTGAGCGAATGCTGTCGACAAAAAAAAGTTCCCCCAAATTGATTAAGAGGCGTTGACTCTTTGTGAGCGGCTCTCCGCGACTTCTTCTCAATTTATTTGGCCATCGAGCAAAGGCTCAGAATTTTCCGATAACATCCAGGCCGGATATTTTTTTATCAAATAATCAACCTCTCCGTAATAATGTCGTAATACCCCCTCTGTATACTGGGTTTGGTATTTCACAAAAACCATGAACATTATGAAATCACATTACTATTATGATCACTATCTCAGAAGAACTATTGCCGTTGAATACAAGTCCATCTCTGGACGAAATCATTCATTGTGTCCCTTCCGTTGACTCCTCCTTGCTTGGTGAACAACTTCAGGCACTGTTTGGCCAGTATAAAAGCAAATCACTTGTCGTAACCGAGGGCGACTCGCCTATTGGCTTTCTCTCATATCGCAGAGTCGCCGATCTGTTATCAACGCAGTTCGGCTATGCGGTCTACCAGAAACGGTCGGTCACTGCCCTGATGCTTCGCGATTTTCTGTTCGTCGACTCTCATTGCCCAATGAGTGAAATTGTTGAACGTGCGCTCGAACGGGAACAAGACATGCTGTATGAAGATATCGTGGTGACAAAGAACGGAAAATACCTGGGTTTGCTTTCAATTGCCCAAGTGCTCTCAGACCAGCGGCGGAACATTACCCAGCAATTGCGTCGGCTGGAAGAAAAGGGAGCTCAACTCGAAGAGCTAAACTCTCAACTCAAAGAAGCGCTGGAAAATCTTCGCGGATCCGAACAGCAGGTTCTCCATTCGGAGAAGATGGCGAGCATTGGAACTCTTGCAGCCGGCGTTGCGCACGACTTCAATAACATGCTCGCAGTCATCGAGTCGAGCACCTATCTTCTGAAAACAAAACTCCCTGTGGGATCCCCTCTCCAAAAGTATTGTGAAATGACCGGAAACGCCATTGAACGATCGGCAGATTTGATAAAACAGCTGCTTCAATTTTCACAAAAAAATGTTATTGATGTTCGATGCACATCCCTCAATAAAATTGTCCGAGATATGCTGCGCATTCTGGAACGCTCGATCGGAAAGAATATTAATATGGCTCTAGAGCTTGACGAAGACCTTTCCCCTATCGAAGCCGACGAAACACAGTTGCAGCAAGTTATCCTGAACCTTGCAATCAACGCACGAGACGCGATGCCCGAAGGAGGCACTCTCACTATTTCAACCGAAAGTGTCGTGCTTGAATGGCCCTACTGTAAACAGCATCCTCTTTTTGCTCCGGGGTCGTATCTCCGGCTTTCGGTGCGGGATACAGGATCCGGGATCAAACACGAGGATTTGCAGCGCATTTTTGACCCCTTTTTCACAACAAAAAAAGTGGGCAAAGGAACCGGCCTTGGCCTTTCCGTCGTCCACGGTATTGTGCAACGGCATGGCGGAGCAATCCAGGTCTATAGCGAGGTCGGCAGCGGTACTGTATTTCATATCTATCTGAAACCGTCTGACAAAAGCGAGGCTACAATTGAAAGGGCTTTTGCGCATCGCCAAATAATTAGGGGAAGTGGGACCATTCTTCTTGTCGATGATGAAGAAATGTTATTGGAACCTAACGCTGAACTGTTGGATGGTATGGGGTATCACGTTCTCGTTGCAGAAAGCGGTATTCAAGCTGTCGATATTTATCGTGCTAAACACGCGGAAATTAATATGGTGCTGCTCGACATGGCAATGCCAGGGATGGACGGAAGGCAAACATTTCGCGAATTGAAGGCAATCGATCATACGGTGAAAGTTCTTTTTGCAAGTGGGTTCACCGATAATGAGAAATTCAAAGATGTCATTGAAGAGGGTGCGTTGGGGCTTATTCGGAAACCGTTCAACGCGCATGACCTTTCAGGAAAGATTTATTCTATTCTCCAGGGAAAAAAGCAGGCAGAAAGATTGGTCGCAGACTCGATGTCATTGAACTAACCGGTGTTAGACATGACCGAATTGAATGATATTGCCAAGGCGGGATTCTGATCGAGATCAAGGAAATATTGTAATCAGGATTAAAGAAACAATCTACTTCGTCCTGTAAATGTAGATGCTGTTGATGATGGGATCGAAGTGATGTTGCGCCATTATGCGCGCGATGTGCGCCTCGATAATTCTCGTCTCCTTCGGGAGCAGTTTTGTTCCGCTTCCCGTACTAATGTCAGAGGCGATGACCATTCCTTCACGCAGGTTGAAGATTGATATTTCCTCCTTTCCCTCAAGCCATGATGGCTCGCGGGTGATCTGCAGGTATTCCCTCAGCAGTTGGGCCACGTGCGGGTCAAGAGTTGTGCCTTTCGCTTTGGACAGGCTGTCGAAAAGGTTTTCGGGGCTAACAACATCCGCACGCGTTGCCTGCTCCAGGTAGTTCACCGCCCGCAAAATTCGGGAACATGCATGGATTTCCGTCCCCATCAGCTTGTCGGGGAAACCCGAACCGTCATAATTCTCGAGTTGATGCCGAAGGAGTTTTGCAATGTGCTCTAGTTCCGGAATTCCGTGAAGGAGCGTTTCACCAAGCAGCGGAAACTCAAGAAATCTATTCCATTCTTCCTCTGTCAATTGGTGGGGATGACGCTTGAACAAGTTGTCGGGAAATGTGATCTTCCCAATCTCGTGAAGTCTCGCGACCAGTTCAAGTGCATGCAGGTCTTTCTCTTCCAGATGCAAACGTTCACCCATCCAGCGGCTTAAACGGGCAGCCTTTTCGGCATTCGAGGATGCATTAGGGACACGAAGCGTGATAAGCTTAGCGAGAAGACCGACTATCCCCGAGAAATGGTGTTGGAGCGTTTTATTTGCTTCTCGCAGTTCATCCCCCTCGCGCTGTAACTCGTCCTGCAAACCTTTGATTCGTAAAAGTACCTGCACTCTCGATAAGAATTCATTCTCATTATACGGCTTGGAAATGAAATCGTCAGCTCCAAGCTCGAGAGCTTTGATTTTTTGTCCGAGGTCCGATTCTGCCGTGAGAAGCATGAACATCGTGTTGCGCAATTTCGGATGGCTCTTGATTTTTTTGCAAAGGACAATACCGTCCTCTCCCTGCAGGTGATAGTCGCTGATAACGAGGGCGGGAATTTTTTCTTCTGCCACGGTGAAAGCCTCCGATGCGTCGCCGGCCGTGATCACGTCATACGAATCCTTCTTTCTCAGGATGTATGAAGCAACTTTCAACTGCGTCACATCGTCATCGACGAGAAGGATCTTCACCTTTTCACTGATTTCCATGTCGTTTCCCGTCCTGCCATTCGATGATAATGCTTATTCTTCTATTCGTGACATCGTACGGGTCCTTCACATTTCTCAATCGTGTGTCGGCGTAACCGCGGACTTCGTCGATCTGATGTTCCTTGATGCCGTTGACGGCAAGGACGCGGCGCGCGCTGTTCGCCCGCTCTGCGCTCAATTCAAAATTTGTATATCCGTCCGCGCGCGAATACGGCCTGCTGTCGGTATGGCCTTCGACGATCACTTTGTTAGGAAGCTTCCCGACTTCCTTTGCGATGATTGAAAGGACCTTGACCGCTTCCGGATTGAGAGTTGCTGTCCCCACGTCGAAGAAATAGGCCTTGGTCGCTTCCAGCAATTCGATGCGCATCCCTTCTTCAACGGTGTCAATCTTGATCTGGTCGATCAAGTTCGAGACCGAAGCATCCTTCCCTAAATTTTTGAGAATGCTCTCGGTCGCCTCTTTCATTTTTTCCTGGTCTCTTTTGAGGTACTCGTCGAGCACTTGTTCTTTGCCGACAAGGTTGGAGCCCTGGAACATCCCTCCCCCCTTTGTGCTCTCAAAAAAAGCGCCGGGGTCTTTAAAATAATTTGCGACATACTGCTTCACTTGCTTGCTCTGGCCGACGATCCAAAGAACGATGAACAGCGCCATCATCGCGGTAACGAAATCGGCGTACGCAACTTTCCATGCGCCGCCGTGGTGTCCGCCGTGGCCCGCTTTCTTTTTTACGATCCGAATAGGAACGTCGGTGCCGGGATGATTCATGCTGCCGCCTGTTGCGCCGCCTGCGAACCGGACGAGCGAACTTCTTTTATTGCAGATTCAAGCTCGGTGAACGACGGGCGCACTTCGTTGAAGATCACACGCCGCGAGAATTCAACCACAACCGTCGGCGCGTTCCCTTTGGCAAAAGCGACAATGCCGGTTTTGATACACTCAAAATATCGCGCTTCCGACTGGTTGAGAATTTCCATGTGGTTCGCAAGCGGCTGGACAAATCCGTACGACATCAGAATGCCAAGGAACGTCCCGACCAATGCTGCCGCAACTTTCTCGCCGATCTCCGCGGGTGGACCGTCGATCGCCTGCATCGTGATGACGATGCCGAGAACTGCCGCCACAATACCCAGGCCCGGAAGAGCATCGCCCAGTTTGGACATCAAGTTCGGTCCAGAGGCGGATTCCTCGTGGTGAGTTTCCAGGTCCGCATCGAGAAGCGCTTCGAGGTCATGAGGTGCAATGCCGCCGCCCAGCATCAACTTCATCGAATCACAAAGAAACGATAACGCGTGATGATTGTGGAGAAAGAAGCTGTTCTTTTTGAAGATCGAACTTTCTTCAGGCTTTTCGATATGGGCTTCGATATTAATCAGTCCGTCCCGCTGTGCGATGCTGAAAAGTTCAAACTGCGATTTGAGCAGGTTCAGATATTCGGCTTTTGTGTATTGGTCGCCTTTAAAAAGCAATGCGAGATTTCCCATGACCCGGATGAGCACGGGAAGCGGCGTACCGACGAGCAACGACCCTATGGAGGCGCCGCCGATGATCAAGAATTCACTCCATTGCAGGAGCACTGCGGGCGGACCGCCGTGAAGCATAAACCCCCCCATAACTCCTGCAATGACAACGGCTATTCCAATAAAGATGAACATGGCTTCTTCGCTGAATAATAGTTATTCCGACATAAACGCTTCGTACACTATTGACCGATGAAGGATGTCACCCGCCGGGCTCGGCCGGAGGGGCTTTCTTTTGCAGCATCCTGGCCGCTTTCATCGCGGATCCTTTCGATGCTTTTGATGCTTGAGCGTTCGATTGGTGAACTTCTTCGTAAATTTCTTTTCTGAAGATTCTCACATCCTTTGGAGCCTCAATTCCGATTTTCACCTGGCCATCCTGGATCGAAAGAATCTTCACGAGCACCGAATCACCGATCATGATGCTCTCATCGAATTTACGGCTGAGAACGAGCATACGGCTATCCTTTCACGGGAGTTTGAGATGCAAGAAACAGTGGGTGTTGCAGAGCGTATGCCTCTTCGTCAAGAATGATCTGCTTTCCCGTCCTGCTCTCGTTCATGATGACAACGGGGCTTCGTAAATTCACTGTCGAATCTTCGATCTCCTTTTTCAATGTCGCAACGACCAGAACGGTCGCCTCCCCCTTTTGCTTATTGCTGGTTTCATAATCTGGGACCAGGATCTGAGGGTTAATCAGGGGAAAAGAGATGTCTTCGTCTTCGATGGACACAAGCCAGCGAAACGGCTGAGAGTCCTCATCGTTTACGAGAATAAAGCGCCGGCAGTCTTCGAACCCGATGATCCCTTGGGGGAACGTCAGGACGTGATCGTCATCGAAATCTAGCTCGCCGAATTGGCGATTTTTCCATTTCATTGTTGCGGCCTCAATTGGTTGTTGTTTGACTTGTGGTCTTCGTTAATCGCAATTGGTTCGTGCGGCACATTTGTAAGAATCACGATGTCCACGCGGCGATTGCGAGACCTGTTCTCATCTGTTGTGTTAGGAACCAGGGGACGGTACTCTGCATAACCTACCACCGAAACTTTCTCGGGGTCAAGCCCATGTTTTTGTATAAGATAGTATCCTGCGTTCACTGCGCGAGCAACCGAAAGATGCCAATTCGACGGGAACTGGGAGGTGCTGATCGGCACATTATCGGTATGCCCTTCGATGCGGATATCGTTGGGAAGCTTTTTCAAAATGCTCGCCAGAGAATCGAGCACGACCAATGACGATGCCTTGAACTCTGCGCTTCCTGAATTGAAGAGCAGTTCTTCCATGATGTGGATGGTAATTCCTCTTTCGTTTTGAGAGACGCTGACGAGGTCTTTCTTCAGCCCCGAACCCAAAGCGTCCCTGATTTCTTTCTCGACTTTTTGACGCTCGTTCTGAAGCTGTGGCATTGTCGACTGCATCATTCCGGGCTGACCCTGGAGAACACCCGGTTTTTCTTTTCCGAAAACACCCCCCATCGCCGAGACCATCTCCGCATATTTCCCCGCATCGATCTTGGACATAGCGTAAAGGATTACGAACAATCCTAACAATAATGTGATGAGGTCGGCATACGTGAGGAGCCAACGTTCTTCGTTGTCGTGGTCCGCCGGTTTCTCTTTCTTCTTCACCTTACGTTGCCTCCTGTTGACTTGAGGGGAGCATACTGTTCAACTTGGCTTTAATGACCGAAGGAATTTCGCCTACCTGAATTGAGAGAATCCCCTCGACGATAATTTCCATGAAAAGATTTTCTTCTCCATGTACATGCCGCAGTTTATCCGAGATCGGAAGCCACACAACATTTGCCATGAAGACCCCCCACAGCGTGGCGATGAATGCGCTCGCGATATGATGGATAAGCAAATTCGGATCTTCTCCTGCTGCGGCAAGTGTCGCGATCAGCCCCATCACCGTCCCGATAATTCCCATTGTTGGCGAGTATCCTCCCATCTTCTGAAAAATCGAACTGCTCTTTGCATGCCGCTGCCCCGCATTAATTACTTCCGTTTCCGCCAGCGAGCGAAGTATTTCCGGATCCGTCCCATCAATCGCGAACCGGAGTATCTTTTTCATGAACGGATTATCCACGCTGTCGAGTTCCTTTTCCAGGGCCAGCAGCCCGTCTTTGCGTGCAATCGTTGAGAACTTCACAATCCTCTCTATAGCCCCTTTCACGTCGAACTCCGGAGGGAAAAGAGCCATCTTGATAAGTTTTCCAATTCCCATAAAATTTTTCATAGACGTACCGATCATTGCGGCGCCGAACGTGCCTCCAAACACGATGACCATGGCCGGAATCAGCATCAGCGCTCCAACAGAACCGCCTTCCAGAACGAACGATCCGAAGATCGACACCACTCCAAGAGTGAGGCCTGCCACAGTTCCGATGTCGAGTTTCTTCTTCATGTCATTTCAAAAAATTCAAAAGTGTATCCGGCAAAACGCTCGCTCCAGAGCTTAGCGCGGCCTGAAGGTCGAGCTGGTCTTGGTTCATTCTTAACGTTGTTTCCGCAATGTCCGAATCTTGCTGGACAGAAAGCAGTTGTTCCAACTGTGTTTGTTGGCTGGTGAGCATTGTATCGTTATTAGTGAGGTATTGCATTATCGAGCCGGCCTTTCCTGTTGCATTCGCGACACTATCGATGTACGTGTCGACCGACTGCGCCTCGGCTGTCGTCGGACCCTGCCCCGACTGCAGCTCGTTTCTGACTTGGATCATCAGGTTGAAAATTGCGGTTCCCTGAAAAGCCTGCTGCCCGTCGATGTTCACGGTTTGATTGATGCCTTCATTAACCGGTACTTGAATCGATCCCGTGATGCCGTTCGGGTTTGCAGCAACCGAAGAATCATCCGCAGCAAGCGTGAAGGGCTGCTGCTTTGTATTGGTGCCGCCGAAAACGTAAACGCCATTCGATTGCGTGTTCGCTATATCGACCGCTTGTCCGAGAAGCTGGTCAACCTGATCGCCATAGCTTTTCAAATCTGCACTGGTCAACGATCCATTCGTCGCCTGGGTCAGTATCCCTTTCAAATTTACCATAAGATCGGTAAAACTGTTCAACGCCGATTCCGCCGCCTGCGCTTGCGATTGCGCCTGTGCATTGTTCTTTTGGTACTGGCTGTTGTTACTCAAAAGCGACTTTAGCCGCAAGATCGTATTCGTCGCCTGCGGGTCGTCCGAAACCTTGAGAACGCGTTTGCCGCTTGCCAGTTGGCTCTGTTCCTGCGTGATTCGTTCGCGCGTTTCATTAATATTGATCAGAAAATTCGATGCGATGTTGCTCTCCGTTACTCTCATTATTGCACCATCTGGATAACTGACTGGAAGAGTTCGTTGACCACCGTGACTACTTCTGACGCTGCCTGATAAGCTCTTTGATACTGAGTGAGGTTCGTCATTTCTTCATCAATCGACACTCCCGAGACCGACGAACGCTGATTCTGGAGTTGGTTGACGATCAATTGCTGATTGCTCGAAGTGTTTTGCGATGCATCGATGGCCGAACCGATCGTGCTGACGAGCGAATTGTAGAATTGGGGGATTGTCGTCGTACCGCCGTTCATCACGGATTTGTTTTGAAGATCCGCGATGGCCAGTGCCACCTGATTGTCCCCCGTCGAGCCGTCTCCGGAAGCGGCAATTTTGCTCGGATCATTGACAACGACTGGGTTGATATTGATATCGCTTGCCGATGTACCGGTAAAAAAATTAACTCCAGTCGTCGGCGGAGTGTCAATTCCAAATCCGGCGGAGTGAAGAGTATTGATTTGAGTGATCAGCGCATTGGCAGCCGCGTCGAGTTTGGACATGTAATCCGGCAATGTCGTATTATAGCTCTCCAGATCGCCTCCCAACTCTCCCGACGTCACCTGGGTGGGCTGTGTCGAATCACCGGCAAAGATCTGTATTTGGTTTCCGTTTATACCAGAAGTAAGAGCCACCGCTCCTGACTTTGAAGCCACGACAGTTCCACCAACAGAGACCATAACCGAACCATCCGCGGCATCCGACACGTTTACTTTCACAAGACCGGAAAGAGTATCGATTTTGAGATCCCTCTGGTCTTCTAAAGAGCTTGGGTCCATTCCCTGCGTTGTTGCGTTCGCGATCTTTACATCGAGATCGCTGATGTCGCTCGTTAGTTGATTGATGTTGACAAGCTTACTTTGTATGTCATTCGCGATATCGCTTCGCGTTTGCGTCATGTTCGCTTGAATGCCGTGAAACGATTGAACGAGAAGCTGGGTTTGCTGTACCACGTTGTCGCGCGCGGCGCTCTGCTCAGGCTGGGCCGACAAACCCTGGAATGCGCTAAAGAAGCTGTTTAATGTCTCGCTCAGGCCGTTGTCGGACGGTTCGTTCACCGCCGCCTCAACCTGTGAAAGAATTGTCTGTTGAGCGGTCGCTTTGCCGTTCGTGTCGCTCGCTCCCCAAATCTGCTGGTCGATCATGCGATCGCGCATCCTGCCGATATGATTTGCCGCTACACCGGTTCCAAGGAGTCCGTGATTTGTCGGCACGGAAGGGTTCTCCTCAAAATCCACTCTTTGCCGTGAGTAGCCCGGCGTGCTCGCATTTGCAACATTGTTCGACGTCACTTCTAAGGCGAGCTGCTGCGCAATGAGTGCGCTGCGGGCGGAATTTAATACGTCGTTCAGTCCTGCCATTGTCTCCTCGCTACATTGTGGTATCGATCAATTTTTTTGAGTAATTGTTCGTCATAATCCGCAGACTTTGACGCACAAAACGAAGCGAATGCTCCAGAAGCATTTTGTTCTGGTTGTTCACCGTCATGATTTTTTCCACTTTCCCCTTTAATATTTTTCCCGCACCCAGAATTTTAGCTGCTTCGTGATGCGGCAGCTGCCGGGCAAGTCCCGAGAGGCTGAACTTCCCGGTCATCTCCGGGCGCATCGTACTGTCGAACGCACGGCAAAGATTCTCGCGTTCCCGTTCGAGCGATTCCATAGGTTTCAGGAGCCGACGCTCGCGTTCCACTGCCGCCATAATCGCGCCATCCCGAAAATTAATGATCGCCTGCTGTTGTTCGTACAGCGTCCCAAGAATTGCATCGGCGACTTCAGCTTCCGTTTTGAGAACTTCTGCGAACTGGTCAATTGTCGTCATCGTTGAAAATCTCCTGCTGTTCGAACTGTTGAAGATAATTTAATACTTTCGAAACATAATCTTTCGTTTCCTTGATTGGCGGAACTCCGCCTTGTTTTTCAACCGCCGCCGGCCCTGCATTGTATGATGCCACGGCGCTCGGCAGGTCTCCCTGAAATTTGTCGAGCATCTGTTTCAAGTATTTCGTCCCTCCAAAGATATTCTGCTGAGGGTTCCACACATTCTTTACACCCATATCGGACGCGGTCGAGTCGATGAGCTGCATGAGGCCCTTCGCGCTCTTCGATGACCGGGCATAAGGCTTTCCCCCCGACTCGCTTGCCATCACCGCCTTGATGAGGTTGGGGTTCACTCCATATTTTTGAGACGCCGCCGCTATCGTATCACCATAGCTTTCGATTCGCTGCTGGACCGATGCGGACGGTTTGACCGGTTTAGAAGCAGCGCTCGTGCTAGATGGATTCGCCGGTTGGACCTGAGTTGACGGCAAAACATACGATCGATGGGCAGTTCCCTTCGGCAATTCCTCCCCCGTTAATTTTTTGTATAACATCTCGCCCAATCCAAGATTGCTGTTGTTGGAGACATATTTAGCGAATTCCATGTCGAACATCCCTTCCATCATGTCTCCTCCGAATTCGTTCTTTTCCATATCGGACTTCGGTACCGTGCTGCGCATGCCCTTGAGCATATAACCGACGAAGAGCGACTCGAATTCTTTGGCGGCCTTCTGGAGCTTTGCTTTGGAGGCCTCGTCAGTGATTCTGTGGTTCGGCGTGTTTCCAAGGGGCGATATGTCATTGGGGGCTGACATTTAGATGATTACCAATTCTGCTTTCAGCGCTCCGGCTTCTTTGAGAGCCTGGAAGATCGCAATAATGTCGCGCGGCGCCACCTTCATCGAGTTCAGTGCCTTCGCAACATCCTGAACTGTCGCCACCCCTTCGAGCGCGTAAACGGCGGAAGAATCCAGCCCCGCTGAAACGGTTGTCATTTGGGTCGACACAGTTGTTCCATTCGACAAAGGCCCCGGCTGTGAGATGACGGGAGTCGATTGTATCTGGATGTTGAGCCCGCCGTGAGAGATCGCCACAGGCAGAATCGAAACATTTCCGCCGATGACAATCGTGCCGGTCCGCTCGTTGATGACTACTTTTGCAGCAACGTCGGGAGAAACTTCAAGCAGTTCAACGAGCGAAACGAATTCGACAAGTTTTCCATCCTGGCGGTATTCTTCCGGAACGCTCACCGCAACCGTAGAGCCGTCCTTCGGAATAGCGATTTGACTTTTGAATTTCGTGTTGACTGCGTTTGCAATTCTTTCGGCGGTTGTGAAATCCGATTGCATCAAGACGACGTACATCGACCAGTCTTTGCTGAATTCCGAAACCACGGCTTTTTCGATCGTCGCTCCTCCAGGAATTCTTCCAGCCGCAGTGTGGTTGTGGCGCACCTCGCTCCCGCCGGCACTTGCGCTAAACCCCCCAACGGAAACGGGGCCTTGCGCTGTCGCATAGACAGCACCGTCGAGTCCGGAAAGAGGCGTCATAAGAAGTGTTCCGCCTTGAAGTCCGGTAGCATCGCCAAGCGAAGAAACAATAACATCAATAATCCCCCCCTCCTTCGAAAATCCCGGGATCGAAGCCGTGACGATAACGGCTGCAACATTCCGCAATCGCAGATCGCTCTGAGGAACTGTAATTCCAAACCTTTTCAGCATGCTCGATACAGACTGAAGCGTAAATGTAGAGCGCTGCGAATCACCCGTGCCGTTGAGTCCAACCACCAGTCCATAGCCGATCAACTGCTGATTGCGTATGCCCTGCAAATAGGCAATGTCTTTTATCCGCGAGGCCCCGTACAGAGAAGCGGCGAAGCCGACGCTCAAAAGGCCAATAATAGCGATTTTCATTATTCTCATGTGCATGTCTCTCAGAATATCCAATGGAAAAATTTCGTGAGCCAACCCGGTTCCTGCGCCCGGGAAACAATCCCATTCCCTTTGAAAATAATCGTAGCATCAGAAATATTGTACGAATAAACACTGTTGTCTGTTTGAATGTCGGAAGGACGAATGACGCCGGAAATTTTTATAATTTGTTCCTCTCCGTTGATAACAATCATCCGATTCCCAACGACCCAGAGGTTGCCGTTTGGAAGGACAGAGTCAACCGTGGCGCTGATTTGGGCCTGTATCGACCCCGAGCTTGAGGTGCCCCCTTGACCGGCGAACGAATTCGTCGTTCCGACCGTCGCACCAACACTCGGAGCATTGCCGGTGGTTGACGGAAGATTTCCGGAAGCAGTCAAGGAGAGGTTGCTCGTCCGCGAAGCAGTCGTTTGTGCATTGTTTGAAGCGCTCGACGTTTCAACAACAAGAATGGTCACGGCATCTCCTACGTGATTTGCCTTTTGATCGGAAAACAAAGATCGTGACAAATTTTCCCGCATGTCCTGCGCACACACGCTGCTCAATGCAAGGCTGCCCATGGCCGTAAATATGATGATAAATATCTTCTTCATAAC
>Ga0265342_10002070_pt1 | contig 17789 bp, 13 predicted proteins | sample 4CB327metaG_FD_203125 | JGI IMG/M metagenome (GOLD analysis project Ga0265342, IMG submission 203125) | Rhizosphere microbial communities from Carex aquatilis grown in University of Washington, Seatle, WA, United States - 4-CB3-27 metaG | ecosystem: Host-associated > Plants > Roots >...
TAATGCCCCGACTCGTGCGTCACCACGAAATCGAGATCGCCGACGGTGAGCAACGGTGTGTTGATCTCCATGTCGGCGTCGAGGATCTGCCCGGTCTTCGTGCTGAACGCCACGGTGGTGAGCGCGTACGCCGTCGGATCGTGAGTCCAGCCGTCGTCGCGAAACAGGATCGCGTTGGCATTGGGCCCGGTCGGGTTGTATTCGACCCGGTCGCAGGTCAATCCGGTCCGGCCCATGACCGCGACCGACGGCGACCCGCCGTCGGAGCAGCTCGCGGTCGGCCAATGGGCGAAGGCCTGGTCGATGATCGTCGCGGCCGCTGCGTAGTCGAGACCCAGGAGCGGCGAGCCGGCGGTGTTGACCGCGTACGAAATGCACTGCTGTGGCCAGAGAAGAGGGATCCCCTCCTGCCAGCAACCGGTCTGCGGGTCGCGCGTGCACGATGGCGGCGGATTCGCGACGGCGCAGGTCGTGGTTCGGCAGTAGGCGAACGCTGGGCGTGCGGGAAGCACCAGCGCCAGAAGCGCTCCGGCACCGGCGAGCGCAACCGCGAGCACCCGCGCGAGCCGCCTGGTCCGGCCGCGGCGGCCTACCCTCTGTCTCTCGCGACGACCGGGCTCAGGTTCTCTGGGGCTACCTGACGATGTCTCCGACGGAGCGGGTGTCGCTGCTCTGGCTGCCTTGCCCACGAACCGGTAGACCATCGCAACCTATTCAAGATAGCATGACACCCCGACTGGCTCCGACCCCCTCTCCGCCGACAAATGGTGGGTTCCCAAACCCTCCGGCACTCGGACAGGCTCGCGGCTGGTGTCGGAGTTGACGATGCGACGGCTCGCCGCCCTGTTTCTGCTCGTCGCCTTGACTTCGATGCTCCTGTCGCTGGCGAGCGAGTCGGCAGAGGCGCGAGCGAAGCGGAAGAACCCGCGGCGGCGCGCTGGGAGTCACGCGACTGCGGTCACCTCGGAGCCGGATTCCGCCGCTGCCCCTACCCCGCCCGACGTCGTCATCCCGCGGCGCCTGCTGGTCCTGGGGTTCGGCGGTGTGGGGGCGCAGGCGGTGCGCAGCGCAACTCTGGCAGCTCTGCGCAAGAAGCCGTCGCTCACGCTGGTGCCGCTGCGACCCAGCGAAGCGCTGAAGATCGGGACAAACTACAGCCCGCAAAAGACCGTGGGACTGGCGAAGCGGCTCAACTTGACCGCGGTGCTCTTCGGCGAGGTGACGCGCGAGCGCGGCAAGGTCATGGCGACGTTCACGCTCGCCAACGGCGAAGATGCGCGCATCGTGGGCGAGATCCCGCTCGAAGCGCGCTCGCTCGGCGCGCTGCGCACCAAGATCCGCACGCAACTCTGGTCGAACCTGTCGCCGCTCATCGACCAGTCGGCGTCGCCCGGGCGGCCCGAGGCGCCCGAAACGCCCGCCGACGGAACATCGCCCGAGAGCAAGGCGCCCGCGGGCGAGACGCCGATCGCGCCCGAGACGTCCGAGACGAAGGCGCCGCCGCGCGCTGGTCCGCCTGGCGGGCGACGTCCGCCGGTGCCACCGAAGCCAGAGCCCGAAGTGACTCCGCCGGTCGAGGGCCAGCCCGAGGGTGAGCCCGAAGGCGCGACCACCGAGGAGAAACCGGAGAAGCCGGCCGGCGGCGCCGTCGAGGTCGTTCCGGAGCGACAGCCGCGCAAGCCCGGCACGACCGCGGGCGAGACGCCGCCCGGCGGCGAGGAGGGAGTACCCGCGCCGCCGGCCACGCCCTGCTCGCTCGCCGATCTCGAGCCGGCCGGTGGCGTGATGTTCCGCCGCTTCAACTACCGCGACGAGCAGCGCGGCGCCCTGCGCGGCTACACGCTCCTGCGCGCGCCGATCGGCCGGATCGAAGGGACGATCTATCCCTTCAGCGGCGGCCTCTGTCGCCGGTTTCCATCGCTAGGTGTGCGGCTCGCCTACGAGCAGCAGGCGGCGGTCAAGGCAAAGCTGGCCGGCAACAGCCTGTCGACCAGCGCGTCGGCGTACCAGGCCGAGCTGGTCTTGCGCTTCGTGCGCGGCCGGTTCACCTGGCAGCCGGCGATCGGCTACTACGTCCGGCGCTACAGCGTCGAGACCGGCGTCGTGCCCACGGCCGACTATCGCTCGATCGGCGCGCAGCTCGACGGTAGCTGGCGCCTGCGACTGTTCACGTTCGAGCTCGGCGTTGGCGGCCGCCGGCCACTCGGGGTCGGCACCTTGGGGCAGAGCGACTGGTTCCCTGGCCTGAGCGCGCTCACGGTCACCGGACGCGCTCAGATCGGGCTCGCGGTCACCGACTGGATCGACATCCTGCTCGGCGGCTACCTCGAATACGATTCCTTCAGCTTCACGATCGCCAGCGGCCAGCCCTATCCGAACGGCGTCGCCTCCGGCGCGTTCGATCTCTACCTCCAGGGGCTGCTGTCGATGCGCTTCCGCTTCGGGCTCGCGCCCACCCCCATGAAGTTGCGCTGAGGGGGCGCAGGCGCCCCGCTTCGCAAACGTCTACTTGCTGGCGACGACCTTGCGGATACGGTTGTTGCCGGAGTCGGCGACGATCAGGTTGCCCTGGGCATCGACGGAGACGCCGAACGGCGTCGCGAGCTGCGCGGCGGTCGCCGGGCCGCCGTCGCCGGAGAAGGCGCTGGTCGGGCCGCACTGGCCAACCACCGTCGAGATGACGCCGTCGGTGCCGACGCGCCGGATGCAGTTGTTGTCGGTGTCGGCGATGTAGAAGCTGCCGTCGGGCGCGAACGCGACGTCGCGCGGCCCGCTCAGCGCGGCGGCGGTCGCCGGGCCGCCGTCGCCGGAGAAGCCCGCCGTGCCGTTGCCGGCGACGGTGGTGATGATCTCCTCGCTGGGATCGCCGTCGCCGAGAATGCCGTCCGAACCGGGGACGACCTTGCGCACGACGTGGTTCTGCGTGTCGGCGATGAACAGGTTGCCGGCGGCGTCGAACGCGATCTTTCCCTGCGGGTCGGCGGCCTGCCCGAAGTTGTTCGAGAGCTTGGCCATCGTCGCCGGGCCACCGTCACCGGCGTAGCCCTGGCCCAGCGGGCAGCCGAACCCCGGCGTCGCGGGGCAGTTGCCGGCCACGGTCTTGACGATGCCGTCGGTATCGATGCGACGGATCACCTGATTCGACTGGTCGGCGATGAACAGGTTCCCCGCCTTGTCGTAGAGCACACCCGACGGGAGATCGAACGAGACCAGCTGCGTGCCGGTGGCGTCCTTGCATGGGCCGCCGTCACCCGCGTACTTGCGCGTGCCGTTGCCGCAGGTATCGACCACCGAATCGGCGGTGAGATCCGCGGTCTTGATCTTCGCGTTGTGCCAGGCGGCGATCACCAGCCGGCCCATCGGATCCAGGGTGACATCGGTCATGTGATTGAGCTCGGAGCCAATCAGCGGGCAGGTGCCGTCGACACGGGGCGCTTCGCAGGCGTCGCCCTCGATGCCGGTGCCGACCACGAAGGCGACCGTTCCGTCGCTGTCGAGGCGGCGGATCTTGTGACCGTTCCAGTCGAGGATCAGGATCGCGCCGGTCGAATCGAATGCCGTGTCGAGCGGCGTGTCGAACATCGCCTTGTCGGCGGCCATCGGTGCGGCGGTCACCGGCTGGGTCGCGCGCTGGCCGGTGCCGGCGATCGTCGTGATGTCACCTGGCCCCGCGGGTGGTGGCTTGTTGTTGCCGCCATCGCTGCTGCTCGCGCTGCCGCCGCACGACGATGCGCCGAGGCCCAGCGTCAAGCACAGCGCCGCGGTGACGGCCGGCGAGCTCCATCGACTCGTGCTCATGTTTGAAGACTCCCCCGCGCCGAGCGCCGTCATTTGCGCACAATCCGGATCCGGTTGTTGAACGTGTCGGCAATGTAAAGGTTGCCGTCGCCGTCGAACGCGAGGCCGTAGGGCGTATCGAGCTGCGCCTGCAGAGGCCCGCCGTAGTCGCCGGAGAAGCCCGCCTTTCCCGTGCCGGCGAAGCGATCGATCGTTCCAGTGGCGAGGTCGATGCGGCGCACGACGCTGTTGCCGGAGTCGGCGAAGTAGAGCTTGTGGTCGGGCCCGAGCTCCAGGTCCTCGGGCAGGTTCAGGAGCGCGCTCGTCGCGAGACCGCCGTCGCCCGATGACCCGGACTTCGTGCACTGCCCGGCGATGGTGGTGATGATCTCCTCGGCGGCGTCGCCGTCGCCGATCACACCGTCGCTGCCCGGGCTGATCTTTCGGATGCAGTGGTTGAACGTGTCAGACACATAGAGTGATCCGTCGGCCCCGAACACGATCGAGCCCCCGGGCGGCGGATTGTCGGCGCCGTCGACCACCGTGTATGGCGCCAGCGCGAGGCGCGCCGCGGTCGCTGGGCCGCCGTCGCCGGCGTAGCCGGAGGCGGCGGGTGCCGGGCTGGTCCCGGCCACGTCGATGATCGTGCGCACGGCGTCGGCGCCGACGCGTCGGATGCGGCGATTGCGCTCGTCGCCGACGAAGACGTTCCCGTTCTTGTCGATGGCCACCGAGTCGACGAAGTTCAGCTTCGACGCCAATGCCGGGCCGCCGTCGCCGGCGTAACCCGGCGCCTGGCCGCCGGCCACGATGTGGACGTTCGACGACACCGGATCGAACGACTCGAGCTTGTGGTTGTGCCAGGCCGCCAGGTACCCCGAGCCGTCGGCGGCGAACTGGATTGCCATCGGGTGATTGAGCGCGAGATCGCTGCACGAGATCGTGGCCGCCATCGGCACGGCGCAGTTCGCTGGGTTGGTCGGATCCTCACAATTCCAGTCGCCGGGCAGCGTGCGGCCGATGAAGGTCTCGAGCGTTCCGTCGGCGCGCAGACGGCGGATGCGGTGATTGTTCCAGTCGACGATGTACGCGCGACCGTCGGAACCAAAGGTGAGATCGGTGGGCTGACTGAGCCAGGTCAGCGCCGGGATGTTCCCGTCGCCGTCATATCCCTGCGTGCCGTCGCCCATCCAGGTGCCGATCGCGCCCGACGTCACGGTAGGCGTTCCACTGCTACTGGCGCAACCACCGGCGACGGCGATCACCAGAACTAGCCCGACACCCAACGCGCACCTCGTCGCGGCCAGAGTTCTTCCGGCGGTCATTCGCATCTCGTGCTCCTCACAACCACGCGCTAAGCGAACTTTGCTTCTAGCACCAAGGCTCGTCCTGGTACAAGGTTGGCCCCCCGAGGTCGATGCACCCTGCGCCTGGCGCGCGCCATGAGATTCTCGAGAAAAAACGTGCCGCAGATCATTTGCTTCGCCGCGTTGTGCCTCGCGATCGGTTGCTCGTCGAAGGCGAATCCGGCGGCGGCCGACGCCGGTACGCTGGTCTTCCCGTCGACGTTCCGCCAGAGCGGTTTCCAGATGGTGCGCGCTTGCCGCGCGCCCGGCGAGCACTCTGCGCTCAACGGGTTCACGGTCTGGGTCAACGACGACGACGCCGCAACCTACGACGCGATCCTGCTGGGCGGCGGCGACGCCGGCGCGCACGCCATGCCCGATGGAGCAGTCGTGGTGAAGGAGCTCTACAAGGATCGCACCTGCACGAGCATCGATCGCTGGGTCGCGATGAAGAAGATCGCCGGCTTCGATCCGGCGCACGGCGATTGGTTCTGGCAGGACGTCAGCGCGGCGTCGACCGTCAACTCCCAGGGGAGCCTGCCCGCCTGCTCCGACTGCCACGAGGGCCGGCCCGATAACACCTGCATCGGGTTCGGCAACACCAACGGAATGGACTATCTCTGTACGGCGCCTTGAGGGCGGCGTGACCGGCGCCGCCTGATCACCAGCGCGAGCGCGATGAAGACACCGACGGCGCCGGTTCGCTCGCGCGCGGGTGAGGCGAGGTCGCAGCCGCAGCCGCCGTTCGACTTCGTTGGCTTGGCGCCGCCGTCGGGAGCGGGCGGCGCGCCGGCATCGGCACCGATGGTCGCTGCGATCGGAGGCCACTTCGGAAGGCAAATTCCGGCCGAGCTGCTGGCCGGGCAATCGGCGGGGATGACGTCGGCGAGATGCAGGAGCGGTGTGAAGTGCGCGCCGTCGTCGCTGGAAGCGGCGATCGAGAACATGTCGACGGCCTCCTTCGCGCACGCGAGCAAGCGCCCGCCGACCCAGGTCAGGCACGACGGTTTCACGGTGCCGACCATCGGGAACGCGACGCCCGACGAGCCGTCCGCCGCGGCGGTCGAGCCGACGTAGAGCCCGTTGTCGACGCCGCCCACCGCCAGCGTCGCGCCGTCGGGCGACAGCGCGAACCCAGAGACGTCACCGGGAATCGTGACCAGGTCGGCGAAGGTCGCGCCGCCATCGTGCGTGACGATCACGCGCCCGGGCGCGGACGCCGCCGGAGAGATGCGCAGGTAGACGACGTCGGGATCGATCGGATCGACCCCGCCGATGAATGCGCCCGCTTCGGGAGCGACGCCCGGAATGGCGACCAGCGTGAACGTCCGCCCGCCGTCGTCCGAATGCGCCAGCGTCGGCTGGCTCGTCGCCAGCACCTTGCCGCTGATGTACACGCGACTCGCCGAGGCGGTTGCAACCTCGACGGTGGCGCCGAGGAATCCTGGCAGCGGATCGCCGACGTCGGCCCAGGTGGCGCCGTCGTCGGGGCTGCCGACCAACTGCAAGGTGTAGCCGCCCCCGGCGGCGTCCGGGCTGGTGTCGACCGAGAGCTCGATCGCCAGCACGTCGTGTGGACGCGCCGGGCTCACGGTGACGTCGACGGCGAAGCGGCCGCCGGGGATCCCGACGGCCGGCGTCCAGGTGCAGCCATCATGGCTGACGTTGATCCCCTGCGAGTAGGCCACGATCGAGGTGCCGTCGCCGGTAAGGGCCAGCGAGGGATCTTCGGCGACGTCGAGCATGCCGAGCGCGTCCTCGCACACCCAGGTCCAGGTCGTCCCGGCGTCGTCGCTGCGAAGGAGCCCAAAGGTCGTGCGCACGACCAGGTGGTTGGGGTCGCCCGGCCGAGCGACCAGCTGGTTGGCAAGGGGGTAGCGCCCATTGGCGAGCGCCCGCCAGGCCACCAAAGACAGTACGACAAAGCTAGCGGAGGCGGCCCAGCGCCTCGCACGGCAAAACATTTGCCGCGCATCTTAGCCTGGAGAGGTCCTGGACGTGGGCCCGGCAATCGCAACGCTTGCCCTCTCCCTAACCCTCCCCCGCGGACGGGAGCGGACGGGGGAGGGGATCGGAACGACCCCGTGGACGTTGACGTGATCGGCTCTTGACGTGCCCCCGCGCTGCGTCTTATCCACGACCCATGGCGTTCCCTCGGGCGGGCGGTGGCGCGAGCACGGGCGATCTCGTAGCGCGGCTCACACGCCACGCCGATCTCGCGCTGGCGGCCGGGGTGGTGGCCAGCGTCGCCATGATGATCGTCCCGCTGCCGGGATTCCTGCTGGACCTTCTGATCTCGTTCAACATCGCGGTCGCGGTCACGCTGCTCCTGATCTCGATCTATGTCTCCGATGCTCTGAAGATCGCGACCCTTCCGACGCTGCTCTTGCTCACCACCTTGTTCCGCGTCGCGCTCGAAGTATCGGCGACCCGACTGATTCTGCTCAAAGCCAACGCCGGCGACGTCATCCACGCGTTCGGGTCCTTCGTCGTCGCCGGGAACCTGGTCGTGGGCGCGGTGATCTTCGTGATCCTGACCCTGGTGCAATTCATCGTGATCTCCAAGGGCGCCGAGCGTGTCGCCGAGGTCGCGGCGCGCTTCACGCTCGACGCGCTGCCGGGCAAACAGATGGCGATCGACGCCGAGTTGCGCGCCGGCCACATCGACGCCGCGGGCGCGCAGCGGCGGCGGGCGCTGCTGGCACGCGAGTCACAATTCTTCGGCGCGATGGACGGCGCAATGAGGTTCGTCAAAGGTGACGCCGTCGCCGGCATCGTCGTGCTGGCGGTCAACATCGTCGGTGGCCTGGTGATCGGCGTCGCGCAGCGGGGCATGGAGATCGCCGCGGCCGCCCGGACGTACACGTTGCTCACCATCGGCGAAGGCCTGGTGGCGCAGATCCCGGCGCTGGTGATCTCGACGGCGGCCGGGATCGTGGTGACCCGCGTCGCCGCCGAGGATGACGGCGCCGGCACCGACGGTCACCTGGGCCGCGAGATCGCCGCGCAGATGCTGGCGCAGCCGCGCGCGCTCGCCGTCGCCGCCGCGTTGCTGGCGCTGCTCGGAGTCGTCCCGGGCCTGCCCGCGGTGCCGTTCCTGGTGCTGGCAGCGGCGCTGGGCGCGCTCGCCTGGCGGCTGATCTCACGGCAACCGCCTCCGCCGCGCGCACACCTACCGACGACCCCGACCCCGGCCGCTGCAGCCGCGGACACGCACCTGCCCGCTCCGCGCCTCGCGCCACTGACGGTCGAGCTCTCGCCCGATCTCGTCTCCGAGCTGCGCCCGGACACCGATGGCGCGTTCGCGAACGACGCGCTCGGGGCTGCGCGCGCTCGACTCTTCGACGAATCGGGTCTGACGTTACCGCCCGTGCGACTGCGCTTCCCCGCCCTGCCGCGCGACGCGCTGACCGGCCGCAGCTACCGCATTCACTTCAACGAGATCCCGCTCGCGCGCGTCGAGCTACCGCGCGACCGCGACGCCGCCGACACGATCGCCGCCGACCTCGTCCGCCTGATGCGGCGCCGCGGCCACGAGATCCTCGGGATCCAGGAGACCCAGGCGCTGGTGACCGCACTCGAGGCGAGCCATCCCGCGCTGGTGCGCGAGGTGGTGCCCAAGATCGTGTCGCCCGCGCAGCTCGCCGACGTCCTCCGCCGCCTCGCGGGAGAAGGAATCTCGCTGCGCCAGCTGCCGGCGATCCTGGGCGCGATCGCCGACGCGCCCACCGGAGCGCGCGATCCCGCGACGCTCGCCGAACGAGCGCGCGCCGCTCTGCGCGGCGCAATCACCTTCACGCACGCGGGCACGGCGGGCCGCCTGGCGGCGATCGCGCTCGATCCGCTCGTCGAAGAAACATTGCGCGAGGCGATCCGTTCCGACGAAGGCGGCGCCCACCTGGCGCTCGAACCGCAGGCCTCGCACGATATCCTCGCCGGCGTCGGACGCGCGCTCGCCGTCGCTTTCACGGCCTTGCCCCCCGCCACCAGCGGGCACGGCGCGGTGATCGTCACCGCCGCCGATCTCCGCCGCCACGTGCGCCGCCTGATCGAGGTCGCCCACCCCGACCTCGCCGTGCTCTCTTACGCCGAGCTCGCGCCCGAGACCGAGATCGACACCGTGGCGCGCGTCAGCGTCGCGTAGCTCTGGTCGCGGTCGCGGCGGATGTCGCGCAGGACGGCATCGAGGCGGTCCGGCCCCTCGGCGTTCACGCGCGCGAAGTTTTGCTGGGCAATGTCGTCGGACAGCGACGGGCGCGCCGCGCGCATCGGCTCGAGGATCTCCGCGCGCACGAGCTGGATGGTCGGATCCGGCGTGCGGCGCAGGAACGACACCAGCTGGTAGGGGTTCCCGAACGACGTCGCCGCGTCGGGGTGAAACGCCGCCATCACGAAGTCCTTGCGACCTTCGCCGCGGCAGCGCTCGCGATCGGCGCGCCGCACCTCCTCGGTGAAGCGATCGAACGCGGGCGACGCCACGGTCGCGCCCGCGAAGATCAGCATCGCGACTGAAACGGCAGAGCCGGCGCGCGCGAGCTCGTCGATGAACCCCAGCGCCACTGCCAGCGACAGTTGCTCATCGGCCGCCACGAAACGGCGCAGCTCGCCGCCGGCGATCGCGCGCTCCGCCCACGGGCAGAGCCCGAACGCGACCACCACCTCGTGAAGGTAACGGTCGTTGAGCCGCAGCGCCTCGAGCCGCAGCGCCTCGTGTGCGAGCGGCGCGCCGCGCCCGTCGCTCATTCCGCGGCCGGTGGGCTCGCCGGCTTCTCGCCGGGCTTGCCGTCGTTTATGCCGCCTTCGGGAGCACGCGCGTCGCCCGAGACGTCGGGTCGGCCGTCCTTGCCGCCCGACTCGATGTACGCGCCCATGCCGCGGAACTTTCGATAGCGGTCCTCGCGCAGCCACTCCGGCGACTGCAGCAGCAGATCGGCCAGGTGCCGCCGAAGCGCGTCGCCCAGCTGGCGCGCCGAGAGATCGTGATCGCGGTGAGCGCCGCCCGGCGCCTCGGGGACGATCTCGTCGATGATCCCCAGGCGCAGCAGATCGGTCGCGGTCATCTTCATCGCCTCGGCCGCCTCGGGCTTCTTGGCGTCGTCGCGCCACAAGATCGATGCGCACCCCTCGGGTGAGATCACCGAGTAGGTCGCGTACTCCATCATGAGGATCCGGTTGGCGACGCCGAGCGCGAGCGCACCGCCCGACCCGCCCTCGCCGATCACCGCGCAGACGATAGGCACCGGCAGCCCGGCCATGACCTCGAGGTTCTTGGCGATCGCCTCGGCCTGCCCGCGCTCCTCGGCGTCGATGCCTGGGTAGGCGCCCTGCGTGTCGATCAGACAGACGATCGGACGGTGCATGCGCGCCGCCAGCTCCATCAGCCGCATGGCCTTGCGGTAGCCCTCCGGCTTGGGCTGCCCGAAGTTGCGCTGCACCTTTTCCTTGGTGCTGCGCCCTTTCTGGTGGCCGAGCACCAGCACCGGCGTGCCCTCGAACGTGCCGAAGCCTGCAACGATCGCCGGGTCGTCGCCGAAGCGCCGGTCGCCGTGAAGCTCGATGAAGCCCTCGATCAGGCGTTCGATGTAGTCGAGCGTGTAGGGACGCGCCGGGTGCCGCGACAGCTGAACCTTTTGCCAGGCGCTGAGGTCGGCGAAGATTTCTTGTTGTAGCTCGCGCGCCCGCTCTTCGAGCAGGCGGATCTGCGGCCGCAACGCCGGCGCGTCGCCGCTCACGCGCACCAGCTCCTCGATCTTGCGCTCGAGATCGATCACCGGTCGCTCGAAATCGAGCGCGTGTGCGGCGGCGGCCTCGGTGACCCGGGATTCGCGTTCAGGTGGCATCGGTTGGGCCCGCCATCTTAGTATCCTATGCGGACGGCTTCAAACCAGCGGACGTCTCCTGCAGCAGCGCGGCGGTGATCCGGGCCGCGAAATCGTCTCGTTCCGCGTCGGAGGCGTACGACACACGCGGCCAGAAGAAGCCGCGAAGCCCATCCTTGCGGCGGCGTGGCACGACGTGCACGTGTAGGTGCGGCACGCTCTGCGACACCTTGTTGTTCATCGCCACGAAGGTGCCGTCGGCGCCGAGACCCCGCTCGACCGCCGCGGCCACGCGCCGGACGGCGACGAACAGCGGCGCGGTCTCCGCATCGGACAGCTCGAGGAGCGTGGGCACGTGCGCGCGCGGCACCACCAGCACGTGACCCTTGAAGACCGGGCGGGCGTCGAGAAACGCGCACACCCCGGCGTCGCGCCAGACGATCGCCGCCGGCACGCCGCCGGCCGCAATCGCGCAGAACAGGCACTCGCCGGGTGCGCTCGGCGGCGTCATGACGCGCGCGCCTCCGCGATCGCGCTCACCAGGTCGGCAACCGCCGGCAGGGCCGCGAGCCGGGCCGCGGCCGCCTCCTTGCGAAACCAGGTCCGCTGCCGCCGCGCGTAGGCCACGGTCGCGGCGATCGTCGCCGTGACCGCGTCTTCCAGGGTGCCGGAGCCGTCGAGGTGCTCGCCGAGCTGCCGGTAACCGAGCGCCTGCATCGGTTTGCACGCGGCGCCGTAGCCGGCGCCGCGCAGCGCGCGCACCTCGTCGAGGAAGCCGGCCGCCATCATACCGGCGACGCGCTCGGTGATGCGCTCACGTAGCTCGGGCAGCGGCGGATCGAGCACGATCGCATAAGGCCGCCACTGCCCGGAGCGGAGAGACGCCCGGCGCTGCCGCTCCCTGAGCGTCGTCACCGTGACCCCGGTCTGCTCGTGGACCTCGAGCGCGCGGCTGATCCGGATCAGATCGCGCGGCGAGATCGCCGCCGCGGTCGCCGGATCGATCGCGGACAGCTGCGCGTGCAACGCCTCGACCCCGATCTCGGCCGCCAGCGACCGGTGACGCTGGCGGATGGCCTCGTCGGGCGCGGGCGCCTCGAAGAGCCCGACGGTGAGCGCGCGGTAGTAGAGCCCGGTCCCGCCTATGACGATGGGGAGCCGCCCGCGCGCGGCGATGTCGCCGATCGCTGCTTCCGCCAGCGCCGCCCAGCGCGCGGCGTGGAACGGCTGGTCGGGGGCGCAGAGGTCGAGCAGGTGGTGGGGAACCTGGCGCTGCTCATCCCGCGTCGGCTTGCCGGTACCGATGTCCATGCCCCGGTAGATCTGCAGCGAATCGCAGGCGACGATCTCGCCGTCCAGACGCTGCGCCAGCGTGAGGCCGAGCGCGCTCTTGCCGGCGGCGGTCGGGCCCAGCACCGCGACGAACGAGATCGGCGCCGCGTCGGTCACAGCCGGCCGAAGCGCCGCTCGATCTCGGGCAGCGGCATGCGCAGCAGCACCGGGCGGCCGTGCGGGCAATGCGAGCGCAGGTCGACGCCGTCGAGCTGTGCGAAGAGCGCCAGGACCTCCTCGCGGCCGAGCACGTCACCCGCGCGCACGACGCTGTGGCAAGCCATGGTCGCCAGCACGTGGTCGGCGCGCTCGATCGCCGATGTCGCGGTGCCCCCGTCGGCGAGCTGGCCGAGCACGTCGCGCAGGAGCGGCTTGGGGTCGGCGGCGCGCAACATCTCGGGCACGGCGCGCACCCAGATCGTGCGCGTGTCGCCGCCCGCGGGCGCGGCGTCGACCTCGAACCCGAACGGCTCCAGCGCGCGCGCGTCGGCGGCCAGCGCGGCGCCGATCTCGTCGACCTCGACCGGCAATGGGAACAGCAGTCGCTGCCGGCGGATGTCCCGGCGCGTGTGCGCGGCGCGCAGCCGCGCGAAGGCGACCCGTTCGTGCGCCGCGTGTTGGTCGACCAAGACCAGTTCGCCCGGCCCTTCGCAAACCAGATACGTCCGATCAAACTGGCCGATGTACGTGAGACCGCCGAAGAACGACTCGCCCGCGGCGTCCGGATTGCGGGCGTACGCGTCGGCGCTCGAGATCGCGACAGCATCCGCGAAGACATCGTCCGCGCGAACCGCGCCCGCCGCTGACGGCGTCGCACCGCCGTTCGAGCCGGGCTCGAATTCCGCGCCGTCGAACGCGCGCCCGAGGGGCGCGTCGCGCAGGCCGGGCGAGCGCGCACCGCCGGGTGCCCGTAACGGCAGCCCGGCCTGCGCCACGCGCGGCAACGCACGCGCCCCGCCGCCCGCCGGCGTCATCAGTCGATGCTCGGGGGAGTCGGGCTCGCTCCACGCTCGCGGCGGAAGCGTGAATACGCGCACCGGCCGCGCCGAGGCCCCCGCCTGCGCGAGCCAGGGCGCGCGCGCGATCGCTGCCCCGACAACGTGGCGGACGGCGGAGTAGACCTCCTGCGGCCGCGCGAAGCGAACCTCGAGCTTCTGCGGGTGCACGTTGACGTCCAGCTCTTGCCCGGGCACGTCGACGAAGAGTGTCGCCAGTGGATAGCGCCCCTTCTCGAGCAGCGCGCCGTAACCGAACGCCAGCGCGTGCAGCAACGATCGATCGCGCACGAACCGCCCGCCCGCGACGCGCCCCCCACCCGCGGAGCCTCCCGCACTGACGAACAGGAAAGTCGACCGCGGTGTCGTCGACACCTCGTCCGGGCCGGCGAGGAACGCGCGCACGCGCACCCCACCCTCCTCGCCCGCCGCCTCGTGCAGCACGCTCGCGCCCCGGCGCGCCAGCGCGGCGCGCACCCGCTCGCCGAGCTCGCCGTGCGACGGCAGATCCAGCGCCTGCCGCCCGCCGGCGCGCAGCCGGAAGTGCACCGCCGGATGCGCCAGCGCCAGGCGCAGGATGGCCTCCGAGACGTTGGCGGTCTCGGTCGCCTCCGACTTCTGGAACTTCTGCCGCGCCGGCGTGTTGAAGAAGAGATCGCGCACCTCGATCTGCGTGCCGTCGGGGATGCCGGCCTCGCGCGCGTCGGTCTCGACGCCGGCCTCGACGCTGAGCCGCAAGCCTGCCGGCGCGGATGCCGTCTTGGTCGACAGCGTCAGACGCGACACCGCCGCAATCGACGGCAGTGCTTCGCCGCGGAACCCGAACGTGCGCAGGCCCCACAGATCCTCGGCCGCCGCGATCTTCGACGTCGCGTGCCGCTTGAGCGCCAGCCGCGCGTCCTCCGGGTCCATGCCCGAGCCGTCGTCGACCACCCGCACCAGCCGCCGTCCGCCCGACTCGATCTCGACGTCGATGCGGCGAGCGCCGGCGTCGATGGCGTTCTCGACCAGCTCCTTGACCACGGACGCGGGCCGCTCGACGACCTCGCCCGCCGCGATCTGATCAGCCAGGGTGGCTGGAAGGATTCTTACCTTCTGCCGAGATGTCTCGACGCCGCTCATCCTCGGGCCCAACCCTAGGGGCACCCGGAGGGGGAGGCAACGCCTTTTCGTCGGTCTCTTCCGACGCCCCGGCCGCGGCGGCCTCCACCGGCTCGCCAGCCGCACACGGCAACTCCAGTCCAAAGCGGCATCCGGCGCGCGCGACCGATCGCACGTCGACGCGGCCGCCGTGCGCTTCGGCCACGCGCTTGACGGTGGCCAGGCCGAGACCGATCCCCGGCTGGTGGTTGTCCGGACCGCGCACGTAGGGCTCGAACACCGCGGCCTCCATCGCCGCCGGCAGCCCTGGACCGTTGTCCTCGACCTCGATGCGCATGAACGTACCCTGCCGGCGCGCGCGCACGCACACCGTCTTGCCCGGCCCTTCGCCGACGTACTTCACGCCGTTGCGCACGAGGTTGGAGACCAGGCTGCTCAGAATCCCCAGCGTGCAGCGGGCGCTGCCGGCGTCGACGGTCTCGATCACCAGAATCACCTGGCGCTCGTCGGCCATGGGACGGGCCTCGTCGATCACCGCGCCGATCACCGTGCGAACGTCGGCGCGCGCCGCCGGATCGGGCCGTGCGCCCGCGCTCGCAAACTCGAGCAGGTCGTCGGCGATCAGGCGCGTGCGCTCGATGCCCCGCTGCCCGAGCGCGAGCATGCGGCGGGCGCGCGGATCCTGGATACCCGCCTTCTCGGTCAGGTACGACAGCGCCAGGCTCGCCGCGCCGAGCGGGCTCAGCACGTCGTGCGCGACCCGACCCGCGAACAGCTCCAGCTCGTCGGCCCGCCGTTCCATGAGCCGCGTGTACCGGCGCATGAAGCGCGTGACCAAGAAGGCCGCGAGCACGGTGAGCAGGACGCTGAGACCGTCGAGCGCCGCCGCGCGCAGGATCGATCGCCGCCCCAGCCGATCGATGCGCGACGCGAGACGGTTCGCCATCTGCGCGTTGGTCTCGACGACCTTGACGACCGCTTCGTCGAGATCGTCGGCGTCGGGCTTGAGCTGCTGTTCGAGGATGTCGAGCGCCAGGTGAGCGTCGCCGTCGTGCGCCACCGACAGCACCCGCTGCAGGTCGTCGACGAAGCGCTGGCGCACGACGACCACACCGGCCGCCAGCTCCAGCTCGCCGGGAAAGGTCGGCAACGCCCGGTAGAGCGTCCACTCGCGGTCGAGCACCGCCAGCACCTCCGCGGGCAGGAGCCCCTGTGCGGGCGCCGGCACTGGCGTGCGGGCGTTCCTGGCCGCGCGGCCGGCACGCGCGCGCATCTCGGCGGCGTCCCGCTGGCCCTGGCGTTCCAGCGCGCGATCGACCTCGTCGTCGGCGAGCACGATCAACCGGCGCGCCTCGCTGCGAAATGCTTCGAGGTGCACGATGCTGGGCGCGGCGTTTCCGGTGATGAGCGCGGCGTCACCCCGGATTTTGACGTCGCTGCGTTCCGACACCAGCGTCGCCAGCACGAAGCTCACGGCGACCGCGGCGAACGCGATCACCAGAGCACGAGCGGACGGCGCTGCCAGCTTGCGCCCCATGCGCTTTGTTCATAGCAACCCTGCGCGGCCGAGCAAGGACAAGCGATCCGGGCGCGCGCAATTGATCGATCGCGATCCGTGTGATGGCGACTGCGCAGAGGAGCCGGAGACGAATCGTCTCCGGCAGGGTCATCCATGCCAGCTGCGGCGGGAGTCACGCTGCGTCGGCTGGATCCATCAGCACCGGGCTCTGGATCGGCGCCGCGCATCTGCCCGAGCCGCAGCGGCCGCCGTCACGCCTACCTGGTCAAGAACCGGGCGTGACGTGATAAGAGAAGCGTCGCGATGGACGCGCATCAGAGGCTCGGCGACGGCGGAAGCGCAGCGGGAGCACCTGGTCTGGCGGCGCCGGACATGTCCCCGATGACGACAGGCGACCCAGGCCCCGCGGCGGTCGCGGCGCCGCCTCCGCGGCACATCCAGATCATCGTCGCCGGCGTCTTCGCAGTGTCGCTGCTCAAGGGCCTGCGGATGCCGAACCTCTGGTCGGCGACCCACATGACCTTCAACTACACCCAGGGGTTCATCCGTCGCGGGCTCTTCGGCCAGGTGTTGCGCGCGATCGGCGGGCGCGGCGTCTACCACTACAACACGCTGGCGCTGATCGCCGTGGTCATGTTCGTGCTCGCGCTGCTGGCGACCGCGCGCCTCACCCGGCGCATGCTCGCCACCGACGGCGGCGATCGCGGCCTGCTGGGCGCAACCCTGGCGTTCGCGGCGTCGCCGGGGCTAGTCTTCGTCGCGCACGAGATCGGCTACCTCGACTACCTCGGCTTCATCGCGGTACCGCTCTTCATCGTCTGGGCGGCACGCAGCAAGCGGCCCTGGCCGATCTTCTATGTTGCGATCTCGCTCAGCGTCGGGCTCGCGCTGATCCACGAGTCGATGATCATCATGTTCGCGCCGACGATGTGGCTGGCGATGGCCAGCCACGTGATCGTGCAGAGCCGCGCCCGCCCCCGGTCGCGCCGCACGCGCTGGCTGATGGCGGCCCACGCCGTGGCGGCGGCGGTGATTGCTCTCGCTGCCTCGTCGGTCATCGGCACGATCGGCACCAAGAATCCGGAGCGCGTCCACGCGCTGCAGGCTTCGATCCAGCGCTACGCCAACTTTCCGCTGCGCGGCGACGCATTCGAGGTCCTGTTTCGTTCGGTCCGCGAGGCCTTCCTGCACGTGATGCCCTGGGTCTGGAGCAACCCCGAGAACGTGCGCTACTTGGTGGTGGGCATCCTCGCGTCGCTCCCGGGCCTGGTCGCCATCTTGGCGTACGGCGTCCAGGTCATCGCGAGCCTCTCGCTGCCGCTCGTGCACCGGTTGCTGCTGGGCGCGCTGCTGGTCGGCGCGGGGCTGGCGCCGCTGCTGCTGAACTTCGTCGGCTGGGACTCGGCACGCTGGAACGCGATCTGCTTCGTGGCGGCGTTCAACAGTATCGCTACGGTTCGGCTGTTCTTTTGCGCTCCAGCCTCCGCTTCCGCGATCGGCGCTCCCGCCTCCGCTTCCGCGATCGGCGCTCCCGCTTCCGCCCAACCCGGCTCGGGCGGAGACGTGCGCCGCTTCCGCATCGACAATCCCTGGATGCTCGTCCTGGCGGCGGCCGGCATCGTGTGCGGGCTGGCCGCCGACTACAACCGCTTCCTCTTCGACGGGTACGTCGTAAGGTGGTTCCCCTTCGACATGCAGTGGCGTTCCCTTCTCGAGCTGCTGCACGGAAACTTCACGTTCATCCCGGGCGTCTGACCCGCGCCCCGCGCGGGGAATTGACATCCGTCGCTTCTCCGAATATAAACCCCCGCTTTCACACGCATTTCAAAGACCGAGCAAGGAGCTTCGCCGCATGTCCCTCAAGATGGGCCTTTTGGGCCGCAAGATCGGAATGACCCAG
>Ga0265342_10002073_pt1 | contig 17772 bp, 25 predicted proteins | sample 4CB327metaG_FD_203125 | JGI IMG/M metagenome (GOLD analysis project Ga0265342, IMG submission 203125) | Rhizosphere microbial communities from Carex aquatilis grown in University of Washington, Seatle, WA, United States - 4-CB3-27 metaG | ecosystem: Host-associated > Plants > Roots >...
ATCGGCACCTGAAACGGCTGCGGCCATGCCGGAAGAAACCCGCGTTCGACCAGAAGCGTCGCGCCGTCGAGCGCGCCGGCTACTGCCGCCGCGAGCCACGGCGTCGTGCCGATCTTGTCCGGGAAGGCGGCCCCGGTGACCGGATCGGCGGTCCTCGGCACGATCCTGACCTGCCAGGTATCGATATCGAGCCCGAGCTTCCAGTGTCCGACCGCCTTTTGGCTCGGGTCGTCGATCGCGACCGTCTTGGCGTCCCACACCGTGCCGCCGATGCGGATCGAGACGTCGGCAGTGGTGTAGCGCAGGATGCTGCCGTCGAAGAGCGTGAAGGTGTAGAGGTCGCAGTCGACGAAGTCATCGGTCTCGAGCAGCGCCTCGAGGTCGGAGGACGCCGCCTTCATGCACCCAGCTTCTCGGTGGTGAAGACGATGCTCTGATTATCCCAGAGGTTCTGCATGAATTTCTCGAAGGTGGTCGTGTCGTTGTCGAACCGGCAGAGCCAGTTGTAGGCGCCGGTCCAGGTCAGCGCGGCATTGTTGGCGGGCGCTGCGTTGAAAGTGACCAGGCCGGTCGCGCCGATCGAATAGTTGCTGCTGGCGAGCGGCGTGCCGTTGACACTGATCGCGGGCGTGTCCGTCGGCGCGAATACCGGCTCGGAAAAGCCGCCGCGGGTCCGCGCCAGTTGAAACGCCAAGGTGCTGCCGTCGCCGGTGCCAAAGGGCGACGCTGTCGTCGTGCCATCATCCGGATCGGTGAACTGCCAGAGACGCGCCGCGGCGCCGACCAGGTTGAAGAAGCCCTGCAGGCTGTCGAGCTCGCCCTGATCGGCGCGAAGGAATTCGTAGGTCAGCTCCATCTTGTAGCGCGGGTAGGACCAGCGCTGCGACCGCGAGGTGCGGCCGGACACGCTGTCGTGGCTGACAGTCGACCAGGTCGACGTGCGCTTGACCGGCCATGAAACACCGGCGAGCGTCGGGAACACGGGAAGCGTCATCGGCTAGGCGAACTTCCAGGCCGAACGCGCGGTATGGTTCTTGCGCAGGTGGTTGCCCACCGCATCGGTGAGTGCGCCGGCATTTTGCGCGATGAACTGCTTAACGCCGGCGGCGTCGATGGTGTGAATGTGGATGTGGGTATCGCCACCGTCCGACGACGAGCCCCCGGCCGAGCGCGCGGCACCGCCGCCCGATGCCCCGGCCCCGGTCATGGCACTGCGCAGCGCGCCGGCGGCCTGAGCCGGGATGATCATTTCACCCTTGTGCACCTGCGCGACCATGTCGTTGGACAGGTTCCACGCGCCGACGTCGAAGGAGGGAATGCCGAGCGCCAGGCCAATGACGTTGCCGATGAAGCCGAGCGATTGCATCAGGCCGGTCTTGGCGATCCATTCGGCCAGCATCTTCTCGAGGCCCTCGATGAAGTTCTTGACCATGTCGTCGACGACGATGCGGAAGGCATCCCCGAAACTCGATGCCTGCTGGGTTGCCTGGTTGATCATCGAGAAGAAGTTGTTGAAGCCCTGGTCCCAGAGGTTGTATTCGCGCTCCGCTTCCTGCTCGTCGATCTGCTCGCGCTTCGCGGCGGCTTCCTGCTTGGCGGCCGTTATCTTGTTCTCGATCTGCTGACGCTGCGCGGCCGTGAGGCCCGCGATCGACAGCTCCTTCTGGTAGGCGGCAAGCGTGTCCGCCAGCTGTTGGTCGATCGCCTCCTTTTCGAAGGCAACGCCTTGCTGGGCGGTAATCTTGTGCATCGCGACCAGCGTCTGCAGGCCGCGCTCGGTCGCCGCGATCCCGGTCTTCCAGGCCGCGACATACTGCTCTTCGGACGCCATCGCCGCCTGGACGCCGCTGTTATCGAAGTTCAGGCCGCCACCACCGCCGCCATGTCCGCCGACCGTGATTTCCGCAGGGGGCGACTTGCCGCCGATGCCGTAGAGCTTCTCGACGAGCTCGGTGTAGCTGTTCAGGACCCCGCCGATCTTGCCGCCGGTATCGGTGACGTCGCTGCCGAGCTGCTTCCAGGTGTCGGCAAGGTCCTGGCCGGCCTTCTTGAAATTGCCGCCGACGGCATCCACGACGCCTTTGGCCAGGCCGATCAATCCGTTGTTGATGGAAATGATCACGCCGCTGGCGACCTCGTACAGCACCTCGAAGGCCGCGACGAGCGTCAGTACCGAGGCGACGACGGCATCCACCGCGAAGACGATCGCGCCGAAGGCCAGAGAAAGAAGGTCGCTGTGATGCAGTTCGTCGTTGATTCCTTGCACCAGCTTGGTGAGGCCCTCAACCACGGTATCGATGGCCGGCTCGAACGAACCAAAGATCGTCTCGCCGACTCCGGTGAAGCTCGTCTTCAGCGTGTTGAGATCATGCGCCGTGTTGGCGAAGGCGGCGGCGGTCGCGGCCGACATGCTGGCGCCTGTCGTCTCGAACGTCTGCTTGAGCTGAGCCCATGCCGCGTTGCTGAGATTCAGAACCGGGAGGAGCTGCTCGGCCCCGTTGCGGGCGAGTGCCATCGAGATGGCAGCCTTCTCCACGCCGTCCGGGAGCGCCGAGAATCGTTGGCGCATCGTATCGAGGACGTCGAGAATGTTTCCACTCGCGAGAGAACGGGCATCGAGCCCGAGTGCGCGGATGGCGGCGGCGGCCGGCGATGCCTTGCCGCCCGCCTCTTCCAGGCGCAGCGTCAAGGTTTCGAGCGTCCGAATGAGCGCCTCGCCAGAACCGCCCGTCTGCTCGGCCGCAAAGTTCAGTAAGCCGACCTGTTCTGTCGTGATGCCGAAGATTTCCGCCGTGCGCTCGGTCTGTTCGCCCAGCTCCGACATGCCTTCGACGAAGGCCTTCAGGCCCTCGAACGTCAGCGATACGCCGACCAGGTCGCCGAGTTCGCGAAAATTGTCGCTGACTTCGGCGACCGTACCCTGCAGCCCCTCGAGGAGAGACTTGACGGCGTTTACGCCCGCGCTGATGCCGGCCAGCTCGGCACCGAACTGGATGACAACATCGGCCATGACGGGGGTCTCGACAAATCGGCGGAGGCGCGCTCTGATCGCGGTTGCGATGGCGCCGGTTCGATTCCGAAACCCGATGAACGGCTACGAGGAGCAGATACGCTTCGCGTGGCTATGGTCGCTGCTGTTCGGGTTTCTCTACTTTGCGGTGAAAGGAGCGTGGGGCTATTGCCTGCTCACGCTGGTACTGGCCGTCTGCACGGCGGGGCTTTCGTGGTTTGTGGTGCCGTTCTTCGCGCACCGGATGATGGAGAGGCACTACCTCCGCAGCGGCTGGGTGGCCGCCTAACGGTCGCTGCGACCGCCCACGATCTTGCCGCCCGACTTGCGCGCGGCGGCTGCAAACTCCTCGAGCGTCGGCCGCGGCGGCTCAGCGGGCGCGGTATCCGTCGCACCGACGAATGCGGAGACGAGCACGCGCAACGGCGGTCGCCGCTCCCAAAAGGCAAAAAGCCGGTTCGCCTCGTCGAGGGTCATCTCGCGGATCTCGGCGGGTGTATATCCGCCGTCGGTCATCAGGAGACCGAAAATCTCGTCGAGCTCCTCGGCTAGCCCGCGGCGGCCGGCTGCGGTTCCCCCGAGCCCGGCACCGTTGTGCCATCGGGGACGGGATCCTTCTTTCGAAGCCCGCTCAGTGCCAGGATCTGCGTGACCGCCTGCTGCAGCTCGCCGGCATCGGGTTCCAGATCACTGATGACGGTGACCGGCACCACGCGCTCGAATGCGATGCGCAGCACCTCGAAAGGAAGCCGTTCCTTGGGCTGTTGAACGAGCGCTTCGGATGCGCGCTCGAGCTGGCCGAGGTTCAGTTTCGGCACATTGTAGTCGGCACCGTCGAGCGTGACGGTCACGGTCTTGCCCATGGATTAAGAGACCTCCGGGAAGCTCGCCTCGTACACGTTGCCGGCCGGGTTCTGGTAGAACGAGAAGTCCAGTTCCGGCATCGTGAAATCGGTGAGCGCGTGGGAATGCTGCAGCTGCGTGGCGACGCAGCTGAAGAAGCGGGCGTAGTAGGGTTTGTTGTTGTACTTGGAAGAATAGTCGAGCTGGAAGGTCGGCATCGTGCCGAGCGCCTTGTTGGTCACCGTGCGCGTCTGGCCGCCGCTCGAGCTGGTATAGGCATAGGTGATCAGGACGTTGGCGCTGGCATCGCCGGAGGCGAATGTGTACACGCCCGCCGATACCGAGTACTGGCCGGCCGCGGGACCCGAGGCGACCTTCTGCAGCGGCAGGCCGGTCGCGGCGTAGATCACGCCGAGATCGGTGTCGAAGTGGGCGGAGTTCGCGACCGTGATGGTGTAGGTCGAGCTCCCCGGCACCGAGCCGGCTTCTTTTTCGGCCATCAGCAGCTGCCCGGTGACGAAGGAATCGCCGTGGAAAGCGGCGTTGAGAGCGATCGCCGAGACCGTCGCGGCCTTGGCCTTGCCAGTCGCCTTGATGGTGCCGCGGGCAACCGCAATCGGATACTGGTTCTGGCCGAAGAGTTCCTTCGAATCGCCCTGCTCGCTGTAGCTGAAGCTCTGGGCGTAGCCGATGTTCACCGGCGTCGCGTTGGCGATGTCGGTGCGGGTCAGGTAAAGCGACCCCGGGCCGAAGATGGGCAGCATGTCGGAATTCTCCTAGCTTAGGGGAGGCGTAGCTTGATCGGCACCATGAGGAGCGCCTGCCCCTCGAGGTCGCCGGGATCCTTGAGAAGCGTGCCTTCGACGAAGACCTCGCTGGCGAGGCCGCCGAGCGTCTGGCGCCCGGGCTCGGCCGGCGAAGGGGCGAGCGCCGCCTCGAACCCATCGAGAAAGGAATTCAGGATCATCGAACCGACGACGGCTGGATCCGTGAGGTCGATCGCGGCATAGACCCACGCCATCGCCTGGATCGTGCGCACACCGAGGATCTGTTGCCTGACCGCCGTTTCCTCGTGGTCGATGAGATAGAAGGTCGGCTGCTGGTCCCGTGGGACGTTATCCCAATGGACAAGACGCCGCGCGACGGCGAGCGCGTTCTTGAAGCCTGTCGATCCGTCGCCGTTCACGCCCTGGTAGCTGGCGAACAGCCGCGACGCGAGCGCGTTCAAGGCCGCTTCCCGGGCGCTGTCGCTCATGCGTCGGCCGCCGCCTCTTTAGCGGCATCGCTGACCTCGCCGCGGATTTCGGAAGTCATGGCCGTCAGCGTCGGTTGCATGAAGGGATGGCGCGGAATGACCGCGCCAGGGTTCTGAACGCGGCCGGCGAAGTGGATGGAGCCGCCCGCGAGAAATGCGAGCGCCTTCGCCTTGGTGGCCAGGATCTCGTGCGCCGCCGTCTTGGCGCCCCGCTCCTGAGCGGATGCGTAGGCGCGCGGCTTGCCCGGGCCGATATCGACCGTGGCAATGACCTGCCGCGCCGATGATCTGATCTTGTCGCGGATATCGGCAGCCAGCGCGCCCGTCTTCTTCGGAGCTGCGGCGGCCGCCGCCGCGACGAACCGTTCAGCGATCGCTTCCAGCCGTTCGGCGAGCGCCGCACGCACGGCTTCCGGAATGCGCTTCAGCCGCTCCCGGCCTTCGCTGAGATCCAGCGTGACCTTCAGCATCGGATGGGCAGCATCAGACGGGCGGCATCAGGCGAAAACGGGATCGCGGTAATTGTCGAGGATCGACTGCACGTAGGCGCTCATGGTGCGCGGGCTGTAGGAGACCGTCTCCTGCGTGGCCAGGCTCTTCGACATGACGCCGATGCGATCCTTGTAGGAATAGCGCTCGGCCACGATCTCGATGCAGACCTGCTCGAGGTCGGCGGGAATGAAGCCATAGGTCAGCAGCACCCCCGCTCCGGCGTCGGCGCTCGCGAACGTGTAGGCGCCGGCCGTGAGATCGAGCAGATACTGGCCCTGCGCCGGCGTGCCGGTCGCGATCGGGACGAGAGGTGTTCCGCCCGAGGCGTAGACGACGCCGACGTCGCTGGCGATGCGGCCGGCCGGCTGCGCCGGCGCGACCTGGTAAGGGGAGGCGTTAGGCACGGTCGCGGCCTCGGCCGAGATCTGGTAGCCGGCGACATAACTCACGACGACGTTGCGGCGGCCGCGCGTGAACCGCTGGCAACCGCGCAGGGTGAGAAACTGGGCGTTGCCGGGCACCGTCCCGTCCCAGGCGTCGAGCACCCAGCCCTGCGGGAATGTTCCTGGAGCAGGGTCCGCCGCCTGATCGATTGCGACGCCGTCGATGGTGAGCGATGTCAGGGAGAGGATCGGCCGCCGGGTGAATCCGATGCGTCGGCCGGCTTCCTCATCGATATTCGCCCAGCGGTCGCTGCCGCCGCCGTCAAGCACTTCCGTGACCGGGGTCGGGAGAAGCGTGGGCAGATTGAGGTAACCGTAGATAAAGCGGCTGGCCTGGGTGATGAGCCGGCCGAGGACGGCATCGGCGTTGGCGGCATTGGAGCAGAACGGCTTGACGTTCGCCAGCGTCGTGAGGTCGTTCGCGGCCACCATCGGCGTCAGGCGATCGGCTTGACGATCAGGCTAAGAGTGCGATCGGCGGTCTGGTTGACGGCCGACGCGGACGTGCCGGAGCGCACCTTGATCATGTTCACGCCGCGCCAGATCGCCGGATCGAGCGCGATGTACTCACCAGCCGCGGCCGTGACGGCGACCGCGGCGGAAATGGATTGCATTTCCAACCAGGTGTTGCCGCCGTCAGCGCTGACCTGAAACGACAGTCCCGCCGCGTCCCAGGCCGCCGGCATCGCAATGCCGTGCAAGGTCTTTGCCCCGAGCGGGATCGCCGCCGTCAGCGACGTGCCGCTTGCGATCAAGGCATTGATCGTCTCGATCCCGATCGCCAGCATGGCTGTTCTCGCGCTTCGTTGAACGGATGAGGAAGTCGGCTCGGCGCACCATCCGATCGGAGGGCGCGCGCACGGCTATTGCCGGTTCATCCAGGCCTTGACGTAGTCGACGGTGAGGGTGCCGACGCCCGTGCCCGAAGGCTTGTACATGGCGAAGTAGGGCTGGAGCACCGCGAGCGTTCCGGTGGCGGCAAAATTCACCGCGCCGGTCGCGGAGACCTGATTGCCGTTGACGAAGAATTTCACGTCGGTCGGGTCGCGGGCGTCGATGCGGATGATCGCCCAGTCCGTGGTGGCGAGCGTCACCCCGGCAGCGATGGAGTTCTGGGTGACGCCATCGTAGCTGCGGATGAGCAGGTTGCCGTTCGCAGTGGCCCCCACCTGCAAGTAGCAGGTGTTGTTGTCCGGCCCATCGATCCAGCTCGAAGCAAGGCCCGCAACTGCCTGCACACCGGCGGCCGAAGGCGTCACCGGGAGCTGGATGCGGGTTTCGAAGAGTAGCCCCTTAGTGACGTCGAGAGCCTTCTGGTCGCCCCAATAGAGCGCGGCGTCCTGCTTTTCGCTGGTCGAGGTCAGTGTGCAGGCAACCTGACCGCCGACCGCACTGGCAACGCCGGCGACGGTCGGTGGGCCGGCGCCGACGATCTTCTTGACCCAGTCGACGCCGTTTTCGGCCGAGCCCGCGGCGGGGATCGCCAGCGAACCGATGCCGAGAAAGTCGTCGCGATACTGCAGCGGTGCCATCGACAGCACGCGCTCGTGAGAAACGCCGTCGTAAAAATCGAGGACGCCGGCGGTGAACTTGGAACGGGTCGACATGGATCACAAATCTCCTTGCCGTCCGCGCACTGGCGGACGTCGAAAACGACGGGTCGGAGGGAAGCAAGAAATAAAGGGGGCGTCGCTCGCGAGCGACGCCTCAAGGTTCCGCGGGGAGTTATCGCGGGCCTAGTTGTTGTACGAGCTCGGTGGCGTCGCCTGCTGGTAGCTGCCGAGGATGAGGAGGATCGCCTCGGTGATGTTGCCGGCGTTCGACGCGCTGGTCTGGAGGGCGATACAGTCGAAGCCGTTGGCGACGTCGAGCGCCTGATCGGGCGTGATCTCGAAGACGACGAGCTTGTCCTTCGTCGTGGCCGACAGCTGGATGTTGGCAGCGGCCGCCTGGGCGACGAGCGCGTCGCTGAGCGAGGTGTCGACATCCAGCCAGATTGGGACGGCGGCAATTGCCTTGGAGTTGGTGCCGGAAACGTCCTGGGCTTGCAGGGGCGTGAGCGTAACCTGAGCGGCATTGCCCTGGTTCACGCGCGCCACGATGAATGCCTTCTCGGCGTTCTTGAGGCTGCGGTAGGAACCGGTGCGGCCGGCGGCATCGGTCGCGGCCGGGAGGAGCGAGATCGGCGGCAGCTGAGCCGTGAGGGAGAACTGGCGAGCCATGGTGAGCGGCTTCCTTCTGGTAGTGGGCTACACCAGCAGCCCGAGGGTGAAAGGCAACAAGGCGGCTGGTGCCGCCGAAAACGGGGAAGTGCCGAGGCCGTCGCCACGAATGGCGGCGACCCTGCTCGTCCCCGCGGCCCGCGGTTAGCGCGCGGCCAGAGCGACGAAAGGCGACTTGGTGAGGTTGCCCTTGAAGGGAGCGATCGGCTGGTGCCACATCGGCTTGCCGTCGACCCTGTAGGTGACGCGGAAGCGCATCTCGTCGGTGTCGAAGGCAACGTGCATCGAGGTGGCGAACTGGACGCCGCCCTTGTCGACGATGGTGTACTGGCTGAGGTCGACGAGGGTGATGTCGCCGACGCTGCCGAGCGCCGCGTTGTATTCGGTCGCCACCACGGGCTTGCCGTAGAGCGTGGCGTACGGCGCGGCCGAGATACCGCCCGGCGGCAGATAGACGAGCTGGCCACCGGTGCCGACCGCGCCGTTGAGCGCGTTGAGCTGCGGCTCGATGTCCTGATTGATGAGCCAGACGGCGTTCTTGCGCGAGCGCGCCCACGTGCGCGACCAGATCTTGTCGATGTTCTCCTTGACGATCGTGCCTGCCGCCTGCCCAGTCTCCTTGGCGACGGTGACCAGAGCCGGAGAATTGAGGTAGCCGAGAGGCGTGCCGGCGCCGGAGCCCTCGACGATCGCATCCTCGGTCATGAACATGACTTCTTCCGAGAACGCCATCGAGGCGATCGCGGTCAGAGCGGTCGAGTCCTGCAGGAGCTCGTCCGTGATGGTCATCTTGGAGATGAGCTTCTTCAGGTCGAACTCGACCAGGCGGAACTTCGGCTTGCTCTCATCACCGGCGATACCTTCCGCCGCCCACTTGGACGACACACCGCCCCAGCGCGATCCGGTGGCACGGCTCGATTCGTCGACTCCCGGAATTTTCAGGCCGTTGGAATTGGCGCTGATCGGGATCTTGTTCACCCGGTCGAGAATCTCGCCCATGTCGTGGGCGAGCATGAAGATCGATGCCTGGAAGTCGGTCTGGACCAGGAAGCCGCCGCCGGTCGGATCGACCTCGCCGGCGCCGGTCGGCGCGCGCACCAGGCGGCTGTCGCTGCTGGTGCCGCGGGAGGCGTAGTGGGTGTGGATCGCCTGCAGCTGCTCGCCAAGGCTCCTGAACTGCTTACTGCGATCGACGGAGAGGTTGAGACCCTTCCGTGCGATACTGATGCAGTCGTCGAAGTTGATCGAGCGCATCTCGCGGCGGCGAACGGAACGGGCTTCCGCGACGAGACTGGAAAGCGTGCGGCCGTCAGCGTCGGCCTCGGCAGCGGCGGCGCCCTCCTGGCCGGCTACCGGACGGGCGAGAGCGGCGGCGGAGCGCTCGGCGGCTTCGGCCGCAGTGATGGCGCGCGCCAGCCGCTCGACCTCGCCGTTGGCTGCGGCGATTTCGGTCTCCTTGGCGGTGAACGCTTTATCGTCGTTGACGAGGTCGCTGAGTTCCGCGGTGAGCTTGCTGACCTTGTCGATCGCCGCCCCGCGGGTCTGGCGAAGCTCGTTGAGCTTATCCTTCATGGTAGAGGGCTCCATCAGATGGGAGTGGCGCGTCGTCACGACGGGCCGGTGCACCTTGCCCAAGGGCGTGTCGGGCTTGCGCGAGGCGGGCGCCGGAGCGGCGCCTCGAGTTTTCAGGAATGGCTGTGTGGGTGCGCGCTGGGCGCACCTCGGGCGTCAGGTGTGCTTGAGGAGGCTCGCGGCGGCCGCCGCGCGGGCCGCGCGGGCCTTGCGGCCGCGGCGAAGGGTAGCCTCGTCGGCGGCAGGGGTTTCCACCGGGTTATCGCCGCCGGCCGCCGCTTCCGCAGCGGGAGCGGGAGCGGGCGTGGGGGGGTCATAGATGCGAAGCTTGAAACCCTTGCGCAATACCAGTGGCGCGCCCGGGGTGCGTTTCCAGTTTTCAATCTGAGCGACGATCCTCCTCGCGGCAGCCTCGTCGAGATCCTCGTCGCCCTCTACGACGTAGCGCACGCCGGTGGCGCTCCGCGCCTGGCCTGCGATCGCCGAGAGGACGGACATGGCGCGCAGCGCCGGCTTGTCGGCCGCATAAGTGACCACGTCACCGACGACGACCGCGATTTCTTCGTCATCGCCGCGATTGAGAAACTCGGCGACTTCCTCGGCCGTCATATCGAGAAGGACCTGGCCGAGCGCCTTCAAGGCCGCCAGCATCTGGGCCGGCACCGAACTGTCGTCGCCTTCGATCTCGGCCTCGACCGTGATGTTGTCCTGCAGCCAACCCAGCGAGTAGAGAAGACTGGCGAGGTCAGAGACGTGCCACAGCGAGCGCTTGACTGGCACCGGCGGTGTCTTCGGCGTCTTCACGGCGGGGGCTGTCGGCATTCTGGCCATCCTTCTCAGGGTCTCGAGCTCGGCGCGCGGCACGACGATCATGTCGCCGCTGTCGAGGAGTTTCTCGGCCCACCGGAACACTGGGCCGGTATCGATCCCGACCGATCGGGCCGTAGCGAGTGCTTCAGGATCGACCGGGACGTTGACGACCGACCATTCCCAGAGTTCCTGCTCGAGCACGTCGACGCCGCCGGGGCGCGACGGGTCGCTCGCGAGGCGCGCGCGGAGAGGCTGGAAGCCGACGGAGACTGCGTTCAGGAACCGCTGTTTGAGCAGCTGGTAGACGGTATCGGCCAGCGGGTGGATGTCCCGCGTGGCAAAGATGCCGGTGGACCGCAGGACGCCGCCAACGATGCGGGTGTTGATGGCGCGGCCGATTGCCGGCGTGTCGTCATCGTGCGCCCACAGAACGACGGGGTTCTTGGCATAGGCGTCGATTTTCCAGCCCGTCGGAGCAATATCGAGAGCGTCGCGCTTTACGCCGCCGGTCGAGATCGCAAAGCTGATCGAACGGTCCTCGGCGGTTACCGTGTCGTCGACACCCACGTCGCCATAGGAAGCAACGAGGCGGCCGAGCCGCTCGCCGTTGCCTCCGAGAAACAGGCCAGCAGGATCCTCGCCCGCGGTGAGCCGGGCAGCGAGATCGGATGGCCGGACGATCTTGGCCATCACGTCACCGTTCCTTCTTGTGGCCGGCCGCCGCCGTCCGACTTCTGACCGCTGATGGCGCTGCCGGCCGCGCCGGCGGTGTTGCTAGGCGGCAGCAGCTTGTCGCCGCCGGCGATCGGATTCTTGCCGTCGTCGATGCGCGCCTCGTTCTGCGTCATGATCCCGGAGAGGATCGCGATGCGGTAGGCGTTGTAGCGGGCGGTGATGTCGCTGCGCGTGAGCTGCGAGGTGTCGAAATCGATGAACATCCCGAGCTTCCGCAGCCCGAAGTGCCACTCCATCTTGCGGGCCCACCGGTTGGTGAACCCCGCGATCGTGTAGTTGATGTAGTCGAGGCCCTGCGTCTCGATGTTCGAGAACGTCGAGCGCGAAAGGTCACCGATCATGTGCGGCGGGATGCGGAAGATGCGCGCGATCTCCGCCACCTGGAAGGTGCGCGATGCAATGAACTCGAGATCGGAGGCGCTCATACCGAGCGCCTGGTATTTGAGCCCTTGCTCGAGGACGGGAACGTTGCCCGTGTTCTGGAGCCCGCTGAACGAGGACTGCCACTCCGCGCGCATGCGCTTGGCGGCGCCGTCGTTGAGCGTCTTGTCGGTTTGCAGCACGCCGCTGGAGCGGGTGCCGTTCGCCATCCAGCGCGCTGCCTGCTGCTGCTGGCCGATCGCCAGACCGACGGCATCGTTGGCGAGCGCGATGCGCGAGGCGCCGAGCAGGCCACCGAGCGAGAAGCCCTTGACGTGCAGGACGTCGCGAGCCGGGATCAGTGACGGCTGACCGCGAAGCTTTGCCAGCATGTGCAGCCCCTGAGGGGTCACACGGTAAAAGAGCTCTCCCGTGGGCGCTTCCCAGAGCGCGACCCAGTCGGGGTTGACGGGCACGAATTCGATGACGCGGCCGCGAGTGTCGCGAAGCAGCACGACATAGGCGTTCCCGCGGAAGACGAGACCGGCGGTGCCGAGCTCGAAGAACTCGAAGCCGTCCTGCCAATCGTTCGGCGCGGCGAACAGTTCGTAGAGGAAGTGATCTTTGGCCGGTTCGCGGCCGCCATCTTCAAGCCGGATGTAGATCTGCGGGGTGCACTTGGCGACATCCTCGGAAATCATCATCACGCAGGCCATGACCGCCGTGCAGGCGAGCGCAGTCTGCGGGTTGATCCGAATTCCGGTAAGCGACGTCGTCGACCAGAGCGATTCCTGGTAGAACACGTCCTCGCGATCGACTTCGCGAATGCTCCTCTCGGCGCTGCGGCCGGCGAGCGCCGTCATCAGGCCCATGGCGGCGGGCTACCGTGAGAGCCGCCACGCAACGGCGATGAGTGCCCCACCAAGCACAAGTGCGGCCAGGCCAGGGTGGATGAGCGCCGCCCCGACGAGCGCCAGGAGAAAGCCGGTGCCACCAATCACGTCGCGTTTGTCGATGACCAGCGCGAATGTATTCCTCGGGGCGTTGGGCTGCGGATCGGTCATCGTGGCACTCTCAAAAGAAACGGATGCCGCGGTCGGCGGAATAGATCGAACCCGGGGGTTCGGGGTTCATCCCCATCAGCGCGCTTGCGTTGAAGCCTGCCATCAGCGGGTCAACCTTCCCGAAGCCCGAAGCGTCGCGCGCGATGCGCATGCCGGTGGGTGTCGGCTCGACGACAGCGTTGCCGGCGCACCAGGCCATGATCTCTTGATCGGCGTGGACAAAGGTGCCGTCCGCGAGCTTGCGCTCAATCGTCTTGATGGCGCCCATCAGCGCGATGCCCTGACGCACGCCGCCGAGGAGTTCGGAGTCTTCCGTGACGCCGATGGCAGCGAGCGCATCAACGATGATGCCGAGACCGGCCGGATCGACGCCGACCTTCGCCAGCAGACCAGCGTCTTTCACGCGGCGGACGATGTCGACGACCGCGTCAACATCGTCGCGGAGCTTCGCGACCTTCACGAGCTCGCCGCGCTTCACGAACTCCTCGTAATGAGGCCAGTTCGCCTTGCGCCTGTCCCATCCTTCGGGCGAGATAAATGCCTTGCCCCATCCCAGCCAGCGGGCAGTCACCTTCTCTCGGCCGAGCACATAGAGGCCAAGCAGATCGTCCAGGCCGCCGCCGTCGATACCGATGGTGCAGACCTCGCACCGTGCGAGAATCTGCTCGAGCGTGACAGCTTCATCGCGTCCGCGCGGCCAGAGCGCCGCACCGGCCCAGCCGCGATCGTGGATGCCGCGGCCGACCTCGATGTTGAGATGCTGCGAGGACCAGCGGATGAGTTCGGCGAGGCCGTTCTCGGCGGCCTCACGGTACTTCTCCTCGAGGTCCTTCAGCGGTACCGAGCGGTTAAGGCTCGGGCTGACGACGTGCCAGAGCGCGGGGTTGCGCCATTTCGCATCCGTTTCCTCGGCGGGGGCGTTGGCGATCTCCTCGGGGAACTCGTAGAGGATCGACAGCGTCGGGCCGTCGGCCTCGCCATCGCGGATCTTGCGGGCCCGCTCGAGCTCATTCTTGAAGACGCCGGCGGGCTTTCGCTCCGACTGCGTCGTGATGAAAATGCCGAAGCCTTCCGGCTGCGAGAGCAGTCCACCACGGAGCTGACCGATGACGCGGTCGGCGTTGGCGATATCGCCCAAGAGGTGCAGCTCGTCGACCAGGAAGCCAGCCGGCTTGGTGCCGGTGACGATCTTCGGATCGAACGAGACGACCTGCAGCTTGGCCTGCGTCTGCAGGTGCGTGATCGTCTTTAGGTGGGGCGTCACCTTCAGGCGATCGCGGAGGACCGGATCGGCCAGAATCATGCCTTCGATCTGCTCGAAGGCCTGCGTCGAAATCTTCTGGGTGGCGCCGACCAAAAGGAACGTGGCGCGCGGCCGCTGATTGAGCATCAGCGAAACCAGCATCAACGCCGCGGCGTTGGTCGTCTTGCCGTTCTTTTTGGGAACGAGCAGGAAGACGTTCTTGATCTTCCGGTCGCCGTCGACGTCGAGCGACCCGTGCAGGGCGCCGACGATTTCGCGGAACCACTCGCCGCCGCTGTCCCTGATCAGCGGCTGCCCGGGGACGTCCGGAATATGCAGCGCGTTGTAGAAGCGGATCGCCCGCTGCGCCCGCTCCTGGTCGAGCCAGGGAAGGTCCGGCATCAGCGAGCGGCCGTCCATGATGCGCTCGCGCCAGTCCAGGCGCGCGAACGCCTTGGGCGGCAGGTGCATCAAAGGAAAGAGCTCTCGCTAGTTCGGCTTTGTGCCGGCGGGCGGCGGCTCATCCCAGACGGACGGAGGAGCTGCCGCCGGCGCACCCGGGTGGTCGGCGTCACCCGTCGGCTTCGCCGGCTTTTGAGGCGGCTGCGCGGCCTTCAGGAAGCGAAGGAGGTCCCCGAGCGCCTGGCGCTTCGGGTGCATTTTTACCTTGATGGCGCCGAGCGATGCTCTCGACACCTCGGCAATGGCCGCCGTTATCGACGGCGGCAGATCCTCGCTGTTCACGAGCACGACGTCGTTGATGTGCGTGAGGTGGACGATGTCGGGGTCGTCCTCGTCGATGATCTGGCTGAGGACGTCGCCCTTCCACTGAACGACGTCGCGGATATTGGCGAAGCCGATCCTGGCCAGCTCGGTGACGACGCGGTCGAGGGTGACGCCGGCGCGCTCGAGGGCCGTGGCCGAGACGGTCTGAACGACGTCGCGAATCTCCGGCTTCTTCAGGAGGTCGGACGCCGTCGACGCCGCGCTGGCTTCGGAATAGCCGGCGCGGATTGCGGCCTTTGTCCCGTTCAGATCAACCAGGTATTCGGCGAGAAATCGCTCTTGCAACTTGGTCAGGGGCATGAAAACCGCAGCAATCCGCCATTTTCCGGCGTTTTTCTGCGCCAAACCTTAGGTTTTCTTAGGCGACGAAAAAATCTCGCGCCGGTCCAAAAAATCTCCGCGTGAGTAAGCCCTGGGTTTCTGAGGCGCCTACCTCTAGCTTTTTAAACCCCCTACGCCGTAGCCGCGCGCCGTGCCCGCTCGCGGTTGGTCTTGCGCTGATGGCATGACCAGCACCGCAGCATGATGTTGTTAGGGGCGAGCTTGGCGCCCCCATCCTTCAGCTCGACGATGTGGTCGGGGATGACCCGGACAGCGGGCCCGAAGCGTGGCAGTGCATCGTCGTGCCGCGGATCCTCGCAACGACGACCACGCTGGTCGAAGATGTAATCCACGAATGCTCGCCACTCGTCCGAAAGGTAGAACGGGTCGGCTTCCTTGACCGGTGGCTGGACGCGCCGAAGATCGAGCGGTGCGACCTTGCGAGCGACGAGCTTCAAGCGTCGGCGCGCAAGTAGTTGTCGATCGCGGTCGCCAGTTCCTCCAGCTGTTCAACGGTGAGATCGATGCAGCCGAGCTTCCGGCCGCCGTCGCCATGGCTTCGGACCGTGAGCAGGATCTGGCCGTCGACGTCGTTGAGCGAAACGTACGCGGGAAAGTCGGCGCCCGGTTCGGTGAAGGCAAAGATGTTGCGGGGCATCAGGCGGCCGCGCGCTGGCGAGCGGTGGCGTGCATGTAGAGGTGACGCCGTGTCGCAGCGCGCGCGAGCGCGGTTGCCATCGGCACGACGTTGCGCGCTACTCCGTGGCGCCGACGGCTGTGTTTGAACCAGCGCGGTGGCCGTTCGTGAGTTCCGGCCTTTGTGAAGCAGGGCAGATGCTTGTACTTGCGCACGTCTATTTTCTCCGCTGCGCTGCCATCCGGCTGCGTCGGTCGCGCAGCCGGAACCACTCGATGACGACGTGGCAGCCGCTGCAGAAGGTGGTGAGATCGTCGACCGTCTCGGTCCCGAGAAGTGCGGGATAGCGGCGGTGATGGACCTGCAGGCTTTCGGTTCGCGGGCAGGCGCGGCACTGAAAGCCATCGATGCGGATTCGCTCGGCCGACAGCTCGGCCCATCGCTCCGATTTCAGGTATTCGGCGTAGCTCGCCGGCGGCTGCAGGACGAATGCCGGCGCCGGCGGCCGCTCAAAGGGCAGCGCAGACGCAAACGGCAACCGTTCCGGAAAAAGGGTGAGCTGCTCAGCCGATCTGCTTTGCCAGCTTCGCGAGGGCATTCGCGATCTCAGAACGCTCGATGAAGAACCGCTCGGTGTCGTTGTTGAAGGGCATCAGGCGCCGAACGCGGCTGGTCAGCCGGTCGAGCTCATCGCGAAAGTTGACCGCCGCGGTAGGCACCGGTTGCGCTTCCGCGGCGCCGTTCTTGCCCTTCAGTCTGCCGTGAACAACGGGAACGGTGCGGCCGCCGGCGTCGCGAAGCGTGGTGCGGTAAGCGGCCACTCCGACCACCCTATTTTGCCAGACGCTTTTCGGCGCCGAGCGCACAGAGCGCGTTCGCGGCGTTGCACGCCGCTTGTGAGAATTTCAGGGCGTCATCGGCCTTCTCGGCTCTTGCCGCCTTCGTGATCATTTCTTCGACATGCTTTTCCATCGGGTTCTATCTCCGATAAGGGGGCGCGTGGGGTCACTCATCCAGCGGATGCGCCCAGGGAACACCGCTGAATAGTTTTCAAAAGGCTCAGGTCGAGGCCGGCGGAGATAACTCGACACCGGCCTCGCCTGTGCAGCACCGTGACCGGACGCGGTCGCGGTGATAATGCGCCATCGAGCCACGCGGGTGTTACGGCCGCGACGCCTGGAGATGATCACGCAAGACGAGGGGCTCTCGAGCGCATACGAAAAGAGCCGCGCGCCCTTCCGGGTGCCGGCTCACACGCACTTTTCGCCATGGGAAGATGGCCCGACTCAGAATCGGCGACCATACCGAGCGAATGGGCGATTTCTGCCGCATCGCCCGCACGCCGTCAAAGAGCGCAAAAGGCACCAAAGGGCGCAATTCGGCCGAAACGTTGCACCCAAAGGGTGCCACGTTGCATTTCCGGGTATTTTTTAATCGGGGAAATTCAGCCGGCGCCGCCTCAGTGCGTCCCGATGGCGGCCGCGATCGCCCGCACGCGGTCGTCGCTGCCGAGGATGATGTCCAGCAGCCCTTCGTGAACGATGGTGTGCAGGATCTCTGAGACGAGCTCGCCGCGACTGAAGCCGCGCCGGGCCGCTTCGCCGGCGAGTTCCCGCGCTGTAAAGGCGTCCGCGGCCGCCACGACGACGGGCGCAGTCTCGCCGGCCGGCATTCTCGCCTGGGTTTGTCGCCAGATCCGGCGATAGCGCGCGGCCGTGCGCCTGGTGACGCCGGTCGCGGCAGCAAGCTGCCGGATCGATCGCGATGGTTCATCGGCGATGTGCGCCAGCAGCTCTTCGGCGCGCTGGGGCGGCAGCGTGTTCACCAAACAGCAGCTCCCATGGAGGCCTTCATGGTTTTGGCACGGGCAGCATGATACATACCCGCCCGCAGCATCGTGTTAACCGGCCGGTCCTCCTTAACTTTTCGTTTCGAAGGGGGCTTCGGCATCTTGGCTCTCATGGCCGCCGACGCCCTTC
>Ga0265342_10002074_pt1 | contig 17760 bp, 11 predicted proteins | sample 4CB327metaG_FD_203125 | JGI IMG/M metagenome (GOLD analysis project Ga0265342, IMG submission 203125) | Rhizosphere microbial communities from Carex aquatilis grown in University of Washington, Seatle, WA, United States - 4-CB3-27 metaG | ecosystem: Host-associated > Plants > Roots >...
CCGCAGTCAGAGGCGCGAACGTATATTTCGGGATCGCAGGCGTGTCAAGCAGAATCCGGGCCGTTCTTGAGAGCGCTGCGGCATTGAGATGCCAGACCGGCCGGTTCCTAGTATTGACTCTCGGAAGTTCGTAGCCGGTTGCACTCTCCGGTTCCGGGGCCGGAACCGGCAGCCGGGTCCGGTTCCGCATCCGGTTCCGGCCGTCGGAGCCGGCCACCGGCCATCCGGCCCCGGCCTCCGGCTTCTTCCAGGCGGCCCTACAGCACCTGTCGCCCCGCAACGTCAGAATCCGAAGGCCGCGTGGCATCCGGGACATCTCCACGATGCGGCGGGGCTGGCGGCGTAGGTGGCGGAACCGCCGCCGGTGGCGCTTCGGGCGCCGCAGTATCAGCGGGAGCACCCGGGATCCTGGGTTCCAGCAGCTTGAGCAACTTGGCGTAGGCCAGCTTGCTCTTCTCGGCCCAGTCCGTGTTGACTCCCAGACGCTCGATCATGAGTAGGTTCTCGCGCTGCCAGCGCATGGATTTCTCGATCAGCACGCGGATCTTCTTGTGCAATTCCTCTTGGTACACCTCCCGCGCTTCTCCCCGAAGCTCGGGCGGCACCGGAGCCCGCATGAAGGCATCGTAGAGTTCTTCGTAGAGCGAACCGACTTGAAAGCCAGCCGCGGATGCCCAGGCCGGGTTGCCGTACTTGATGGTTTCAATGTACGCGCGCTGAGCCTGCAGGAGCAGGCTGGCTTTCTGGTCGAGATCCTTGTCCATCTGGGCCTCGGGCAGGCGCAACTCAACCGCCTGGAAGCGCCGGTGTGAAATCTGCGCGAGATGGTACTGCGAGAACGCCAGGTAGAAATCCGTCGCCAGACGCTCCTCATTCTCTATTTTCTGGCGATAGGATAGGACGGCACGGAAGGTCTTCTCAGCGGTGTCGAGGTCTCCCAGGTTGAACTGTGCGAAACCCCGCCGGCCAAGCGCCTCGATGCGATCATCGGCCGATAGATCTGAGCGATCCAGAATGCGCGCGAACACCTCGGCCGATGCCGGCCAGTTCGCCTGCTCGGCGTAGCACGCGCCCAATTGAAAGGATGCGTCCTTGGCATCGGCATGCGTCGGATACTTGTCAATCAGCCCCTTGAAGGCGTCGATGGCCTCTGCCCAATTCTTGCTGCCGATCTGGGCCAGGCCCAGGTTGTATAGCGACGGCCGGGCGTAGGCCGAATCCGGAAAACCCTTGAGCAGCTTGGCGTAGAGTTTGGCCGCGGCATCGAATCGCTTGTCCGACAGCGCCACCCCTGCCCGCTCGAAGAGCTCCGGCGCGTCGTACGCCTCGATCTGCGTTCCGGCAGGCCCGTGGGTGGCGTCGATTCGGATGGGGTCCATGTCGTACTTGACCACCGGACCCGATTCGACACCGGCCGGAGGATGAGCACCAGATGTCGCGCAAGCGCCCAGGCTTGCCGCAAGAATGGCTGCGCAGCCGAGATTCCCAAGGAGACGCGAAAGCGTTGAAGGGTTCATGACTTTCCTGCCTGATCGACAACTCATCCCTCGCCGCGGTTCCCACTACCCGTCGATAGGCATAATAATAGCCTCCGCAAGCCAGCCATGCAGCCACGCCCGTTGATCTCAGCCCAAGACATTGCCGTCCGCGTGGCGGCCTTGGGCGACGAAATCGCCGCCCGTCTTCCGGACGGTGCCCTGACCGTGGTCGGCGTCCTGCGCGGTGCGTTCGTGTTCATGGCGGACCTCGTACGAGCCATCCCGCGAGATGTCCGTTGTGACTTTCTGGGTGTGCGCAGCTATGGCGCTGCCACTGAGACGTCGGGCGTGGTCCAGATCACCAGCGATCTGAGCCTGCCCGTGGCTGGCCAGCACGTCCTTCTGGTGGAAGACATCGTGGACACGGGACTCACCTTGCGCTACTTGCTCGACCTCTTGCAGGCGCAGGGGCCCGCCAGCCTTCACGTCTGCACGCTCCTCAGCAAGCCGTCCCGGCGTCGAGTCGACGTACCGCTCGACTTCGTGGGCTTCGAAATTCCCGATCGCTTCGTGGTGGGGTACGGGCTGGACGCGGACCAGAAGTACCGAAGCTTGCCCTACGTCGCAGTCGTCGACGATTAGCGGACAATCGACGAGGCCGTCCGTCTTCTCTACTTCTTCTCGTTCATCAGGGCTTCGAGCTGCTTCTGCAGACGATGGCAGCGCTGCAGGATCTCCAGGTACTGGGTCTGGAAAATCTTCACATGCCGCCGCTCACGCACCTTCCTCTGCAAGGCGTCGCGCACCTCGGAAAGCTGAGCCACCAGATCGGACGCGCTCTTGAACCGCGGGATCAAGGTGTGCAGCCGACTCTGTTCGACCATCTTGACCTCGCCTTCCCTCCCGCCGGTGGCAGGGACGACCAACATGGCGACCAAATTGGGCACGCTCGCTTTGATGGTCTTGACCACCATGCTTCCCGTGAGATCGGGTAGCGACTCCTTGGCCACAACAACTTGCGGAGGAATCTGGGTCGCAATATCGAGCGCCTCGCCCCCGCTCTGCGCATGCTGCACCCGCCAGCCCTTGTCCGCGGGCAGGGCCTTCTCCAGCTCTGCGACCAAGTCGGGTTGGTCATCAACCACCAAGAGTTGAAGCGCGCCCAGCAGGTTGGCCGACGACGACGATTCTCGATCGCTGGCCAGGAGCTTGTCCTCCAGCTCAGTGGCCCGCCCCGACAGCTCCATCAGTTTGCGTACCAGCTCGTCGTTGACATCGGCGAACTCGGACAGAAGATGATCACGCCCCAGCGCCGTCTGGACGTCCCGAGCAGCCCGCACCACCCGGTCGCGTAGAGAGAGAACGGAATCGCGGTTCTCCGGCATCACGTCTGTCGCCCCCGCGCGAAACGCCGGGGCCACCACGTCGAAACCGGTCCGCCGGGTCATGGCGATGACGGCGGTCAAGGGTGACTTGTCGCGGACAAACCGTATGAAGCCGATGGCCCCGTCGAGCGATGGCGTGTCGAGATCGCAAAGCACGACGGAAAAGAAGCGATTGAGTACTTGGTCGTAGGCGCGCTCGGCTAAGGTCAGAGCTGTGACCGTAAGGCCAGCCTCAAGCAACACTCGCTCGACAGCTCTCAGCACGTTGAGCTCGGCGTCGAGAACGAGCACCTCCTGGGCCGAGGATATCTTGGCCTCCTGAACAGTCACCCCTATGACCCTAGGTTAGACCCGGGCAAAGGTCAAAAACTGCCACTCGCGTGGGGAGCCCGCCGGCTTTGCCCCCTGTGGGGACTTCGGGACGGCCCGCTACCCTGCCCGCCCCGCGCGCGTCGCGCGCCCTCGCCGGCGGCGCACCATCGCGCGAGGCCGAGCGCGAGGGCGCGAGCGCAGCGAGCGGGTGTGGTGGGGAAGGTGCAGGTCCCGAAGTCCCCGAAGGGGGAAGCGAGCGGCGACGAGGTGGGGGGGGCCGAAGGGCATGGGAACCCTTTGAGGGTTCCCATGGCAACGGAGCGCGAAGACCGGGACGGCGTGGTACTCTGGATGCCCGGCCAAGAAGTCGGCCAGGTCGAATCCCGCAACACGTCCATCGATCGGCAGCAACAATGGTCAGCGTACTCGACAGAGTGCTACAGGCGGCCCGCCAACTGGGCGCCTCCGACGTCCATCTGAAGGTGGGCCTACCGCCCATCTTTCGCGTCAAGGGTGACCTGCGCACGGTGGCCAACGTGCCGCCTCTGACCAAAGAAGCGGTCGAGGAATTTGGGCAGACCATGATGAATGCGAGGCAGCGGGACCTCTTCGAGAAGAACTGGGACGTCGACCTCGCCTATGCCACGACCGATGGCTTCCGCTACCGGGTCAATATTCTGCAGCAGCGGGGATTCATGGGTGTCGTCATGCGCCTTATCCCGCCCAACGTGCCGCCCTTCGAGCGCCTGAATCTGCCGCACAAGGTGCTGGAACTGGCCGATGAGGAACGCGGCCTCATTCTGGTGACCGGAATTACTGGCTCGGGTAAGTCCACCACCCTGGCGGCGATGGTCGACTACATCAACGCCAGCCGAGCAGTCCACATCGTGACCATCGAAGATCCCATCGAGTACGCATTCAAGGATCGGCGCAGTGTCATCAACCAGCGAGAAGTGGGCTTCGACACGACGTCGTTCGCGCGCGCCCTACGCGCGTCGTTGCGCCAAGACCCGGACGTCATCCTGGTGGGCGAAATGCGCGATCTGGAAACCACCGAGATCGCGCTGACCGCCGCCGAGACCGGGCACCTGGTGCTCTCGACTCTGCACACCGTCGACGCCGTCGAGACCATCAACCGCATCGTGTCCATCTACCCGCCTCATCAGCAAACCCAGGCCCGTCTGCAGCTTTGCTCGGTCATCAAGGGCGTGATTTCACAGCGCCTGGTCACCCGGGCTGATGGCATGGGCATGGTGCCGGCGGTGGAGATTCTCGTCAGCACGGCCCGTGTGCGCGAGCTAATCGCCGACGTCAATCGCACGCGCGAGATCCACGAAGCCATCGCCACGGGCCGCGACCCCTACGGCATGATCAGCTTTGACCAGTCGCTCACCGAATTGGTCAAGAACCGTTTCGTGACCTACGAAGATGCCGTGGCCGCGTCGACCAACCCCGACGACTTCGCACTTTTCTTCCGCGGAGTCAGCAAAGGCGGCCAGGTAGGCCAGGACTTCAACGCCATGACGAACCAGCCCGGTCCTGGCGGGGGCACCATGGCGCCCGGGCAGTACAACGCGGATCGCTTCAACAAGGAGTAGCGAGCTCTCCCCCGGGCCCTGCGACGCCTTCGGCCCGGACACAAGTCGGCAGTCGACGGACGCCGTCACACACGCTAGTCTCCTCGGCCCATGTCTGATTGGATTTCGCACAAGGTCCGCCGCAAGTTCATCGACACCTTCGTGGCCCACGACCATGAAGAAGTGTCGAGTTCATCCCTGGTTCCGGCCAACGACCCGACGCTGCTTTTCGCCAACGCTGGGATGAACCAGTTCAAAGACATCTTCACCGGCAAAACGCAGCGGGCGCATTCGCGGGCCTGCAGCTCGCAGAAATGCGTACGCGCCGGCGGCAAGCACAACGACCTGGAAAACGTCGGCCGCACCGCCCGGCACCACACCTTCTTCGAGATGCTGGGCAACTTTTCTTTCGGCGACTACTTCAAGGCCGATGCCATCAGGTTCGCCTATGAGCTTCTCGTCACGGACTACGCCATCGACCCCAAGCGTCTGGTGTACACCGTCCATCACAGCGACGACGAAGCGCGCCTGCTGTGGAAGAAGGTGGCCGGCGTGGGTGACGACCGCGTCGTAGGCCTGGGAGACAAGGACAACTTCTGGGCCATGGGCGAGGTGGGTCCCTGCGGCCCGTGCAGCGAAATCCACTACCATCAGGGCGACGACGTCCCCTGCCCCGAAGTGGCGGCCGGCCGCGCCTGCCTAGGGCCCGCCTGCGACTGCGACCGCTGGATCGAGATCTGGAACCTGGTCTTCATGCAGTTCGAGCAACTGCCCGATCGCACACGACGGCCGCTGCCCAAGCCTTCCGTCGACACAGGCATGGGGCTGGAGCGTCTGTGCGCGGTGCTGGGCGGCTTCCGATCCAACTACGAAACTGATCTGCTTCGGCCTCTGATTGCCGAAGTCGAGAGACTGACCGGAAAAGCCTTCGTGCCCGAGGACTATAGCGAAGGCTCGGTCGCGGTTTCCATGCGCGCTATCGCGGACCACGCGCGTGCGGCCGCGTTCTTGATCGCGGACGGCGTGTTCCCCGAAAAGACCGGTCGCGAATACGTCCTGCGCCGGATCATGAGGCGCGCCATCTACCACAGTTGGCTGCTCGGCCTACGTAGCGGCAGCCAATTCCCGAGGCTGGCATGTATGGTGGTCGACATGATGGGAGACGTGTACCCCGAACTGCGCGATCGGCGCAGTGTCATCGAGGCCATCACGCGCGAGGAAGAGAACGGCTTTCGCGACGTGCTGACCCGAGGCATGCGCATGCTCGACGACGAAATGGCCAAACGCACAGACCGCATGATCCCCGGAACGGTGGCATTTCGGCTATACGACACCTATGGCTTTCCCTTCGATTTGACCCGCGTCATTGCCGGGGGCAATCGCTTCACTGTCGACGAAGCCGGATTTGAGGCCAGCATGGACGAACAACGCCGCCGTGCCGAGTTCGTGGGCTCGGGCGAGCTGGCGGTAGAGGGCGTGTTCCAGAGCATCCTCGATCGGGTCGGCCCGACGAAGTTTCTCGGCTACGACGAAATGAGCGCCAAGAGCGAGATTGTGGCCATTGTGGCCGGGGGCAAGGAAGTGTCCAGCGTCGCGGCTCCGAGCCAGGGTCCGGTGGCTGTCATCTGCCGCGAAACCCCGTTCTATGGGGAGCAGGGCGGTCAGGTCGGCGACACAGGGACCGCGACTGGACCGCAGGGCGCGCTCAAGGTGGTCGACAGCAAGCGGCCGCTCTCGTCGCTCGCCGTTCACCTATGCGAGATCGAAAAGGGATCCATCCGGGTCGGCGATACTCTTGAGCTGGCCGTGGACATCGAGCGCCGCAACGCCATCCGGCGCAACCACTCGGCCACCCATCTTCTTCATTGGGCCCTGCGCACGGTACTCGGCGAACACGTGGCGCAGAAAGGCTCGCTGGTGGCGCCCGATCGCCTGCGCTTCGACTTCTCTCACCTGGCGCCGCTTTCGCCCGAGGAGAAGCAGAAGGTCGAGGATCTGGCCAATGCCCGCGTGCTGCGCAATCTGGCGGTCACCACTGATGTGCTGCCCATCGCCCAAGCCAAGCAAGCCGGCGCCATCGCGTTCTTCGGCGAAAAATATGGCGACACGGTTCGGGTCATGACCATGGGCGAGTCCAAGGAGTTCTGCGGTGGCACGCACGTGCACCAGACCGGCGACATTGGCCTCATCAAGATCGTCGAGGAGAGTGGCGTGGCCCAAGGCGTGCGACGCTTGGAAGCTGTGACCGGCCTCGGTGCGCTGGCGCTCGCACGACGCATGGAGAACGAGCTCGGCGAGGCCGCCGCCATCCTGCGCGCCGGTCCCTTTGAGGTCGCGGCGCGACTGGAGAAACTGCAGACTGAGCTGCGCGAGCGCGACAAGGATATCGGCAAGCTCAAGGCGCAGATTGCCTCGGGCGGCTCGCGCGATCCCCTGGCCAACCGGCAGCAGGCAGGCAAGTACGGGCTGCTGGTACACGACGCGGGCGTGGGCGATGCGAAGATCCTGCGCGAGACCGCGGACAAGCTGAAAGCGCGCATGGATCCTGGCGTGCTGGTGCTGGTGGGTACGGTCGAGGGAAAGATCGCGATGGTGTGCGCGGTCACGCCGGGCGCGCAAGACAAGCTGAATGCTGGGAAAGTCGTGGGCTTGCTCTTGCAGGATCTGGGCGGCAAGGGCGGCGGCCGGCCAGACATGGCCCAAGGCGGGGCTGCCCTGCCTGCGGATGCAGCCCTAGGCGACATCCTGCAACGCTGGACCGACAAGCTGCGGACTCTCATCGAATCGTGAGAGCTCGGTCGGGCGCTCGACGATGATGGACCCGGCGATCAAGAACGCACTCAAAGCCATCGTGGAGGCCTTGCGCCAGAGCATGCCTGATCCGGCCACCCTGCCCGACTACGGCTTCGACCCTGGTTTTCTCGAACGCACGGCCCCTGCCCTCGAATTCCTATGGTCGCGCTACTTCCGCGTGCGCCTGCGCGGTCTGGAAAACGTGCCTGCCAGCGGGGCGGCGCTTCTGGTTGCCAACCACTCGGGCGGCCTGCCCTACGATGGGGCCATGCTCATCCACGCCTGCCACGCGCTTCATCCGGCGCGCAGACCGCTGCGTCCGCTGGTCGCGACCTTCGCCGTCCGATCTCCGTGGATGCGGCCGGTGGTGGCGCGCATCGGGGGCGTACGCGCGTCGATGCGCAACGCCCTCGACCTCTGCCAGCGCGGCCAGCTAGTAGGCGTTTTTCCCGAGGGCCTGCGTGGCGTGGGCAAGCCGTACCGAGAGCGCTACCGCTTGACCAACTTCGGGCGCGGAGGCTTCGTTCGGCTGGCGCGCACGGCCAACGTTCCAATCATCCCGGTGGCCATCGTGGGCGCCGAAGAGACCCATCCTGTGGTAGCCAAGCTAACGCGTCTAGCCAAGCCCTTTGGGCTACCCTACATTCCGATCACACCCACGTTTCCCCTTCTCGGACCACTCGGCTTGCTGCCAGTGCCCGCCAAGTGGAGCATTCAGATCGGAGAAGCAATTTCGCCCATGTCGCAGCCTGACCGCGACACGCTCGAAGTTGCAGAACAGGTGCGCAGCGTTGTCGACCGCATGATCGCGGACTTGCTGCTTGAGCGGCGGTCAGTTCTTTTTGGCTGAATGCCCTTGTCCCTGCCCCCTTCCACATGTGGTCGGAAGCACGATCACACCTGGCGGTCTCCTGCCTCGCACCCCCTTGAAGGAAATCTGGAAATCGCCGAAGGTTAGAGATACGCTGCTGTGGGATTTCTAGCGTGGCTTCGCTTGCATCATCACCTCTGATTGCGGTCGGTCAGACGATCGGCAACTACACGATCACAGCCAAGCTCGGCGAGGGTGGGATGGGCGTGGTCTATCTGGCCGAGCACCCGGTCATCGGGCGCAAGGTCGCCATGAAGGCGATCCACCCTGAATTGTCGCGCAATCCTGAGGTGGTGTCTCGCTTCGTGACCGAGGCGAAGGCGGTCAACCAGATCGGCAACGAGCATATCGTCGACATCCACGATTTTGGAACCACCGCTGACGGCGACTTCTACTTCATAATGGAGTTCCTGCAGGGCGAGGCCCTGGCGGACCGCATGAGGCGCGAGGCGCCCATGGATCCCGCCCGCGCGCTCGACATCGCTGCTCAGGTCGCGGACGCTCTAGCTGCCTCACACGCGCACGGCATTATCCACCGCGATCTCAAGCCCGAGAACATCTTCCTCATCCACAAGGGCGGCACCAACGACTTCGTGAAGGTACTCGACTTCGGCCTCGCGAAGCTGACCTTGGGTGCCGACAAGGTTTCGCACAAGACGCGGACTGGCTCGGTGATGGGCACTCCCTACTACATGTCGCCCGAGCAGTGCGAAGGCCGGCCCAACATCGACCAGCGGGCCGACGTCTATTCCTTGGGCGTCATCCTGTTCGAGATGATGACCGGCAAGGTGCCTTTCGGTGGCGAAGGCTATGGCGAGATCATCGTCAAGCACATTACCGCGCCGGTGCCTTCACCGCGCGCCATCAATCCCCTCATCTCCCCTGCCCACGAAGCGATCCTTCTCCGCGCCCTGGCCAAGAACCGCGATGAGCGATTCCGCGGCATGGAGGACTTTCGTGTCGCGATGATGAATCCAGAGCGCTATGCGGCCGCACCTTCAATCGTGCCCACGCCTGGCCCCTTGGCCGGGTACGGCGCGGAGCCCTCGCGACTGAGTGACGGCCAGGCCAGCAGCGGGGTCGTGATCGGTGACTTGGGCGGTCGCGCGACGGAGGTGCCGTCGACCTTCCGCGAATCGCCGGGCGCGGTGGAAGGCGAAGACGCAATTCCCCAGTCCCACGGGGCATTGCTGGTGGGTATCCTGGCGGCCGCGTTGGTGGCCGGCGGCGTGGCGGCGTTCCTGGTCGTGCGTTCGGGATCGAGCAGCCAGCCCGCAACTGTGCAGCAAGCCGTGAGCAAACCAACGCCAGCGCCGACGCCTCCGACCCCGCCTCAAGCCGCCCCGGCGCCGTCAGCCAAAGTATCCATCAAGTTCCGTTCCGAACCAGTCGGCGCCGCGGTCGCCCGCCAGGACACGGGAGAGCAGCTGGGAGTGACGCCCTTTGAGATCGAAGTCCCTCGGGGCCAGTCTCCCTTGGCAGTGGTTTTCAAGAAAGCGAATTTCAAGGACGTGTCGCGTTCCATCGTTCCACAAGAGTCAGGTTCGCTGGATGCGACGCTGGAAGCTGCGCCATCCCCTGCCCCAATGCCTCCCAAGGCTGGCGCGAAGGTATCAAAGGGCAAGTCCAGCGGAGCCCACCACGGCAAGAGCGGCAGAGCTATGGATGAGGACGGGGTGCTGGCGCCGTCTTTCTAATGACGGATTGAAAGCGGGGCATCACTTTGGCGCCATGCGTTTGTGGTCGGACGCAACTCCGGTGATGCCAACCCCATTACGATCGAGTACAGTTTAGTCCGTGCTCGATTCAACCTCGTCAGCGCACGGACACGGCCACAACCGCCGTCTCCCTACCTGGCCTGATGCAACTCGCGCATGTCGCGAGGGACGTGCCCCATGGTCGAAAATTGGGATGGCCATGCGAATCCTTGAGCCGATGCCAGTGGCCCAGGCCACTGCTTAAGAAACTGTTAGCCTAGCAACCCGACCGACTTGGCCAATCTGGCATCCCGCATCGCCACCCACTGACGTTCAAAGGAGATTTGTATGGAAATCCGAGTCGCGCGTGCCTGTTTCACCGTCGCATCTTTCTTACTGCTTCTCGGCGGCTCAGGTTGCGGAAGTGGCAATTCCAGCCCGCCGACCCCGACGGAGCTTGCTGCGCAATACAAGTTCGACCCGAACGACGTGTCCGGGTGGCAACTCGACCCGAACGACTCCCAGGCCTTTCAGACTCTGGTGGAAGGCACTGTGACTGACTTGAAAAGCTTCATGGACGGCGGCTCTGACCTCTATACCAACGCAGGGTGCACCGTCACCTTGTACGAGAGCCTGGTCAGCACCAATCAGGAACTCGACGTGATCTGGGCCATGTATTTCGGTACGGCGGCAAAGGCTGCTGCGATGTTTGTGACGAACAGTGCCGGTGCTTCCCAGTCCATCCCGAACTACAATGCTTCTGACGCCATCGGGAAATCCGCACTGACTACCCACACCGTCTATGCTCACATAGGCGCGATGTACTACGAGATGACGCTGAGCGGGTTCAACGACGCAACATCGGCATTCCAGGCGGCGGGGCAGATTCTAGACGTGTTTAAGAAGAAAACCCACTAGGAGAGGAACACGACAATGGCCACAAATCCACACTCTGGACGCCGCGATTTTCTCAAGACGGCTGCGGTTGGCGCGGCAGGAGCGATGGGCCTCGGTGCTCTGAAATTCGACCGGGCTGCGGCCCAATCCACGGCTGGGTCGGTGTGGGTCAACGGTATGCAGATCAATCCGGCCATCGACAACAAACGTGTCATTTGCTGCAACGATCCCAAGATGCTCACAAGTACGCCCAAGGACACCAGCTTCACGACCACCAACGCCGCAGTCGATCCGGCTGTGGTCGCCGCCAACCTCGACGAGATGGCGATGCAGCTCGCCCAGAAGACCACTGCCACTGAAGCTTGGAGCACGATTTTCCGGATCGCCTCGGGCAAGGCATGGTCGGCCGCGAGAGTGGCTATGAAAACCAACGGGATTGGTGGCACCACCACCAACCGTCCAAAATGGGCGATCTACAAGAAGCTGTGCGACGTGCTGATCAACCTCGGGGTTCAGCCGGCCAACATCATCCTTTACGACGCTTGCGACAATGCGGCGACCTACTACGACACCCACGTCAGTCTGACTGATTCGACCATGATTCGCGCCGCAAAGACCAGTGTCCGAGCGGCGGGTATGGGCGGGTTCGCATCGGCCAACCTCACCAATGCCACGGGCATCTCCGTCGCCGCCGACCTTCTCAGCGGTGCCATCGACATCCTGGTGAATGTCGCCGCGTGCAAGTCGCACAATGGAACCGGGGGCCATTTCAACTACGGCAGTTGCACCCTGTGCATGAAGAACCATTTCGGTACCTTCACCGACGGAACGAAGGCACAACATTCGGACAATCTGCACGTCGGCAACAGCGGCGCTTCACCTCCGCCGACTCCCTTGGCACTCATCGAAATCAACAAACACACCGCCGTGCTCGGCGGCACTCCTATCCGCCAACAGCTTTGCATCGTGGATGCGCTGCTCTCCAACGGCGCGAGTGGTCCTGGTGGGGCCTGGGACAACCAGACTAACCGTCTCGTCATGGGCACCTTTGCCCCCATGGTGGACTATTGCGCGGCCAAGAACATCCTTCTCAACGCGACCCTAATGTCCGTCTCTCCCATTCCAGCGCTGGGACAGACCAACGCGGCCACCATCCTTCCGCAATTCCTGACGAGCTTCGGCTATACCACCACGGATCCGGACTGGCTTGAATACGACGCTGGCAGTGCGCCCTCCATCACGCCCGGAACGGGCGGAACGGGTGGCTCGGGCGGCTCGACTGGCGCGGGTGGCTCGACCGGCTCCAGTGGAACGGGCGGGACCACCGGCACCAAGGGCGGTACCACGAGCGCCGGTGGCTCGAAAGCCAACGGCGGCTCGACGACCAGCAACGGCGGCTCGACGGCCAGCAACGGCGGCTCGACGGCCAGCAACGGCGGCTCGACGGCCAGCAACGGCGGCTCGACGGCCAGCAACGGCGGCTCGACGGCCAGCAACGGCGGTAACAGCGCCGCCACGACCGCTGCGGGCGGAACGCCTGACAACGGTGGCACCACATCAAACGGCGGTAACACCGGGGTAGCTGGTGCAATGGCTACCAGCGCGCCGTCGGAAACGGGCGGCTCGCCTGCAGCAGGCGGAACCCGTGCTCAGGCTAGCACCAGCGCGAGCCCCACGGGCGGCAGCACCGGAACCCCCGCAACCTCGGGTGAGGCGAACAAGTCAGGGAGCGGCGGGTGCGATGTCGCCGGGAGCGGCAGGGCCACCCGCTGGAGTGCGATGGCGGCGCTAGGCGCCGTGGTGGCAGCAAAACTCCGCCGCCTCGTCAGCGACGACGACAAGTCGTCGTAGTCCGATCATCGTCGGGGAAATCAATCAACGAGCGACAGCTCGACTGTTCTGCTCAGTAAATACAGCCCTATCAGCGGGCAGAAGCGGCCGCAAGCGCTGCCGCGCTGCATAGTTCCGTTCTGCATTGGACAGATCCGCGTCGTGCGCGCTTCCTCGCGGTCCCCAAGAAAGAAGATGAGCCATCTTTCCGCACGCGGAGCACTTTAGTGAGAATCTCACAGCATCGCCCCCTGACGTTCACGGGAGCTTTCCTTGGAGACCAAAATGACGAAGACCTTCTTGCCCCTCTTGTGCTTCTTTCTGGTGTCAATCGCCCCGGGCTGCGGTAGCAGTCCATCGAGCAGCCCCCGCCCCATCGACGCGGTGGCATTTGGTCAGGACTACAAGATTGCCGATAATGAAATCAGCGGGTGGACACAGGACCCGGCGTCCGACGGTTTCTGGGCCGGCACAGATCTAATCGGAGGGGCGGGGATCGACGGCGAGGCCGACCAATACACCAACCAAGGCTTCCGACAGGGCATGTTCCAGAATTTGGACGGTCCCAATTCGCAATTCTGCACGCTTCGAGCCATGGATTTCGGCACGGCAGCCGCGGCCACCGCGATGTTCACCGAGGTAAAGACGGGTTCCGTACCTGTTCCGACTGCGATTCCTACGTATGTTGCGTCGATCGCGATTGGGGATGCGGCGGCATCCGGCCTCAGCGTCTATGCCCATTTTGGGGCCTCCTATTTCGAAGTGTTGTTGAGCGGGCTTGGCGACCAGACCTTGACCTGCACGGAATGTCCAGTGGCACAGCAGTTTCTCGACGAACTCAAGAAGAAGACCAACTAGCAACGGGGAGCAACCATGCCTGAAAACTCAAACCCCAAGCGCCGCGATTTTCTCAAGACAGCCGCCGCGGGCGCGGCGGGTGCAGTCGCACTGAGCACCCTGCGATTCGATAGGGCCTTCGCCCAGACGACTGGGGGGTGGGTTAGCGGCATGCAAGTGAATCCCAACATCGACAACAAGCGTGTTGTCTGTTGTTACGACACCAAGATGCTCACCAGCACGCCTGCGACGACCTTCACCGCACAGAACGCCGCCGTCGATTCGGCCAAGGTCGCCTCCAACCTCGACCAGATGGCGATGCAGCTGGCCCAGAAGACGACCGCGACCGAAGCCTGGGCCACAATCTTTCGGACGGGCGCGAACAAGACATGGGCGACCACGAAAGTGGCGATCAAGACGAATGCGATATTGGGCACAAACGGCAACCATCCCCGGGTAGCGGTTATCAAGAAGATCTGCGATGTGTTCGTGGATCAGTTGGGGGTTCCAGCGGCAAACATCGTTCTCTACGACGCCAACAGCGACGCATCGAAGACCTATTCCACCTATGCCAGCCTGACTGACGCAACCAAGATTCGCGCCGTCGTAAGCGTGAAGGCCCAGTCACTCGGCGGCATGGCGGACGTCACCATTACCAATGTCGCCATAGCGGGCAGGGCCATCACCGGCGTCGCCGATTTCGTCAACGGGGTCACCGACATCCTCGTGGACATCGCTGTCGTGAAGAGACATAGCGGTCCAGGAACATCGTACTCGTTCGGCAGTTGTTCCTTGTGCATGAAGAACCATCTCGGCACATTCATCAACAAAGGCAGCGAGACGGGAACAGGTGACGCGAGCGCAACGGGACTGCACAGTTTGGCCGCCATCTTCGAGATCAACAAGCATCCCGCCGTTCTCGGGGGCAATCCTGTCCGCCAGCAACTGTGCATCGTGGATGGCCTTCTGGCGAACGGCAACGGCGCCGGAGGCACCTGGGACACCAGAGTGGACCGGCTCGTGATGGGGACCTTTGCCCCCACGGTCGACTATCTCACCGCGACGAAGATCATGGACGACGTCATGGGCAAGCCCGACGCGAACAACAACTTGCCCAAGTTCCTCACGGAGTTCGGCTACACCACGACGGATCCGGTCTGGGTTGAAATCGCAGGCGGCGTTGTCACTCCCACGGGCGGCAGCGGCGGGAGCACTGGGGCCGGAGGCAGCGGCGGTGGCGGCACCACCGGAGCTGGTGGCACGACCAGCACGGGTGGATCGAAAGCGAACGGCGGCTCGACCGCCAACAGCGGCGGCTCGAAAGCTGGCGGCGGCTCGACTGCCAGCAACGGCGGCGCGACTGCCAACGGCGGTACCAGCGGGGCCGCGGGCGACAACAACGGCGGTACGATTGCTGCGGGCGGAACGACTGCCAATGGCGGCACGACTGCCAATGGCGGCACGACTGCCAACGGCGGCACCACGGCAAATGTGACGTCGGAGTCGGGGGGCTCGCCGGCCACCGGCGGAACGAGTGCCCAGCCCGGGACGGTCGCGAGTTCGGCGGGCGGCAGCACCGCAGCCCCCGCAACTTCGGGTGCGCCACACGCCAGCGGGACGTCGAGCGGCTGCAATGTTGCCGGGGGCGACCGCAAGGTCACCCGCTGGGGCGCGATGCTGGCGTTCGGCGCCGTGGTGGCCGCAAAGCTTCGACGCCTAGTCAGCGACGACGATCAGTCGTCGTGATGCGACCCGTGCGGAATCTCCATCAGGGCGTGAGGGGCTAGACCCGCTCCGCGATGTCGACACGGCGTTGTCGGCATCTAGTCACCGCCGCAGCGCATTGCCACGCATTTGTATTTGCACGGGACCAGAAGAATTCCGGCCGCCCAGTCGCCCGTTCGTGTTGTTGGTGCCATGGCCACGGTCGGATGGTGTACACTGCCTCCCATGCTCGGAACACTTTGCGGCGCGCCACGATGGCATCGCGAATCCCTGAGCCGATGTTGCGGCCTGGACCACTGCTCAGCGATAGGCCGAGCTGGGTTCTTGAGCAAGGTTTTCTCGACAGTGTTTGTGGTCTGGAATCTGCATCCGAATTTCTGATCAAAGAGGAGGCGCCGTATGAAGTCTAAGTCTCTGGTGGCTGCCGCGATTACGTTCGCAGTGGCATTCGCGATTGCTGGGGCCGCGAGCGCCCAGCGATATATGGAGAAACTCGACCGCGGTCTGGTTGCTGTAAAATCTGGGACCGGATACTTCTTGAGCTGGCGCCTCTTCGGCACCGACCCTCAGGACACCACGTTCGGGTTCAATGTCTACAGGGGCACCACCAAGCTCAACGCGGCGGTGATCACCAACTCCACGAACTACCAGGACACCGCCGGCGGCACCGGGACCTATACGGTCAAGGCCGTTACCAACAGCGTCGAAGGCGAGACTTCTGCGCCTGCCATCGTCATCGATGCCGGCTACCTCAATATCGGCATCACCGCGCCTCCCAACGGGACCAATGCGGGCGGGCAATCGTATTCATACTCGGCCAATGATGCCAGCATCGGCGATCTCGATGGCGATGGCCAATATGAACTCGTTTTGAAGTGGGACCCGTCCGATGCCAAGGACAACGAGATGTCAGGGTACACGGGTACTTGCATTCTTGATGCGTACAAGCTGGACGGGACCAAGATGTGGCGCATCGATCTTGGAAAGAACATCCGCGCTGGTGCCCACTATACCCAATTCCTGGTGTACGACTTTGACGGCGACGGCATGGCCGAGGTGGCCATGAAGACAGCCCCTGGCACCAAGGATGGTACCGGCGCTTTCCTGAAAACGGGGGACGCGGCCGGAGCCGACAATACTGCGAGCTACATTAGTACCTCCGGTGCGACGACTGGGAAGATCACCTCGGGACCCGAATGGTACACGGTTTTTGCCGGCAAGACGGGCGCTGAACTCGCCACCATCAACTACCAACCGGGTCGAGGCGCCGTCGGCGTCTGGGGTGCCATCCAGGGCATTGCCTCTCCTGCTGGCGATCTGGGCTGGGGAGATGACACTGTATGCAATTTCGTCGACCGCCACCTGGCCAGCGTGGCCTATCTCGACGGGGAGCGGCCGAGCTTGATTCCCTGCCGCGGCTACTACTGGCGATCGGCCCTGTGGGCACTCGACTGGCGGGACGGCAAGTTGACGCAGCGGTGGTTGTTCGACACGGCGGCGGTCAAGGGCGCTACCGGGAAAGACGGGAAGCTTCTTCAATCCTCACAAGGATATGAAAGTCAGGGGTCTCACAGCCTCCGCCAAGGCGATGTGGATGGCGACGGATTCGACGAAATCGTCTACGGTTCCATGAACGTTGACCACGACGGCCAGGGTCTCTGTTCAACGGGGTTGAGGCACGGGGATGCGCTTCACATGACGGACATTGATCCCAACAGGCCCGGACTAGAAATATGGATGGTGGATGAACAGACCAGCGAGAACGGCGGGATATCTACGCACTACGAGGACGCCAAAGACTGCTCGATTATTTGGGAGCAAAAGGGTACGGGTGACAACGGACGCGGTTGCACCGGACCGCTCATTGCCGGCACCACGGGCTGGCAGATGTGGTCGGGTGCAGGCGGGCTCTATGACGCCAGCTTCAAGACGGTGGGGAGCGTGCCTGGGTCGGATAACTTCACGATATGGTGGGGAGCCGAGATGAACCGCTTCCTGGAAAACGGGACTTCAATCACTCCTTACGGCACCGGCGGAGGTACGGGGCTGAGCGCCAGCGGTTGCACGTCGAACAACGGCTCAAAATCAGATCCGGCTCTTACCGCGGACATCTTCGGCGACTGGCGCGAGGAAGTGGTGTATCGAACGACCGGCAACGATGCGCTGCGAATCTATACAACCACCACGCCGACTACCCATCGTCTCTATACGCTGATGCATGATCCGATCTACCGGATGAGCGTTGCCACGGAGAACGTGGCCTACAACCAGCCGCCGGAGCCGGGAATCTACATCGGCCCCAACATGACGCTCCCGGAAACGAAGCCGAACATCAAGTACTACGGCGCAGCCCCGCCC